>WNGI01000922.1_pt1 | contig 23365 bp, 20 predicted proteins | sample 5400621 | NCBI WGS metagenome assembly WNGI01 (sample SAMN13153374, study PRJNA577476) | soil metagenome | isolation source: 20 cm soil or saprolite under Garry oak tree replicate 1 | place: USA:California | collected 2016-06-15 | reverse complement strand
CCATGACGTCGGCCTGCCCGCGGCGGATGATGTCGCCGCCCTCGCCGATCGCGTGCGAGCTGGAGGCGCAGGCCGACACGTGCGTGAGGCTCGGGCCCTTGAGCCCGAACTGCATCGAGACCTGCGCCGACGCCGCGTTGGCCATCAGCATCGGCACCAGGAACGGGGACAGCCGCGAGGGATCGCGTCGTTGCATCAGCAGGATCCCGTCGATGAGCGTCTCGAGGCCGCCGACCCCGGTCGCGATCGCGGTGCCGACGCGCTCCGGGTCCGTGACCGTGTCGAGCTTCGCGTCCGCGAGCGCCTGTCTCGCGGCGGCGACGGCGTAGTGCGTGAAGCGGTCCGTACGCCGAACGTCCTTCCGGTCCATGTACCTATTCGCGTCGAAACCCTTGAGCTCACCGGCGATCTGCGTCTCGTACGGCGCGGGATCGAAGCGCGTGATGCGCCCGATGCCGCTCTTGCCGTTCGTGAGGGCGTCCCAAGTCGATGCGATGTCGAGCCCCACCGGCGTCACCGTGCCCATGCCGGTGACGACGACCCGTCGGGTCACCGCGACATGACGTGGTGCGCGCGATCGCTGAGGGTGCGGAGCGCACCGGCGAGCGATCCCGTGTCGGAAACGTTGACGAGCTTCACGTCCGCGATGCGCTTCACGAGGCCGTTCACGACCTGACCGGCGCCGATCTCGACGAAGGTCGACGTGCCGCGCTCGACCATGTAGCGCACCGACTTCAGCCACTCGACGCGATTCGACAGGTGACGCACCAGCGCCTCCTGGATCGCGGACGCGCTCGGGTGCGGCAGCGCGCTCACGTTCGCGACGATCGGCACCACGGGCTCGCGGAAGCGGAGCGTCTGCATGAACGCGCGCAGATCAGGCCCGATCCGACCCATATCGGGGAAGTGGAACGGCGCGGAGATCCGAAGCGGCACGATCTTGCGCGCCCCGCCCTTTTCGAGCGCCTCGGTCACCGCGCGGATGCCGGCCTCGTCGCCGGCGATCGTGACCTGCTTTGGCCCGTTGTCATTGGCCACGACGACCCGGCCCGGCTCGATCGTCGCCGCGATGACGCGCTCGACCTCCTGCGCGGAGAGGCCGACGATCGCGGCCATCGCGCCGCGCGCGCCGCGCGTCGACGCGAGCATGCCCCGCTCCGCGACGAGGCGCAACGCATCGGAGAAGGGCAGCACGCCCGCGGTCACGAGCGCGGTGAATTCACCCAGCGAGTGCCCGGCCACGAACGAAGGCCGCAGGTGCTCAGGGAGCGCCAACACGCCGCGCGGCTCGCTGCCATCTGTCACGCGACGCCCGATCTTGTGCGTCACCGACTCCACCATCGCCTCGAAGAGCGCGACGCTCGTCGCGAGCACGGCGGGTTGCGCGACCGTCGTGTCGTTCAGCCGCTCGGCCGGTCCGACGAAGCAGACCTCGGAGAGCTTGTACCCGAGGACGCGATCGGCCTCATCGAAGGTGGCGCGCGCAGCGGCGGAGGTCTCGTACACGTCGCGGCCCATGCCGACGGCCTGAGAGCCTTGTCCAGGGAAAACGAAGGCGAGAGCAGTCAAGAGGTGCCAAGCGTAGCAGCGCATCGCCCCTGCGTCGAGAGTTGTCCACATGATTCACTACACTGCTCATGCAGTGAATAATCGAACGTACGTACAGCGCGAACGCGCCCGCACGGCCGCGCGCACCAGCGCGGCGATCGAGACCGCGGTGCTGCGCGAGGTCGCACGCCACGGCTACCACGCGCTGCGCATGACCGACGTGGCGCGGCGCGCGCACGTGGCGCCGCGCACCTTGTATCTGCACGCGACATCGAAGGAGCGATTGGTGGAGCAGGCCCTGCGGCGCCGCGCCGCGGCCCAGATCGCGCGCGTCGACCGCTGGCGGCCCAGATCGGAAGCGCCGGAGTCCGTTCTCAACGAGCTGGTCGCGCTGCACCATCGCGAATACCGCCTCGAGTCGGTGCTGCTCGAGACGCTCGTTGACGGCGCGTTGCCGCGGGCCGCCGCGGCGCCGCTGCGGGATCTCGACCACGCGCGGCTCGCGCTCATCACCCGCACGATGAACGACCTCGCACGCCGCGGCGCCTTGCGCGTGCGCGTTGGCGATGCGATCGCGCTCGCACACGCGCTCCTCTCCTACCCGACCTGGCGCACCGCGCTCACCGGCCCCGCCCGGCGGCGTGCGCCGCGTCTCGTCGCGGCGGCGCTCAGGAGCGCGGTGCTCTGAGTGTTTGAGACGGTGAGTACGCTCTGACGATGGCAACCGTCGCGACCGCGACATCGACGACGAGGTCGCGCAGTCGCGCGGCGGCGATCGCATGGTCTCTGGCGGGGCTGTACGTGGTGCTGGTGATCCTGGCGTTCCGTTTCGGGTCCGAAGCCGCCGACATCACGCTCGCCGACTACTGGATCTTCTTCGCGATGTTGTGGTTCGTCGTGATCGGGGCACTCATCGTCGGTCGGCACGCTCGACATCCGATCGGCTGGATGTTCTGTCTGACCGGCCTCAGCTTCGGAGCCGCGGCGTTCACGCAGTCGTACGCCATCGTCGCTTTGACGGCACAGCAGCGAGCGCTGCCCGCCGGCGAGCTCATGGCCTGGCTTGGTTTCTGGATCAGCATGCCCGGGACGGCCGTCATCGCGCTCTTTCTGCCGCTGCTTTTCCCGAACGGACGGCTGCCCTCGCGCCGCTGGCGCCCGGTCGCATGGACGGCCGGCGTTCTGGCCGTCGTCGCGGTCCTCGTCACGATGTTCAAGCCCGCTTCCTACCCTGGCTTCGCGCTCGTTCGCAATCCGCTCGGCATCTACACCTGGGACGGGGTATTCGAAGTCGCCGAGATGTCGACGAACATCGTGTTCTTCCTGCTCATCGTCCTCACCTCGCTCGCCCTCTTGGAGCGGATGCGTCGCGCCGGCCCTGATGAGCGGCTTCAGATCCGCTGGTTCGTCTATGCCGGATGCATCGTCATCCTCGGCTTCCTCGTCGATGCGCTGAACGGCATCGTTCCCGGCCTGGCGGGCGTGAGCCTCGTTCTTACGATCGGCGCGGTCACCGCACTGCCGCTCGCCGTGGGCATCGCGATCCTCCGCTACCGCCTGTACGAGATCGACGTGATCATCAACCGCACGCTCGTGTACGGGCTGCTCACGGCTGCCCTCGCCGGGCTGTACACCGCCGCGCTCGCCTTCTTTCAGCGCCTCTTCGTCGCGGTCACCGGCCAGGGCTCGGACCTTGCGATCGTGATGACGCTGTTCGTGCTGGCCACGGTGTTCACGCCGATCAAGACCTCGCTGCAGACCGCGGTCGACGGTCGGGTCAAGAGGACAGCCGCACCGAGCGGCTCATCATCCACCGGCCTCGACGATCTGGTGAAGCTCGCGGAGCTCCACCGCCACGGCGTTCTCACCGACGATGAGTTCAGCGAGAAGAAGCGTCAGATCCTCGGGATCTAGCCACCCTCGTACGCCCAGCGGTCGTTCTCCTGGCGCAGCGCGCGCATCCGATTGATCTCCCCGGCGTGATAGAGATCGTGCTCGATCATCGACTTGATGATCCAGCGCGTCTCCTTCATCTCGCCCCAGTTGGTGCGACGCGGCCGGAGCAGCTCGCGGTCGTCGTCGAGCGCATGGACGCTGGCGCGAACGGCACGCTGAGCCGCTTCCAGCCAGCGGAGCAGCTCGGCGACGGCATCGGCTGTGACAGCGGACAAGCGTCGCTCGTTCGTCAGTGGCTCGCCCCATTTCAGTGACGCATCACCGAAGGCGTGGTTCTCGTACATGTACTTGCACGCGCCGACGTGCGCGACCATCTCTCCGATCGGCCGCGCGCCGCCGGGCGGAAGCCAGAGCCAGTCTCGCGGCTCGACCGCCCGCACGTTGGTAAGAAGCGAGTGCCAGTCCGGACCCGCGAACGCCGCATCCAACAGGTAGAGGTACTCGTCGATAGCCGCTCTGGCCATGTTCGCCTCCCGCGAGCCTAGCTCCGCTCTATCTCGAGCTTTCCCTTCACGCCGTTGAGCTCGCCTTCCCAGGTGTGGCCACGCCCGGTCATGCCCTTCGCAAGCGATGTCGCCAGCACCTCGCCTTGAAGAAAACCGTTGAAGCGCTCGATCGTCTGTCCCAATGCGCCCTCGTACCGCAGGACGACGCGATCGGCGATGTCGAGGCCGGCTTCCTTCCGCATCGTGTTCACGTGATGCGCCAGCTCGCGCGCGAGGCCTTCCGCCTCGAGCTCGGGCGTCGTGTCGGTGAGGAGTGCGGCGATCGCACCCGCGTCACGCCCGACCGCGTGTCCGGCGGTCCCCTCGTGGCTCACGAGCACCTCGGTCGGCGCGAGGGTGAAGCCTTCGACGACGGTGTTCCCGTCGCGCGTAGTGAAGCGGCCTTCCGCCAGCGCCTGGCGCACGCGCGGGAGATCCTTGCCGAGCTTCGGCCCAAGCGCCTTGAGCTCCGGCTTCACGGTCTCGCGCACGAGTCCCTTGGCGTCGTCGCGCACCTCGAAGTCCTTCACGTTGAGCTCGTCGCGGATGATCGCCGCGAGCTCGATCTGGCCGTCGAGTGCGCCACGGTCGCGGTCGTTCGGATCGAAGACCGCGATGAGCTTCGGCAGCGGCGTGCGGACCTTCGTCTTCGCGGCGGAGCGTGCGGTACGCCCGAGAGACACGACGCGCATCGCGGCGCGCATGCGCCGCTCGAGGTCGTCATCGATCCGCTCGGGCCGGACCTCCGGATACGCGGTCAGATGCACCGATGCCGCGGCGCCGCGCACGGATCCGCGAACGAGGTTCTGATACAGCGCCTCGGATAAGAACGGCATCATCGGCGCGAAGAGGCGCGCCAGCGTCGTCAGCGCGTCGTACAGCGTCTGGTAGGCGGCGAGCGAGTCACGGCGTGACTCGGTCTTCCAGAAGCGCGCTCGATTACGGCGGACGTACCAGGTGGAGAGGTCGTCCCAGAACGACTCCATCCGCAGCGCGGCGGTCTGCGCGTCGTACTGATCGAGCGACGCGCGACAGTCGCGCACCAAGCGTTCGAGCGCTGAGAGCAGCCAGCGGTCGATCAGCGGGCGCTCTCGGAGCGGCACCTGCGCTTCGTTCGGATCGAACGCGTCGAGGTTCGCGTAGGTCACGAAGAACGAATAGGTGTTCCAGAGCACCAGGAGCTTGCGCTTGACCTCGGTCAGGACGTTGTAGCCGAAGAGCACCTTCTCAGCGACGTCATGACGCGAGTAGTACCAGCGGACGACGTCGGCCCCGGCCTGCTCCGCCGCCTGCGGGAAATCGATGAAGTTGTCGCCGGTCTTGTGGAACTCCTCGCCGTTCTCGTCGTACACGTACTCGTTGGACAGGCACACCTCGTACGGCGCGCGCCCGGTGAGGACGACGCTGAAGAACAGCTGCGAGTAATACCAGAGGCGGACCTGCTCGAGGTTCTCGGTGATGAAGTCCGCCGGATACCACTTCTCCCAGTACGCGCGATCGTCCCACCAGCGCAGCGTCGAGAACGGCACGATCCCCGCGTCGAGCCAGCAGTCGCCGACCTCTTTCACCCGCGTGCTTTCGGCCTTGCACTCCGGACATGCGACGACGACCTGATCGATCCAGGGACGGTGCAGCTCCTCGAGCTTGTCGAGGCCACGCATGGCGCGCTCGCGGAGCTCCTCCTCGCTGCCGACCACGAAGAAATGCGCGTTCGCGCAGGTATAGAAGGGCAGCGGCAACCCCCAGTAGCGCTTGCGGCTGATGTTCCAGTCGCCCATGTTGTCGAGCCAGTTCTGCATCCGCTGGCCGATGAACGGCGGAAGCCAGCGGACCTTCGAGGCGGCCTCCTTCAGCAGTGGCCGGATCTGGTCCATCGAGATGAACCACTCGTCGTCGACGCGGAAGACGATCTCTTCCTTGCATCGCCAGCACACCGGATAGGAGTGCGTGTACGGCATCTCGCGGAAGAGGCGGCCGCGCGATCTCAGATCGTCGGCGATCTCGTGCGCGACGTCCCGCGCCTCCTTTCCCTCGAGCCAACCGAAACCCGCTTGGAAGCGCGCGTTCTCGTCGATCGGCACGACGACCGGCAGCTTCTCGGTCTTCGAGAGGGCGAAGTCCTCCGCGCCACAGCCGGGTGCGATGTGCACGATCCCGGTCCCCTCGGCCTCACCGACCTCGTCCCACGCGATCACGCGGTGGCCGGGCTTCGTCTGTGCTCCGATCGGCAGATCGTCGAACGGCCCCGAGTAGCCCAGCCCGAGCAAGGTCTTTCCTTTGAATGTCTCCAGCAGCTCGGCGTCATGCCACTTCGTCTGGCGGAAGACAGCCGCGGAGAGGATCAGGACCTCGGGCGCCGCGGCGGCGCCGGCACGAACGCGGACGCGCGCGTAGTCGAGGTCCGGATGCACCGCCAGCGCGACGTTCGCGGGCAGCGTCCACGGCGTCGTCGTCCAGGCCAGGAAAGACTCGGCCTCGTCGCCAATCGCCGGCCACGGGCGTGCGCCGGTCAAAGGGAATCGCACGTAGAGCGAGGTGTGGGTCATCTCCTTGTACGACCCGGTCATCTCGTGCTCCGAGAGCGCGGTGCCACACCGCGCGCACCAGGGCATCGCGCGGTGGCCCTTGTAGAGCCAGCCCTTTTCGTGGCAGAGCTTCAGCACGTGCCAGATGTGCGAGATGTTGGTGTCGCTGTACGTGTAATAGGAGTCGTCCCAGTTCATCCAGCGACCGAGCCGGATGTCGTGCTTGGTGATCACAGCGGCGGATCGGTCGACACGCGCGCGGCAGGCCCGCGAGAAGCGGTCGATGCCGTACGACTCGATGTCGCGCTTGCTGTTGAGGCTCAGCTCGCGCTCCACCTGCACTTCGACCCAGAGCCCCTGGCAGTCGAAACCGCTCTGCCAGCGGAGCTCGTGGCCCTGCATCGCCTTGTAGCGCTGGTAGAGATCCTTGTACGTGCGTCCCCAGGCGTGGTGGACGCCCATGGCCTCGACGTTCGCCGTGATCGGACCATCGATGAACGAGAACCGCGGCCCGCCGGCGTTCTTCTTCTTCAGCGCGTCGAAGGTTCGCTCGCCCTCCCACAGCTCCAGCACGCCGTGCTCGAGCTCCGGCAGGTCGAAGGACGATCCGACCGGTGTGAAGCGCGTCTTCTCGTTCGTCGCGGCCATTTCTTGCTCCCAAACAAAACGCCGTCCCGCTCCCGGGACGGCGCTGCCGTGGTACCACCCGAGTTGGCACGCTCCGCGCGCGCCCACTCATCGCCTTGCTAACGGAGTGGCTCTCCGGCCGGGTCTAATCGCCTTGCGGCTTTCTTCCGGCGGCATCAGGGTCGATCGCCCTTCGAAGCGCCTCTGATGCCGAGTGTACCGGGCTGCGCCGCGCACCTCAGTTGGTTTCGCGCCTGACTCGCTGGGCCCGCGACCATCATGATACTTGACCTATATATATGGAGCCGATATATATGCAGCGATAACGAGTTCGGAGGTCGCCCGACATGGCAAAGCGCAGCGAACAGGTGAAAGATGTCCGATTCCGCGCCGATGCGAGCGGCTGCCTCTCGCGGCCCGCGTTCGAAGGGGCTGTGACCGCCGCGCTCAAACGCGAGCCGCTGGCGACGCTCGTCCACCTCGATCTCGACGACCTGCTGGTGCTCAACGAGAAGGCCGGCCGTGAGGCCGGCGACAAAGCGATCAACGCCAGCATCGCGACGCTCTCGAAGACAGCAGCGAAGGAGGGCTGGACGCTCGGCCGCATCGGCGGTGACGAATTCGCGCTGCTCGCGCCCGGCACGTCGCTCGAGCCGGTCTTCCTGCGCGCCGAGCAGCTTCGGAAGGAGCTCGACGCCGCACTGGAGAAGGCCATCCCACACGGACAGAAATGCACGGTGAGCATGGGCGTCGCCAACACGCCGCGCGATACCAAGTCGCGCGGACCGGCCGCCGGGGACGAGCTCATGCGCAAGGCGGACCTGGCGCTGCTCGCGGCGAAGGAGCAGGGCGGCGACGCGGTCGGCCTCACACCCAGCGACGACATGGTCCTCAAGTCCTCCTATTACTCGGCCGCGCAGCTGGGTCGGCTCAAGGGTCTCGCGGAGCGCCAGAAGAAGAAGGAAGCGGCGCTCCTGCGCGAAGCGCTTGACGATCTGCTGCGCAAGCACGAGCGCTCGTAGCCGTACCCTCACCCGCGTGGAGCTCCTGCCCGAAACGCGACGCGAGATCGAAAGGCTCGCCCGTCGCTTCGGCGATCCGCTGGTGATCGAGTCCGCGATCCCGGACCACTTCGACGACCCGATACGCAAACCGGACCGCTACGGCGAGGTCTGCATGGTGGTGCGGCGGCCGAGCGGCGCCGTGCTCCTCGCGATCAAGACCTTCTATCCGCGCGGCGCGTATCGACTGCCGACCGGCGGGATCCACCGCGGTGAGGCGATCCTCGACGCCCTGCTTCGCGAGACGCACGAGGAGACCGGCCTCCGGACCGAGGTGCGGCGCTTCCTGTCGCGGATCGCGTATCACAGCCTCGAGGCGCCGACCAGCACGCCCCTGTTCCACAGCTTCGCGTTCCTTCTGGATGAGATCGGCGGGACGCTCGGCGCTCTCGATGCGAGCGAGCAGATCGAGGATTGGCGCGAGGTCGCGATCGCGGACCTGCCACGCGTCGCCGATTACCTCGACGGACTGCGGACCCAGGGCACGCAGGACATCGGCGGTGACTGGCGCGCGTGGGGGAAGTTCCGCGCCGTGGTGCACCGCGCCGTGCACCAGGCGCTCGCGAGCGGCTAGGCCTCGAGCTTGAAGAAGCGGAACGCGATGACGAACGTGATCGCGCTCCAGATGACGATCCCGATCAGGTCGCCGCCAACGTCGACGATGCCCGCGCCCGCGGTCGAGACCTGACGGAGCGCGTCGTTGAGGAAGGTGAGCGGCAGGACGTCCGACACGGGCTTCAGGAACGCCGGCACCGCGTCGCGCGAAAAGAAGACTCCCGACAGGAACATCTGCGGAAGCGTGACGAGCTGCATGATCGCCGGCGCCTGGTTCTCGGTCGTCACGAAGCCGGTGACGGCAAAGCCCAGACAGAGGAACAGGACGCTGCCCAGGATCGCGATCGCCAGCACGAGGCCGAGGCTCCCGACGATGCTCACCTTGAACGCGAAGACCGCCACCGCGAGCAGGATCAGCACCTGCACGACGGCGAGGAGCAGCCGCTCGAGGACGTGCGCGGCCATGTAATTCCGGCGCGAGATCGGCGTCGCCATGATGCGACGGATCACGCCACGCTGACGGTCGACGACGAACGAGAACATCACGCTCGCGACGCCCAGCTGCATGATCGTCATACCGACGATGCCCGGGGTCAGGAAGTCGACGTACTTCAGATTGCGGCCGGCGACCTCCTCGCGCTTCATCGCGACGACCGGGGCGGTCTGCGTGATAGCGAACGACATCTGGTCGATGACCTGCATGAGGATCGCGGAGCCGACGGCGACCTGCTCCCCGTGCCCCTGATTGGCGTACAGCGTGAGCGTCGGCACGGTCGCTCCCTGCCGCGCGGGCGCGATCTTGAAGTCCGCGGGGATCACCAGAACGATGTCGCGGTCGCCCTTCCGAAGGCTCTCGAGCTGCGCGTCGCTCGGCCCGCTCGACAGCTGCAGCGTCTCGATCTTGGCGAGGCCGGCGCGAAACGCCTGGCTGTCGGCGTTGTTCGCCTCGTCGACGATCCCGACCGCGACATGACCGAAAGCCCCGAAGTTCAGGATCCCGAACAGGCCCATGAAGATGAGCGGAAAGAAGAAGCCGAAGAAGAGCGCCGTGAAGTCGCGCGTGTACGCTCGCAACAGCATCAGCACGTAGCCGAACACCTGGCGCATCTCAGTCCTCCCTCAACGCGTGTCCGGTGAGATCGAGGAACACGTCTTCGAGGCTCGCCTGTTGCTGTTGTACCGGCTTCGAGAAGCCGCGGCCCAGCAGCTTCGTGATGAGCGCGCGCGGTGAATCGAGCGCGATGATGCGGCCGTTGTCCATGATCGCGACACGGTCGCACAGCACCTCGGCTTCGTCGAGGTAGTGCGTGGTGAGGAACACCGTGGTTCCGCGGTCGCGGATCGCGCGGATCAGCTCCCACAGGTTGCGACGCGCCTGCGGGTCCAGGCCGGTCGTGGGCTCGTCCAGGAAGAGCACCTGCGGCTCGTTCACCATCGCGACCGCGATCGACAGGCGCTGACGCTGGCCGCCGGAAAGCTTCTCCGACTTCTGCTTGGCCTTGTCCTCCAAGCCGACCGCGCGCAGAAGCGCGAGCGAGTCCACGCTGCGGCCGTAGAACAGCGCGAAGAGATCCACGATCTCCTTCGCGAGGAAGTTCTCGGGGAAGGCGCTCTGCTGCAGCTGCACGCCGATCCGCTCCTTGACGCCGGACGGGTCTTTGCGGACGTCCACGCCGGCGACGAGCGCCGTGCCGCTGTCCGCCTCGCGGAGGCCTTCGAGGATCTCGACGGTCGTCGTCTTCCCCGCCCCGTTCGGTCCGAGGAGCGCGAAGACCTCACGCGCCGCCACATCGAAGCTCACGCCATCGACCGCCTTGATCTGACCGTAGCTCTTGCGAAGCTCGCGCACCGAGACGATCGGCGGCATCAGGGCTTCACAAATGCCCGGTATGCGGCGTCGTGCAAATAGAGGGCGACCGGCAGCAGCGCGACGGCCGCGATGACGATCCGCACGACGACCGGATGCGGCCGGCGTAGCCGCGTGTAGGTCACGACGAGGGCGACAGCGATCGCGGCGAGCAGCGGCACCGTCGTCAGCCAGTGAGATGACGCAGCGTCGTCGAAGATCAGCGAGTAGATCGTCGCCGCGTCCAGCGACCCGGCGGTAAGGCCGATGACCGCGAAAACGCCAGCGTTTCTGGCCGGATCGCGCAGCGCCAGGAGCAGGCCGATGCCCAGCGCCCCGAGGATCGTCCCGAGCATCCGCTCGTAGGTGCGGTGGTAGGGCGCGTACAAGAAGAGGTCCGGGAAGGCGAGCGAGAGGATGACCGGGGCGAAGAACAGCGCTGCGCAGACGATGCCGACCGCGCGGGCGCCACGGAGGGTCGCCGTGCTGATGTGGGGCTGGCGTTCCACGCCTCGCGAGTCTCTTACGCTATGTGTTCGATGTCGAATGGGGGGAGTCGGCAGCGCCCGCTCATGCTCGCCGCGGGACCGTCGCTCGGTTCTCCGGGGTTCGCTGCGCTGCTCTCCACACTTCTTCCGGGACTCGGTCAGGCCTACCAGGACCGCTGGGTCAAGGGCACGCTCATGCTCCTCCTGCCGATCTTCGCGTTCGCGCTCGCGGGCGCGTTCGTGTTGAACGCGGACCCACTCACGGCCTGGGTGCTGCGCAACGCGGCCTACGTCACCCTTCTCGTGATCGCGACCACGCTCGTGTATCACCTCTACGTCGTCGTCGACGCGTTCGCCGGTCGCATGCGCCGGCTGCGCGGCCGTCACCTCATCGACTACGCGGTCCTCCTACTCGTGACCACCACGCTCATCGTCACGTACGGGACGATCTACCGCGAGTCGGCTCCGTGGGCCTCGTTCCTTGCGGGGATCTTCGCGCCGAGCACGCGTCAGCCACCGCCCGTTCCCGCGGGCGAGCAGCCGGCGCCGGTCTGGACCGGGAACGATCGTCTGAACGTCCTGGTCCTCGGGATCGACACGCGCGAGGGCGACCGCACGACGCAGAACACCGACACGATGATCGTCGTCTCGCTCGATCCCCTGAACAAGACGGCGGCGATGCTCTCGATCCCGCGCGACATCTACATCAACAAGCCCGGAACGTTCCAGGGCAAGATCAACGCGGCGTTCGCGTTCGGTGGTCCCGACCTCGTGCGCCGGCTCGTGAGCGACCTGCTTGGCATCAAGGTCCATTCGTACGCGCTGGTGAACTTCGAGGCCTTCAACCGGATCGTCAACGGCGTCGGCGGCATCATCGTCGACGTCAAGCGGCCGGTGCGCGACGAGCTCTTCCCGACCGCCGACTACGGCGTCGAGCGCGTGAACATCTCGGCCGGGCCGCAGCTCATGTTCGGCGACACCGCGCTCAAGTACGCGCGGTCGCGCCACGACAGCAACGACTACAGCCGAGCCAAGCGGCAGCAGGATGTCCTGAGCGCACTCCGGGTCAAGCTCTCACAGCCGCAGGCGCTCCGATCGCTCCCCTCGCTCATGGACGGCGTCGCCACCACGGTCGAGACGGACTTCGATCCGTCGAACGTCCTCTCTCTCGCGGGCTCGGCGACCGGGATCGACAGCGCGAGCATCGCGAGCGACGTGCTGTACCCCTGTGGCGGTGACTATCCGCACTGCGAGCTCACCTATGACGGCGAAGCGGGCTTCTACCTGATCCCCGACGTTGCCAAGGTGCGTGACCTCGCGGCCGCTCTGTTCTACGACCCGAAGGTACGGCAGGAGGCAGCGCGGGTCGAAGTGCAGAACACGGGAGCGAGCAGCGGTATCGCGAAGCAGGTCGCAGACCGGCTCGAGGCACGTGCCTTCGGGGTCAGCGCGGTGACGGATGGCAAGTCCGCTCGATCCGCGGTCGTCCTCCGGAACCCCGGCAAGCGCTACACCGCCGAGCAGCTCCGCACCCAGCTGGGCCTCCCCATGGAGACGGCCGACGGGTCAGGCGGACCGGACATCGTGGTTCGCATCGGGAACGACTTCAGGAGCTTCGCGAGCGACTCGGCCCGCTGACTTCAGTCGGCCGTGACGCGCTCCGCGATCACGCCTTGTAGATCGGTGTGAGCCAATCCTTGTAGCGGGCGTCCTTGCCGCGCACGGCGTCGAAGTAGATCTTCGAGATGCGCTTCGTGATCGGCCCGACCTCGCCCGCACCGACGTCGCGATGGTCGACGCTCGTGACCGGCGAGATCTGCACGCCCGTCCCGCACATGAACATCTCGTCGCAGATGTAGAGCTCGGTGCGGTCGATACTCCGCACGTCGACCGCAAGGCCGATGTCCGCGGCGATGCGCATGACGTTGCCGCGAACGATGCCTTCCAGGATGTTGTCGGTCGCCGGCGGCGTCAGGAGCTTGCCGTCGCGGACGAGGAACAGGTTCGCGGCGCTGCCCTCCGACACGTGACCTTCCTGCGTGAGCACGATCGCCTCGGCGAATCCGGCTTCCTCGGCCTCGCTCTTGGCCAGGGCGGCATTCACGTAGGAGCCGGTGATCTTGCTCCGGGCGGGGATCGCGTTGTCGTCGACCCGGCGCCACGACGAGACGTGGCAGGCAATGCCCTTGTCGATGTCGATGTAGTTGCCAAAGGGCACGGCGAAGACGGTGAAGCCGTCCTCCAGGTTGTGCAGGCGGACGCCGATGACGGGGCTCGACTTGTAGGCGACGGGCCGGACGTAGGCGTCCTCGCGGTAGCCGCACTTCCGGAGCAGGTCGACCGTGATACCGACGAGCTCGTCGACGGTGTGCGGGATCCGGATACGCATGATCTTCCCGGAGCGCAGGAGCCGGGAATAGTGCTCGCGCAGGTGGAGGCCGTACAGCTGCTCCTCTTCGGCGTTCCAGTAGGCCCGGATCCCCTCGAAGACGCCCGTCCCGTAGTTGAAGCCGTGCGTCATGACCGAGATCTTGGCCTCGCGGATGGGTACGAACTTGCCGTCCAGGAAGGCCCACGCACTGTCCGGCGCGGCGCCCCGCGGCAGCTTGGCGGGCCGGACCAGCTCCTGCACCATGCCCCACTCCTTGCCGGTCGCGTCAAGCGACCCCTGACCGGCCGACCGCACGCCCCGTGCCGACCTCGTTCCCGCATTGTGACACGGCAGGTCCCCAGACTCGGTGACGGTCGTCGGTCAGACCGCTACGATGCCGCGTGGTCAGACCGCTGTTGAGCCATTCGCGGGCGAACCGCGTACGAGTCCGTGGAGGTGCAAGCAATGTGGCGTGTGACCGGTAAGCGTTTCGTGACGATCCTTGGTTCGGTCATGCTCGTCGCGACCGCGTGCGGAGGCGGCGCGGCCGCTCCCTCGCCCAGCGCGTCGGTGGCTGCGTCGCCGACGGCCGAGACGATGACGCAACCGACGAAACCGATCGAGTTCGTGATCAGCACCGCACCCGGCGGCGGATCGGATATCTACGCGCGCGCCATGGCGGGCATCATCGAGAAGAACAAGCTCTCACCGCAGCCGGTGCAGCCGGTGAACAAGGAAGGCGGCTCCGGAGCGGTCGCGTTCACGTACGTGTACGAGAAGAAGGCTGACATGCACTACATCATGATCACCCTCAACTCGTTCTTCACGACGATCATCACGCAGAAGCTCCCGTACAAGGCGACGGACTTCACGCCCATCGCCAACATGGCGCTCGACCCGTTCTTCCTGTGGGTGAACGACGACAGCCCGTGGAAGAACGCCGGCGACTTCGTCACGGCGGCGAAGGCCGGCTCGATCAGCGTGGCCGGAACGGGCTCGAAACAAGAGGATGAGGCGCTCTTCCGCCGGATCGAGGACACGATGAAGACCAAGGCCTTCACGTACATCCCGCAGACCTCCGGCGCGACGGTCGCGGCGGCACTCGCCGGCCACCAGGGCGGCGTGAATGCCACGGTCAACAACCCCAGCGAGGGTCTGCCCTTCTATCAGGGCACGAACAAGAAGCTCCGTCCGCTCTGCGCCTTCACGCCGGAGAGCCCGAAGACGGGCGTGTACACCGGTCTTGCGACGTGCGCGTCACAGGGGATCCCGATCGACGACTACTACATCATGCGGGCGATCGTCGCAGCTCCCGGACTGACGCCGGCGCAGCAGGCGTTCTGGGTCGACGTGTTCAAGAAGGTCTACGACTCCGCGGAGTGGAAGAAGTTCATGGACGACAACGCCCTGAACCCCGACTTCCGGACGGGCATCGACTTCCGACAGTTCCTCACCAGGTACCAGCAGGTGCATCAGGACATCGCGACGAAGTTCAACTGGGTCCAATAACGGCTTGAGGCCCTACCAAGTGGGGACGGCGGCGGCGATCGCTTTGATCGCCGCCGTCGCCATGTTCGACTCACGCGCGGCATGGAGCCCGGTGCGCGGCACCGCGCCGGGCGATGTCGGAGCGTCCTGGTACCCGTTCTGGACCGCCGCGGTGATGGGTCTGGCGGCCGTCGGGGTGGCGTACCGCGCTCTCGTCCTCCCACAGCCAAAGGCGGGCGTGTTCGCGAGCCGCGCGAGCGTCGTCGCGGTCCTCAACCTCGTGCTGCCGATGTTCCTCTACGCGCTCTCGTTCCAGTGGCTCGGCTTCTACCTCGCGACCGGTCTCTACATGGGGTTCTTCGCCGCGTACCTCGGCCGCTACCGCTTCTACTGGATCATCGCGAGCGCCGTCATCACACCGCTCGCGATCTTCCTGCTCTTCGAGGTGGGGTTCCGACTGCTGCTGCCGAAGAGCATCTTCTATCCGGGTATCCCCTTCTAAGTGGAGGTCTTCGGTCTCCTGGCGGGCGGATTTGCGACCGCGTTACAGCCCATCAACATCGCCTTCCTCTTCGTCGGCGTCACGCTCGGCCTCGTCATCGGCGTCCTGCCGGGGCTCGGCGGCACGAGCGGCGTTGCCATCCTCCTGCCGATCAGTGTCGTCATCGCGCGTGGCGATATCGCGGGGGCCGATACGACGACCGCCGTGATCCTGCTCGCGGGCATCTACTGGGGCGCGCTGTTCGGCGGCGTCATCACCTCGATCCTGTTCAACATCCCCGGCGAGCCGTGGTCGGTCGTCCTTCTGTTCGACGGCTTCCCGCTGGCGAAGCGCAAGGGCAAACCAGGCCTGGCCCTGACGTCGTCGTTCCTGGCGTCATTCGTCGGCGCGTTCATCGCGACCGTGCTGTTCACGCTCTTCGCGAAGGAGATCGCGGATCGCGCGCTCGCATTCGGCCCGCCCGAGCTCTTCGCCGTCTTCGTGCTGTCATTCGCGACGCTCGTCGGCCTCGGCGCCGAGTCGCCGCTCAAGGCCCTCGCGATGCTGGCGATGGGTCTGCTCCTCGCCGCGATCGGTTTCGACACGATCACCGGATCGCAGCGCCTCATCCCGTTCGCCGGCTCCGAATTCGAGCCGCTGCGGAACATACAGATCAACCTCCTCGCGGGCGTCGGGTTCGTGCCGGTCACGATCGGCCTCTTCGGCATCGGCGAGATCCTCGCCTCGGCCGAGGAGCAAGGCATCGGCTACATGGAGAAGATCAGCGCGAAGCTCGGCTTCAAGGATCTCCTCGAAGCGCTCGGTGCGCTCCGAAAGCGCTGGTTCCTGGTGGTCTCGAACTCGCTCATCGGTTTCCTCTTCGGCGTGCTGCCCGGTCACGGCGCGACCGCGGCGTCCTTCCTCGGCTACGGGCTCGCGCGCCAGTACGCGAAGAACAAGGAGGACTTCGGTAAGGGTGAGATCAGCGGGATCATGGGCCCGCAGGCCACCGCGGACGCGGCCGGCGTCGCTTCGCTCGTCCCGATGGTCACCCTCGGGGTGCCCGGCTCACCGACGTCGGCCGTGATCATGGCCGGCCTCTTCGTGTGGGGCCTTCAGCCCGGGCCACTCCTCTTCACCGAGCACAGCACCTTCGTGTGGGGCCTGATCGCGAGCATCTATCTCGGTCACTTCCTGACGTTCATCCTCTGTCTGCTCGCGGTCCCGCTCCTCGCCTCGATCATGCGGGTGCCCTACGCGATCATCACGCCGTTCATCGTCGTGATCTCGATCATCGGCTCGTACTCGCTGAACAACTCGATGCTCGACGTCGCCTTCACCGTGATCTTCGGGCTGGTCGGCTACTGGCTGCGGAAGATGAAATACCCGCTCGCCCCGCTCGTCGTCGCGCTGGTGCTCGGCGACTCGACCGAGCGCGAGCTGCGCAAGACGCTCATCGCCGGCGCGGGCAATCCGGCGTTCTTCTTCTCGAGCACCCTGTCGACGGTCGTGATGATCCTCGCGGCCGTCGTCCTCATCCTCCCGCTCGTCGGCGCGGTCCGCGGCCGCCTCCGCCGCGCCGGCGTGGCCGCGGACGACACCGACTGAGAATCGCGCCGTGACGCCTCTGGACATCGCGCTGATCGTTCTCGCGTTCGCGTTGATCCTCGTCGGCGCGGAGGTCTTCACCAACGGGATCGAATGGCTCGGGATCAAGCTCAACATGTCCGAGGGCGCGACCGGCAGCATCCTCGCCGCGATCGGCACCGCGACGCCGGAGACGCTGATCCCGATCGTCGCGATCCTGTTCACGAACACCGCGGACTCGGACGAGATCGGCGTCGGCGCCATCCTCGGCGCGCCGTTCATGCTGGCGACGCTGGTCATGCTCCTCATCGGCGCGACCGCGTACGTGCTGCGGAAGCGTCGTGGGCGCGACACCTTGCGCGTCGACGCGGCGCATGCGACGCGGGATCTGTCCTTCTTCCTCGTGCTCTATACGGTGGCGCTGATCCTCGCCCTGCTCCCTCGGGACCTTCATTTCCTCAAGGGCTACGTCGGGTGGATCTTCCTGCCGGCGTACTTCCTCTATCTGTTCACGGTCCTGCGGACGCCGAAGGCGACGCCGGTGGACGTCGAGGAGCAGACCGAGGAACGCGAGGCCTTCGACGCCCTCACCTTCGCCTCGCTGCTACACCGCCGTGGGCTTCAATTCGTGCCGACGAGCCCGCCACTCTGGCTGGTGCTCACACAGACGCTCGTCTCGTTCGCGGCGATCCTCCTCGGCGCCAAATTCTTCGCGACGTTCGTCGAGGACTTCTCGCACGCGATGAACTTCAACACGCTCCTGGTGGCCCTCGTCCTCGCGCCGCTCGCCACCGAGCTCCCGGAGGCCGCGAACAGTCTGATCTGGACCAAGGACGGGAAGGACGTCATCGCGCTCGGCAACGTCGCCGGCGCGATGGTGTTCCAGTCGACCATTCCCGTGACGCTGGGCGTCCTCCTCACGCCCTGGGAGCTCGGCCGGTTCGGCACCATCGCCGCGGTATTCGCGATCGTCTCCGCGCTGCTCATCTGGATCCAGCTCCGCCTGCGCGCGCGCGACAACGCGCTGCCGCTGTCGTCGCTCATGCTCGGCGGGAGCCTGTACGTGGTGTTCCTCGTCTACGTGGTCTGGAGCGTCGTGGCGGGCCTGCCAGCCTGATCCCGCGCACCTGACTAGAATCCCCGCGTCGCGCTGTGAGCAGCTTCCATGCGCCGCGCGACACGATGAGAGGGAGGTCGGACGGACCCATGAAGCGTCTTCTCGCGATCTGTGCTGCCGTCGGGCTCGTCGCCGCAGCATGTGGCGTCATCCCGGGCACCGGCAGCGGACTCAAGATCGGGCTAGTCACCGACATCGGCCAGCTCGAGGACAAATCATTCAACGAGTTCTCCTGGAAGGGTGTCCAGGACGGCGCAAAGGCAGTGGGTGGCACCGCGCAGGCCATCGTCACGAAGGACATCGCGGACTACAAGCAGAACATCCAGCAGTTCGTCGATCAGAAGTACGACGTCATCGTGACGGTCGGCTTCCTCATCAGCACCGACACGCTGAACGCCGCGAAGGCGAACCCGAGCATCCAGTTCTTCGGCGTCGACCAGTTCATCCCCGACCCGATCCCCGCCAACTATCAGGGGCTCCTGTTCAATGAGGCTCAGGCGGGTTACCTCGCGGGCATCGTCGCCGGCACGATCACCAAGAGCGGCAAGATCGGGGCAGTCGGCGGACGCTCGGACGTCCCACCGGTCGTGAACTACATCAAGGGCTACGAGAACGGCGCGAAGTCGGTCAAGTCGACCGTCACGGTCAGCATCAACTACGTCGAGGACTTCAACGCGCCTGACAAGGGCGAGGCTTCGGCGAAGACGATGATCGGCCAGGGCGTCGACGTTCTCTTCCAGGTCGCCGGCCTCACCGGCGCGGGCGTGCTGCGCGCGGCGTGCAACGCCAAGGTCTACGGCATCGGCGTCGATGTCGACCAGTACCTGTCGCTCCCCGACTCCGCCGCCTGCATCATCACCAGCGCGGAGAAGCACCTTCAGAACGCGACGCGCGATGGGATCAAGCGCTTCAAAGACAAGGGCAAGCAGACCGGGAACTTCACCAATGACGCGACCAACGACGGCGTCGGCGCGTCCCCGATCCGGAATCTCAATCCGGTCCCGGCCGGACTGACGGACAAGCTCACGCAGGCCACCAACGACATGAAGTCCGGCAAGCTCAAGCCGATCCCATGACCCGGATCCGGTAGGCGAGTTGGAAGCGGGCCGACCTTCGGGTCGGCCCGCTTTTGTTATGAGCGACAAGACATCCGTCCTGGAGATGCGCGGCATCACCAAGCGCTTTCCCGGGGGCACGCTCGCGAACGACGCGATCGATCTCGAGCTCGGCGAACGCGAGATCCACGCGCTCCTCGGTGAGAACGGCGCCGGCAAGACGACCCTGATGAACATCCTCTACGGCCTCGTCACGCCGGACGAGGGCGAGATCCGTATCGATGGCACGCCGGTCGCGATACAGGGACCGGCGGACGCGATCGCGCGCGGCATCGGGATGGTCCACCAACACTTCATGCTCGTGCCGGTCCTCAGCGTGGCGGAGAATGTCGTGCTCGGGCAGGAGATCACCGGCGTCGGCGGCGTCCTCGACATGCGGACGGCGGAGCGACGCATCCGCGAGCTCGCGGAGCGGCTGGGCTTCAGCGTCGACCCCGGCACGCGCGTCAACCAGCTGTCGCTCGGACAGCAACAACGCGTCGAGATCCTGAAGGCGATCTACCGCGGAGCGCGGATCCTCGTCCTCGACGAGCCGACCGCGGTCCTGACGCCACAGGAGACCCGTGAGATCTTCGGCGTCTTGCGACGGCTGCGCGAGGACGGCACCAGCATCATCTTCATCAGCCACAAGCTCGACGAGGTCCTGGAGATCGCCGACCGCATCACCGTGATCCGCCGCGGCAAGGTCGTCGGCAGCCGGAAGCCTGCCCAGACGAACAAGGACGAGCTCGCGGAGCTGATGGTCGGTCGCGCCGTGTCGCTGCGCGTAGACCGCGGACAGTCGCATCCGGGCGACGTCACCCTCGAGGTCATCGGACTCCGCGCGCTCGACGACCGACGGCACGAGATCCTCCAGGGCGTCGACCTGAACGTGCGCGCCGGAGAGATCGTCGGCATCGCGGGTGTCGGCGGCAACGGGCAGGACGAGCTCGTTGAATGCGTCGTCGGCCTGCGCAAGCCAAGCGCGGGCGCGATCCGGCTGGCCGGTCGCGACATCACCCGCCAGAGCGTCGAACGGCGCCGCGATCTCGGCATCGCGTACGTCCCCGCCGACCGCCAACGCTTCGGCCTCGTCCTTCCCTACCTGCTGCCGGACAACTTCGTGCTCACGCGCTACGGCGAGGTCCCGTACGCGGGCGGACTCGGTGGCTTCGTGCGGCAGGACCAGCCGATCCGAAACGAGGCGGGTCGACTGGCCAAGGAATTCGACGTGCGCGCCTCGTCACTCGACGTCGCCGCCTCAACGCTTTCCGGTGGGAACCAGCAGAAGGTCGTCGTCGCGCGGGAGTTCCGCCATGACCTGAGGGTGCTGGTCGTCGATCAGCCGACGCGAGGGCTGGACGTCGGCAGCATCGAGTTCATCCACAAGCAGGTCATCGAGCGTCGTGACGCGGGCGTCGCCGTGCTGCTCGTGTCCGCGGAGCTCGACGAGGTGCTCGACCTCTCGGATCGGATCCTGGTCATGTACCGCGGCCGCGTCGTCGGCACCTTCGCGGCGGCCGAAGCGCAGCGCGAGAAGGTCGGCCTGCTCATGGCGACCGGCGAGGCGCGCACGTGAGGCGCTGGCGCGCGCGCCTCGCGCCGACCTGGTCGAAGGCGCAGGTCCCGGTGTACTCGATCGTCCTCGCCTTCGCCGTCGCCGCGGTCGTCGTCATCGTCTCCAGCGCGTTCACCGCGAGCGGCTTCGACCCGCTCCTCCCGTTCGCCGCGTACGCGCGTCTCTTCGCGGGCGCGTTCGGGAGCGGCAACGGCATCGCCAACACGCTGGTCGCGGCTGCTCCGCTCATGTTCGGCGGCCTCGCGGTCGGCATCGGGCTCAAGGCCGGCCTGTTCAACATCGGCGTCGCCGGGCAGTTCCTGGTCGGAGCCTTCGCCGCCGCGGTCACCGGCGCCGCGCTGGCCGCGGCGCCAACGATCGTCGGGATGCCGCTTGCGATGCTCGCCGGCGGTCTGGCCGGCGCGGCGTACGGCTTCATCCCGGGCTACCTCAAAGCACGGACCGGAGCGCACGAGGTCGTCACCACGATCATGCTCAACAACGCCGCGGCCCTGTTGCTCACCTGGGCGGTCAACGACCTCGTTCGAGCGCCAGGCTTCTCGTTCCCGCGCACCGCGGACATCGGCCAGAGCGCGCTACCGATCCTTGCCGGCCGCAACCTGCACCTCGGGATCGTGTTCGCGGTCGCAGCGGTCTTCGTCATCCGCTGGATCCTGGTTCGCACCACGCTCGGCTTCGAGATCCGCACCGTCGGGGCGAATCCCAGCGCCGCGCGGTATGCCGGCATGCGACCGATCTTCATCACCGCGCTCACGATGACGATCTCGGGGCTCCTCGCCGGCCTCGCTGGCGCGATCCAGATGCTCGGCGTCATCGGCTTCTACGCGCCCGGCATCACGGCCTCGGTCGGCTTCGACTCCATCGCCGTGGCGCTGCTCGGGCGATCCGATCCGATCGGCATCCTGTTCGCGGCGCTGCTCTTCGGCGCGTTCCGCGCCGGCGCGCCGCTCATGCAGATCGAGACCAGCGTGCCCATCGAGGTCATCGACATCATCCAGGCGCTGGTGATCCTGTTCCTCGCCGCCGACCTGATCGTGCGAAGGGTGTTCCGCGTGCGGGCGCCGAAGATCGAGATCGTCGAGCTGGCGACCGTCACGGGCTCGTGGGGCGCGGGGACGCCGCCGCCGGGGACGGCGGGCTGATGGACATCCTCGCGCTGCCGCGTCTCGTCTGGGAGTTCGTCGTCTACCTCTTCGCGGTCATGCCCGACCTGCTCCCGATCATCCTGTCGCTCGCGACGCCGCTCGCGCTGGGCGCGCTCTGCGGCGTGCTCGGTGAGCGCTCCGGCGTCGTCAACATCGGGATCGAAGGCATCATGCTGATGGCGGCGTTCTTCGGGTATCTCACCGGCTTCGCGCTGCACGAGCCGCTCGGGACGGGAGCCGCGCTCGCGCTCGGGATCGTCGTCGCCGTCGCGACCGGAGCGCTGCTCGGCCTGTTGCACGCGTGGCTGACCGTGACCGTTCGCGCGGATCAGATCATCGCCGGCACGATGATGAACATCGCGGCGTTCGGCGTCACCGGCTATCTCAACCGGCTGATCATCACGCCCTCGGGCCGCGGGGGCGCCGGCGTGATCCCGCCGTTCCATCTCCCGGATCAGCTCGCGACGCTCCCCTTCCTCGGGCCGATCCTCGCGATGTTCCTCGACCAGGGGCCGATCGCGATGAGCGTGATCCTGCTCGTCCTCATCTCGCAGTTCGCGCTCTTCCGGACGCGCTGGGGTCTGCGCACCCGCGCCGTCGGTGAGCACCCGAAGGCCGCGGACACCGTCGGCATCAACGTGTTCCGCCAGCGCTACTTGAACGTGATCGTCGGGTGCGGGATCGCCGGACTCGCGGGCGCATACCTGACACTCGAGTCGACCGGCTCGTTCCAGAACGGGATGACCAACGGCCGCGGCTTCATCGCGCTGGCCGCCGTGATCTTCGGCCGCTGGACCCCGCTCGGATCGTTCCTCGGCGCGCTCCTCTTCGGCACGGCGACGGCCTTCGGGATCATCGTCAACGTCCGGCCGGCGGCAGGCGATCTCGGCACGCTGATGAAGACGATCCCGACGTTCTGGTACGCCGCGCTGCCCTACCTCATCACCGTCGTCATCCTCGCCGGCGTCGTGGGCCGCTCCACTCCGCCAGCCGCCGACGGTGTGCCCTACGCGAAGGAGGGCAAGGGCTAGGAGGATGGCCCCCGCTACTAGCGACCAAAAGCCCTTTGACGGTCTGCGCGAACCGTCGTAGCCTCGTTCTTCTGTTCTGGTCAGACCACCTGACCAGCCAAAGTGGGAGGTCCGAACTGGCTGTCATCGAGCCGATCCGGCGCAGCCGGCTTTACCAGGGCATCGTCGAGCAGATCGAGTCGCTCCTCGAGAGGGGCGAGCTTCGACCTGGCGACCAGCTGCCGCCCGAGCGCGCCTTGGCGGAGCAGTTCCAGGTCTCGCGCGCATCCGTCCGGGAAGCGCTGCGGACCCTCGAGCTGCTCGGCGTGGTCGAAACGCGCGCTGGCGGCGGCACGTTCGTTCGCCAGGTCGCGCCCGATGATCTGGTGCGGCCGCTCCACA
>WNGI01007033.1_pt1 | contig 23371 bp, 26 predicted proteins | sample 5400621 | NCBI WGS metagenome assembly WNGI01 (sample SAMN13153374, study PRJNA577476) | soil metagenome | isolation source: 20 cm soil or saprolite under Garry oak tree replicate 1 | place: USA:California | collected 2016-06-15 | reverse complement strand
GTGCTGATGGACCGGGCCGCAAACACGTCCTTCTTCCTCGCGGGCGCCGGCGGCAGCCAGTACCTGTACGAGAACCTCTTCTGGTTCTTCAGCCATCCGGAGGTGTACATCCTCGCCCTGCCGGGGTTCGGGATCGTGCTCGAGCTGCTTCCGGTCTTCGCCCGCAAGCCGCTGTGGGGCTACCGGCTCGCCGTTGCCGGGATGCTCGGCGTCACGTTGCTCAGCTTCATGGTCTGGCAGCACCACCTGTTCGTGAGCGGGATGAACGCGGGCCTGCGGCCCTTCTACATGCTCACGACGGAGCTGATCTCGATCCCGACGGGCTTCATCTTCCTGAACGCGATCGGCACGCTCTGGCGCGCGCGCATTCGCTTCACCGTGCCGATGCTGTTCGCGCTCGCCTTCTTCTTCAACTTCCTGATCGGAGGGTTGTCGGGCGTCTTCCTCTCGGACGTCCCCAGCGACGTGACGACGCACGGCAGCTACTTCGTCATGGCGCACTTCCACTACACGATCGTGGGCGGACTTGTCTTCGCGTTCTTCGGCGCGGTCTACTACTGGCTGCCGAAGATGCTCGGCTTCGAGCTCAACGAGACGCTCGGCAAGATCCACTTCTGGCTGTTCTTCGTCTTCTTCAACCTGACGTTCTTCCCCCTGTTCGCGGCCGGCTTCCTCGACATGCCACGGCGGGTCTCGACGTATGCGCCTCACCTGCAGACGCTGAACATCTTCGTCTCCGCCTCGGCGTACGTCATCGGCCTGTCGATGCTCATCTTCATCGCCAACCTGATCTGGTCGCTCGTCTTCGTCCGCCAGCCCGCAGCCGAGAACCCCTGGGCATCGCGCGGGCTCGAGTGGCAGGTCCCGACACCGGTCCCGATCGAGAACTTCGACCGGATCCCCGTGATCACGAGCGGCCCGTACGAGTACGGCGTCCCAAATGCGCCGCCGGTCGCGGACTTTGCGCCGGGCGCCCTCCCGGCGGCGGGGCGCTGAACGATGGACACGACCATCTCCTCCACAACCGTCGACGCCGTGGAACAGCCCGACGTCCTCGCGCGCAACATCCGCGTCGGTTCCCGCATCTGGGCGGCCTCGCAGGCGTTCTTCTTCCTCGCCTTCTTCTTCGCGTTCCTCTACCTCCGCGCTCTCAACACCAACGGGCTCTGGCGCGGATGGCCACACCATCATACGAGCCCTTCCATCGCGTTCGGCGTCGCCATCTTGATCTGCGTCCTCGGGAGCGCGGCCGTCGCCCGCAGCGCCGTCTTCGTCGCCCCGCACATGTGGCGCGCGACCGAGTGGGCCGCGCTCGCGCTAGTCCTCGCTGCGGTCGGGTTGCAGTGCGCACAGTTCTCGTCGCTCGGATTCGGCCCCACAGACGCCGCTTACGCGAGCGTGTTCGTGGGCTGGAGCGGCCTCTTCACGGTCTTCCTGCTCGGCATGTGCTACTGGCTGGCGACCGTGATCGGCGACGTCACGCGCGCGGGCGGCGTGCCGGTGGTGCGCGCAGCGGCGGTCGAGGGCGTCGGGTTCGTCTTGCTCGTCCTGGCAGGAGTCGAGATTGCCGCGTTCATCCTTCTCTACATCGTCAAGTGAGCTGAGCGGCACGGCGCCGGGGCCCTGGCTTCGGTTGACCGCGCTCGCGGCAGCAGGCGCGACCCTGCTCGCTGTGATCAGCGGGGCGGCCGGCCCGAGCTCGGCCCACCGGCTGCTCGCGGCGCTTGCGCTGCCACCGCTTGTCGCGCTCGTGCTGGCGGGATGGTTCGCGCATCGTCGCCTGCTCGCACCGGCGGTTGCCGCCCTCGTGCTCTTCGCGGCTGCCGCCGTGCTCACAGCGGAGATCGTTCACACGGTCGCCGCGGCCGCCGCCTTCGCCGCCGCGCTCGTCGCCACGGCGGCGACGCTCAGGCGTGAAGCCGCTCAGCGTGCAGCGTGGCGCGACTACGTCACGTTGATGAAGCCGCGGATCATGTCGCTCCTGCTCGTGACCGGACTCTGCGGCATGTTCGTCGGGGCACGCGGCATTCCGCCGCTCTGGCTGATCGGCGTGACGATGCCGGGACTCGCGCTCGCGTGTGGAGGCGCCTCCGCACTGAACAACGTGCTCGACCGGGACATCGACCGGCTGATGGGCAAGCGCACGCGAGCGCGACCGTTGGCAGCGGAGAGGATGCCCACATCTTCTGCGCTCGAGTTCGGGCTCGCGTTGTCCGCGTTCTCGTTCGTGCTGCTCGCCTCGGCTGTGAACGTCCTCACCGCCACGCTGGCATTGGCGGGGAACCTCTTCTATGTGCTCGTGTACACACGCTGGCTGAAGCGGTCGACGCCCCAGAACATCGTCATCGGCGGCGCGGCCGGAGCGATCCCGCCCCTGGTCGGCTGGGCAGCAGCGACCGGGAACCTGACCGTGCCGGCGCTCGGGCTGTTTCTGATCGTGTTCTTGTGGACCCCGCCTCACTTCTGGGCCCTGGCCTTGCTGCTCCGCGAGCACTACGCAGCCGCTCGGATCCCGATGCTGCCCGTCGTGCGCGGCGTCCGCGCCACCACTGACCAGATCGTTCTCTACTCCGTTGTCCTTGTCGCGTCCACCGCCCTTCCGTTCCTGGGCGGGACCCTTGGTCCCGGTTATCTGGCAGCGGCGCTCGGCCTGGGCGGCGTGTTCCTGTGGCTCGCGCTGCGGCTGCGGCGCGACGCGACGCCGAGGCGCGCGGCTGTCCTCTTCCACTATTCGCTCCTCTACCTCGCCCTCGTCTTCACCGCGATGGCGCTCGACGTCGCGCTGTGATGACCTTTCGACGAAGGAGATCCGATGAGTGACGTCTCGTCAGGAGCAGTCCTGACCCTCGTCGTCCCGCTCTCGCTGCTCGTCGTCGTGATTGCGCTCTGGGCGCTCTCACAGCGGCGAAGGCTGCGTGGCCGGGGCGACGGCTGAGGGCCAATGCGGCGTCGCGTTCCGATGCAGCTCCGCTTGGCCGTCTTCGCGGTGACGATCGGCATCGCCTTCGGCGTGGCCGCGGCTCTGGTTCACCGTTCGCAGGGATCCGGGGCTCAGCCGAGCCCGTTGCGGGCCCAGATCACCTGGCCGGCAGGGGCAAAGCCCGCGCCTGGACTGTCTCTGCGCGACCAGAGTGGAGCAACGACTTCGCTCGAGTCACTGCGCGGCCGTGTCGTCCTGCTGACGTTCCTCGACTCGAAGTGCGTCCGCGAATGCCCAATCGAAGGTCACGTTCTCGGCGACGTGTTCCGGCGCATGAAGGGGACGAGTGCGGTCGCCCTCGTCGTCAGCGTTGATCCCTGGGCTGACACGCCTCGAAGTGCGCGCACCTTCGCCGCACGCGCCGGCTGGTCCGGCAACTGGCGCTGGCTGCTCGGCGACAGGGCTGCGCTCGCCCCCGTGTGGCGCGCCTACAACATCGCCGTCAAGCGGACACCGGGCGACATCCTCCACAGCACGGCGCTCTACCTGATCGATCCAGGCGGCCATCTCCGCGCCGGCTACCTGTTCCCGTTCTCGGCCGACTCGGTCGCGCAAGACGTCCAGCATCTCGCAGGCGGGACGTAGCGCATGGATCTGCTTCGCGCCCCGTGGGTGCTGGCAACAGTCGTCGTCTCTGCGGTCTGGTACTGGCGCGGCTCGCGGCGGCCAAGCCTTCGAGCGGTGGGGACGCGATCTCGGCGGCGCGTCGTGCCGTGGCGCGGGTTGTGCTTTGCCGCAGGGCTCCTGGCCGTCCTCGTCGCTTTGGACTCGCCCGTCGAGCGCCTCGCCGACGACTGGTTCTGGGCGCACATGCTCCAGCACGTCCTGTTGATGATGGTCGCCGCCCCTTTGCTGGTCCTGGGCGCGCCGTGGCTGCCGTTCTGGCGTCCACTGCCGCTCGGGCTCCGCCGTCGCCTCGCCCGCGCTCTGGTCAAGAGCCCGTCATTCGCCTGGTTGCGGCTTTTCGCCCGCCTCGTCGCGACCCCGGTCGCGGCCTGGCTCCTCTTCGACGTCAACCTCGCCGTCTGGCACGTTCCGGCTCTCTACGACCTCACACTCCGAAACACCGGTGTCCATTACGCCGAGCACATCTCCTTCGTGCTGCTCGGGCTGCTCTTCTGGAGCCAGGTGCTGGATTCGCCGCCGTTCCATCCGCGTCTCAGGCCTTTCGGCCGGGTGATCTACACGGCGGCGGGGTCCGCGGCGAGCTGGCTGCTCGCGATCGTCCTCACCGTTGCGACGACGCCGCTCTACCCAGCCCAGAGCGCGGGACACACAGGTGGGCTTTCCGCGCTCGGGGACCAGCAGCTCGCTGCGGGAGTCATGCTGGGCCCAGGTTCGATCCCGTACGCAATCGTCGTCTTCTACTGGCTGTACGTTTGGCTCGGAGCTGACGACTCGGGCCTGCGGCGCCGCGTTGCTCCTCGCCGCTCGGCACTCGGAACAGGAACTCGCTGACCGTGCCGCGCCGGCGCCTGCTCGTCAAGTCGCTGCGTCTCTCGGCGACGCTGCTCGTCCTGGCTCTCTTCGCACTGCTCAGTTACCGAATCGTGCATGGACTTTCGGGTGCCCGCGCAGCCGCGAAGCTGACACGAGCGATCACATCGCACCGTTCTCCGCCTGCGCCGAACGTCCGGCTATCGGTGATCTGGCCCCAGGCAGGGACCTGGCCACAACCGCTTCGGGCGTCCGCCCACCGGGGAACACTACGGCTTGCCGACCTTCGCGGCTATCCGGTCGTCCTCAACTTCTGGGCCTCTTGGTGCTCGCCGTGCCAGCGCGAAGCGGCTCTCCTCGCCTCGGCGGCCAGGGCGCAACGCGGTCGTGTCGTCTTCGTCGGCGTGGACGTCAATGATCTGGCCGGCGATGCGCGCCACTTCCTGCGCGTGCACCGCGTGCCATACGTCGCGGTGCACTCGCAGAGCTCGATCACCACCAAATTCGGCCTCATCGGCCTTCCTGAGACGTTCTATGTCGATCGCAGCGGCCGCATCCAGGACATCACCCGGGGGCAGCTCTCGACCAGAACGCTTCGGCAGGCGCTCGGCCGCGCCTCCCAGGACTGACTGCGCAGCCCGGCAGGCGCGGTTCGTATTTACGCAGCACGTTCGAGGTCGTACGACGTGTCCACTTCTGTCTTCGTAGCCAGTTGCTCGAACCGGCCGTCGGCCACCAGGTGCGCGGCGCGCAGCACGAGGACGAGCACGCCGACTGCGACGATCGACACGATCAGGTTGAGCAGGGTGCTCGAGATCATTGTTGTCACTCCTTGATTGGTTCCGCTTGGTCGTGATCCAGCAAAACAGCTGAGGATGAGAGCGACCTTTGAGAGTCCTAAGAGTTCTCTGAGACTCCCGCCACCCGACCGTGATCGGGTTTGGCAGAGATCTGCAACAGCCAGGCCTAGAACCGCGCTAATCCGTTGTCTAGGAGGCAATCTTCTGGGCGCAGCCCCTAGTTTGACGCGTTACGCAACCTCGAGATAGTCCCGCAGACCCGGCGCGAGCATCCTGAGTTTGTCGAGTGCTGTCGCCTCGAGTTGGCGAGCCCGCTCGCTTGTCACTCCCAGCTCCCTCCCCACCTCGACCAGCGACCGGGGTGATTGCCCCGCGAGGCCGAAGCGCAGCCTGAGTACGAGCCGGAGGCGCTCGTCGAGCGAGTTGACGGTTGCCTCAACCTCCTCTCTTCGCTGGCGTTCGGCCAGTGCCGAGTCCAAATGGGCTGATGTCGGATCCGTGAGCAGCTCGCTGCAGGCCTGCTGCCCCTCTTTCGGAGGGGACTCGAAACTCACGGGCTGCTGTTCGTAGTCGAGTAGCTCTCCGACGCGGCGGGAATCGAGTCCTGTTTCGGCTGCGATCTCGCCCAGCAAGGGGTCGCGATTCAAGCGCTCCAGGAGAACCTGACGCGCTCTTCGAACGGTGCGGATCTGCCTCCCGACGTGGATCGGAACCGGAACCACACGCGCATGACATTCCGCCGCTCGCCCGACCGCCCCCTTGATCATCAAGGTGGCATAGGTCGAGAGCCTGAAACCCAATCGGTGATCGAACCTCTCGACCGCCCTCGTGAGTGCCAGATTCCCTTCCTGGATGAGGTCGAGCAACGGAACGTTGTGATGCGCGTACTGACGGGCGATCCAGATGACCAGGCGCAGATTGGCCTCGATCAGAATCCGCTTCGCACGCTCGTCTCCGGCTTCCTTACGACGAAAGAGCTCGCGCTCTTCAGCCGGAGACAGCATCGGTACCCGGCCTACTCCGCGGGCGTAAAGCCCAAGTGAGTCCTCGAGCTCGTAGCTCGAGTCAGCTTCGCTTGATGTCCTGTCGTCCGTTCGATCGAACTGCCGGTTCATAAGGTCGATGCTCATTTGGAACCTCCTTTCGCACTCGAGCTCGTCTCGACACAGGGGGCACCGGAGGCGCCCCGCTGTGCGCGGATGACCGTTCGTCAGGCCTTAGCCAGGACGGTCGAGCAAGAAGGCGAGAGGCACTGCGCGCCGGCACAGCTCAATGAGCGTGATTGGACTCGTGCCATCCCGTGGGGTGATGTCGAGCACCGCTGCTGTCACGCCGAGAGTGGACCCGCCGTGGGGGCCTCCTGAGCTGCCTGATCCACTCGAGGCCCCCGCTGGGGTTGGCATCTCTGGCTCATTGTCCGGGATGGGTAGGCGGGGAGCTGATGGCCCGCGCGCGTCGGCTGGCCGCCGATTCTGCGCGCCGTTCGTCCTCACCGCTATGCGTGCCGCCCGCGTCGTCCCGGGGTTGGTGGAGCATGAAGCGAGAGGAAGAGAGCGAAGGGTCGGGTCGCAAACGAGGGTGATGCGGCAGTCGGCACCGCAGCGGATCACAATGACCGAGAAGATGAGCGTCATGGCCTCGCCGGGATGAACGGCCGTGGCGAACGGCTGGACAACGTCGCCGGGGAGGAGGTCCGCGTCGGCGTCTTCGTCATTCGACGTGGCGCCGGACAGAACGTCGCTCGTAGTCGCATCACTCGGGGCCTGCAAATTCGAGCCTGGCGGGGAAGCAGGTGGTTCCGCAGCTCCGGAGGAGCCCGAACTCGAGAGCGATCGCGTGTCCGTGGCGGGCGCAGTACCCGTTGACGTGCCTATCGGCTCGTTCGTGGTGGTGAAGGAGTCGGCAGCCGCATCCGTAGGTTCGGCGCCGGAAGCGTCGAGGGAACTGGCGGAGGGATCTGTCGCAGTGAGGCCGTCAGTCGTGTCTGTTGCGACTGGTGCCGGCGCACACGTGCCAGTCGTGTCTGCTGCGGCGGCGGAAGTGTCCGTCGTCGTGGCCGAGGTGGCTGTTGCATCTGGGACCAAGGCGCATGTGCTGGTCGTGTCTGGCGCAGCGGCGGAGTTGTCTGTCGTTGTGGCTGGGGTGGCAATTGTGTCTGGCGTCGTCGCGGCCGAGGTGTCAATTGGGTTTGGTGTTGTCGTGGCCGAGGTCTCAATTGTGTCTGGCGCCGGAGTCCCCGCACCGGCTGTGTTTGCCGCAGCGGCAGATCCATCCGCCGTCGCCGCCGACGTGTCTGTTGCGTCTGGTGCCGGAGCGCGCGTGTCGGTTGTGTCTGCAGTGCCGGAACTGTCTGTCGTCATCGCCGAGCCATCCGGGACCGGCGAAGGAGGAACGTCGCCTCGAGCCGGCGCGGTGAATAGAGACGCGCACAGCACGGCCGCAAATACGGCTACGGCGCAACCGACAAACCCCGGCCCTCGGTTACGCTCAAAACGAAGTGGCCGCATTCCCGAAACGGCGGCCGAGTTCCCCTCCATCAGCGCTTACTCCCCATGGCTGCGCCCCTTGTTCGAGCTTCGAGTATCGCATTTGACATGAGGTGCGCAAGGTTGCGCTGCCAATCGGAGAGGCGATAGGACCAATGGCCGGTCCCCTTTTTGGGGGTGGCTCAACCTCAAGTGGAGATTGAGCGTCGTGCTACTCGGTAGCTCGGGCCGCGCAGACCCGCCTGGATGTTGCCCAACTTCCGTTGTCCGTTCATGCAACAGTGTGCGTGGATCGGCTTCGTGATCGAGGCGATCCGAACGATCGACTCCATCTCGACCTCACCCGCCCGAGCGACTTCGACGTCGTCACCACGCGCAACGAGTGCGGCGGCGCCCGGCGCCGTGCCGCTTTCAACGGACGTCTCGAGCAAGTCGCTCAGCGGCGTCATCGTGGATACAGATCCTGCCAGCGGCCGAGACTCATCGGCGATGAGTTTCCGTCGATCCAGCCGTCTAAGAGACAAACCTCGACAAAAAGGAGGCCCAGATGTCGAAAGTGGCATCCAAGCTCAATCTCACGCAGGTCGGCCGCGTCTGCGTCACCGTCGGCGACACGGATCGCGCGATCGAGTTCTACGTCGACACGCTCGGCTTCGAGAAGGTGGTCGACGTCCCGATGGGCCCGGAGATGCGCTGGGTCGAGGTCGCACTGGCCGGAACGCCGACGACGATCGCCCTCGCCCCGCCGCCGCAGGACCAGGAAGCAGGCGGCAGCCAGACGGGAATCTGCCTCGACACCTCCGACGTCGATGCAGACCACGCCGCGCTCAAGGCCGCCGGCGTCGACGTCGACGAGCAGGTCACCCGGTGGGGCGGCCCGGTACCGCCGATGTTCTGGCTGCGCGATCCGGACGGAAACTCGCTCATCATCGTCCAGCCGTCGGCCTACTAGCCCCTCGCCCATGACTGCGCGACCGGCGCACCGCCGCCGGTCGCGCACCACTTCAAACGGCACTCGATGCCCTGCGGCGGGGCGCGGCTCACAGTGAGTGTGACGGGACGCGGATCGTCTCGACCTGGGTCGTTTTGGCATCGAGCCCGACCCGCAGCTGACGTCTACCGATGCCGGACGCCAACCGCACGCGCGTGGTCGTGGCTGTGGGGGAGAGCCCGGGAAGCGAGGCTTCAGAGGAACCGACCGAGAGCTGCGGCACCCCACGGCCGGTCATCCGGGCCTCCCCAGAAAGAAAGGTTCGTCTCGTCGGGCTGGACCGACTACCCCCAACGGGGTTAACTTCAACCTCCTAAAAGCTCCACCGAACTCGTCAAAACCTGTTCAAGGCTGATCTGGCCCCGCTGGCAACGCCGCAACCGCCGAGGTTCGTAGGGGAACCGATTTCAAGGGATCTCTGGCGCCTGCCCTCGACGGCGAAATCAAAGTGGGCCAATCAACCGGATGGGGGACGAATCAACCCGCCGCCTTGACCGATGTTCTGCACGAGCGTGGTGGGGCTCGATGCGGCGGAGCCTCGCGCCCAGCAAAAGGGTCATCGTGAGCAGAGTCCGGCCGCGGGGCTCTGCTCAGGAGGGGTCGAGTCAGCTTTAGCTGCGGTTGACCGGTCGCTTCAGGTCTCAAGACCGACCGCCCTGCTCGCGGGTCGAATCTCCTCGAGTGCTGAACCTGCAAGCGCGACCTCGGCAAGGGGTGGCAGGCCCGCGCGGCCATCTCCGCGGGGCGCGCTCTACGCCGGCAGTAAAGGGCGGCGCGCTGGAGTCTCCCCGCCGGTGCGCCGTCCCGAGAACCTGGGGCCTGAGCCGCACTCTCAGTCCAACGTATTTGTTTGACGCGCGCGCGCGAATACCAAAGATCCCGTTGCAGCGCAAGGTTGCTTGTGCGAGCCGTTGGCTGAGCTACGAGCGCGATGCTGCGGTAGACGCAGCCGCCGTGGCGACGTCACGCGGGTAGGTGCGCAGGGCCTTGTAGAGGAAGTAGGCGCTGGCGGCGAGTGGGAGCAGCATGAACGCGAAGGTCCACTGCAGCCCCGACCGGCCGCCGCCGAACACGTAGTCCGAGAGCGCCCCGAACAACAACGGTGCAGTGGCCTGCGCGAGCGTGCGCAGAGCCGTGCGGATGCCTTCGGCGCGGCCCCAGAGGAGGGGATGAACGATGTCGAGGCGCGCGGCATCGATGGGCGGGTTTTGCGCGGAGAGGGCGAGCGCGGCGAGCGAGATGTAGGGCAGTGCCGTGAGCGGGCTTCGGATGAAGATCGCCGGCACAAAGAGGATGACGGCCACAGTCGCAGCGATCGCGCTCACGAGGATCCGACCGTTGAGGAACCCTCGGTGCAAGAGGAAGTCGCCTAGCCAGCCGCCGAGGAGGACTCCGATGACCCCGGCCGCGCCGACGGCGAGGAGCACGAGCGTGCTGAGCGCCTGAGCGATTCCGTACTGCTTCGTCACGAACTCGACGCCGAAGGTCTGCACTCCCGAGAGGAAGAAGTAACCACCAGCGCTCGCCAAGATGAGTAGGACGTTCGTCCTGATCGAGAGCACGTACCGCGCGGCGGCGAGCAGTCCGAGCCGGCGCGGGTCCCGTGTCAACACGAGCTGCGGATCCGGTTCCACGCCGCGTTGGCCGGCAAGGCGCTGCGCATCGGTCGTCTGGTCCTCGCCGTGGTCGCCGGCAGCGGCAGGGGCCGGCGTTGCCGTTGCGGATACGAGCGGCTCCCGGGCGCCCCGGGTCGGCTCGGGTAGGTGGAAGACGAGCCACGCCAGTGCGAACGCCGGGAGGGCGAGGATCACGAACGAAGCCCGCCAGGACAGCGTCGCTATGCCACCCGTGACAGCGAAGCCGAACGCAGCGCCGACGAGTTCTCCCGCGATGATGTAGCCGTAGATGCGCCCCCGCTCGGAGGAGGCGAACCAGTCGCCGACGAGCGACGCGACGATTGGCCCGGCCGCCGCCGTGACGCCGCCGAGGAAGAGGCGTGCGAGTAGCAGCTGACCGAACGTGGGCGCAGTAGCGCTCCAGATCATTGCCGCGCCCCAGAGCACGATCGCGCCGCCGAGCAATCGTGTCCGCCGCACGCGGTCGGCGAGGACGCCGAAGGGAAGGCTCGCCACCGCTGCGACGAGCGACGTAACCGTGACCAGCAGCCCGACGTCCGTGTTGTTGATGTGGAGGTCGTGCCTGAGTTGGATTGCCGACGCTCCGACGGTTGCGGAGTCTGCACTCGCGAGCGCGAGGACGGACGCGAGTAGGAGGATCACGCGGGTTCGCTCCCTGCCACCGAGAGCGGTCGTCACAGCATTCGAGCCTGCGCGCGCGAGCCGGCCGGCCGCTGTTGTGGCCACGTCGACCGGCCGTCGGCCGGCGCTCGCGTCGCCCGTCATCCAAGCACCCTTCACTGGCAGCGATCGTAGGCTTGACCCCTTCTGTGGGGGTGAGTGAAGGAGTGACGCCAAGGCCCCGCCGCCCGGGAAATGGACCAACGGCACCACGGTGATCGCGGCCAACGGGTCGTCGGGCGTGAGCAGGGTGAGCCCCCACCTGTCGGGATCGTTGCTGTTCTCCGTCGGCACGTTCTCCGCGACCGCCGAAGGTCAGATGTGCTGCCTATTGCAGCTAGCAGGAAGCCGCAAGGTTCCGCTAGCGGTGCGCGAAGATCGCTGCCGGCTTCGATGCGGGAGATGCTTGTCGCCGCGATCGTTCCACAAGCCGAACAAACCTCGATTCGGGAGGGAGAGAACGATGGAGCCGATCCTGATTTCAGACACCGAGCTCGTCGAGGACACGACCGACGAGGAGCTGCTGATCCACGCCTGGTGCGCCGAGCAGCTACGCCGCCTCGGCCTGCCGCGCGTCCTCGCCGAGACATTCGCAGGGCTCGTCGACTGGCACGAGATCGCGGCGCTGGTTGCGCGGGGCTGCCCGCCGGAGCTCGCACTCGAGATCGCGCGCTGATGTCGGCCGCCACGACGATCGCTCCCGCTCGTTCGTCTCGGTCGCGCTTGCCGGCGCGATCATCGCCGCCGTCAGCGCCGCGCTCGGCGGGGCGGCTGGCTGAGCACACGCTCATGAAGGTCTTAGCAACCGCTCATGAAGCTCTTAGCAACGGCAGGTACCACTAACGGCATGAAGATCGTTCGGAAACTTCCGAAGAGGGTTGTCCTTCTCGTCGTGGTTGCACTCCTCGCAGCGTCGGTGGGGGCGGGAATCGCTCTCGCGCACGGGTCGGCGAAGCCGACCGGCAGCGGCGTAGTCGCCATCGAAACGAATCTCGCCTATCAAGGCAATGCGGCCGCCGGGACGGGGATGGTGCTGACATCGTCGGGCGAGGTGCTGACGAACAACCACGTGATCAGCGGCGCGACCACCATCAAGGTCGTCGTCCCGAAGACGGGCCACAGCTACAGGGCACGAGTCCTCGGCTATGACCGGGCCGCCGACGTTGCCCTCCCTCAGTTGAAGAGTGCTTCCAATTTGAAGACCGTCTCGACCACTTCGGCAAAACTCTCCATCGGCGCGACGGTGAGGGCCCTCGGCAACGCGGGCGGTAACGGCAGCATCACCACAGCGACCGGCACAGTGACGGGTCTCGGCAGGTCGATCACGGCGTCGGATGACACGGGTGGCTCCGAGCAGCTCACCGGGCTGATCGAGACGAACGCAGGGGTCCAGCCGGGCGACTCGGGCGGCCCGCTCGTCAACAGCAAAGGCCAGGTCGTGGGCATGGACACGGCGGCGTCGTCGCGATTCGGGTTCCAGGGCATCTCCGCAACGGACGCGTACGCGATCCCGATCGCGAAGGCGCTGACGATCGCCCACGCGATTTCTTCGGGTAAAGCGTCCCCGACGGTCCATATCGGTGCGACGGCGTTCCTCGGCATCGAGGTCGAGTCCAACACTCCGGGCTTCGGCGGCGCCTCCGCGTCTGGTGCCCTGATCGCCGGCGTCGTGACCGGCGGCCCGGCCGCTTCCGCAGGCCTTGCCGCGGGCGATGTGATCACCGCAATCAGCGGCCACTCCGTCTCGTCGCCGGCGGCGGTCTCGGCGCTCGTGCTGACGAAGAAGCCCGGCGCGAAAATCACGGTCGCATATGTCGATATGTCGGACGCGAGTCACAGCGCGAGCGTCACGCTCGCCAGCGGACCGCCTCAGTGACGATCCATCAGGTTGGTTCGTGCTTCGGTCGGGTCGCGAGTTCGCCCGGATCGCCCTCGAGCGACTTCGGATCGACCACCCACCCGAGATCATCGTGCGCGTGCCTCGCGATGACGCGGCCCGCCGCGTCCAGCTCGACGACCTCGCCGCGCACCGCCACGCTCTCGTCCTCCGTGCGGTTCCCGTCGGCGTCGTAAAGGAACGTCTCGATTCTGCTTGGCTGCTCGTTCTCGCTCATCGTTCACCCTCCATTCGTAGTGATCTCCGGTTGCGGTGGTTCCCTACCCCAAACGTTCGCAGCGACCCCCGCAGTCCTCGCCAGATCGTTCCGCCCACGCGGAGTACGCTTGACGCGATGTCGACAGGGAGCGATCCGGAGCAGATTCGAGCACTGCTCGCGACGGCGCGGGGCTACGCGGTGTTCGACCGGGAAGGGACGCGCATCGGGGCGTTCATCGAACTCGCCGGCGCTGCCAATGACCGAATCGCGATCCGTCATGAAGGTTTCTTTGTTTGGCGTCGGCGTCTGCTGCCGATCACGACCGTGGCGAAGGTCGTTCCCGACAAGCGGGCCGTCGTCCTGACGATAGAGGGACGGTCGCTCGTCGGCTCCGGGACGCCGTCCAGCTCGGTCCCCGGAACCTCCGGGATCGCGGAGGAAGATCCGCGCTCGAACGGTGACTGGCGAGACCGTCTCGAGAGCTACGTGGGGCCGGTCGAGGGCCGAGTAGCTCATGCGGACGTCAGCCGCGGCGCGGAGCACGAGCCGCCGCCGAACGCCGACGAAGCGGGACACCCGGTCGCGCCGGCGGCCGATCAGCCGGAGCCGGGCCCAAGAGATCAGCGCACCGCCGAACGGCACCTGCTGTTCGTCTCGACTTCAGGCGGCTACTCGTTGGTCGAACAAGAGGGTCCCCCTCCGTCCGTTGGCCGCAGCATCGAGCTGCCTGAGCAAGCGGTTTCCTTCCTCGTCACGAAGTTGGGCCCGTCGCCACTCCCGAACGACCCCCGGATCTGCGCGTATCTCGATCCGACCGAGTAGTCAACCGATCTTCAGCACCGCGGCGCCCTGTAGTTCGCCGGCTCGGAGGTGCTGAAGCGCCTCGTTGGCCTCCTCGAGGTGAAACTCTCGGATCTCGGTGCGAACCGGCACATTCGGAGCGAGCTCCATGAACTCCTCGCCGTCTCGGCGAGTGAGATTTGCGGCCGATCGGAGTACCCGCTCACCCCAGAGCAAGTCGTACGAGAACGAGGGGATCTCGCTCATGTGGATGCCGGCGCAGACGACGATTCCGCCTTTCGCGACTGCCGCCAGCGCCGCGGGAACGAGCTCGCCGACCGGCGCGAAGATGATCGCCGCGTCGAGCTCTTCCGGCGGCCTCTCGGTTGAGCTTCCGGCCCACTCCGCTCCAAGCGAGCGCGCGAACCGCTGGCCCTCCTCGTCGCCGGCACGGGTGAAGGCAAAGACGCGGCGCGCCTGCCAGCCCGCCACCTGAGCAATGATGTGGGCGGAAGCGCCGAACCCGTACAGGCCGAGGCGCTCGGCGTCTCCCGTCATCATCAGTGCGCGGTAGCCGATCAGGCCAGCGCAGAGAAGCGGCGCGACGTGGAGGTCGGAGTAACTTTCCGGGATTCGCAGGCAATAGCGCTCGTCGGCAACGGTCTCATCCGCAAAACCGCCGTCGATCTGGAAGCCGGTGAACCTGGCCCGGTCGCAGAGGTTCTCCCGCCCGGAGCGGCAGAAGCGACAGCTTCCGTCCGTCCAGCCGAGCCAGGGCACGCCGACACGCTCGCCGACCGCGAACCGCGACGCACCCTGACCAACCCCGCTCACCAAACCCACGATCTGATGACCAAGCACGAGCGGCAGCTTGGGGTCGGCCAGCTCTCCGTCGACGATGTGGAGATCGGTTCGACAGACCGCGCACGCCTGAACATTGAGGCGCACCTGCCCGGGCCCAGGCTCAGGTCCCCGAAGCTCCGCCTCTCGAAGAGGGCTCCCGGCACCGGTGAAGACCATCGCGCGCATCGTCCTTGGAGTCTTAGCTCTACACCTTCGCACGCCGCCGCTGATCTCATACTCTGGCCCCGCATGGGACCTGTTTCCGAGGGTTACGTCGACTTTCGTGGCTATGGCACGTGGTATCGAGTTGCAGGCGACCTCGGCTCAGGCGCCACGCCGCTTCTGGCGTTGCACGGTGGCCCCGGCTCCACACATCACTACTTCGCGCCGCTGGAGGGGCTCGCGGCCGAGCGGCCCGTCGTGCTCTACGACCAGATCGGCTGTGGGGGCTCGGACCGACCGCAGGACATCGAGTGGTCGGTGGCGGTCTTCCGCGAGGAGGTCGATGCGGTGCGCTCGCAGCTCGGGCTCGACCGGATCCATCTGCTCGGCACCTCATGGGGCGGGATGCTCGCGCTCGAGCACGTGCTTTCCGGCGCGGAGGGGATCGTCGGTCTCATCCTCAGCTCGACCCTCGCGAGCGTGGATCAATGGGCGGCGGAGCAACGGAGGCTCCGCGACGCGCTTCCTGCCGATGTGGTGGAAGTCCTCGAGCGACACGAACGCGCCGGTACCTACGACGATCCGGAGTACGAGCAGGCGATGGAGACGTACTTCGATCGCCACTTCTATCGAGGGCCCAGGCCGCGCGCGGAGCTCGAGGAGATGAGTGTCGCCGGTCGAGGTCTACCGAGCGATGCAGGGCCCCAATGAGTGGACCGTCACCGGAGCCCTACGCGGGTGGGACGTGCGCGCCCGTCTGGGCGAGATCGAGGTGCCGACACTCGTGATCCGAGGGCGCTACGACATGTCGACAGACGCGATCTCCGCCACGCTCGTCAATGGCATCGAAGGCGCAAGAGAGGTCGTTCTGGAAAACAGCTCGCACACACCGGTCCTCGAAGAAACAGACCAGTACCTCTCGGCGATCACCGACTTCATGCGGCCCGCGAAGCGGGCCGGACTTCCCAGCGTTATGGGGGCGGGAGGATTCGAACCTCCGTAGGCTGAGCCGACGGGTTTACAGCCCGTTCCCTTTGGCCACTCGGGCACACCCCCGGGACGTGGGATTGTAGCCGTGGCCTTGGAGAGCTTTCGCCGCTGGCGTAGCCTTGTGTCGTGGAGCGGTATGACGTCGCCATCGTGGGCGCCGGGCCTGCAGGGTCCACCGCCGCCTACCGCCTCGCGCGCGCTCGCGCGCGCGTCTTACTAATAGACAAAACTCGCTTCCCGCGGGACAAGCCATGCGGCGGCGGGCTGACGATGCGGGCAGTCCGTCAGTTGCCGTTCTCCGTCGAGCCAGTCGTCGAAGACCGGATCACGCGCACACGGTGCCGGTTTCGGTACGGGCCGAAGATCGAACGGGCATCGAGCCGGGTGATCTGCCTGATGACTCAGCGCCGCCGGCTCGACGCCTTTCTTGTCGAGCAGGCGGTCGCGGCTGGGGCCGAGTTTCGCGACGGTGTTCACGTCGACGTCGACTCCGAGACCGAGTTGCGTGTCGACGGCCGGCCCGTCGAGGTCGCCGCGGTAATCGGCGCCGACGGCGCAAATGGGATCACTGCTCGGTCGCTCGGGCTCGGGGGCGCGATCGTGAACGGTGTCGCCCTCGAGGGCAATCTGCCTTACGAAGAGCTTCCCGTCGGCTCGTGGCAGGGCAGGCTCGTCCTCGAGTTGGGGAACGTGCCCGGCGGGTACGGCTGGATCTTCCCGAAAGGCGACCATGTCAACTTCGGGGTCGGTGGCTGGGGCCACGAAGGGCCGCAGCTGCGCCGGCATCTTCGGATCCTCTGCGAGAAGTACGGCATCGAGTTGCGGCAGCTGTCCGAAGTACGGGGCCACCGCCTGCCGATGCGACGGCCGGCAACCGTGCTTGCCCGGGGACGAGCTCTGGTGATCGGGGACGCGGCAGGCGCACTCGATCCGGTTTCCGGCGACGGCATCTATGAAGCCCTCGTCACGGCCCGACTCGCCGCGGATCACACGGTCGAGCTTCTGCAGGGCAGCGCGACGAGCCTCGAGCCCTACGCGGCGGCGGTCCACCGCGAGCTCGACCAGCTCGCTTCAGCCGGTTGGGGCGCCAAGATCGCACTCGACCGCTACCCGTGGGCGGTTTTCGCCTTGATGCGTCTTCCGGTCACGTGGCGTGTGATCGAGAAGCTCATGCTGGGCGAGGTCGCCCACCCCGGCGAGGCCCAGGGTGCCGGCCGGAGGGTGATGAAGCTGATCGAAACTCTCGCCCGCCGGGCCCGAGATCCGTACGCGGCCGCGGCCTAAAGCGCCCAAGAAGGCGCCGACTCGGCGGCGCGGCGTGGAGGTCACAGGGGCTTTGTCCGTGTGACCGTCTAAAGCACAAGCTGGGTTAGCCACCGCCTTGAACCCGTCTAAAGCAGCTGGAAAGACCTGCCGATGGATGGTTGGCCGCCATGGAGCTCAATCCCCTGCTCAGACGCGCCGTGGAACTCGGCGCCAGCGACATCCACCTGAAGGTCGGCCTCCCGCCGATCCTCCGGCGCGACGGCGCGCTCAGCCCCCTAGAGGAGTCCGCGATCTTGGTCGACCGGGACATGGAGTCCCTGATCGAGCTCGTGGGGAAGCACTCGCCCGAGCGCCTCGAGACCTTCAAGCAGTCGGGCGACCTCGACGTCGCCTACCAGGACGACGATCTGCCGCGGTTCCGCGTCAACGCCTTCAGGCAACGCGGGCACATCTCGTTCGCGTTCCGGGTCATCCCCAAGAACGTGCCGAACTTCGAGATGCTCGGCCTGCCGGCCGGCCTTCGCCGGCTCGCGGACGAGCACCGCGGGCTGGTGTTGGTGACGGGCGCCACGGGTTCCGGCAAGTCGACCACGCTCGCCGCGATGGTCGATCACATCAACCGGTCGCGACAGCATCACATCGTGACGATCGAGGACCCGATCGAGATCCTGCACAGCGACCACTCGTGCATCGTCAACCAGCGCGAGGTCGGCCTCGACACCACCGACTTCATGCAGGCTCTGCGACGCGCGCTTCGCCAGGACCCGGACGTCATCCTGATCGGGGAGTTGCGCGACGCCGAGACGGCGCAGACTGCGTTGCAGGCCGCCGAGTCGGGCCACCTCGTCCTCTCGACGCTTCACACCGTCGATGCTGCGGAGACGATCGGCCGCATGGTCGAGTTCTTCCCCGAGGGTAAGCAGCAGATGATCCGCTCGATCATGGCCGGCGTCCTACGCGGCGTCGTCAGCCAGCGTCTCCTTCCGCGTGTCGACGGCGGCCGAATCGCCGCAGTCGAGGTGATGGTGACCAACACGCGCATCGCAGACCTCATTCGCGACAACCAGCCTGAGGCGATCACCGACGCGATCGAGGAGGGCTCGTTCTTCGACATGCAGTCCTTTTCGAAAGCACTCATCGATCTCGTCGTCTCCGGGCAGGTCGACAAGGAGGTCGCCGCGAACGCAGCCTCGAATCGGCACGACTTCCTCGTCACGCTCGAACGGGCGCTGAAGCAGCAGAAGGCAGACGTCGCGGCTGAGATCAAGGCCGAAGAAGAGCAAGCGCGCGAGCATGAACCAGAGGCCGAACCAGAGCCAGGGGTTCCGGCGCTCCGTGTCGCCAGAGCCGGAGACTGATGCGCTTCCTCGTCGTTGCGGCGATCGGCCTGGCCGTGCTCGCGGGCTCGGCCCGAGCTGCGGGCCCTCCCGTACTGGGTTTCTCCGTCTCCTCTGGAGCCCAGGCCGGCCTCCAACACGTCTCCATGCCGAGTGCGTCGGCTCCCAACGCGCCGGGGTCGATCTCGGTCCCCGTCTCCTTCACGTCTCCACCGGCAAGCCCTCAACAGTTGTCGCTCTCGACCCTGCACGTCCTCTGGCAGCAGGCAGGCGCCGCGTACGGGATCCCTTGGCAGGTGCTCGCCTCGATCAACAAGATCGAGTCGAACTTCGGCCACAACATGGGACCGAGCTCGGCCGGAGCGGTGGGGTGGATGCAGTTCATGCCCTCGACCTGGTTGCGCTGGGGCGTTGACGCGGACGGCGACGGGATCGCAGATCCGTGGAACGCAACCGACGCCATCTACTCGGCCGCGCGCTACCTCGCCGCCGCCGGCGGTCAGACTGACATTTCGCGGGGCGTCTTCGCCTACAACCATGCGGACTGGTACGTCCGCGAGGTGCTCGATCTCGCGCAGGTCTACGGCCAGGGCGGGATCACCCAGACCGTCGACCTGCAGCAACTTCAGTCCAAGCTCGATGACGCTCGCCGCGAGGTCGTTCGCGCCAACGAGCTGCTGGTCGCCGCACAGGGCCACGAGCAACAACTCCTGAAGGTGTCGCAGGGTCTGCACGCACGAGTCGAGGCGGCAGCATTGCTCTCGGATCGTCTGGTCGCGGAGCGTCGCGCGGTTCTCTACGACGCGCACGTCGATGAGGCCCGCGCTGGCACTGACGCCGCGCGCGCGAACCTGGAGAAGGCGCAGTCCTCGCTCACGACAGCGACCCAGAGCTCTCAGGCTCCGTCATTCGCGCAGGGTGTCGGAACGCTGATGGGAGCGGCCTCCTATCACGACAACTACGTCTTCCCAGTGGGCGGCGGCCCGCAGCTGGTCTCGGTCGCCCACACGCATCACGACTACCCCGCGGCGGACATCGCCGCCCCGGAGGGATCGCCGGTCTACGCCATCTCGAACGCCGTCGTGCTGAACGCCTGGCACACGGTTGACCCGCGCTGCGGCATCGGCATGACGATCCGCACGGAGGACGGGCTCGTGTGGACGTACTGCCACCTGGCTTTCCTCGAGCCCTCGGTCGTGGACGGGGTCTCGCTGGCGGCCGGAACGCAGATCGGGCTCGTCGGCTCGACGGGGCACGCGACCGGCCCGCACCTCCACCTGCAGCTGCAACCGCCGACCGAATTCCCGCAGAACCAACCCTGGTTCCAGAGCTTCGCGGGCAGCGCCTTCACGTGGCAGGACGCGCCGACGCCTCTGGAATTGCCCGACGCGACTCCATTCGCGCCGCGCGTCTTCGCCGTCGTCCCTGATTCGAGGGATGCCGTCATCGGCTTCACCCGTGGTGGGGCTTGAGTCCAAGCGGCTTTCTGCCGATTCGCGAAGCATGGCTCTGCGGATAGCCACCCGCTTGCCGCGCCTTGCGATTGTGGGCGTGGTCCTGCTGCTCGCCAGCGCGACTCTCGCGGTCGGCGCAGCGAAGCGTCTGACCGCGGTCCCGCAGGGCGCTCCGGCGCCGGTCGCCGCCGCCACGCTGGTCGTTCCCGATCTGTCCGGCCAGGCCTTCGTCTTTGCCAAGGGAACGCTCGAGGACACCGGGTTCGCCTGGCAGGTCATCGGCTCGGTGCACGGGTACGCGGCCAACAAGGTCGCGCGCCAGTCACCGCCCGCCGGGACGCGAGTTCGCGACACCGGCGCACCAACCATTTCGGTGACCTTGAAGCGCACTCCGTACCCCCAGAAGGGCAGTCCCGAGGACGTCTCCCCGTACGTCGGCACCTCCGTTCAGCCCACCGGTCTCGCGTCGACCTCCGTCACGCCGGCTGCGCCCGTTCCTGCCGCTCCCAAGGCAGTGCAGCCGAAGCCCGCAGCGAAGACGGCAGAGCCGAAGCCCGCCACGAACACGGCCAAGCGGCCGCCTGCGTTCGTCGTGGCCGGCGCACCGACTGAACCACTGAAGGAGATGCCGCTGACGCAGCGGGCCGAGCTGCTTTCGTCATGGATCGGCGCCCATCCGAAGACGAAGGCGAACGTGCGCCACTACCTTTACCAGCACAGCTGGATCGTCACCGGCGCGTCGTTCGGCTGGTGGCACGGAGCCAAAGCGCTCAAGAAGCTGATCGCCGCCGACCAAACCGCGCAGCAGCGTTGGGGCATTGGCAAGAAGAGCGAGCTCGTCGCCCGCAGAGCGCTCGCGGACGTCGAGGCGAGAACCTAGTGATCAAGCGTCTCCGCGCTTTGCGCCTCAGGGGAGAGGCCGGCTACAGCCTCATCGAGATGATCACGGTGATGATGATCATGAGCGTGGTCTTCGCAGGGATCACGGCCGTCTTCGTCGCCGGCTCGAAAGCCCAGGCCGAACAGGACCGCCGCTTCCAGGCGCAGGTCACGACCAGGCTGGCGCTCGACAAGATCCGCCGCGACATTCACTGCGCCAACGACGTCACCCCGTATGCGAAGACGGCCGTCACGCTGAAGATCTCGTCGGGTTGCGGGGGCGACGTCAGTTGGTGCACCGCCGCGGTCTCCGGCTACACCAACCGCTACCGGCTGTACAGGCAGACCGGTACCACCTGCAGCTCGGCGACCGGGGTGAAATTCGCAGACTTTCTGACGAGCGACCAGGTCTTTCCAGATTTCGAACACGTCACCGGGTGCCTCTGCCTCGCGTCGCTTCAGGTCGATTTTCCGGTCAGCGTGAAGGGGACGAGCGTCGGTGCCTACGACTTGACGGACACGATCTTCCTCCGGAACAGCACGAGGATCTGAGCGATGGCCGACCGACTGACAGATCGCTTCCGCCGAATGCTGCAAGACCAGCGAGGTTTCGCGCTGGTGATCGCGCTCGGTGTGACGGTGGTGCTGAGCATGACCGTTGTCACCGTGATCGAGGCTGCGCGTTCCAATCAGCGCAGCTCGACCATGAGCAGTGGCCGGATGTCCGCCTACGACCTCGCCGAGGCTGGGCTCAACAATGCCATGTCGGTTCTGCGTCTGTCCACGAACAACGCCCTCGACAGGTACGTCTTCTGTCCGGCCGTCGTACCCCCTGCTACGGCTCCGAGCCTCCCCTGCACCAATACCAACACGTACTCATCGGGAACGGTCAGCTGGTACGGCAACCTCTACCAGAACCCGGCGGCGGGAACCGCTTACTGGGATCTCTTCTCGACGGGCCACGTGCGCAATCCCTTTGGAGGCGCCGACTACCAGAAGACGATCCGCGCGACCATTCCGGTCGTTCCCGTCACCACGCAGCCTCTGAACAACCCCTCCTGGAATTACATCTTCTCGCGCGCTCCCGGAACCGGCGTGGCGTTCAGCGGCTGCGACATGACTCTGGCGAACAGCGTGGACGTCACGGCGCCGCTGTACGTCATGGGCAATCTGTGTCTCCAGAACAGCGCAACGATCAGCAAGGGCCCTCTGATCGTGAAGGGATCTCTGGATCAGCAGGCCACGAATAACCATGCCGGCACTGCGGCGACGAACATCAACGAGGCCCACATCGGCAAGGGTTGCCGCTGGAAGGCTCAGGCGTCACACAATCCGTGTGTCTACGGTGCCGCTGGGACGACGCCCGTTCGCGACAACATCTGGGCGACCATTCTCGACGCGACGCCGCCTGCCGTAACGGCGCCGACCGTCCTGTGGAACGACTGGTATCTGAACGCCAGCCCCGGGCCGTACTACCCGTGCGCAGCGCCCCAGGCGGGCGAACCGGCGAATCCGACGTTCGCCTTCGACAACCCCGTCACCACGATGAGCGACACCGACGCGAACAAGCTCACCTATAAGAACGACAACCAGGGGATCGCCAACCTCACCCCGGGGAGCTCGTACACGTGCAAGACCGTCAACGGCCAGATCTCCTGGGACTATCCCAACAAGGTCCTGACCATCAACGGCACGATCTTCATCGACGGCAGCGCGAAGGTCGACATCGGCGGAGTCGTTCGCTACAAGGGACAGGCGACGATCTACACCTCCGGCTCGGTGCTGGTCAAGAACACGAGCCTCTGCGGCTACAGCTCTGGCCCGAGCTGCACCGTCGGCAGCTGGGACTCGACGCAAGACCTCCTCGGCTGGGTCGTCAACGGCAACGGTTCCGTAGCGGCCGACAATCAGGTCTCCCCGGGAGACGGCGCGCAGTTCATCAGCTCGTACTTCCAGGGCGCCGTCTATGCGACGAACGTGGTCGACATCGGAACGACGCGACCGTGTACGCGCTCGCTCAGACGCCTCAGATGACCGGCGGCTAGGGGACGCTTCTTCCGTAGAAGGGTCGGCGGAGTCTCATCCCTCAACTCAGGGACTGAGGCTGCCGATGATGAGCACGTGGGTTTCGCTCTTGCAGCCGTCGCATTCGCACCGGGTCTCGCGCTGGGAAGCTTTCTGAACGTCGTCGCCGCACGCGTTCCGTTGCGCCGGTCGATCGTGAGACCGCCGTCGGCGTGCATGTCGTGCGGCCGGGAGATCAGCTGGTACGACAACGTGCCGCTCCTCTCCTACATCCTGCTGCGCGGCCGCTGTCGGCAGTGTCAGGCGCGCATTCCCCTCGTCTACCCGGCGGTGGAGCTCGTCACGGGATTGCTCATCGCCGGCTGCGTGCTCGCTTTCGGTCTGACGGTCGAGGCCGCAGTGGCCGCGCTGTTCTGTGCGGTGCTCGTAGCCGTCTCGGCGATCGACCTCGAGCACCGGATCATTCCCAACCGCATCGTTCTGCCCGCAACGGTGGTCGTGCTCGCCGCGAACACGGCACGCGATCTCAGTCCGGAGTGGGCGCTCGC
>WNGI01000920.1_pt1 | contig 23371 bp, 23 predicted proteins | sample 5400621 | NCBI WGS metagenome assembly WNGI01 (sample SAMN13153374, study PRJNA577476) | soil metagenome | isolation source: 20 cm soil or saprolite under Garry oak tree replicate 1 | place: USA:California | collected 2016-06-15 | reverse complement strand
CGGCCGTCAAGGACTACCGTAACGTTCGCAGCGCCGGATCCACCGGCGTCGTAGCCGCCGTTCTCGTTCGCGTCCAGGTACACGACACCGCACAGGCGGCCGGATCCTGAGCCTGGCACATCACCCAACGGCACGAAGTGCGCGCCGCGCGCCTCCTGGTAGCGCACGGTCAGAAACACCCCACGCTCACCGACCGCCGCAATTACGGCTGGAGTCGGCGGCGCCAGCGGCGAGGTCACGACCAGTGGCGTCCACGAGCCGACTCGACTCTCGTAGTAGCTCGCGAGCACCGACCACGCGCGGGCCACCTGCCAGGTGAGTGAAACATCTGCGGACCGGGAAGGCGCCGCCTGACCCTGCACGGCGCTTGCCCATTGGACGCCGCCATCCAGGGCGAGGCGCGCGCTGAGGTCTCCGCCCCCGTAGACTGCCAGGCGCACGACGGTGCTGTCCTGCTCGACGTTCGTGATCGCCGTGCTGCGGATCCGGTCGACGGCGGCGGTGGTGCTCAGGCGAGTGCCGGCACGCATATTCCAGGTCTGCTGCAGCGTAACGGTGGCGTCCCGGGTTTGCGGATCGGTCGCATAGTCGAGTTGTCCGCGGCCGATGCCGTAGGAGTTGGCGTTGTCGAGGTACGCTTCCACCGACCAGGCGCTGGCGCTGGCGCTGCGGCGGACGTTGACCACGGCGCCTAGCCCCAAGTCGCGGGACAGCTGGTAGCGCGCATCGCCGTTGACGAAAGTCGTGCTGGAGCCCGTTCCCGACACCGAGCTGACTTGATCCACTCCGAAGTCCGCCAGCCAACGCCGGCTTTGGTAGTCCACGCGGTAATAGCCTCCCTGAGCATCGCCGGTTATCAGCTGATTGCCCCAGGCGACATCGGGGTCGATACGGAACGCGCCGAAGCTCTGCGTCATTGCGCCATGGGTGTGCGAGGCATCCACCCACACACCGAGCGAGTTGCCGTTGCCATCCACGGTGCCGTCGATGACATTGATCTGTGCGCGCGAGCCGCCATCCTGCCACGCCGCCGTGAGCAAGCCGGTGGTGGAAGAGATGCGTTCGGTAGTCGCCGCGGCGAACGTGGCGCCCAGCGGCTGGTAGTACAGCGACACATCGCGGGCGGCCGCGAATTCTCCGCCCAGCGCCCATCGTGACGCCGGCGCCCACTGCGCACCGAGCGTGGCCGTGGATCCGCCCAGGGTCTGAAACGTCGGGACCTTGATGCCGTCGTAGATGCCCGGCTTGCCGGCGCCGGCCACGAACTGCAGCGCCGACGGGCCCCGCCATTCGGTCTCGACGCCCTCCATCGGCCCCTGCGCCAGCAGAAAGCGCGGTTGCGCGCGCGCGAGGTTGATGAGCGGCGCATTGATATCGCCGAGTGCAGTGTCGGCTTGCCAGCCATCGTCGAAGGGCATGCCCCGCTCGTGCAGAGAGAACGAGGCGGTTGCGTAGTCGTGGCCGACCGCGGGGCGGCTGGAACCGCCAGTGCGTGCCGCGGCATCCGCCGACCAGGCGCCGTAGGACGCGGTGTCCCATTGCGCGTCCGCGATCACGCCGTTCTCGTGCGTGCGGGGCGGAGAGTTAGGACCTTCCTGATCGAGGACGCTGATGACACCATCGATGCGTATCGAGCGCGCAAGTCCACTGGTATCGCTGGTGCCGTAGTCCCCGGTGGCAATGTCCGGACTCAAGCTGCCGCCGGCGATGTAGCGATCCTGGTAGGCGCTCGTCTGGGCCGGCGGCGGCTGCGGGGTGGTCTGTGCCTGTGACGGTGCGATCAGCGCTGCGAGCACCGGCAAGCCACACAGCCACGCCAGCAGGCGCCAGGCGCGGCCCGCCCCGGGGATCATTCAAAGCGCTCGTCGAGCTCGGTGCGCTGATTACCCCATTCGAGTGTTCCCTGCACCGTGACGGGGAAAGTGAGCGTCGGGTGGTCGTCGCCGCCGGTGGACGGTGTCAGGAAGACTTCGCGGACGTCGCCGGGCAGGATCGGCAAATCGGAGGGGTTGAAGTCGTACTTGATGCCCTTCGCATCCGTGCCGGAGAGAAAGCCGCTCATGCGCGCGTGTGCAGTGCCGGCGTTGTGCACGCGCAGAGCCGGCACCTTCTGGCCGTTGAGCGTGACCACCTGCGGACCGAACACTTCGATTTGTGGCTTAGCGTCGCCAACAATCACATACACGATGATGCCGATGCGCCCCACGACCGGAAGCCGCAGTGCGCCGCTCTGGGCCACGGCCGGCTCCTCGCCCTCGATCAGGATGCCGAACCGGCACTCCCCCGCCGGCGCATCCTTCGGCACCTGCACTTCGAAGCGGTAGCGGATGGTGCCGCCGCCCGGCAAGGCGACCTCAGGCCTTTCGATCGCGACCCAGGGCCGGCAGCTGTCCGGTTGCAGTTCATCCTGGAACGCGACGCTGTAGTCCGCACCCAGCGTGAAGTCCGCCGTGTGTACATGGAACTTGGCGGGTGCGGTGGAACGATTGGTGAGCTCGAATACCTGGCGGACCGTGGTGCCCGAGCGGCTCGCCAGCTCGAAGCGCGGCGGCGACACCAGCGCGGCAAACCCGGCGGCCGAAGCCACCGCCACATGCCCAGCGGCCAGTAGGAAAATCACGCTCAGCGCCATGCGTCGCACGATCATTCCTCGTCCATCTCGAATCTGAAGTTCACGTGGTACAGCTGCTGCATTTGGGTGCCTTCCACGTCGAGGGTCAGTTGCAGGACGTCCTCGAGAAAGGGCGTCGTGATCAATCCCGAGTACACGAGCGCCCGAGTACCGGAGCTCAAGCGTCCCGCAAGCAACCGGCCCTGTGTGGACCAGGAGGCGCTCATCGCACCGGGCTGCTGCGCCGGCAGCACCAGGTAGATGCGGCCGGGTCGGCGCAGCCAGGGCGCGACGTTGAGTTTCACGCGCACAGTCAGCGTGCCGGTCATGCGGTTGTTAAGGGGTCGGCGCGGCGACAGCTGTTGCCAATGCAGCACCAGCGGCGCGTCATAGGGCAGCGTGCCGGAGTCGTCGATGACCGTGGTCCTGGCGTCCGCCGGGATGGCGGCGAATACCGCCAACAGCAGCAGCAGCGGCAGGGGACGCATCGCTCGGGGTGACGCGGTCACGGCGCGGTCAACGTGTAGAGCACGCGGCCGGTATAAGTGCCCGCGGCGGGAGTCGTGGTGTTGCCGTAGGAGAAGGTCCAGCAGCTCTCGGCCCACTGGTTTTGGCCAATGGTCCCCACGGTCTGCACCGCGCCCGCGGAGAAGGTTCCGGCGGGGAAGGGTTCAGCGCCGCTGTCGCCGTTGCCGCCGCTCGTCCAGGAAATTCGCGCGAACGAGAGGGTGTCGCCGCCGGCATCGACGAGCGCGGCGGGCACGGTCGCGGTCACCGTGGCGGAGCCGGTGGCGCCGAGGCCCGGGGTCCGGTAGAAACCCCCGATGTACAGCTGCGCGGGGACGTTACAGCGCACAAAGCCGTCGTAGGAACTTGCGCCCACGGTGCTGTCGGTGGTCATCGCCTGCGCGGTGGCGTTGCCGACCGCGGCGGCGGCCACGCTGACAGACTCCTGGTTGACGGTCGCGTTATTGCCGGGCGTGCCGCCGGCGTTGTAGTGGCCGATGAAGCCGCCGACTCCCACCTGCAGATAGACGGTCCTGGGCGGCCCGTTGCTGATCGTTATCGTGAAGGGGCAAACCGTCTCCGAAGCTGAGGCAAGCAACACAGCGCACAGGACGTGCCTGGCCAGGCGGCTTGTGTTATGCAAAACCGCCCCCCCAAGGCGCTGGTATGGGTCGCGCCGCAGGGGGGACATAAAGCACCGAGTCCTGGGGTCTGACGAGCGCTACGGCATGGTCGCGGTGTACACCACGCGGCCGTTATTCACGTTCACGCCACCGTAGGTTCCGGCCGGCGGCGTTGTCGTGTTGGCGTACGCGTAGGTCCACTTCGCATCCTGGATGATCACCTTGGTCGGGGGCGCGGTGATCACCACGTTGGCGCTGGCGCCGTTGGCCAGCGTGGGCGCCGGCAGGGCGGTCGCCGAGGTCAGTGTCGTCGCGGTTGTGGTGATCTGAGTGTAGGCGATGGAATCGCCGGCGCCGTCGCCGAGCGCACCGGTTGCGGTTGCGTTCAGCGTCACGTTGCCGCTGTTGCTGACGACCGCTGCCGTCTCCACGCCGTTGGTCTGATCGCCGCCCGTGCCCGCGACCGCGGTGCCGTTACCCACCACTGCCGCGGTGGGCGCGAACTGAATCAGATCAATCGTGCCGTTTGCGCTCAGCACCCCGGTCGTGTAGGACGATCCGGTACCGACGCGAAGATAGAGAATCTTCGGAATGGTGATCTGGAAGTCCACATGGGCCGTCGCGCCGGGTGCGGCCGTATTGGCGCCGGTCTGAACGTTCGACTCGGCGCTACACAGCAGCGGCACCGCCGTCGCCGCGGCCAGGAGACCCTTGAGTACGATCGAATTGCGCATGATGCTGATTCCTGAGCTTGATTGAGAGACGTTGTCGCGTTACGCCGCAGCAGCCGAAGTCGAATGCGACAATGACTGGATTGTTGTGATTTTCTAAGAGCCTGTTTGTGACACCTCACGCAACTTTGGATAACGGGGGCTCAAGCTTGCGTTTGTATTTAGACTTGCGTAAATGAATGACACTTCGGTAATTGGGTGACACTTTCATAAATGGATGACACGTTTGACGATGCTTGCGGGTCAAGGATCTCCGGTGGTGAGATACGACGAGAGCATGGGTACCAAACGAGATCTGGAAACGCTGAAGGAGCTGGAGCAGCGCCGACGGTTGGCGGGGGAGCTGCTGCGGCGGGGTGTACGGCCGGCCGAGGTTGCTCGCTGGGTCGCGTCGTCGCGACAGTCGGTAATGCGCTGGGGCCGACTACTCGAGCAGGACGGTTTGCGGGGTTTACGACGTGCGGGGCGGATTGGGCGACCGCCCATGCTGACGGACCGGCAACTCGAGCAGCTGGCGAAGCTCCTTAAGGCGGGGTCGCCGGCCGCCGGGTATGCGACGGACATGTGGAAGCTGCCGCAGATTGGGGCGTTGATCCGGCGCGAGTTTGGGGTGCGCCTCGCGGTGAGTTCGGTGTGGCGGACGCTGCAGCGGATGGGCTGGAGCGTGCAGCGCCCGACAAGCCGCGACCGGCAACAGAATCCGGCGGGAGTCATGCAATGGAAGCAGACGCGGTGGCCCTCCCGAAGCAAGTCGCTGCGCGGCAAGGACTATTGATCGCCTTGTGATCGCCTTGATCGACGAGTCGGGTCTGTCCGGACTCCCTGCACGCGCGCGGCAAATCACAGGAGGGTTTTACCCGAGAGACAAGCGTCCGCGTCGGTCCGCAATGGCGCGATCCAGCGGAGCGTTGAAAGCCGGATCTGTGATCAGACCGCCCCGAACAACAACAGGCGCGGCGATACCCGCGGCTGCCTGATCGTAGCGGCGTAGCGACGCCTTGCCTTGGGAGAATCGGCGGCGTATATACCGGCGACGTCGACGCGGGCACGGCTGTCGACCAACAGGAGCCGCATGCCTCGCACGGCCGAGAACACGAACTGGGCCGCTACTGTCGATTCGATCGTGAGCCGCGCGCCGAGATCGGCCCCGCAACGGGATCCTCTAAGGGCGCAGGTCCGATTGCTCGCGCTGCTCAGCTCTGCCGCGCCCCTCAATGTGCTGCTAGGCGCACTCGCATCCTACGTCGAGACCTGGACGGAGGGTCTCCATTGCACGGTACTGCTCGTCGACCCGACGGGCCGGCTGCTGCGGCCCGGGGCAGCTCCGAGCCTGCCAGAGGCGTACACCCACGCGATAGATCCCGTGCCGATTGGCATCGGAGAGGGAAGCTGTGGCACCGCCGCGGCCCGTCGTGAGATGGTCGTCGTCGAAGACGTTGAACAGTCTGACCTTTGGACCAAATATGCGCCGATCGCGTTGTCGTATGGCCTTAGGGCCTGCTGGTCGGTGCCGATTGTCGACGATGCCGGCGCTCTGCTCGGCACGCTGGCCCTCTATTACCGCGAACGACGAGCGCCGTCGACGCCGGAGACTGATCTCATTCAGTTCGCGTCCTCCCTGGCGGCATTTGTCATTCAGCGACATACAGCCTTGCGCGAGAGCGAGGCGCGGTTCCGTGGCGCGTTCGAGTTCGCAGCCATCGGCATGGCGCTGGTGGCTCTGGACGGCCGGTGGATGCGAGTTAACCGCGCATTGTGTGGAATCGTGGGTTATACGGCCGAGGAGTTGTTGGCGACGACGTTTCAGGCCATTACCCACCCGGATGATCTCGAAGCGGACATGGAGTACACGCGACAGATGCTCGACGGGTCGCGATCTCACTACGACATGGAGAAACGATACTTTCATAAGGACGGGCACATCGTCTGGATCCTTCTATCCGTCTCGCTGGTGCGCGATGACACAGGTCAGCCGATGTATTTCGTTTCGCAGATCCAGGACATCACCGCTCGGAAGCACGCGGAGAGTCAGCTCGTCGACAGCGAGTTCCGCTATCGGACCATAGCCAATCTCGTACCGGGCTTCGTTTTCGAGGGGGTGGTAAGGGATGGGCACCCGCAGCCGACCTGGGTGAGCAGCGGCTTTGAGCGCGTGTATGGCTGTAATCTGGATCGCTTTATTGAATTGGGCGCCAAGAGCTTCTACGACGAGGCGACGCGCGCCCGTATTCTTGCGGGTGCGTCCACCATTGCCCAGGGGTCCGATCTCAACATCGATGTGTCGCTGTGGAGCACCGACGGTGTGCAACGTTGGCTACGGGTCGTTGCCCGAGGCGTTCGCACCGGGCCGGGAGCGGACGTTGACCGCGTCCTTGGCGTTGCAGAAGACATCACGCAGCAAAAGCGCCTCGAGTGGGCGGTCGGCGAAGCGACTTACCAGGAGCAGCAGCGACTCGGCAAGCAGATTCACGATGGGCTGGGTCAGGAGCTCATGGAGGTTGCGCTGCTGGCCCGCGGTCTCGCCGCGTCCGCGCGAAAAGGCCACCGGCCGAATGCGGATGAACTCGAGCGGCTCTCGTTGCTCGCCAGCCGGACGATCAGTACTTGTCACGACATTGCCCAAGGCCTCTCGCCGTTGAGCGAGGCGCATGGCGGGCTCGTCCAGGCGCTGCACGACATGGTGGACCGCCAGCACAACTCCAGCGGCCCCGCCGTGCGATTTGACGCGCTCGAGGATGCACCGCTCCGCCTGCAGTGGCCGTCCACGGAACACGTGTTCCGCATTGCTCAGGAGGGTCTGACGAATGCGCTCAAACACGCAGGGGCGCAGTCCATCAAAGTCACTCTCGATGTTCAGCCCGACACCGTACGGCTCAAGATCTCGGACGACGGCGTCGGATTATCGCCGTACGCGGCAGAGTCTGCCGGCCTTGGCCTCAAAATCATGCGCTACCGGGCCGCAATGATTGACGCTCATCTGTCGATCGGACCTGGAGAGAATGGCGGAACCCTTCTGGTCTGCGAGTGTCGGCAGCCGGCATAGCGCGCCGGGAGTGGATGGACGCACCCTGGGTCGCCGCGTCAATCCCGGTATCGCAGCGCATCGACCAGCAGGGCGAAGGCCGGTGACGGCTGGGGGCGGCTGGGGTAATAGAGGTGGTATCCGGCCCCCGGGCCATCGTCGGTAAGGGACCGGACTCCTCCGATAGGAGCTTCTGGATGCGCGTTACGAACTCGGGCAGCTCGCATCGGCCATCGGTCTCACAGAGCGCCGCGCGGGAATAAAAAAGGCGCGCCGAAAGTCTTCTGATCAAGCACGGCGACTTCGACGGCGCGCGGATCGGCGAATCTACAGTCTCGTGCACAAAGGACGCGAGTTTGGATGTTCAACTACTACTGTCTGGAGTTCTGAAACCATGTATCAAGAAGTAAGCATGCTATGGTCGAACCGCATTCGTCGCTTGGCGATAACGCTTGTAGCAAGCGCGGCTATTGGGACTCAAGGCGCCCGCGCCGGATCGTCCGACAACATCGTACTAGTACCACCGGCGGGTCTACCCGAATTGGCGCGAAAAGCTGGGGACGCGATGTTTCTCCGCGAAGCCCACGATGGCCGAACGGTTCTGTATATTGAGCAAGACCAGGGTACGGCACTAGCTATCCTTGACGTGACTGACCCACGTCATGTCACGAGCGACGGATCGGTGAGACTTGATGTTCCCGGGGTATTTGACTTTGTTTCCGATCTGGGAAGCCGCGCAGCACTCATCCGGTTTCGCCAAGGACAAGGAAGCGCGGTACTTGACTTTCACAATGACAAACGTCCAAGTCTCAAAATAATTCCAGGCATACCTATGCAGGGCTCGCTCGTGCGCTTGGGTAACGATGGATTCACCGTCACCAGCCCGGCAGAGGCGACTCCGGCGCTAAGCGATTCATTTGTCGATACGTCGGTGATCGATATAGCCAATCTACCGGACCGCGTTCGCGTCTTCGACGTTAAACGGGTCCGCGAGGAAATTACCAATGAGGAGACGGGCACGACATTCCTGCTCGCCGACGATGGGCTGTATCTGGTCCGACGGCCGTCCGTCGAGCGAGATAAGGAGAGCCGTGAATTGGCAGCTCGGGACGCCGGATAGCATTGGATGTTGGAGATTGCGGCGGTGAATCGGATAGCAGACTCACGCGGAATTCATGCGAGAACCGTTCTAAGGTTGGTAGCGTGATGTGCAAGTCTTTGAAAAGAGTTGGTGGAAAGGGAGCGACTCGAACCCTCGACCCCGGCATTATGAGCCCGGTAGTTGGCGTTCATTCGCGACGCACTCGAGGCAGAGATCCGGCGACAGCGAGTTCGCGGGGACGAGATCCGTCACGTTGAGGGCTACACGCGCAAGCCAGTCGCGCCAGGCGAGCTCGACGCCTGGCTCAGCGAACAAGACTGGGGCGCATCGTGAAGGACGACATCAACGCAGCCGAGCGCTCACCGCGCGCGGGTGAAATGAGTCCCAATCGGGCCCCCGCTACCACGCTCCCCCTCGAACTCGTTGACCGTTGGAGTGTCCCGCTCACAAGGACTTTTTGAGCGGTCGGATAAACTCAAACGCCTCATTAACTTGCGCGCGGCGAAAGTCCGCGCGCTGCTTGTCGGAGGCCGTTCCAGTCGAGGAGAGCTGGGTGCGCTCACACTCCGCGAGACGCTCATGGTAGGCAGTATCAATCTCCGCCCAGCTCGCATCCGCCGCCACGCCGAGAATCGCGTGCCAGCTGTTGCCGAGCTCGGCAACGCTGAGAAGCGCTCGACCGCTCGCGGGTGGTGGTGTTCCCTGGTGCATCTCAACAGGCGGAGCTTTCTGCTGTCGAATGACGGTGATCAGCCACGAAACGAGTCCCCACCCGACAAGCCCGCCCGCGCCGACCACAATCCAGTCAGTGGCGGTCATGAGGCGCTCCCCCAAGCTTTCGTAGCTCCTCGCTGAGAACTTGGTGCTCTCTGCTGTTTTCGGGCAAGTAGCGCTGAGCGCTGGCAAGCGCCTCCTTGAGGCTCTGTCGGATCATTGCAACGCCGTTCGCGTCAAACCCGAGTGCCGGCAGGTCGGATGCCGCGAGAGTCCAGCGGCGATGCGTTGATACCGCCCGGGCCAGATTAGCCGCGCAGGGTAGGCACACGAGCGCCATGATGAACGTGGAACAAACCTGCCAACGTGTGAGCTGCAGATCCTTTCTTCGAATGCAGACCAGAGTGCACCCCGCTCCTGACAGGAGGAAGCAGAGAATCGCGGCAGCGACGAACAGCCTCTGCTGCCCGAGCGCGAGCGCTAGTGGCGCGACGAGAATGAGCAGGAACCCACATACGCCCGAGATCCATCCGAGCGCGCGCACCGCTCTCAGGTGCCGACTCATTTCGATTTTGACGTCCTCCGATGCGCTGCCGGCGCCACGGGACGTGGCCCACTGCACTCGCAGCTCCGGCCAGAAGGGCGTCAACGGGTTGGGGACATAGGGGCGACGTCCCCCGAGTTCGAAAGACCACCCCAACGACAGTCCCCGCACGAACCCGGTGCGAGTGGAGATCACTGCTTCTCCGACGCACAAGAAGTGCGCCGAGTCAAAGAGATACACCGCAGGAAGCGCGAGGGCGAGAAACCCCTCCGACGTGGGCATCTTCGATGCGTCCGTTGTGATCCAGTCCGCTGTGAGATTACGGTTGGGGCTGCTTGCGCTTGAAAAGTGACTTGAGCCCCGCGATTACGGCGACGACCGCCGCCAGAATTACTTTCCAGAACGCAGCGACGCCAGCGACCACGAATTTCCACAACCCTTTGAGCAAGCCGGTCTTGACCGCCGCAGCGACCGCGCCGCCGACGATAAGGCCGGTGAGGCCATATTCCGCTACCTTATCGCCCGGTCGCCACTCTGCGTAAGTGTCCCCGGAATTGAATCGGTAGGCGGTGAGCACCCGATTGACGTCCGCGACGGCCGCCGCAGTGTCCGCCGGTCTTGCAACGAGGACCACCGACGTGTAGCCGCGTCGGCCCAGAATCTTCGTGAAGAAGTTCGTGCCCTCGCCGTGCGGTGAGCGCAGCAAGGTTGCCCATTCCAAGCGCTTCGTGGTGTTGTTGTAGGCAGGCGGGATCGTCCAGCCGACGACGTGCAGTTCGCTCCACCCGCGGCGCCTTCTCTCCTCGTTGGCGGCCTCGGTGCTCTCCTTGAGCGCCTTCAAGATCTTGTCGGCATCGACCTTCTCATCGTCCCTGACGTACCCCTCGCCTTCGAAGTACAGGTACGCGTTCCAACCGAGGTCCTTCGGAGCAACCAAGACTTCCTTGCCCGAGGAGAGGTTCTCGTTGAGCTCTTCAAACTTGGTGGTGTTGGCCTCATCGAGGTACACGTAACCTTCGGGCAAGGACAGCGTGGAGTTGCCGCCGACCGTCACCTCATGGGGTCCGAACACCCACTTCAGTGCACGAAGCTTCGTACGGAACTCGTCAGCCTTCGGATCCGAGTTTTCCTGCGCGTGCACAGGGCCCGTTACTACGAACATCAGAACGGTCGTCAGAAGTGCGACCTTGGACATGGAGTGATCCTTCTCGTGCGGATTTGCAGCGCATCGCTAAACCTAGATGCTGGTCCGGGCCCAGGTGAGGCTTGGTAGCGCCGCACTAGCCGCCCGCAGTGCTAGTGTATCCGCGTTTCGATGCCATAAGGCCGGACGATCGGGGGCGGTCTGGCGCTAGATTGTTACTGTGCGCAACCGGGAATAAGTCTCAGTCGAGCACCTCGCCGAGACGGTCCTCTTGCGTTCGACACGCCTGCGGAACTCGCAGGGGCTTCCAACGGGAACTGGCGCCACCGCACCCGCGGGAAGAACGACAGCAACGCAGCCGAACCCTCACCGCGCGCGGGTGAAAATAAGTCCCAAATCGCTTTCCTTCCGTGATTTCGAGTTGCATGTATATGCGTGTGTTACGACCGACCGAATGCAATGTGTACTTCCTCTTCCAGTCTCAACGGCAGTTCCTCGGTCCGGTCAGTTCGAGGTCAGCCGGCTCGCGGCTTGGTACGACGCCTGCTCCAGAGCCCTGGCTTCGGCGCGCCCGAGGCGTTTCTCGAAAGCTTCCTGCGCAGCCTCCCACCTGGGCCTCAGTCGGCGGAGCTGCTTGCCATCAGCGCATGTATATGCAGGAATTGTCAATTGAGCGTGCAGGACGGCGATCGCGAAGGCCGCTCGATCTAGCGACTTGGGTACACCCGCCGGAGTTGGTGGTTAGTGGGACGGTGGATGGAGGTATAGACTGAATTTCTTCTCATCCGTGACGCTAGACCGCCTGGAGCCCTCCGGGCTTTACCTGGATCTCTACATTTTCACGTAGATTGATGAATCGCCGGGAGATAACCATGAAGTTTCGGATAGCTGTCGTGTCGACCATGCTCTTGCTCGGCTCTGTTGCGAGCCTCGTAAACGCCGCGGAGAGCAAGGCCGTACAAACAATGGCCGGAATACTGCTGCATCTTCAGCACTACCCCACCGATGCCGACAAGCAGTCACTTAAGCAGATCATAGAGGACAAGTCAGCGACCAAGGACGAACGTACCGTGGCTCAGGCTCTAATCAACGTGCAGCATACGGTGGCTGCTGCCGACAAGCCGAAACTTGAAGCCATCGCAAAGAACGACAAGGCTACCAGCCCGGTAAAGACGCTCGCGGAGATCATTCTCAAACTGAACCACATGCCCTCTGAGAGCGACAAAGGAAAGCTGAAGGCTTTGGCTTCGTAATGTAGCCGCTGATCACGATTCGGTCAGGGGCCGTAGACCTTAAGTTGCCCGAGCTTCAGATCCGCCCGCGCAGCGGAGGTGACGTACGCGACCGCTCCGCGCGCCGCGTGCTGCTCCGTCAGCATTGCAGCTCGACGTCGTTCCAAAACCCGATCCAGCGAGCCACATGGGCGTAAGAGGCCCGCGGCGCCTCGTACGCCCAAGCGGCGCGCTCGCTGCTGTGGGTTCCGTCCGAGAGATTGAAGAACCGCACACTGTGGGGACAGCGATGGTCGGCCTCTGTCTTGGGGGCCGCCTGCAGAAATTCCATGCGCACCGACGCCGGCGGGAAGTAATGATAGCCGTCGAGCTCGATCGTCCGATCGCTTTCCGCCATGATCTGACCATGCCACAGGGCTTTCATGCAGCTCTCCTCTTTCGTCGTCCTGCGCCAGGAACCCCGCCCTTGGCCGTTGGCGTGCCGGCGTTCGGCGCGTTTCGCGCACGGTTTGCATCTTGCCGCTGTTCCGCCGACCTGGTCACGGGAAACGCTCCGGCTCGGTGGCGATGTCTTTGCGCTATGCACACCTCGCTCCCGACCAGCGGCGGCCGAGAAAACGAGTGGTCAGTAATTTCAATCACTTGCCGAGGGACGCCCGTTGCAATCGGCACGACGAAGCACAACTGAGCACAACCGACTCCCGCAAAACTCCCGCAGGAATTCGGGTCGCGAACCCCGCCGACACGGCGTGCCGATGCGGTTCTTCCCCTGTGCTTGCGCAAGGCTTGGTGCAGTGTCCATGCGACGATAGAGTATGCCCCGGAATCACTAGCGGCAAATGGGTTGCTGCGAGGGGCTCAGGCTTCGGGCGGTAATTCCCTTAGTAGGAAGCCAGACGGTATGTATACGCTTTACTACAGCCCGGGAACCGCCAGCATGTGCGTGCACCAGGCGTTGATCGAGGCAAACGCACAATACCGCCTGGTGCTGGTGGATTTGCAGGCTGGCCAGCAGCGCGACCCGGCTTATCTGCGGCTCAATCCCGGCGGAGTCGTGCCCACGTTGCTGATCGACGATACACCGTTCACCGAAACGGCTGCGCTGCTGATGACGATAGCGACCCGACATCCTGAGACCCGGCTGGCGCCGGCGGAGAGTTCCGCGAGCCGCGCCGCGTGGTATCAGTGGATCGTGTATCTCGCCAATACGCTGCAGCCGGCGTTCCGCCTGTGGTTTTATCCGGCAGACGTCAGCGACGACCCCGACACGCAAGCGATACTGAACGCCGCGACGTGCCGCAAGATAGAGAGCATTTGGGCGCGAATCGAAGCGCATCTGCTGGCGCAGGGCCCGTATCTGCTCGGCGCAGAGTTCTCGGCAGCGGACCTCATGCTGATCATGCTGATGCGCTGGTCGCGGAACATGCCAAGGCCGGCGACCGAGTGGCCGGCGCTGCATCAGTATGCCGCGCGGATGAAAGCTCGCCCGAGCTGGAAGAAGCTCTACGCGCTCGAAGGACTGAGTGAGTGGAATTGAAGATAGGCGCGGACTACGAACGCTAAGCGGACCTTCTGCGGCAACGAGCGGCTGATCGGATGATCACAGCCACCACGCGGAGGGTTGCTGCAGCAGCGCGAGCTCGTCCGCGGATGAATTTCGGTTGAGTATCGCGTTGCGATGCGGGAAGCGGCCGAATCGATCGATGATCTCCTTGTGCGCGATGGCAAATCGGGTCCACTCTGCATTGCCGACACTTCCGATCAGCTGAACCGCGAGTGCCTGATCTGCGCGCTCCTCGCTGTGCTCGAACGGCAGGTAGAGAAACAGCCGCTCCTGCTCCGCCATGGCCGTATCGCACCCCTGACTGATCGCGCATCTGGACAGGCGGCGCGCGACAGGATCGGCCGCGAAAGCACCGGGCGTGCCACGGAACAGGTTGCGTGAGAACTGATCGAGAACGATGACGGCGGCCAGCAGCGCGCGTGGCGTCGCTGCGATGCAGCCCTCGTCTGCAACGAGGCGTTGGTGCAGCGAACCGAAGCGCTCGCGGATCTGCGCATCAATCTTCTCGCTCCTCGCGAACCAATGCACCTCCCCCAGCTCCTCGAACCAGAAATTTAGAACCTCGGTTACCCAAGCCGGCTCGCCTGGGTCGCTGCTCGCATGCGTGCCGGACATGTTTCCTCTGCAGAGGGAAGCGATCCTGTTTCCGGCGGCCGACGGTCAGTCCGGCAGTCCGGCCAAGCGCAGGGAGGAAGCGATCTGCTCGGCATCGGCCGGATTCTTAAAAGGCTCCCTGCTCATGAATTGCGCGATCGAGAAGTCTGGCCTGATGGACAGGCACGTGGCAACGCTGGCTCTGGCACAGTCCATCTCGCCTAGACGGGCATGGCATGCGGCCGTGAGCGCGACACTGCTGTAGAGGCGACCGCGCGCATGGCGGAGCCTCAACAGCGCATCCGCGTAGCGACCCAGGTTCATGCACGCCAAGCCCGCTGCGCGCCAGCACCACGGCACATCGAAGTACGGGTCGATCTCTCTGGCCTTCGCAAACCAGGTGAGCGCTTGCTCAGACTCGCCGGTATAAACGAGGCAGGATCCGAGATCGGCGGCGTTCCATTGGTTGTTCGGATTGATCTCGACCGCTCGCCGCGTGTATTGCTCCGCGAGATCGTAGTGCCGTTGCAGCAGGCACAGGTGACCGAGGATCGCATGACACGTGCTCTCGCCATCGTCGAGCTCGACGGCCCGCCTTGCGAGGACGTACGCCTTCTCCAACACACTGCCCGGGCTGCTCAGGTCATTGTGCCAACGCCTGCAAAACATCACGGCGAGTAACGCGTGCGCCAGGGCATAGCCGGGGTCAAGTTCGATGGCCTGCTCGAACAGCCGCGTAGCCTCCGCCGCGCCGAGTGAATCGTCCCAGGACAGCGCGTTGCCCTTCAGTACACACTCGTAGGCCGCGAGACTCGTGGGCGGCTTGCGTCGCGCGCGCTCGGCAGCCGAGACCTCAACCCGGCCGGCAAGCGTGCTGACGATCGTCTGCACGACCCGGTCCTGGACCGCAAAGATCTCCTCGACCCCGCGGTCGAATTTTTCGACCCAGATATCGCTGCCGGTCTCGGCGTCAACCAGCTGGACGCTGATACGGATGCGCTCGCCCATCCGCCGGATGCTGCCTTCGACGACGAAGCGAACGTTCAATTCGCGGGCGAGCTGCTTCGTATCGACCACGACGCCGCGATACCGTAACGACGCCGAGGGCGAGCGCACTGCAAGCAGTCGCCAGCGCGATAGCTCGGTAATGATGTCCTCTGTGATACCGTTGCTGAAGTACGCCTGCGCCGGATCGCCGCTCAGGTTGACGAACGGCATGACCACGATCGACGGTTTGTCCGGCAGTGCCGCGGCCGCATTGGCTGTCGGGTCGGCCTGCGGTTCCGCCCACGGCGACACGGGTGCGATGAGTCGATAGCCCCGACGTACGACGTTGGCGATGTACCGAGGACTCTTCGGATCGTCGCCGAGAATGCGACGCAGTGCGGCCACGGCGGCGTACACCGAGTCCTGGCTGACGACCACGTCTTTCCACACCTGATCGAGCAATTCCTCGACGCTGACCACCTCGCCGCCGCGCTCGGCGAGGCACATCAGCAGCTGCATCGCCTTGGGTTCGAGTTTGATCGTGCGGCCGTCCTTGCAAATCTCATCCAGCGTCGGATCAACCCGCAAGTCGGCGATCCGGAGCAAGGAACGAGCTGCTGCTGAACTGACCAGTGGCATCGTAACTTACTGATTAGGCATGCACTTTACTCGTGGAGGTCCTTCCCGAGGCCGGTTGCGATTTTACACAAACCTGGCGAGTTTGCGGTGATTGCGCCGCGTTCCGCCCTCCCTGTTCGGATTCAGACAATCCCTAGCTCACTTTCAGACCCCTATCAGGACTCCCGGCGCGGCACGGAGCACTGTTTGCCTCGCGACGGCGGAGGCCAAATCCGCCGGATGAAACCGCCAGGAACCATGAACCATTTACCAACACTCAGGAGACCATCATGAAAACTCTGCTCGCTTCCGCTAAGCATCCCCGTCTGGTCACTGCCGCGATCTTCGGCGCGCTTGCCTTGGGCTGCGGCGCAGTGTCCATCGCTGCCGACCGGAGCGATGTGCCTCAGGCCGTCGTGAAGTTCGGGGATCTCAACCTGTCGAACCCGCAGGGTGCGGCTACGCTCTACAACCGCATCGTTTTCGCGGCCCATGAGGTGTGCAAATCCTTTGACACGAACATCCGCGACCTGGCGACGCACGCGCAAGTGAATGCTTGCGTTCACAGAGCAATCACGGATGCGGTGACCAAGGTCGGCCAGGCGGAGTTGATCGCCGCATACAACACGAGGAACCGTCAGCCTCTGCCGATCACCGTTGCCGCTCGCTAGTCGATTTGTCGGGCGGTGGCGCTCGCCACCGCCCCACGCGTAAAGCGCTCTTTAAGTGAGCCCGGGTTTATGGGAGCACCTGAGTTGAGACCTCAGTCTTTTGTCGTTCCACGGGGATTTCGATCTATTCGGGTGCATGATGTTAAGCACGCGTATGGGCATCGGCTCATCGGCTGCGCGCCGCTGGTGTTGGTTTCGAGGATCGCAAACTCCTCCTCGGCCAAGAGCCCGATCATGTCACGACACACTACTCGGCACCGGAAGTCGGAGTGTTGCTTGAGGCCTCTGAGAAGGTGTGCGAGTTGGAAGGCCGCAAAAGACCCGCACTAGCGACGGGTATCCTCCAAAGGGGATGGCTAGAGAGGTCCGATAGGTCCAATTTGATCCCATCTGGCGGTGTTCGAGAGCGCCGCCTTCGGGCGGCGTTTTCATGTCACGGGCTAAGCCTCGGGCGCAGGACCGGCAGGGCATAGCAATTGTCCCCGCGGACTCGCCAGTCTTTGCCCCATGCACGCGGTAACGCTTTCGCCTTATTTCGCACCGCTGACCGACTTGGTATCTGTGTTCAACAGGAGGTGCAGATGAATCCTGTGAAAAACAAGGCGGAGCGTTCACACGCCCTCCCCAGGGAGTTGTGGCCCATTCTCGCGCTGATCTTTACCGGGCCGGTCCTGTTTGTAAACGTGCTCGTGGGTGGGGATCGGGCGTTGCTGCGCGCCTGGATCATCGCGCTGATCGGATTGGCTTGCTTCGGCTTTCTGGGGCGGCGCAAGTAAACGATAGCCCCGAGCGATGGACCGATCGCTGCCTATCGCCCGCGCTGCTGACGCCGCGGCCATCCGGCGATCATTTGCCCGCCTCACAGATTCGACGCCAGCCGCGAGGATCGGCGTCAACAAAGGCTCACGCCGCACTTCTCTGGCGGATTTATCAAAACGCAAGCCGAGGAATGCGGACATCTCGTTCGGTACGCTGATCCGCGACTTGCTGCGAGCCGCCACTCGACGTAGCCAGGTTCATCGACCGATCCTTTACCCATAGTCGCACCTGGTTGATCCAGCGATCCAGCAATGCGTTCAGAGCTGACCTGGCATCAATTATTCAGCAATTAAATAGTTGGAAAGGGAGGGACTCGAACCCTCGACCCCGGCATTATGAGCGGTAGTTGGCTCAAGTTAGCTTGTAAGTTCAACAACTTGCCGAGGGGCGCCCGCCGCAACTGGCGCTACGAAGCACAACTGAGCACGACCGATTCCCGGAGAATTCCCGCAGAAATTGGGGTCATGAGTGTCCCCACCAGCTGATGTGGTATATGATGTGTATAGAGATCCACATTGGAATCCATAGCAGTGAAGACGATCCAGATGACTATCGACGAACGTCTCCTAAAAGTCGTCGACAAGATAACCCGAACGCGAAAGACAACCCGGTCTGCATTCATTCGCGATGCGCTCGAGGCGGAGATCCGGCGACAGCGCATTCACGAGGACGAGATTCGTCACGGTGAGGGCTACACGCGCAAGCCAGTTGCTTCCGGTGAGTTCGATATCTGGGTAAGCGAACAGGACTGGGGTACATCGTGAATCGGGGTGACGTCCGCTGGTACACGTTCAAAACACCCGACAAGAAGCGTCCGGTGCTGATCCTGACACGTGATTCGGCGATCGCGGTGCTGCACTCGGTCACGGTTGCTCCGATCACATCTACTATCCGTAGTATCCCCACTGAGGTCGTTCTGACAAAAGCAGACGGGTTACCAACCACCTGCGCGGCGAACTTCGACAATCTCCAGACCGTGCCCAAGAGCAATATCGGCGATCGCATTGCCCGATTGACGGCGCGAAAAATGCAAGAAGCGGGCACGGCGGTGTCATTCGCGCTCGGCTTCGACAACTGATTGAGCCCGAGTGATACTCGGCATCGAAGATCGACCAGATTGCCGTGTCATAACTTTCAGCCGATCCCATGCCGCGGCATGCATGTCGTCGGCCTGTGCTCCGGGCGCCAGGTGCCGAGGGAACCTCAATGAGACACAGAAGAACTCTTGCATTTGTCTGCATGTGCGCAGCTCTGGTATCGCGCGCGGGCGCGCAAGAGCAGCACTCTCATCACGGCGCGAGCGAAGCGCTGGGGAGCGTTCACTTTCCGGTCGCGTGCGAAACCGGGGTTCAAGCGACCTTCACGCGGGCGGTGGCGCTGCTCCACTCCTTCGGCTACGAAGAGGCCCGCAAGTCCTTCGCGAAGGTTGGCGAGCAAGACCCCAGCTGCGGAATGGCAGCCTGGGGAATCGCCATGACCTACTACCATCCGATCTGGGCGCCTCCGACGGCGGCCGAGCTCGCAGCAGGAGCAGCCGCAGCTGACCGAGCGAGTGCCGTAGGCGCCAGAACCGATCGGGAAAAGCGCTACGTCACCGCAATCGGCGCCTTCTACCGCGATTTCGGCGGGGTCGATCACCGCACGCGCGCCCTCGCTTACAAGGAGGCCATGGAGGATCTGGCGCGCCGCTATCCCGATGATCACGAGGCGTCGGCATTTTACGCGCTGGCGTTGCTTGGGACGGCAGCGCCGGGTGATGCAGCCTTCGCCGCTCAAAAGCAGGCGGCGGACATCCTCAACGGCCTGCTTATGAAGGAACCGCAGCATCCGGGAGCGATCCACTACCTGATCCACGCCTACGACTACCCGTCGCTCGCCGCGATGGCGCTACCGGCGGCGCGGACGTACGCGAAGATTGCGCCCTCCTCGCCGCATGCCTTGCACATGCCGTCGCACATCTTCACACGGCTCGGGCTGTGGCCGGAGTCGATCGAATCAAACCTCGCCTCGGCCGACGCCGCGCGGCGTCTGGTTGCAAGGACCTATCCCGGGGCCGCTTCATTCGACGCTCTGCACGCCCTCGATTATCTGGAGTATGCGTACTTGCAGACCGGCAACGAGCCGAAGGCGCGTCAGGTGCGCGAGGATGCGGCGACTGCGAGGAAGTTCGATGATCCGAACTTCGCTGTCGGTTACGCGCTCGCCGCCATCCCAGCACGCTTCGCCCTGGAGCATCGTCGCTGGGACGAGGCTGCGACGCTCGAAGCGCCGGATGCCAGCCTTCCCTGGCAGAATTTCCCGTACGCACGCGCCATAACGCAATTCGCGCGAGCGTTGGGCTCAGCGCGCGGCGGCGAGCCTAAGCGCGCGTACGCGCCACTCGCCAACCTCGAAGAAATTCATACAACGCTGGTCAAATCACCTGTTCCCGGTCCCTACGACTGGGCGGGACAGGTGGACTCCATGCGACTGGCCGCTGCGGCCTGGGTTGCGTATTCCGAGGGTCACCGGAGCGAGGCTGTCGATCTCGCGCGCACTGCGGCCGATCTTGAGGATCGCGTGGGCAAGCATCCGGTGAGTCCGGGAGGCGTGCTGCCCGCGCGCGAGTTGCTTGCCGACTTGCTGCGCGAGATGGGGCAGGCGGACGAAGCGCTGCAGCAGTACGAGGCTTCTTTGAGCGTGGCGCCCAACCGATTCAACGGTCTCTACGGCGCGGCGCAATCGGCCGAGGCCTCCGGCGACTCACGAAAGGCGACGCAGTATTACGCGATGCTCGCGGAGAACTGCTCCTCGTCTGACCGTACGGAGGTCAAGCGTGCCCGCGACTTCCTCGAGCGGCACAAGTAGCTTGTGGCGTGCATGCAAGGCCGCCGCAACTGAACGAGAAGCCACCCCGCACATCCGGAACCAGCCGCGAGGAGTGCTCAGGATGCGCGTACCGTGCAACGGTCATCCGGCGGCCGTTCGTCCATCTTGATTCAACTGGTGGAAGGGAGGGACTCGAACCCTCGACCCCAGCATTATGAGTGCCGAGCCGAAGAATCGGGCTCTCGCCGCTTAGTCGTAGGTACCTGATTGTAGGCACATCTTTTTATCTGCTGGACGGGACGGCGTAGCAGCCATTTGGGCACCAAAGAGCACGGTTGGGCACAAGAGAATCACGCGAAATTCACGCGCGCTCGTGCAGCCCGGGAAAGTTCAACGACCGGCCGAGTTCCAGGCCGTACGGAATGCGATGTCGGACGGCGGCGATGATGATGGGTGACACGTCAAGTGGCCACTGCCTTGGGCTGTGCGCGCGGCAAAGGCGGAAATGTGAATGCAACCGCGGTGGCTGCGAGCGCGATGGCCGTGGAGCTCAGATATAGCCAGCGATAGTCGTGATATGTGTCGAAAATCCAACCACCCGCCACGGGCCCAAGGGCCATTCCCACGCTGGAAAGCATGATGGCGGCACCGAACACCGTCCCCATGATGCGCTGGTCGAAGTATTCGCGGGCGAGCACGGCGTAGAGCGGCATGACTCCGCTGTACGCGGTTCCGAACACGATCCCGAGCAGGTAGAACTCGCTCTGTCGGCTCGCGAGCATATAGCCCTGAATTGCGAGCGACTGGACAAACAGACCACCGATCAACACCGGCTTCACGCCCAGCCTGTCCGCAGCAACTCCGAGGAGCAGTCGGCCACCGAGTCCCGCGAGCCCTTCGACGCTGTAGATACTCACCGCCGCCATCATCGGCACACCACAGGTAATCGCATAGCTCACGAAATGGAAGAGCGGACCGGAATGAGCCGCACAGCAGAGAAAGAACGTCATTCCCAGAACAATGAACGGGACGGAAAGGAGCGCAGCCTTCACGCGCGGCACGGGTCTTCCGGCGTCCATGGCTGCCGCAGCAGTGGCGTGATCTGTCCTGGGCGGCTGCCGCACCAGCAGCGCCGCGGGAATCAGAAACACCCAGGCGAGACACCCGAGGACAGCCAAGGCTGTGCGCCAGTCGTAGTGTGAGACGAGCCAGGCTGCAAACGGCGACATCGTCATGGGTGCCATACCCATGCCTGCTGAGACAAGGGACACCGCGAGCGCTCGCTGGGTGTCGAACCACGCCGTCACGGCGGCGATCATCGGCGCAATGAATGCGCCGCACGCCACGCCGACGAACACGCCGAACCCAAGCTGGAACATTAGAGGGGAGGTTGCGCGGCTCGCGAGCCACAGCCCGGCGCCGAGAATGATCGCCCCCGTGAGCACGACGACACGGGTGCCCAGGCGGTCACTCGCTGCGCCCCAGGCAAATCCTGCGAACCCCATGACGAGGAAGTCCAGCGTCATGGCGCTCGAGATGGCCGCGCGGCTCCAGCCGGTGGCGGCCGAAATCGGCCCCAGAAGGACGGCAAGCGAGAACATCGCTCCGATGGCGACGCAACCCATCAGCCCGCCAAGTCCGACAATTACCCAACGATAGGGAGAAGGCATACCAGTGTCCTTCCACGGTCCTTCCCTGACGACGTACGGAGACGGCTCGAATCGACAATTGCCGGGCAGCTGATGGATGTCGAGTTCTGGGTCGCGATGCGCCGCAACTGTCGAGCCGACGCCGGAGTTGTCCCACGAGGCACAACCAGCGGTATCCGCGTGCGGACGTCGGCACGGTCGGTGATCACCTCGTGCTCTGGGGCGGACTCCTTGAAGCCGTAACGGCGGTGATCGTCGCGAGGCGCTCTCCAACGTGGCCGATCAACTGCTGCGCGAGCGGAACAATGATGCGCTCGGACAGTCCTTCGATGAGCGCCTGTTCGCGTGCGGCGGAAATTGCATCTGGCAGCGCTTTGGCCATATCCGTGAGCATACTGAGGACGCCCTCCTCCTCGATCGTGCAGGTGCGCGCAAGCTTGCGCCAATCGGCAATTCCGACTCGCCAGATGTCGTAGTGATCGCCAATCTTCATCGACACGCGCAGCGCAATCAGTTCGGGGTATGGAAGCTGACTTGAGAGATCGTAGAGCGGCGCAAGGCGGATCTCGTCACCCGCACTGACAAGAATTGAATAGTTCTTTAAGTGCCCATCCGTGCCGCCGATCAGCCAGTTGAACATGTTTGCCTGCAGGAATCGATCAACGTCCGTGTCGGGGTCTGAGCTCACGCGGCGAATTAGTGTAACGATCTGTGCGATATCGGGACCACCATCTTCCTGATACTTCCTCGCGGGCATCATGCCGAGTGCTTGACACATGTCCTCCTGATGAATGCGCTGCACGAAGGATGAGCCCGGCGCCGGCGGCAGTCGGTCGTAGCGTTCGACGACGATATACGTCTGATCGAGCGCGAGTACATAGGAGTTCGCCGCCGGCATTCCAAGGCGCGACGCAATGTCCTGACACAGATGCTCGTTTTCAACGAGCCCGTCAAAGCCTGGAACGCAGGGTTTGATGATGTGGGTGGTCGGTGTACGCCCGCCGGGGACGCCCCATCGATTCCGTTGCTTATCCCAGTAGTACGCTGTCTTTGCCTGCGCACCAGGCAAGCTCATTTTGCCTATATCCCCGGGCCGACGCACGGCAGCGATATCGGCGCGCAGCTGCCGAAGTCGCTCCGCGAGCTCGTCGATAGTCATCCACTCGATCGTCGGCTGCTGCGCGGATTGAATCTCTTCTAGCCGCTCCGGAGGAATGAATTGAGTAGCGCCCGGCACGTCGGCCCCGACTTGCGCTAGTAGCTTGAAGGGATTCGCGGCAGAAACATGATATTGCTGCCCCCAGCGCTGCAGCACGTTTGGATTCTCCGGTAGCAGATTCCATAGGTATGACAGTACCGGCTTGTGTGGATAGGTGATCTGCGCGAGGGGCATGCTGACTGAGAGTGAGTGGCCGTGTGGCGACTCGAGCC
>WNGI01001992.1_pt1 | contig 23398 bp, 17 predicted proteins | sample 5400621 | NCBI WGS metagenome assembly WNGI01 (sample SAMN13153374, study PRJNA577476) | soil metagenome | isolation source: 20 cm soil or saprolite under Garry oak tree replicate 1 | place: USA:California | collected 2016-06-15 | reverse complement strand
GCGCCGGGCTGGAGCGTGCTCGGCGGGTTCCTCACCCTGGCGCTCGCTGCGGCCGCGATCGTGTACCCGCGGCTGACGGTGACGACCGTGCTCGCGCTGATCGCGTGGTTCGCGCTGGTGGTCGGGGCGGTGCACCTCGTGGTGGCGTTCCGCGTCCGGTCGCTCGCGCGGGCGCTCACGACCGCCTGAGGGCCAGCAGTCGCGCTGTGAGCATTCGTCTGGTCGTGTTGGTGACGTTCGGTACGCTCGCCGGCTGCAGGGCCGCTGCCACGAGCGGCGGACCGCCGCCCCCGCCCCCGCCCCCGCCGCCCGAGCCCCTGGGCGCCCCCACCATACACGTGCAAGGTACCCGACTGGTGGACTCCCTCGGACGCCTGGTGCGGCTGCGCGGGGTGAACCGCTCCGGAGCGGAGTACGCCTGCGCGCAGGGCTGGGGCATCTTCGATGGACCGTCCGACTCGGCGTCCGTGCAGGCAATCGCATCCTGGAAAGCGAATGTGGTGCGCCTGCCCCTGAACGAGACCTGCTGGCTCGGCATCAACGGCGTCGCCCCCGCCTACTCGGGGGCCAACTACCGCCGTGCCATCGCCGACTACGTCGCGCTGTTGAACCGCGCCGGGCTCGTGGTCATCCTGGACCTGCACTGGACCGCCGATACGGGCAAGGCGCTCGGTCAGGCCCCGATGCCGAACCGCGGTCACACGCCGGAGTTCTGGAGGCAGGTCGCCGCGGCATACAAGGGCAACGATCGTGTGATCTTCGACCTGTTCAACGAGCCGTTCCCCGACAGCAACTCTGACACGCCGGAGGCGTGGCGTTGCTGGCGGGACGGCGGCACTTGCAGCGGCATGACCTTCCAGGCCGCCGGGATGCAGGAGCTGGTGGACGCGGTCCGCGGCACCGGCGCCACCAACATGATCATGCTCGGCGGCGTCCAGTACGCCGCGGGGCTGTCGCACTGGCTCGCGAACAAGCCGAGCGATCCGCTCAACAACCTGGCCGCGTCGTGGCACATCTACAACTTCAGCTGGTGCAACACGCGAGCGTGCTGGGATGCGGATGCGGCGCCTGTGGCGCAGCAGGTGCCGCTCGTGCTCGGGGAGCTCGGCCAGAACGATCGCGGCAGCGCTTTCATCACGGCGCTGATGGACTGGATGGACGCCCGGCAGGGGAGCTACCTCGCCTGGGTGTGGGACGTCTGGCACGATTGGTCGGACCTGATCGCGAGCTACGATGGGACGCCGTCGGCGTACGGCGCGACGTTCCGGACGCGCTTCGGGTCGTAGATTATACCACCCACCAGGAGGTCGAGGCATGCACACCCGGTACGGATTCGCGATGACCGCCGTCTTGCTCACCCTATCCGCGGGGAGCGCGACCGTGAAGACCCGTGAGATCGAATACCGCCAGGGCGACACCGTGTTGCAGGGGTTCATCGCCTGGGACGACGCGGCGCGAGGCAAGCGCCCCGGCGTGCTCGTCGTGCACGAGTGGTGGGGGCACAACGAGCACGCGCGCAACCAGGCGCGGCGCCTCGCCGAGGCCGGGTATGTAGGGTTCGCGCTGGACATGTACGGCAAGGGCAAGGTCACGACGCACCCGCAGGACGCACAGGCGTTCGCCAGCGAAGCGACCAAGGATCCGGCCGTGGTCGTGGCCCGGTTCAACGCCGCGCTCGAGCAGCTGAAGCGCGATCCCCACGTCGACACCACGCGCATCGCAGCGATCGGCTATTGCTTCGGGGGCGCGGTAGTGCTCGACATGGCGCGCGCGGGCGCCCCGCTGGCCGCCGTCGTGACGTTCCACGGCGCGCTCGCCACCAAGACTCCGGCGCAGCCCGGCAAGATCAAGGCCCGTGTCCTCGTGCTGGCGGGCGGCGCCGATCCGTTCGTTCCACCCGAGCAGATCGACGCGTTCAAGCGCGAGATGCAGGCCGCGGGCGCTCGCTTCGAGGTGGTCGTCTACCCCGGCGCTAAGCACGGCTTCACCAATCCAAACGCGGGGCAGTACGGGATGGAGCAGCTCGCCTACAACGCGGAGGCGGATCAACGGTCGTGGGCGGCGATGCTGAAGCTGTTCAAGGAGGGGTTGTGAGCGACGGTGTTTTCTCGATCCAGATCTCCTGCGTTCCACGCTTCTCGTCGACCCAATCGAGCAGCCGCAACTGCCGCTGTGTCTCGCCGGTGGCTTGGATCAGCGTATCGACCTGGAAGTAGCGGCAGGCCGGTAGCGTTCGGCCGCGACGGAAGGAGAAGCAGATCAACTGCCGCCGCCCAGTGTCTGCATAGAGCCGGAACGGTCCAAACGGAATCTCTCGTGGCGCTTGAGCGGGTTTGATTAGGACTTGTACGAGGTTCCCGTCAGCCGCGAAGCGCCACAGCGTGGTGTCCGCTCCCAGACTCACCGGACCGATCCACTCACCCAGCAGCCCGCTCTCGACGGGGGACACGCGCGGCCCTCGTGCCCATGGGGCGCAGGCGGCAAGCAGCACTACGAGCGTCAGGAGAACACAGGCCCTCATGACGCTGAGACCGGCGCAGCCGCCTCCCGCTGGGCGAGCGCCAAGTACAGCGTCGGAAGCACCACCAGCACCAGCAGCGTCGCCGAGATCAGCCCGCCGATGATGACGACGGCCAGCGGCTTCTGCGTCTCCGAGCCGATGCCGTGCGAGAGCGCCATCGGGAGCAGCCCGAGCATCGCCAGCAGCGCAGTCATCAGCACGGTGCGCATCCGCATCAGCGCCCCCCGCAGCACGGCCTCTGCCGGATCTGCGCCCGCTTCGCGCAACTGATTGAACACCGTCACCATTACGACGCCGTTCAACACCGACTGTCCGAACAGCGCGATGAACCCGATGGCCGCCGACACGCTGAGCGGAATCCCGGTCACGAGCAGCGCGAAGATGCCGCCGATCAGCGCGAACGGCACGTTGAGCAGGATGACCAGCGTGTGCTTGATGGACTTGAACGCGTCGAACAGGAGCACGAAGATCAAGAACACGGTGATAGGCACGATGAACAGCAGCCGCTTCATGGCACGCTGCTGGTTCTCGAACTCGCCGCTCCAGGTGACGTTGTATCCCGCCGGCAGCGCGATCCGTTTCACGCGGTCCTGCATGTCCCTCACGACGCTCCCCATGTCGCGACCGCGGATGAACACGCTGACCGCAGCCACCCTTCGTCCGGCTTCGCGGCTGATGTTCATACTGCCGGCGCCGAGCCTCGAGTCCGCGACCTCGGACAGCGGGATGCGCGGCCCGTCAGGGGTGTCGATGAGGATGCGGTCGATGTTCGCCAGCCGCCGGTCGGCACCGGCCAGCCGCGCCACCACGCTGAAGTGCTTTTCCCCCTCCCACAGCTCCGTCGCCGCCTTGCCACCGAGGCCGATCTCGATCTGGTCCTCGATGTCGGCCACGTTGAGGCCGTAGCGAGCGGCCCGCGCCTGGTCGATCTCCAGCCGGGCCTGCGGGACCTCTCCCGCCCGGTCGATGAACGCGCGCGCCACGCCGCGGACGGCGGCGACGTGCTCCAGCACCTGCTGCACGGTCGCGCGCAGCAGCGCGGGGTCGTCACCGAACACCTTGATCACCACTTGGCCGTCGATCTGAGAAATGCTCTCCAGCACGTTGTCGCGGATCGGCTGCGAGAAGCTCACCTCGATGCCGGGGATCACGGCCAGGGCGTGATCCATCTCCTGAATCACCTGTTCCTTCGTGACGCCGCGCGCCCACTCGGACAACGGGCGCAGGCCGACGAAGATCTCGACCATGTTGATCGGCTTGGGATCGGTCCCGTCTTCCGGGCGGCCCGCCTTGGACACCGTGGTCGTCACCTCCGGGATCCGCGCCAGGGCCGCCCGTACGCGGGCGACCTGAGTCATCGTCTCCGTCACCGAGATGCCCGGCGGCAGGTTCAGGTTGATCCAGACCGTCCCCTCGTTGAGCTCGGGCAGGAACTCGGTGCCGAGCTGCGGGAACGAGGCCAGGCTCGCGCCGAGCACGACGACCGCAATCCCGAGCACCCGCCACGGCGCGCCCAGCGCCCAGCGCAGGAGCGGCTCGTAGCTGCGCTGGCAGGCGCGGACCAGCCGGTTTTCCCCGTGCGGGAGCGGCGCGCGGAGCAGCGTGTAGCAGAGCAGCGGCACCAGCGTCAAGGACAGCAGCAGCGAACCCACCAGGGCCGACGTCACCGTCCACGCCATCGGCGCGAAGATGCGGCCCTCCTGGCGTTGCAGCGTGAAGATGGGGATGTTCGCCGCGATGACGATCAACATGGAGAAGAATGTGGGGCGACCCACCGCGACCGTCGCCTCGAGGATCGCGTCCCGCAGGGACGACCGATCGCGACGAATGGCCTGCCCCGACAAGCGCCGGAAGACGTTCTCGACGACGATGACGGCGCCGTCCACGATGATCCCGAAATCCATCGCGCCGAGCGAGAGGAGATTGGCCGGAATACCGCGCAGCGTCAGGCCGATGAACGTCGCCAGCAGCGAGAGGGGGATGATCGCCGCGACGATCGCGGCTGCGCGGACGTTGCCCAGGAACAGGAGCAGCACCGCGCCGACGAGCAGGGCTCCTTCCAGCAAGTTCTTGAACACCGTCTTCAGGGTCGTGTCGATGAGCCAGGTGCGGTCGTAGAAGGGGATGACCTGCACGGTTTTCGGCAGGATCGAGGCGTTCAGCTGCGCGACGCGATCCTTGATGCCGTGTAGGACCCACGACGGATTCTCGCCCTTGCGCATCAGCACGATGCCGGTGACGACGTCGTCGTCCCGGTCCTGGCCGACCACGCCCTGCCGCGGCACGGCGCTCAACGTCACGTGACCGAGGTCCTTCACGAGGATCGGCGTGCCGCCGCGCGCCGACACGACGATGTTGCCGATGTCCTGCGGCGACCGTAGCAGTCCGATGCCGCGAATCAGGTATTGCTGCGTGCCCTGCTCGACGTAGCTGCCGCCCGCATTGGCGTTGCCGCGCCCCAGCGCCGTAAACAGCTGCAGCAGGGTCAGGTTGTAATAGCGCAGCCTGGCGGGGTCGGGGTTGACCTCGTACTGCTTGATCAGCCCCCCGAGGCTCACGACGTCGGCGACGCCGGGCGTCATCTTCAAGTACCGCGCCACCGTCCAATCCTGGATCGAGCGCAGCTCGGTCGGAGTGAGCCCGTCACCCCGCAACCGATACCGGTACAACTCGCCGATCGGTGTGGACAGGGGCGCCAGCTGCGGCTGCACGCCGTTCGGCAGGTCCGCAGTCTGCAACCGCTCGAGCACCTGCTGCCGCGCGAAGTAGTCGTTGACCTCGTCGTCGAAGGTCAGCATCAAGAACGACAGCCCGAACTGTGTGTGCGAGAACATCCGCACGTTGTGCGGCAGGCCCGCGAGGCTGATCTCGATCGGGATCGTGACCTGCTTCTCCACCTCTTCGGCCGCGCGGCCGGGGTAGAGCGTGATGACGTTCACCTGGATGTCGGAGACGTCGGGGAAGGCCTCGATCGGCAACGAGAGGAACGCCAGGACGCCGGCCCCGATAAACAGCACCGTCATCAGTGCGAGGAACAGCGGCTGGTCCAGCGCGAACGCGACCACCTTCTGGATCATGCCGGCAGCGCTGGGACTACGAGTGCGCCAGCGCTTGGAAGAGCTGTTCGAGCAGCAGGCTCCCCGCGGTCACCACGCGCTCTCCCGGCTGCAGACCGGCTTCGACCGGCACGACGCCGTCCCGCTCGGTGCCGACGCGGACTTCGGCGCGGCGGTAGCGCCCGGGCGATTCCTCGACGAACACCACGTGCGCGTCGCCCTGCAGGAGCACGGCCGCCGCGGGAACGACCGGCCCTTGCGGCTTCGCCCCGGAGGCGTCCACCGTCACCAGCATCTCCGCCTTGAGCAGCCGCTGTGGGTTTGCGACCGTGCCGCGCACCTTCACGGTGCGCGTGCTCGGGTCCACTTCACTGGACACCAGCACCACTCGGCCGCGGAATACGCGATCGGGCCATGCCGACGCGCGCACCGCCAGCCCCGCGCCCGGCTTCACAACGCTCACATCGCGCTCCGGAAGGTCGAGCGCGACCCACAGCTGCGCCGGGTCGCTGACCACGAACAGCGGCGCGAACAGCGACGGCGCGTTGGCGAGCATCTGATCGGGGCGAACTTCCTGACCGGGACCGAGGTTGCGCTCGACCACGACGCCGCCCAGCGGCGTCTTCAGAGGGAACACCTGGTTGACAGACGTCGAGTCGACGCCGTAGAGCGCCAGGCGAGCCTCGGCCCGCTGTTGCTCGGCGCGCCCGCGCGCCACGTCGGCTTGGGCCGCCTCCACGTCCTTCTGCGCCACCACGCCGTGCCGGAGCAGGTCGGCGAGCCGCGCCAGCGTCCGCTCGGCGAGCGCAAGATCGGTCGCGGCCCGGCGCGCGTCCGCCTGCGCCTGGCCGAAGTCGGGGGATGCGATCGTCGCGAGTACATCACCGGGGCGCACGGGTTGCCCCGCGTCGATCGCCACGTTGACTACCCGCCCGGCGAACGGCGAGAAAATCCGCACCGTGACGTCCTCGTTCCACACCACGCGCCCGTTGAGTCTCACGGGCTGGGAAACCGCCGGCGCCGCCGCGATCGCGGACAGCGACGCGAGCTGGGGGCTGCTCTCGGGCAGGATCACGCGCGACCCCTCGACGCGCGCGATCGTCGTGGAATCTCCAACCTCACGCGCCGCTGCCTTGCTGTTCCGGCAGCCCGCGAGAGGGACTGCCAGCAGCAAGCCAAGGGCTGTGGCGTGGACCCGCGTCATGGAACGATGTCCTCCCCCACAGCACGGTCCAGCGCGTACACGCTGACCCAGTAGTTGTGCATCGCGACGTCGTAGTCGGCCCGCGTGTCGGCATAGGTACGGATGGCATCCAGGAGGTCGATCAGCGACATCGCGCCTCGGCGGTAGGCATAGCGCGCCGTCGCGAGGACGGTGTCCGCCTGCGCGAGCAGCCCGCCCTCGTAGCGCTCGGCCAGGCCGCGCGCCGAGCGGTAGGCGTCGAGCGCCGTGGCGACGTCCGTGGCCACCTGTGCCTGCACACGCCGGGTCCACACCTCCGCCTGCTGGAGCCCGGCCCGGCTCCGCTCGCGCTCGCCACCGTTCCAGTAGAGCAACGGCAGGGTGAAGCCAAACCCGATGGCGTTCGCCGTGCCGTTGCTGAACAGGTCGCCGCTGGCAAACGGTCCCTTCGAATGCGACAAGGTCAGCTCGGGCAGGGGAATCCACAGCGTCGCGGCGAGCTTGCTGAGCGCCTCGCTCTGCGCGACCCGTTCTCGCGCACCCCGCACGTCGGGCCGCGACGCCGCGAGCGCTGAGAGCGAGTCGACCGGGACGGCCACCGGCCGGTAGGCGAGGTCACCGGTCACCGTGAAGGTGGTGTCCGGCGCGCCGACCCCCATCAGCAGCTGGAGTGCGAAGCGCGCGGCGTGCACCTGGGCATCGGCGCGCAGCAGGTCGGCCGCGGCGCGGGCGTACTCAAGCTCCGCCTTGGTCACTTCGCGCTGGGGGACGTCCCCCGACCGCAGCCGCACCGAGTCGGCCTCCAGCAGCTGCCGGAAGATCTCGCGCCGATCGCGGGCGAGTGCGCGCTGCCGCTCGGCCAGCAGGAGGTCGAAGAACGCTTGCCGCACGGCGAACGCGACTTCCCGCACGACATCGTCGGCGTCGGCCCGCGCGGCGGCCGCGCCACGGCTTGCCGCGCGGGTGCGCAGGAAACGCAGCGGCGTCACGTCGAGCGGCAGTGTCACCGTGTACTGCCACGGCTGGTTCGGGGCGGAATTCAGGATGGGGTTGGGGATCGCACGTGCGATCCGCTGCTCCGCATGCGCGCTGTCGGCGCGCAGGCGGGCGGCTAGAACGTCCGGGTTCTGCCGGAGCGCCACGGCGAGCACCCGCTCGAGCGTCCACGCGGTGGGCTGCTGAGCGCCTCCAGGTCGCACTGCCCCGGCGCACAGGAGCAGCCCGATCGCACGACCACGCCAGGTCGCGCGTGCATTCACGATCGCTCCGCCTTCAGTCGGCGCCAGAGAGTGGTGCGGCTGATGCCGAGTCGCCGAGCCGTTTCCGAGCGTTTGCCGCCCGTTTCTTCGAGGGCATCCCGGATCGCCCGGCGCTCCTGGTCGGCCCACGTGCGACCGGCGCTCGCGGGCACGATGATGAGCTGGCCCAGTGTCGTGATTCCCAGCCGCAGCGGCAGCGTGCGTCCACCGCGTGCCATGAACTGCGATGGCGTAGTCGTCTGTGGCTGCATGGCCCGCGCGGCCGCGTTCAGGTAGAGCGCACCGCCGCGCGCGTCCACGATCACGATCGCTTCGTCGCGCGCGTCGAGCAGCGCGCGCACAATGGGCAACAGCTCCGGCATACGCGCGCAACGTATCCGGGTTGCGCGCTAAGAATCAACGAGCGTAGCGCGCGCTTGCCGCTAGGATTTCACAAAGACGCCGGTGGGGGTGGCGGCCGGGAGCCGCAACACGAAGCGGCTACCGCCGCCCGGCCGCGCGGCGTACTCGAGCGTGCCGCTCTGGAGCTCCGCCAGGCGCCGCGCGATCGCGAGCCCGAGGCCCGCGCCGCCTCCGTCGGCGGGCGCGCCGGCCGGGCGGTAGAACGGCTCGAAGATGCGGTCGCGCTCGGGCACGGGGATGCCCGGGCCATGATCGGCCACGACGAACACGAGCGCCGCGCCGTCCCGGTGGACGGAAAGCTCGATCGGCGATGCGGGCGGCGTGTAGCGGACAGCGTTGCCCAGCAGATTGCTGAGGATGCGGAGCGATTGCACGAAATCGAACCGCCCAGCCAGGGCCGGCTCGGTGAAATCCACGCTCGTCTCCACCCGCCGATCCTTCAGGAGGCCCGCCATCTGCCGCATGGCCGCGCCCACCAGATCCTCGGCCGTGTTGAGCTCGAGATGCACCGGCATGGCGCCGCCCTTGAGGCGCGAGAGATCGAGCAAGTCGGCGACGAGATGACCGAGCCGGTCCGCTTGTTCCTCGATGGCGAGAGCGTTCCGGTCACCACGCAGCGCGCCCTCCTGCGCGAGTGCCTTGATCGTCGTCAGCGGGGTCCGGAGATCGTGCGAGACCGACGCCAGCACGACATCCTTGAGACGGTCCGCCTCCCGCAACGCCTCCGCATGCTCTGCCGTCGCGACCAGCCGCGTACGCTCCACGGCGAGCGCCGCGTAGTAGGCGAGCGCGCCCAGGAAGCGCCGCCGGGCCGGATCGAGTGCGATGGGCTGCTCGTTGGTCAAGTAGAGCGCGCCGACGGTTCGCCCATGCGCCCGCAGGGCCGCGAGCACCGTGCGCCCGTCCGGGTCGTGGCTCTGCAGCGTCGCTCCGGACGCGCCATCCTCCGCGATGTCGAGCCGGTCCGTAGTCTCCGCGAAGCGCCGCAGGTCGTCGACGTCCGGCAGTCCCGCTTCCGTGGTTGCGGCGGCCGGCGAGGAGACGAGCAAGCGCACGGCTTCGTCGTCCCGGCCATAAATCCGGCAGTGCGCGACTTCGAGAGACGTGCGGATCAGATCCGCGATGCCCGCCAACGAATCTTCCGCCCGACCCGTGCTCAGGAGCTCTGCGCCCAGCCGGCCGAGCGACGCTACTTCGCCGGCTCGCCGCTCGGCCTCAGCGGCCCGCGTCCGCTCCTGCGTCAAGAGGTGCGTCGTGACGACGGCAGTGGTAAGGAAGGCGAGGAGCACGATCCAGTCGAGGGGTTTGCTCACTGAGAGCGTGTCGTACGGCAACTGGAAGAAGTAGTCGATCAACAGGAACCCGGCCAAGGTGAGGGCGAGCCCCAGAGGGCGCCCGCCGCTCACGCTCCCACCCAGGATGACGAGCAGATACGTGAGAACGGCGTGCACCGTGTCCACCCCGTCGCGACGCTCCCGGAGGACGAGCGTGGCGGCGACGCACACCGTGACCCAGACGACCCAAGCCCACAGGCGAGATCGTGCCATGGTGCGCTACGCCGGCAGCTCGGCGCGATAGCCGACCCCGGGCTCCGTCACGATCAGCTCCGGGCGGGCGGGGTTCGCTTCGACCTTGCGGCGCAGGTTGGTGATGTGCACGCGCAGGTATTGCTGCGGATTGCCGGCGGCGTCTCCCCACACCGCGTCGAAAATCTGCTGGTGCGTGAGCGTGCGTCCCGCATTGGTAACGAGCGTGCGCAGGATATCCCACTCGATCGGCGTGAGCCGAACCGGAGTGCCGCCCCGCGTGACGCGGCGGTGGAGCAGGTCGATGGTGAGCCCGTACGCCTCGACCACGGTCGCGACGTCGTCCGCCGTCGGCAGCCGCGCGCGCCGCAATAGGGCGCGTACGCGCGCCACGAATTCCGGTGTGCTGAACGGCTTGGTGACGTAGTCATCGGCTCCGGCGTTCAGCAGTTGCACTTTCTCGTCGTCCGAATGCCGGGCGGAGAGCACGAGGATCGGCACCCTGGACCACGCGCGGATCTCGCGGCACACGTCGACTCCCCTGAAGTCGGGCAGACCGAGGTCCAGGATGACAAGGTCGGGACGTTCCGTCGCTGTGAGGTCGATTCCTTCCCGGCCGGTCGGGGCCTCGAGCAGCCGATCGGTTACGTCGCCGAGCGCGTTGCGGAGGGCGCGCCGAATCGGCGCGTCGTCTTCGATGATCAGCAGCGCCCGCGCCCGGACCGCGGCGCTCGTCAGGTCGTCGTCATTCAAGCGTATCACGCCCATCGCCAGTGTGCACCTCTCCACAGGGTATCCGCATACAATGTGGATAGCGCAGTGCCACGCAAGGTCACCGCAATCTTTGTGAAATCTTAGTGCCCCTCGGCCGCACACCTCGTTGATTCTTAAGGCGCGACTCCGATACGTTGGCGACCAACCCGCTCCATTGCCGGAGGCACTCCGATGCGCCGTCTGATCGCCGTTTCGGTCACTAGCCTGCCTGCCGCTCTGCTCCTCGCCGCGTGCGGCTCGAGTGGGCCCACGGGGCTCTCGGGTCCGCCCGTGGTGACGACCGTCAACGGAGCCACGGCGCCGGCGGCGCCGCTGGGTGCCACCATCGTCCTCGAGGGCTCGAACTTCGGCGGCAGCCAGGCCGCTGCCACCGGAGTGGTGCTCTTCACCAACGGGTCGGGCGGTCCCGACACCGCGACCATCGCGAGTCCCGGGGACTGGAGCAGCACCCTCATCGTGACGACCGTGCCGGCCGGGGCCGTGACGGGGAATCTGGTGGTGAAGACCTCCGGCGGCGCGAGCACCGCGGTGACCTTCACCCTGGCGGCGAAGGTGGCGTTCAGCCCGTCCACGGTCGCGTGGACGAGCACCACGGCCCTCCCGGTGGGGTTGAGCGGTCACGCGGTGGCAGCGGCCGCCCTCTCCGGCCCGACGCCCACGAGTGTGGTCTACGTCGTCGGGGGAGCGGACAGCACGAACACGCCGCGCGACAGCGTTCTGTACGCAACGGTCTCGAGTACGGGGGCGCTGAGCAGCTGGACCAAGACCACCGTGTTGCCGGCACCGATCGCGTTCGCGGCGGCACTGGTCGTGACCCCCGCGAACGCGCCCGTGACGAGCTCGTATCTCTTGGCACTGGGCGGCGACAGCACGGCGAGCGGCAAGCCGGTCTCCACGGTCTACCGCGGAACCCTGGGCGCGACCGGCGTGGTCACGGCCTGGAGCACGACCACGGCTCTGCCCGCTCCGCTGCATTCTTTGGGCGCGGTCGTCTTCAACGGATCGGTGTACATCGCCGGTGGATCGGGCACAGGCAACACGCCGGTCGCCACCGTATACCGCGCGCAGATCAACTCGGATGGCACGCTGGGGGCGTGGGCGCCGCTGGCATCGCTGCCCTTTGCCCGCAGCTACGTCGGGTTCGGCGTGAACGGCACGTTCTTGTATGCGTTCGGCGGCGACAGCTCGAGCGTCACGCCCAACGACTCTTCGAGCCTCAAGACGACTTCGCTGAGCGACGTGGTGTATGCGCAGCTCGACATTCACACGGGTAATCTCACCGCGGCGGGATGGACGGCCGGCGCCAACAAGCTGAAGAAGGCCGTCGCCAAACACACGGTCGTGGTCGCGGGTGGGAACGCGCTCATCACGGCGGGGCTGTACAACGGAGCGGCGACCGGTTCGACTGAGGAGAGCTACGCGGGCCTCAACGCCGACGGCACCACGACTAGCTTCAACGGGGCGACGGGCGCGAACACGATCTCGTCGGCGGGCGGCGGCAATCTCTTCAACCACGCGGCGACCGGATACTTGGACGCCGCCGGCGCATTTCATGTCTTGGTCGTCGGCGGTGACGACGTCAACACGCCGACCAAGAAGCGCAAGGGCGTGTTCTATTACTGATTATTCCGGCTGGATCTGCACCTCCGCGGCCCCGGTGGCGTCGTACCACAGTCGCACGCGCCACGGGCGGCAGCACACCTCGCAGTCCTCGACGTAGTCCTGCGCCCGCCCGCCCGCCGGATCGAGGGTGAGGCTCACCGTCGCGCCGCAATGGGGGCAGGTGACGTCGGCCTCGGTGTCGAGCGCCGCCGGCTCCTCCGGGCCCTGATCCTCGTAGGCCTCGGCATCGTCATCCATCATTCGCCCTCCATTTGACTTCAAAGGTACACTCGACTAGCGTTCCGCGGCGTGAAGGGCGGGACTTGGCCACTGCGCTGGTCCCGCCCTTTGCGTTGTGGCGCCCGCCCTGGACGGAGGTAGCCGATGCCCAAGGAAGAAGCGATAGAAATCGACGGTATCGTGCAGGACGTGCTGCCCAATACCACGTTTCGTGTGCATTTGTCGAACGGTCATTACGTGCTCGCTACCATCGCCGGGAAGATGCGCCGCTTCCGCATCCGCGTGCTCGCGGGCGACCGGGTGACCCTCGCGGTCTCCCCCTACGACCTCACTCGCGGGCGCATAACATTCCGGCACAAGTGAACCGGTCGCGCCAGCGGCTGGGACGTGCCGGGATGGTGACGGACGGCGGTGCGCCAAGTTGTCAGGAATGCCACCGGCCGCTCCAGTTCGGTAGCGACCGCCAGGGCCGGACGACGGAATCGTGCGCCTGCGGATACCATGGGTACGTGGGCACGCGGCCCGGGCAGGTCGCCGCGCACCAGGGGCTCACGGTGAAGCGTCCGAGCTAGCAATCCGGGGGGATCGCCTCTCAGTTCCGCTGCCGCAACCGCACCTGCAGGTCCGCCACCTCTAGCGTCATGACGGCCAACGCGAGCGGGGTCCGCGGCTTGCCGACCATCCAATCCCGGCGTAGCATGCGAAGCGCTTTTCCACCCCCAGCGGGAGTCATCGAGTGGCGTTGCACAGAGCGATCGCGACGGTCGGCGCCATAGCGGCGGCGCTGGTAGGCTCCGGCTGTAGCGACGAGATCGCCCCTCCGCCTCCGCCCCCCGCCACGGCGGACATCGCCGCCGGCGGGCAACACACGTGCCGGCTCACCGGCGCCGGGACGACCGCGCCCGCCTTCTGCTGGGGCGACAACTCCTTCGGCCAGCTTGGCGACGGCTCGACTACGAGCAGCGCGACGCCGGTCCCCGTGAGCGGCGGCCTGTCGTTCACCCAGCTCACCACGGGCAGTGGCCACACCTGCGGGCTCACCGCGGTCGGGGCCGCCTACTGCTGGGGCCGGAACGCGGAGGGCCAGCTCGGCATCGGCTCGACCGCCAACAGCTCGGTGCCGGTGAGCGTGGCCGGAGGCCTCACGCTCACCGCCCTCGCCGCCGGAAGCCTGCACACCTGCGGACTCACCAGTACGGGGACCGCCTACTGCTGGGGCAACAATGTCGACGGGCGACTGGGCGACGGATCGACCACCAACAGCACGACGCCCGTCGCTGTGTCGGGCGGGACACTGCGCTTCACGGCGCTCGCCCCGGGCGAACTCCACACCTGCGCGCTCACCGGCACCGGGGCCGCTTACTGTTGGGGCGACAACATCGACGGCCAGCTCGGCACCGGGTCGACCACGGATAGCCCCGTGCCGGTCGCCGTGTCCGGGGGCCTCTCCCTCACCACCATCGCCGCGGGCTACGGTCATAGCTGCGGTCTCACCAGCGCCCGGGTGGCGTACTGCTGGGGCCGCAACACCGAGAGTCAGCTCGGCAACGGTGCTGCCACCGGAAACAGCCTGGTGCCGGGCGCGGTGTCGGGCAGCTTGACCTTCACCGCCCTCGTGACGGGCAGTCTTCACACCTGCGGGCTCACCAGCTCCGGTGCGGCCTACTGTTGGGGCTACAACGCGGACGGCCGCGGGGGCGACGGTACGACGGTGAGCCGCTCGAGACCGGTGGCCGTCGCGGGCGGCCTCAGCTACCTTGCCCTCGCGGCCGGCGGGTTCCACACCTGCGCCCTGACGACCTCGGGACGCACCTACTGCTGGGGTGGCAACTCCTTCGGGCAGCTGGGGTATGCGAACGCGCTCACGTGGACACCGGCCCTGGTAAGGGGCCTGCCGACGGCCACTGGCGTCAGAGCGGGACCCGATGCGGCGAACACGTGCGCCGTGGCGCCCGGTGGGGCCGCCTACTGCTGGGGCGACAACGCGTACGGCCAGCTCGGGACCGGCACGCTCACGAATAGCGCAACCCCGGTTGCGGTGACCGGGGGCATCGGCTTCGACGCCCTCGCCACGGACGGCGTGCACACCTGCGGTCTCAGCAGTGGGACGGCTTACTGCTGGGGCGATAACGCCTCCGGCGAGCTGGGCGACGGGTCGACGGCGAGCCGCTCCCAGCCCAGTGCGGTCTCCGGCAGCCTCACCTTCAGCGCGGTCGCGCCCGGCTGGCTGCATACGTGCGGATTGAGCGGCAGCGCGGCCTACTGCTGGGGCCGCAACTTCGAGGGCCAGCTCGGCAGCGGAGCGCCCACTACCACCCCCTTACCGACGGCCGTGTCGGGCGGTCACGTGTTCACGGCCTTGACCGCCGGGACGTTTCACACCTGCGCCCTCACCAGCACCCGAGCCGCCTACTGCTGGGGATTTAACCGGGCCGGTCAGCTCGGCAACGGGGCGACGGCAGACGAATCGCTCCCGGTTGCCGTGTCCGGGGGGCTCACCTTCGGCAACCTGACCGCGGGCTCCGTCCACACCTGCGGACTTACGACGGCCGGCGCGGCCTACTGCTGGGGCCGCAACAACACCGGTCAGCTCGGCAACGGAACGACGGCCGACGACTCGATCCCCCGCGCCGTGTCCGGGAGCCTTACCTTCGGCAGCCTGGTGGGCGGCGGGATCCACACCTGCGGACTCACGATGTCCGGCGCGGCCTACTGCTGGGGGAACAACGATAACGGGCAGCTCGGCAACGGCTCGACGGCCGGCAGTACGGTGCCGGTCGCCGTTTCCGGGGGACTCAGCTTCACGGCCCTGACGGCCGGCTCGAGTCACACGTGCGGCCTCACGAGCGCTGGGGCGGTCTACTGCTGGGGCGACAATTACTCCGGCCAGCTCGGCCTCGGCACGTTCGGCTACGCCACCAGCCCGGTAGCGGTCGCGCCGTAGGCACGCGCCATCACGGCCACACTGCTTCGGCGCCGCGGCCGTCCGATTCCACTTGCCGCAGCACCATGCCGTAATAGGCGCCGCGGGCAGTCATCAACTCCTCGTGGGTGCCGCGCTCGGTGACGCGCCCGTCGTCCATCAAGAGGATCATGTCGGCGCGGCGGATAGTGGAGAGGCGATGCGCGATGACGAATGTGGTGCGGCCGGCCAGGAGTGTGGCCATCGACGCCTGAATGAGCTGCTCGCTTTCCGTGTCCAGATTGCTCGTCGCCTCGTCCAGGATGAGGATCTGGGGTGACGCGAGAATGGCCCGGGCGATGGCCAGGCGCTGCTGCTGCCCGCCCGAGAGCTTGACGCCCCGCTCGCCGATCGATGTCTCGTACTGCTCGGGAAGCCGGACGATGAACTCGTGCGCATTGGCGCGCCGGGCGGCGTCTTCGATCTGGGCGTCGGTCGCTTCGCGGCGACCGTACGCGATGTTCTCCCGCACCGAGCCGTCGAACAAGAACACGTCCTGTTGGACGATGGCCAGCAGGTCGCGATAGGTCCGCAGGCGAAAGTCTCTGATGTCCGAGCCGTTCAGGAGAATGCGTCCCCGCGTCGGATCGTGAAACCGCGCCACCAAATCCGTGACCGTCGTCTTCCCGGCGCCGCTGCGGCCCACCAGGGCGACCACGGATCCTCCGGGGACGGCCACGGCGAAGTTGCGCACCACCGGCTGGCCCTCGCGGTAGGCGAACTCGACGTCCTCGAAGCGGAGCTCGCGCACCATGCGGGGCGCGTCGCGCGCGCCGGGCCGGTCCGGCTTGTCGTCGTCCATCGCCAGCACGTCGAACACGCGCTCCATGGCCGCGAGCGAGCGCTGCAATTCGGAGAAGGAGTTGACGATTTGCCACACCGGGCCCAGTAGCAGAAACGTGTACCACTGGAACGCCATGATGTCGCCGATCGAGGCGCCGCCGGTGATGTTCATGTACCCGCCGTACCACACGATCACCACGTTCACGCCCGCCTGCATCAGACCCCAGGAGGTCCACAGCACCAGCTCGCGGCGGTGCGCGAACAACTCCTTGCGGAGCACGGTGTGCCGTCCCCGCATGTAGTTGAGCAGCTCCTGCAATTCCCGCCGGAACGCGCGCACGATGCGAATTCCGGAGAACGTCTCACCCACCCGGCCGTCGATGTGCTCCACGTCCCGCCGGAGCGAGCGGTAGATCGGCCGGATGCGCCGTGCCGCCGTGAAGCTGATCAGCATCGCCCCGGGGACGACGGCCATAGCGGTCAGCGCCAGGCGCCAGTTGAGCACCAGCAGCACCCCCACGGCGACGGCCAGACGGATGAGCGACACGACGGGCGACACGAGCGCCATCTGCAGCAGGCCGGTCGTCGTCTCCACGTCGCCCGTCAAGCGGGACAGGATGCCTCCCGTCTTCATGTCCCACAACTTGGACAATGGCAGGTGCAGCAGCCGCTCGAACAGCGAGCGGCGCAGCGACATCATGACGCGCACGTTCAGCAGGCGCTGGCGGTAATCCCTGAGCGCGTCGATCACGTTGGCGAGGACGACCACGGCGACGAACGCCGCGCCCGCGAGCTGCAGCCGGGCGAGGCGCGTGGCGGTGTCCAATCCAGTCTTGAGCAGCACCCGATCGATGATGAACCGCATGAACAGCGGCTCGACCATCTGCAGTCCGGTGGTCAGCAGGGCGAGGACGAGGAGCGCAAGCGCGGCGTAGCGATAGGGCCGCAGCCAGCGCAGGTACTCGCGCACGTACGCCCGTCGCTCGCCGCGCGCCGGGCGGGCGCCGCTGCTTGTAGTCCTGGACGAAGCCGCGATAGCGTTGCCGCGAAGAGCGGGCCTGGCTCATCGCTTCGCGGGTGCGAGCGGGCCCAGGGACCGCGGCGGCCCGATGCGGCGGGCTTCGATCTGCAGCCACTGCGTGGTCCACGTCTTGCCGCCGTCCGTGGAGCGGTCGCCGGTCCAGGAGAAGCGATCCGGCCGGATGTCGTAGTAGCGGATACGCCAGAGCGACGGAGTGGGGCTCATCACGCCGAATTTCTGCTCGATGTGCATTTCCGCCCCGACCTTGTGTGCCGTGCCCACGTTCTGCAGGCCGGTTGCCTGCTCCGCCGAGACGAGCTCCCACTGGTCGAGGACGGCGTTGTAGGCGCGCAGCGTGGCGGACGCATAGTAGGTCTGGCCGCTGTCACCCACGACGCGGTACTCGTCGAGGAGCTGCGCCCCCTCGGCGAGGCGCACCGCGCTCCAGTAGCCGTGGCCCTTCCCGAACTCGCGACTCACCGACGTGAATTCCCAATCGCCCAGCAAATAGTCGAAATCCCCCTGATGCGCGTCGTAGGACGCCTTGATCTGCTCGGCGCTGCGCCTGGGAACGGTTTGCGCCGGCAGCGGTGTCGCCAGCACGAACAGGGAGACGAGAGAGAGACTGATGTGGCGCATGGTTTCACCTCATGGGGTTCGGTCGACCGGTCCCAGGATCCGATCCAGAAACTGATTGATGGCGGGCACCCGCGCCTCCAACGGCGGGACGTGGCCCCCGCCCGGAACCAGCACGAGTGTTTTGGGCTCGCGCAGCAGGTTCCACAGCGGCAAGCCGCGCGTGTACCAGGGATGTTCTTCGTCGTCCCGGCCGTTGAGCAACAGTTTGGGGACCCGGATATAGGGGGCGAAATTGAAGTTGGCCGCCTCAGGGAGGGTGGGCTGGAGCCGCTCGTCGATGCCGCCGCCGATCAGCACGACGGCGCGGAACCGGTCGTCGACGGCGGCCAGCGCGAGCCGGGACCCGGCTCCCCAGCTGACCGCCACGTAGCTCAGCCGCCGCATGTCGATATCGTCGCGCGTCGCGAGGTAGTCGACGGCGCGTCGCATTTCGGTCGCGTGCAACACCATCAGATCGCGAAACCGGACGGAGCTCGGCGCCGGTGGCTCCCACCCCGGCCCGAAGCCGCGCTCGGCCATGCCCTTGAACACGACCGCCAGCACGGCGCGGCCCGCCCTGACGTTCGGCCCGATCGCCCACTCGACCTCTTGGGGCACCGTGCGGATCTGATAGAAGGCGCCGGAGCTGGCCAGGTACAGTATGGTCTGGAGCGGTCGCGCTGACCGGCTGGGAAGATAGAGATACGCCAGCCCCGTGTCTCCTTCGAGCGCGACATACCTCACCTTTTGCCGCACCCAGTCCGGCGTTGCAACGGTCTCGATGATCTGCGCCTCGGTCGGACGCTGATCGTAGCGATAGTGCGCCAAGAGGGCGCGGAACTCGGCGGGGCCGACGGGCGTGTAACGCGGCGTGCGCTGCTCCGTGCGAATGCGGAACGCCCCTTGATCGCCCGTCGCCGCCCCCTGCACGCGAGCACAGCGGAATCCCAGCGTGGGGGACGAGGCTGCGGGGGAAACAGCGCCGTAGGCGGTGTAGAGGTAAATGGGATCCTCCCAGGATCCTCCGGCCACGCCGTAGCCGTCCCGCTGCGGATTCGCCGTCCATTCCTTCACGTTGCCCGCCATGTTGTATGCGCCGAACGGACTGATGCCGAACGGGTACGCGTCGACCGGCGCGGGGCCAGCGCCGCCGAAGTTGGCCCGGAGGTTGGTGCCATCGCCCGGGCCGACGTATCCCCAGGGCATCATCACGCCTTCGGAGCGTGCGGTTATGCCGTTGCGCGCGGCCTTCTCCCATTGAAATGCGGTGGGGAGCGCCTTGCCGACGAACGCGCAGTACGCGGCAGCCTCGTACCAGCTCACATTCGTCACCGGATAGGGTGCGCGCTCGGGCGGGTAGTCCGCTCCCGCCCAGGCGCGCGGCCCCGGCATCCCGGTCCGGTCGGTAAAGCGGCGTGCCGGGGGCGCCCCGAGTGCGACGCGCCAGTACTCGGGCCGCCGATATCCTCCGGCGGTGACGAACGCCTTGTACTGCTCGTTGCTCACCTCGTACCGGTCGATGAAATAGTCGTCCAGCCGGGCCTCGAGACCGGCGGGCATGTCCGGGCCCATCAGCCGATACGTGCCGCCGGGGACGAACACCATGCCTCGGGGAGCCGCGTCGGCGCGGATCAGGCGCGCGGTGAGGACGATCGGCGACACCACGCGCGACAGCGCGCGCTGGACCCGCTCGGCATGGCTCGAGGCGAGGGCTTCGAGCGGGACGAAGCCCGGCTTGACGACCGTGACGCGGTAGTCGCCCCGCGCGAGCCGCCGTTCGGCGATCGGCGTCTCACCGATCAGGACGCTGTCGAGTGGCTGCCGCGGCACCTCCGCCGTGAAGCGCCGCACGTACACCCGGGCGCCCGCGGGCTCGCTCGTGACCGTGAGGCGATCGGACACGAGGGGGATCAGACCGGCGACCGCGCTGTCGCCGGGCAGGTCGGGCTCGGCTCGCGCCAGCAGCTCGTACGCCTCCGCGTAGCGGCTCGAATCCGCCAACTGGACTGCTCGAGACAGCAGGGCGCGTGCGCGGTCCCGGGCCCCGCGCGCGCGTTGCGGCAGGACCAGCGCGAGCACGATCGCGCCGAACAGCACCGCGACGGGTACCGCATAGCGCGGCGTGCGAGCGAGTCGCGCGAGCGCGCCGAGATCGGACGACGGCGCCGCCGCGGGACGCAGGGCCGCGGCGAATTCCGCGGCGCTGGCGAACCGCTGCTCCGGGGCTTGGCTCAGGGCGCGCTGCACCACGCGGACCACCGCCTCGGGGACCGCCGGACGCAGCTGCGACACGCGCGTCGGCGGGCCGCTGAGCCGACGCGCGTACATAGCCTGCACGGTGGGTCCGTTGAACGGCGGCTCGCCGGCGAGCAGCTCGTACAGGACGCACGCGAGGGCGTAGATATCCGACCGGGCGTCCACCGCTCCCTGCCCCGCCATCTGCTCGGGGCTCATGTAGGCGGGAGTCCCGACCGCGATGCCCGTCGCGGTGAGTCGATCGCCCGCTGACTCGGCGACGGCGCGCGCGATGCCGAAGTCGGCGATGACGGCGTGTCCTTCCTCGAGCAGGATGTTCTCGGGTTTGATGTCGCGATGGACCACGCCGTGCCGGTGCGCCGAGTCGAGGCCATCCGCGACCTCGCGCGCGATGCGCACCGCCTCGTCGACGGGCAGCTGCCGGTCCCGCTGCAGCCGTTGGCGGAGCGACTCGCCCGCCACGTAGGGCATGACGTAATACAGCCGACCGCCGACCTCGCCCGAGTCAAGCAGCGGCAGGATGTGGGGATGGCTGAGCTGGGCGGTGAGCTTGATCTCGCGCAAAAAGCGGTCCGACCCCAATGCCTCCCCGAGCGCGGGCTTCAACACCTTGATCGCTACCAGGCGATCGTGCTTCAGGTCACGGGCGCGGTAGACGGTTGCCATCCCGCCTTCGCCTACCTCTTGTTCAACCGTGTAGCGACCGCTCAAGGCGGCGGCGAGGCGGTCCCGCTCGTGTACGTTCACGAAGCTCCAATCTGTCGACCCGATGCGGGAAAGCCAGCGGCGTCACGTGACACCTCTTGCGCGCCGACTCGCCCTGGGGGGATATAGGGGGCCACCGGAGGATAGCCATGGCCGCTGTTTCCCCTCGTCGCGCACTGCTCTCACTCTCGGTCTCGCTCCTCCTCGCCGTCGCCACGGCGGCGCAGGCGCAAACCGCGGCGCCCGCCCCATCCGGCGCGACCGCGGCGTGGACCCTTAAGATGAAAGGGGACATCCGCTGGCAGCAGGTCACGCCGGCGGGCGCGCTCCTCGTCTCGACCGACGCCGCGCTCGCGGGCGTCGATATCGAGCGCGGCCAGGCCGTGTGGGAGAAGCCCGAGCTCGGCGGGTTGCCGGCCGACAGCGTTCGCATGATCGAGGGGTCGCTCCTCGTGGAAGCGGCGCGCCCGGGCCTCTTGTTGATCTTCGACCCGGTGACCGGCGCGGTCGTGTTCGACTCCCGGCGACTGAACCTCGCACAGATCGTCACGCGCCGTGTGCTGCCACAGAGCGGCACCCTGCTCGTCCACGGGCGACGTGCCGCCGGGCCTCCCGTGGTGGCGCTATACGATCTCGCGACCGGCGAACAGCGCTGGGCGAACGAGGGGCTGTTCGAGCAGACGGAGCCCCAGAAGAAGGGGCTCGGTGGCCTGATGCAGCGTCTCGTGACCGCGGCCTCCGAGGCCACCGCGCTCGAGGTGTTGCAGGCGGGGCCCGACATGATCGTGGTCCATACGCTGATGGGCCTGCGGGCGCTGGACGCGCGCTCGGGCGCGGTGCGGTGGTCCGCCGTGCTGCCCACCGCCCGCGCCGGCAACCCCGCGCGGCACGTGCGGCTGTTCCCGTCGCTCGACAAGACCGACCGCATCTACGTGGGCTTCGACGACCGGCTCATGGCCTACCGCCTGGCCGATGGTCAGGCCCTGTGGTCCAAGCCGCCGACCATCGACGGCTGGGTGCACGGCATCGTGCAGCACCCCAACGGGATCATCATCCTCCCGGAATCACCACCCGCCAATCAGGCGACGGGTAACGTGCGCATCGTGAATGGCGTCGTGCAGACCGGGTTGAATGTGGCGCGCTATGAGGACGGCACGACCATCGCCGACAAGCCGCTGCGCATGCGCGGCACGGTTACCGACGCGCTGATCACCGGTGGCTCGGCCGTGCTCGCGGTGGACGCCGAGTCGCGCACCTTCGTGAACGTGCTGGACGTAGCGACGGCCAGCGTGCGTCTCAAGAAGGACGTGAAGATCAAGGGCCAGCTCGACTACGCCGAGCTCACGCCCGCGGGCCTGCTCTACATATCGCGGCCCGATGCGGCGACCAACGCCGAGGTGAACGTCATCGATCTCGCCTCGGGGGAGTCCAAGTTCAAGGACGCGATCGAGAGCGGCAAGCCGCTCAGCTCGGGGGACTACAATGCCGCGCGGTACTCCCTGCACCATGTCGTCGAGGGGACGACGCTCTACGTGTTCGCGAGCCACGACCACAAGCTGTATGCGGTGGACCGCACCGCCGGCAGCTTCCGCGCCTTGGGCGGCGAGATCAAGCTGCAGGGCGATGAGGACCCGGTCGACATGGAGATCCGGCCCGCAGGGATCGTCCTCATTGCGCCGCAAAACCTCGTGGTGATCGCGCGGGACGGGCAGGTGAAGCAGCAGGTCTACTACCCTGCGCCGCAGCTTCCGGGACTGTTGCGGGCGCTGTACCGGATCAACGCGGTGCGGGCCGGGTTGTACGGCGCCGCCGCCTCGGCGTACGGCGATGCGTTCGCCCAAGCGTCGCGCAACGCCACCGATTCCACCGCGCGCCGCATCACCGGACAGCTGGCGACCGCCTACTCACAGGGCGGCGCCCAGCTCGCGGGCTATTCGCACCAGGCGGCCGCGCTCGCCACCAAGCGCTTCAAAGCCTCGCTCGCCGTCCCGGGATCGGTTTTCATGCTGACCCGCGCGCCGGACGGGAACGGCAACGTGCTGCTGCAGATCGACAAGGACAGCGGCCAGCCGCGCTCGCGCGTGGATTTGGGCAAGGAGCGCGAGCCGGTCTATGCCGTGGACGACGTCGCTGGGATGCTGTTCCTGCGGACCGCGACGGGTACGCTGGTCGGCTACCGGCTCTGATCGCCGACCTCTCATCGGGGCGACCCAGAAAAATCCAACGCCCCGCCGTCTGGGAGACGGCGGGGCGTCCGGCATCAGGAAGTTGCAGCGATGTTAGGTGGCATCGGGATAGAAACGCACCTGCAACAGCTTCAGCCCGTTGTTATCGTAGTCCCAAAAGAAATTCTGGACGCACGGGTCGAACAGACTCAGCGTCACCCCCGCTGGAATGACATTGGTGCCGCAGGTGATGTCCGCCGTGAGCGTGATCGTCGTAAGCTCAGGGGTTACGTTCGTGAAGCTTTGCTTCCCCTTCGTGCGAGTG
>WNGI01000919.1_pt1 | contig 23417 bp, 24 predicted proteins | sample 5400621 | NCBI WGS metagenome assembly WNGI01 (sample SAMN13153374, study PRJNA577476) | soil metagenome | isolation source: 20 cm soil or saprolite under Garry oak tree replicate 1 | place: USA:California | collected 2016-06-15 | reverse complement strand
GCGCGCACCCGCTTGATGCTTTCCGCCGCGCCGAGCTGCAGCTGCTTCTTTTCGTCCTGATTCACGACCGCGTTGACACCCCGTATGTGCGTGTGCGTCGCAAAGGTCGGCACCAGTTCTTTCCTGAAACCGGTGAGGATATTGACAACCCCACCTGGGAGATCAGAAACCGCCAGCAGCTCTCCGAGTACGATCGCGGGATAGGGAAATTCCTGCGACGCGAGACACACACAGGTATTGCCGGCGATGATCACTGGCGCGATCTGACTTAGAAGGCCGAGCAGCGGAAAGGCGTCGTCGGCGATGATGCCGATGATCCCCATTGGCTCCGCCACCGTAAAGTTGAAGAACGGTCCAGCAACCGGATTGGTGTTGCCGAGGACCTGCTCGTACTTGTCAGACCATCCAGCGTAGTAGATGAGACGATCGACGCTGGCGGTCACTTCCTTTGCTGCGGCCGCCTTGGTCGATGCTCCGGAAACGACCAGCGCGTCCGCCATCTCCGAGCTTCTCGACTCGAGCATCTCACCGAGCCGGTAAAGAATCTGTCCGCGATTGTAGGGTGTGCGCTGCGCCCAATCGGGGCCGGCCTTGGCCGCCGCCTCGACAGCGTTCCTCAGATCTTTGCGCGTGCACTGCGGAATGTTTCCGAGCAGCGCCGCTTCCCGCTTCCCGCTTCCCCCTTCCCGCACAGGAAACACGCGGCCGCTCTCGGAGCGAATGAACTGGCCGCCGACATAAACCTTGGGCGTCTTGGTTACGGGAATGCGCGCCATACTAGACCACCTTTCCGTAGTCCATGAGTCCCTGACGTCCACCTTCGCGGCCGAAGCCGGACTCTTTGTAGCCACCGAACGGTGAGGACGGATCGAACTTGTTGAAGGTGTTCGCCCAGACAACGCCTGCCTTGAGCAGCGTACTCATCTTGAGTATTCGCGATCCCTTGTCCGTCCAGACGCCGGCAGAGAGCCCGTACATAGTGTTGTTCGCCTTCTCGACTGCCTCCTCGAGGGTGCGAAAAGTCAGAACACTCAGCACCGGGCCAAAGATTTCTTCGCGTGCGATGCGATGGCTCTGGGTGACACCGGTGAAAACCGTCGGCTTGAAGTAGTAACCCCTGGCCGGAAGCTGACAGACTCCCGACTGATACATGTCTGCCCCAGCGCTGACGCCGGAATCGACCAGCTCGCAGATTCTGTCGAGCTGCGCTTTCGAATTGATCGCGCCGACATCGGTGTTCTTGTCCAGCGGATTGCCGACGCGAAGCACATCGATCCGGTTCTTGAGCTTCGCGACGAACATGTCGGCGATCGATTCCTGGACCAGCAACCTGCTGCCGGCGCAGCAAACGTGGCCCTGATTGAAGAAGATGCCGTTCACCACGCCTTCCACTGCCTGATCGATCGGGGAATCGTCGAAGACGATGTTCGCGGCTTTACCTCCGAGCTCCAGCGTCAGCTTCTTGTCGCTCCCGGCCAGCTGCCGCATGATGATCTTGCCGACCTCCGTCGACCCCGTGAACGCGATCTTTGCGGGCGTGGGATGCGTGACGACTGCGGCTCCTGTTTCGCCGGCGCCACAAACAATGTTCACCACTCCGGCCGGCAGCTCGGCCTCGAGCAGCAATTCTGCAAACTTGAGCGCGGTAACCGAGGTCGTTTCGGCGGGTTTGATCACCACCGTGTTCCCCATCGCCAGCGCCGGCGCGATTTTCCACGCGAGCATCAGCAAGGGAAAATTCCACGGTATGACCTGACCGACGACGCCGAGTGGGACGACTTTGGCGCCTGGAACGGCGTACTCGAGCTTGTCCGCCCAGCCGGCGTGGTAGAAGAAGTGCGCCGCAGTCATTGGCACATCGAAGTCGCGTGACTCCTTGATCGGTTTGCCGCCATCCATCGATTCCGCGACGGCGAACTCCCGCGCGCGATCCTGAATCAGCCTCGCGATTCGATAGAGATATTTCCCGCGCTCGGCGCCCGGCATCTTGCTCCATGCGGCGAATGCTTTCTGCGCCGCCTGGTATGCAGCGTCTACGTCGGCCTGATTCGCCAGCGCGATCTCAGCGAGAACTTCTTCCGTCGCCGGGTTGATCGAGTCGAAGTACTTGCCCGACTTCGGTGCGACGAACTTGCCACCGATGAACAAGTCGTATTTCGGCTTGAGTCTCGGATCGGCGGTTTCCGGCGCTGGATCGTATTCCCACAAATCGCCGAATATCAGCTGCGGAATCGAGCTCGACCCAGTCGCTCTCGTGACAGGCCTGGTGGAAGTCATTTCAATAGCTCTCCGCGGCCTCTGTGAAGTAGTAAGGAGCCTGGTACGCCCCGGTCTTTTCTTTTTCAATCTGCCTGAGCAGATCGTTCAGCAAGGAGCTCGCGCCGAAGCGGTAGCGCGACGAGTTGAGCCATGCGTCGCCGAGGGTTTCTTTGACCGCCACCAAGTAATGAAGAGCCTGCTTCGCCGTGCGGATTCCGCCGGCGGGCTTCATTCCGATCGCGATACCCGTGGCGAGGTAGAAATCGCGGATCGCCTCGATCATCACCTGAGTGTTGGCGAGCGTGGCGCTGCCGGACGCCTTGCCGGTGCTGGTCTTGATGAAGTCGCCTTGCCGAATGACCTGCATCGCCAGAAACGAAGCAGCTCTGATGTTGTCGTAAGTATCGAGCTCGCTCACCTCGAGGATGACTTTGAGCTGCGCATCGCCGCACGCCTCGACGACCGCGCTTATCTCGTCCTGCACGGCGGCGAACTCACCGGCGAGAAAGAGCCCACGATTGATGACCATGTCGATCTCGTCCGCGCCGTCTGAAACCGCGGTACGAACCTCCTCCAGCCGGAGAGGCAGAGGGCTTTGCCCCGAAGGGAAAGCGGTCGCAACCGATGCGACCTTGATTGGCGTGTCGGCCAGCCAGCGCGCCGCATGCTTCACCAGAAATGGGTAGATACAGACAGCCGCTACCGGTGGCACATCGGGATCCGCGCTCGGCCGCCTGGCTTTCTGGCAGAGGGAAGCGACTTTGCCGGGAGTATCCTTGCCCTCGAGCGTGGTCAAATCGACCATCGACACCGCGGTTTTGAGTCCCCACACCTTAGAGCTTTTCTTGATGCTGCGGGTGGTGAACTTTGCTACACGCTCCTCGATTCCGACCTGATCAACCGTACCAATCTCGTCGAAGAGTTTGCTGAAGCTCGTGCGCATTGTGGCAGCGGAAGGCATGATCCTTAATATTGCCCTCGGAATCGGCCATTACAACGCTCCGTTCGCTTCGTCACGCCCGAAACTCCCCATTCCGACGCCGCACCGGAAGCGATTACTTTGGCAACATGGCTGATTCGCGTCCTTATGCGGTCCTCTTCGATCTGGACGGCACGCTAATCGATTCCATCGCGCTCCTGCTCGCGTCGATGCACCACACATTTCACGGGCGGCCACGCAAGCCATCGGATTCGGAATGGATCGAAGGACTCGGCACCCCGCTTCCCAAACAGCTCACGCCATATGTCGAGTCGGACGAAGATCGCGAGCGTCTCGTCAACAGATATCGCACCTTCCAGCTCGAGAATCACGACCGCTTGATGGCCCATTACGAGGGAGTCATCGACACCCTCGCTCTTCTCTACCAACGCGGTCATCCGATGGGTGTGGTGACGAGCAAGGGCAACATGATGATGGAGCGTGGGCTCAAGTTCATCGGTGCGGACGACTACATCGAAGTCGCGATCGGCTATGACTCAGTGCACATTCACAAACCTGATCCTTATCCGGTGCGGGCGGCGCTCGAAAAGCTCGAGTACGGAACTGATGAAGCGGTGTTCGTCGGAGATTCGCCGCACGACATCAAATCGGGCAACGAGGCCGGAGTCATTACCATTGCCGCGCTCTGGGGGCCGTTTACACGCTCAGCGCTCGAGGCGTACAAGCCGACCTACTTTCTCGACGACATAAAACACCTTCCCGCGATGCTCGACCGAATCACTGCGAAGAAAGCGGGGTAATATATTCCGCATGTCGTATCCCTTTAGGAGCTAGTCAAATGGGTGTGTCATATCAGACAGGAACGCTGGTTCGCACCGGCGAAGAGAGAGCGACGCTCGTTCGTCGCACTTATTCGCTGGTACTCGTCAGTGTCCTGGTGACGATGGTGGGAGCTTCGTTTGGGCTGTCCCAGCCGCAGCTCATGGCGGCCGTTGCGCAGCACCCCTTCATCGCATTCTTCGCTTCGCTGGCGCCGCTGCTGTTGGCCACGCGCAAGAAGGCCGAGTTCCCGATGAACATCGGACTCGTGCTGCTCTTCAACTTCGTGATGGGCGTCATCATCTCGCCCGCGCTCTACATCTACGGCAGAACGCAGCCGGGCCTCATCGGCCAGGCGGCGGTGCTGACGATTGGCGCTTTCGGAATTCTCACGATCTACGCTTTCGTGAGCCGCCGGGATTTCAGCGCCTGGGGCAGCTTCCTCATAGTCGGCCTCTGGGTGTTGATCGGCACGATGCTGCTGAATTTCTTTTTCCAGAACGCGGTAGTGGATCTGTGGCTCGCGTCGGTTTCCGTGCTTTTATTCAGCGGACTGCTCGTGTTCGATACCTGGCGGCTTCGCAATTATTACGGCCCCGACGAGTACGTTGGCGCCGCCGTCCAGATCTATCTTGATCTGCTCAACATGTTCATGGCCATTCTTCGGGTGATGGGAAACCGAAGAAACTAGGTCACTGCGGACTGCGGACCAAGTGCACTTGGTCGCACTCCGCAGTCTTTATCCAATCCTCTCTTGGACACCCTCAATCTGCCTGGCCAAGTCGAGATCCTTTTGCGTAATCCCGCCTGCCGAGTGAGTGCTGAGCGTGCAGATGATTTTCGTGTAGCGGATATCGATGTCGGGATGATGGTCGGCGGCTTCCGCCGCTTTCGCGATCGCGGACACGAAATCGATCCCGCTCAGAAAATTTCTGAACTGGAAAGTCTTGGTGATCACGTCTCCGCGCCGGCTCCAACCTTGGAGACTCCCGAGCTCTCGCTGGATTGCAATGTCGGATAAACGCTCAGCCATCGATTTCGTACTCCGCACAGTGTACTTGGCGAAGAAGATAAGTTTGAGATCACGCCGCGCAATGATGTCCGGCCTCGCCAGCCTGCTGTTCCTCTCATCCTTACCCGCAACGGCTCGCGGTCAGGCGAGCACTTCGCCTGTTTCGAATCTCGAGGCGGCCAGTGCGTCCGGGAGCTACTGGCAGCGGTTTGCCCTCGGCTTCGGCATTAGCCTTTTCGCCCACGAAGCCGCCCACTTTCTCACATCAATCGCACTCGGCGCTCATCCTTACGTTGCATTCGATCACGGGCGGCCGACTGTATTCTCGGGCATCGACAGCTACGAGCATCCGCACAAGCAGTTTCTTTTTTCCGCAGCCGGCCTGACGACACAGACCATTATCGACGAAGCGATACTCGACATCCCACACTCCCGGGGCGGAGCGATCGAGCGCGGAATCCTCGCTGGCGGAATCGGCACGACTCTCTTCTACGTCACCTTCGGACGCAATGGCTCGGTCAGTGACATCGCCCTCATGGCGCGGACCTCATCGCTTTCCAAGACGCAGGTGTCGCTCGTCTTTGGCGGCATCTCCGCCATCCAGGCGCTCCGAATCTCGCGCGATTCGAGCTACTCTCACTTTTTCGTGAGGCCCACCGATAACGGACTGCGAATCGGGCTTAGCTACTAGAGCGGCAAGCGGGAAGCGGGAGCACATGCCACCGCGAACCGCAACGCTGCACTTGTAAGCCAATAGCAGAGCTTCTGCCCTCTTCCTCGTCCCCCTTTCCGCTTCCCGCTTCCCGCTTCCCGTCCTTCGGGCTATATTCGGGATATGAAGTCGATGGATCCCAGCCTCTTCGGCGACGCCTATGAGCGAGCCGCCCGCCAACTCCCCGTGATCGGCGAGCAGAAGGACATTCGCTACTACTCTTCTCCGGCTAAGAGCGTCCTCAACGGGCCTGAGACCACCGGGATGGGTTTCTGGTCGATAAACCCGTATATCGGCTGCGCCTTCGGGTGCGCCTACTGCTACGCGCGCTACACCCATCGCTACGTGATGGAGCGCGCCGCAACGGACGAGAAAATGACGACCGAGCTCGGAGCGGCCTATAATAATCTTCCGCCCTGGCTGGCGTTCGAGCGGAACATCTTCGTCAAAAGAAACGCACCAGAGGTTCTGAGCCGCACTCTCCGATTCGGCAGCGACCGGCACCTCAAGCTGCTCGAAGGCGAGTCGATCGTTATTGGGACCGCGACCGATCCTTATCAACCGGCGGAGAGAAAATTCAGAGTCACGCGCGGAATTCTCGAGGTGCTGTCCGAGCATCCGGGGTTGAGTGTCGCGATCATCACGAAGAGTCCGCTCGTCACGCGCGACATAGATCTTCTCTCGCGCATCAATCGTCATTCTGATCTTTCGATTCACATCTCGCTCATCACGCTCAACCGCGAGCTGGCGCGACGTATCGAACCAAGGTCACCGACGCCAGAGTCGAGGGTGCGCGCGCTGGCGCGGCTGCGCGAAGCCGGAATCGATGCTGGAATCAATTGCATGCCAGTGCTTCCAGGGATCACTGACAACCCGTCGGATCTCGAGGCGCTCGTCAAGCGTGTATCGGAGGCCGGCGCGACCTACGTGGCAGCGTGTGCGGTCCGCCTGCAGTCGGCGGCCAGAAAGCGTTACCTGCCGTTTATCGAGCAGGAATTCCCGCACCTGGCCGAGCGATACCACAATACTTACAGGAACAGTCCTCACGCCGGGGCAAAATACCGCGAAGGTCTCGCCAACTTCTTCGAGAAGCTGTGCCAAAAGTATGGAGTGCGCGGCTGGTCGCGCGGTGACGACGAAGAAGAAGGGGACGAGGCGCTTGATGCCGCGCTCGTCCCCGACGTCCAGCTATCCTTCCAGATTTAGCCCACGCAGGCGGCTCGCGCCGCCCGCTGTCGGCTACTTGTCGCCGGTCCTGCCAGTCGGCGGGTTGTCGTTCGGGCCGAAGCCGATGTTCATGGCGACGAGCAACGCTTGAGCATTGTTCGCGGAGTTGAACTTCTTGGCGCAGGTCGCGATCGCTCGGCGCGTCTGCGGACCATACCGGCCGTCGACGTTGGTCACTCCGCATCCCTGGTCTCTCAGCTCCTGCTGCAGCGCGAGAAACTGGATCTTGGTGAGCCCAGCCTGAGCAGAAGCCAGGGCTGGGGCGGCGATTAAAGCGATTACAGCGATGGTCTTCTTCATCTTCGAATGCCTCCGATCAGGTATGGTCTCCACTAACTATACAGTGCAGAGATAAACAGTACAGAGATGACGTTGCGCTGCAAGAGCTACGCCCAGCGTTGGGTTTTGCAGCAGCGAAATGGACAAAAAAAACGCCCGACACGCAAGGAGTCGGGCGTTTTGCTCGGGGAGAAAAGCGACCTCTAGCGGAGCGCCTGGATAATCAGCGCGCCGACTGCGAGGAGTGCTACGGCGATCAAGATCGCGGAAACAGGCGTGATGGTGAGCTGCTGCTTCCACCAGCTGTTGGCGGTACCTGGAGTATCGGGAAGTGACGCCATGATGCGCTGCTGGACGCCAACCGGAGTGACACGGCGGCGAAGCATCTCGCTCTCGGCGTTGATGCGGGTCCAGAGCTCCACCTTCGACTTGCCCTCTACTTCGCTGGCGCGCATAACGTCGACTTCTCCGTCAAGCCAGTCGTGCAGCAAGGTGTGACCAGAGACTCCATTGATTGGAACCTCCCGATCGTACAGCTGCTCGGCGGGCTTGTCCTTCCTTTGAGCCGGCTCGCGGCTCGTGACTTTATCATTTCTCTCGAAACCAGCGTCATCTAGCATCATGCGTACTTCTCCTCGAGCAGTTGTTGGAGCGCCTCTCGCGCCCGATGCACTCGCATCTTTAGCGCGCCAACCGTCGTTTCCAATAACAGCGCCATCTCTTCGTACGATCTTCCCTCGACGTGCTTCATCACGAATGCTTCACGCAGCGAGGGAGCGAGTCTGGCCAGAGCAAACTGCAGGTCCGTACGCAGCTCGTTGCGGTCCATCTCTTCTTCCGGCGTCGAGTACGTCGAGGGCTGATCGTCCTCGTCGTAGCTCACATGCGTGCGCCGAATGTTCTTCAGCCAATCCTTGCACGAGTTCGCGACTATTCGAAATACCCACGCATCGAAACGCCCGCGAACTTCGCCCAAATGCTGATAGGCTTTAATAAAAGACGCCTGGAGTATGTCTTCCGCCACATCCGGACTTCCTGTCATCCCAAGTGCGTGCCGGTACAAAGGATCGCTGTATCGCGTTATCAGAACCGCGAACGCATCCTTGTGACCTCCCAGAACCTTGGAGATGATCTCCTGATCGGCATCGATTCCCGGCGCCGCTGCATCTGGCGTCGAGCTCCCCGCGCCCACCATTTGAGCACCCTGATTTTGCAGCGGTGTGGCTGTCATCTTCACCTGCCTAGTGTAATCCCTTTGCCACCGCCTGTATAGACCCAACTGGCGCCGGGATAACAGCTTATCACCGTCACATGCTCCTGACGATCGACGTCACGTAGAAGCAACCAAGCCTATCGAAGCCTTACCATATATAGGTGTTCGAGGGCGATGTCCTTGTGATAGTGCCGCCCTTCGCGGTCGCTGTCCGCCCGGTACCGCCGGTATTGCTGGGTAAAATGGGAGACCTGCCCGTCGACCGAAGCCTTCGTCAGTAAGGAAAGGAGGGCTTCAGGATCCAGATGGCCCTCGGAATTGAAGCTGACGAGAGCATGGGACGCACTGGTGGCAGATAACAGCGCCGAAAAAAGCTTCCTGACGCGACGTCCATGTGACCATTGACTCCGGCCTTCCTCACCGGCCAGTAGTCCGACCTTTCCCCTGATAGCCGGCGGCGAATCCGCCCAACCGCGCGCCAGGATCTCCGGGATGTGGTAGTAGGCAACGTATTGCCGGGAGTTGTAAGGAGGATCGATGTAAAGCAGATCGACCGCGCCAATGCTTTTTGCCGCCTCCGTCGCGTCCAGGAGGTAGGCCTTCGCCGGGTGAGATCCTTTGACGGGCAGCTCTGGAATTACCTCGAACGATCGCCGGGCATTGGGCTGCCAGCGTTTCATGTACGACGCATAAACGCCGGTAGTATTCGCCACTCTGTCGGCTCCCTCAATGATCGCGGCGAGCAGCAAGTAGTAGCTGTCCTCGTCGACCTTCCCCGCTTGTCGCCAGGCTTCCAGCTCCTCACGCGCTGCATCGATTCGCGCCGCGTTGCCGGGAGTGAAGTACATCCTTCCCTCGCCCTCACTCCCGCCGGCTGGAGAGAAATGACGGCTGACGAAGCTCTCTCGCGGCGAAACATTCGAGAGCTCGCGACCCATTTCACCCACCAAAGGATCCGCGGTTTCCGCGACCACATAAGCGCGCTGAAAAACGTACGACGACAGCAGAAGATCGCTGGAGTACACGCGCCATCCCTCGGCCTTTAGCGCGCGACTCACGCTGGCGGTGCCGGCGAACGCGTCATGAGCAGACCCGATCTCGATCCCGCACCTGTTCAGAGTGCGGAGAATGAAAGGAAGGAGCCGGGTTTTATTGCCGATGTACCTCATGATGCAAAGAGGGCGAGGTTGTTGGCCTCGCCCTCCGAAACAGTATCAACTCGATACTACGGGCAAACCTGCGCCGCTGTAAGAACGGCCTGCGCGTTCGTGGGAATCGCGAAGCTGTAGGCGGCGTTGAGCGCATCGGCGGCAGCGTTGGCCATCTCCTGATAGCCTTGGGAATTTGGATGCACTCCGTCGAGACTCGTGTACTGACCATAGGGAGACACGCAACCCAATAACTTCACGATGCTGAACGGCCCACGACGGGTCACCCACTGTGCCCAGACCGTCCCCATATCCATGTACGCCCAGCCATTGGTCTGTGCCACTGACTGGATGTGGCTATTCATGCCGTCGATGAGGGCGTTGACCGTCGTGATGTCGGCCGGCGTGAGAATGTTGTCCTGCGCTCCCGGCTGGTCGGAACAGCTCAATGTCTGCGGCTGACCGGTTGCACTCGCCGCACCCACTGCGTTCAGCACCTTAATCGGTACGAAAATCGAGTTTGCGCTCCCCTGACAGTCAGCCGCGATGATTACTCCAAAACTCTGAAACGCCGCGCGGTCCGCGTACAGCTCGTCGCCTGTGCGCAGCGAGACGAACCCATTGGGCTTGGGCACTCCCACCAGCAGAACTTTCGCGCCAGTCTTCTTGACGCTGTCGATCAACTGATCGTAGACGGGCTGCCAAACATTGTTCGGAATGAAGGTCCCCTGTGCAGCTGCACCGCGATAGCCTGCTCTCGGGAAAAGCAATCCTGATGCGACGCCCAACACTTCGTTGGCGCCGAGCTCCACGGACACGAGGGTCGGATTCTGCGCCATCATCGCGGTGACCTGCGTCGTCCTCGGAAGCAATACCAGACGATACTGGCGGCGCCGCTTCACGCCTTCAACGGAAGCAGTTTCAGGGGTGACGTAAAGCGCGTCATACGTGTTCGCGCCGTCGATTCCCACATCGTTCGTTGGAAGCGTCACCGTGCCGTACAGCGCGCAAGTCGTATCGGGAATGCTCGTGGATTGATTGGCGCTCGCGCTGATTCCGCTCAAACGCCGACTTAGCTGCAACGGCGCGATGAGTGGCGAAAAACATCCCGGCGGCGCAACCAGCGGCTGCGAAAACGGTCCAAACGCCTGGTGTGCGAGAAGCTTGGTCCAGTCGTGTTGCTGGCTGAAGTAGACAACGCCGTCAGACTGGACGCCCATGGTGAGACTCGTCCCCATCGCGACGTAGCTCTTAAACGCATCCTGGCCGGCCGGACCTGTGGACTTGTCCTCACTGCAAGCAGCGAGAACGATCAGAGCGACAGCACCAGCAAAAAATGACCAGTTACGGTTCATAACTTCTCCTCAGGGGTAAAACGACGAGGGGAGGGAGCCCGGAAACAGGCGGCTGATAATATCTGTAATCACCCAAACGCGCGCCACCCCAGAGTTCGAATCGCCTCGCCGTGCTCATCGAGCTTTGGTGGTGGGAATCTTACGCTCCCCGGCACGCTCGGTGGAACGCCGGTTCGAGCATCGGCGTTTGTCCCCGCGAGAACCTCGGCTACGTTTCGTACCATTCCGCACGGAACGCCCGCTGCCTGCAGCTGACCGATCCAATGCTGCGCGCCCATCTCACTCACGCGATCCGATAGCGCGGAAGCAATTCGCTCGCGATTCTGCACCCGACCCGCATTGGTGCGCAACGCATCATCCTCAGCGAGATCACGAAGACCGAGAGCGTTGGCGCACGCGCGCCACTGTCCGTCGCTCCCGACAGCAATGACGAATGGTCTGTCTGCCGCCCGAAAAAGTTGATAAGGAACGAGATTGGGGTGCGCGTTTCCCCACCGCGTTGCATCACGACCAGATACCAGAACATTCTGCGCTACGTTCACCAGTGCTGCGCGAGCGCTGTCTGCCAGTGAGATGTTGATGCGCCTTTTTTCGGAAGTGAGGTTTCCGTCCGCACGCTCGGCAACCGCGCCAAGAATGGCGACAGCTGCATCTTTGCCGCCGAGCACATCGGCTAGAGCGACACCGATCTTCATCGGCGAGCCATCGCGCTCACCAGTGATGGCCATCCAGCCGCACTCCGCCTGGATGACGAAGTCGTAGCCCGGCCGTGCACTATCCGATCCGAATCCTGAGATCGTGCACCAGATCAGAGAAGGAAGCTCCACCAGCAGCTTCTCGGGATCGAGCCCAAGCCGCTCGAGCGCACCGGGCAGGAAATTGTCGAGGACGACATCGGCGTCCCTGATGAGGTCCAGAATCAGGCGACGATCCTGGGAGTCGCCGAGGTCTGCGGCGATACTCTTCTTGTTCCTGTTGACCGCCAGAAAGTAGGCGCTTTGGCCGTCTTCGTCGAACGGCGGCCCCCAACCCCGGGTTTCGTCGCCCTGTCCCGGCCGCTCGACTTTTATGACGTCGGCCCCCATGTCGCCGAGCGTCATGGAACAGACCGGACCAGCGAGCACCCTGCTCAGATCAAGGACTTTGAGACGCATGTGGCCTAATTTGTCGTGTTAGTGTTTGCCGACTGCCGCAGTGTTGGCTCCAAAAGGCGCTAAAACTGGCACTAAGTCGGCGCGTGGCGAAGCGGGATGATACCACCTTGTTTTAGTCACGAAAAATCATATACTTAGCGCCGTTCGGACCCCTCAGCGGGTCTTGCCTATTTCTGTGATTTGATAACCCGTCAGCACCACCCCTTTGCGCTGACCGGAGCCCATAAAATGCCCGATAGAGAAAAGCCAGGAGTTGCCACTGCGACAGCACCGGCAGCCCTTACTCCTGCCCCTGCCCCTCCCGCTCTCCCTCCAACTGTCGGCGCCACTGGAACCGTCATTCCTCCGAAACGGAGTCCCGGTCACCGCGGAGCTGATGTAAAAGATACTGTCGCCGAGATGGCGGCAAAGGCGCATGAGATTAGCCTGGAGGCGGGCAGCAAGATGGCCGCTGCCATGAAGGACGTCATAGGTGCCGCCGCAGGACTCACTGGGCTCGTCATCGAGAGCGCACGCGATCTTCTCCAGTACATGGTTCGTCGCGGACAAATGACTCAGGAGGAAGCGGACAAGCTGATGCGCGAGGTGGAAGCTTCGCACGCCAAGAGAAAGCCAGCCGTCACGGCTCACACTGCGCCGAAAGCAGCCGCTTCAGGACTCGCAACGTCTCACGTGTCGTCCACGCATCACGCTGCCTCCACGCATCACGCAGCCGCGACGCATCACGCAGCCGCCTCGACGCATCACGCGCCCTCAACGGTGAAGCACACCGCGAAGCCAGCAGCTAAGCGCGCGGCTCCCACGAGAAAGCCGGCAGCGAAAAAGCCGACGATGAAGCCTGCCGCCAAGAAGCGCGCCGTCAAGTCCGCGACCAAGTCGAAGCCGAAAGCCTCAGGCAAGACCGCCAAGAAAAGGTAGAGCGTGGCTGTCTCGCGTGGCGATGCAGTCGCGCTCGCCCGCGCACTGATCCAGATCGATTCCCGAAACCCCACCCTCTCTCCCGATTCGCCGGGCGAGGGTGATTGCACTCGAACCCTGGCGTCTATTCTCGACGACTGGGGATTTGCGGTGCAGCTGATCGACAGCGTCCCGGGACGGCCAAACGTCGTCGCCCGCATCGGTCCATCGGATGCGCCGGCCTTCATGTTGAACGGCCATCTCGACGTCGTCGGCGTCGAGGGCATGGTGCACGAGCCATTCAGCGCCGAAGTTCGGGGCAATCGCATCTATGGCCGCGGCTCGGCCGACATGAAAGGCGGCGTCGCGGCCATATGCGCCGCGGCGGTGAAAGGAGCGTCGGCGAATTCCGGGCGACAGATCCTCGTCACTGCTGTCGTCGACGAGGAGTACGAGAGCCTGGGCATGCGCGCGCTGCTTGCCGCCGGAATCCGCTCCGATGCTGCCATCATCACCGAGCCAACTCGGCTCGCGATCTGCCCCGCCCATCGCGGCTTCGTCTGGATCGATGTCGCGTTTCGGGGAAGAGCGGCGCATGGAAGCCGCTACGACATTGGAGTTGATGCGATCACGCATGCGGGGCTTCTTCTCGCCGAGCTGGAGAAGCTGGAGCAGACGCGCGAAACAGGTACCCGACATCCGTTGCTCGGTCGCGGCTCACTCCATGCCTCGAAGATTCAGGGCGGAGTCGGAATGTCTACGTATCCTGAAACGTGCAATCTGTCGATCGAGCGACGCACTCTTCCCGGCGAATCGGTCGCGAAAGCGCTCACAGAGATAGAGGACGCCTGCGACGCAGTGCATTCACGCCACCCGGCCTTCGACGCGCGAGTTACATTGAGTACCGCACAGCTGCCGAGCGATGTGTCGCCGGATTCACCGCTGGTGAAACGGTTGCGCGGAGCGATGGAGCGCGAGAAGCTTCCCGTCAGGATCGAGGGTCTGTCGGCGTGGACCGACGCGGCGCTTCTCAACGAAGCGGGGATTCCGACGATCTGCTTTGGACCTGGCGACATCGCGTTGGCGCACGCTGCGGAGGAGTTTGTGCCGATCGAAGAGATCGAGATTGCGACGAGAGTTTTGACACGCGTCGTCCGCGAGTGGTGTGACGACGGTGCCTCGACCTGATCGAGGAGACTGTTGCGTGACGGAGTGGACTCACAAGCAGTACGACATGCTGGAGCGCGCCATTACAGGCGGGAAGCGCATCGCCGCTTACCGGCGGGGAACCGAGTACGTCGTCGTGCCCACCAGACTGCGCGTGATCAAGGGTCGCGAAGCCGTGGAGGCAACGCATCCGAGCACTGGCGACGAGATCACCCTCTACCTCGATGAGATGGATAGCTTCGAGGTGGTGCGGTGAGTCGCGCCAAGGCCAAAACCGGTGACCTGGTCGCGATCTACGCCGACGAATCGTGCATCGGTAACGGACGCGAAGGCGAGAATCCGGGCGGAGCGGCCGGGGTAATCGAGTGGCTGCACCCCAAATCGAGCAAGGTCACTCGCTGCGATTACTGGATCTCCGAGCCGGCCACCACCAACAATCGGATGGCGCTTCGGTCCGTGATCGAGGCCTTCCGCGAGATCTCCCGCCGCGGCAACTCGTACCGCGTCTTGTTCACCAGTGACTCGAAGTACATCGTCGATGGAATGACATCGTGGGTCGACAGCTGGATGGCACGCGGCTGGAAGAGAAAAACAGGACAGCTCGAGAATCTGGAGCTTTGGAAGGAAGCGGTCGAAGCGGTGTCGAAGCACGAAGTTCAATGGCGATGGGTGCGCGGACACGCAGGGCACCCACAGAACGTATACGCGGATTTTCTGGCGAATCGCGCCGCGGCGGAACAATCAAATTCAGGCGGGTTACGTCAATCTGAATTCGAGAGCTGGGTCGCAAAACAAAAGCCGGGGATTGTTCGCTTGAATGAGACCGCCCCCTTCCCTGATCTTCAGTCATTCCAGCCGAGTAAACGAGCATGGACGATCTAGACCGATTGTTTCAGCGCCTGGTGCACAACATCAGGAACGGCCATGCCGAGTATCTGAGCGTGCCGTTTACGGTGCAGGAGCTTTACGACACCCTCGTGCCGTATCGCCACTACCGTCGCGACCTGGGCATCGACACCAATCAGGATTACGAAGCAGCGGTGACGCGCTTGCTCTCCGGTGAGAAGGGTTACATCAGAGCGGACGAGGCGATGCAGGAACGGCTCAAGAAAGAGATGTCATCGCCTCACGCGGACGTCGGTGCATTCAGGGACTACGCCGAGACGAGAATCTCGCTGGCACCCGATGCGTTGCAGAAACTCGGAGTGGCGGTGCCGTCGCAGAACGCGGGGGGCTACTCGATCGGCCGTAGCGGCCAGGCAGGGAACGGTAACGGCGGCGCTCCCGCCGATGCGGCGAATGTCTTTGGCGTGTCGACAATGGAGGTCGCCGAGGGCTGCAAATTCTGCGGAGGCACTTTGCCGGAAGGCCGGAAGGTGATCTACTGCCCTCACTGCGGACAGAATCTCGCCGCCAAACACTGCGCCGGGTGCGGAGGAGAGCTCGACCCCGCCTGGAAATTCTGCGTCAATTGCGGCAAGCGGGCATAACAGCCCGGACTGCGGACTGCGGATTTCGGACTAGCTTTACACAATGCCCGCACCATCCTCCTCTCCCAGTGTAGTCTTCCTTTCCGCCGTTCGCACGCCGTTTGGCACCTTTGGCGGAAAGCTGAAAGGATTCTCGCCAGTCGATCTTGCGGTTCACGCCTCGAAAACAGCCATCGACCGCGCTGGAATCGCTGCGACCGACATCGATCAGACCATCTTCGGCAATGTTCTTTATACGACGAGCGACTCGATTTATTTCGCGCGTCACGTCGCCCTAAAGTCGGGCTGTCGTCAGGAGACCTCGGCGCTCACCCTCAATCGGCTCTGCGGATCCGGATTTCAGGCGGTGGTGAGCGGAGCACAGGAAATAATTCTCGGCGATGCGCAAGTCTGCCTGGTCGGCGGGGCCGAGTCGATGTCGCAGGCGCCGCATGTGACGCGGGGACTGAGGTGGGGAACACCCTTGGGCAAGGGTCCGGTGATGGAGGACGTGCTTTGGGAAGGTCTCACCGACTCCTACGTTGGACTCGGAATGGCCGAGACGGCCGAGAACCTAGCCGATAGGTACAAGCTCGATCGCGGCTGCGTCGACGAGTTCGCGCTGAGATCGCAGCAGCTTTCCAAGGCGGCCTGGGACGAAGGGGTTTTCCGGGATGAAGTAGTTCCCATCCCGATTTCCAATCCCAAGACCGGAAAAATGGAAGCGATGACGAGCGACGAGCACATGCGACCCGATACGACGTCGGAAAAACTGGCCGCGCTCAAGCCGGTATTCCGAAAGAACGGCGTCGTCACCGCTGGAAATGCCTCCGGCATCGGCGATGGGGCTGCGGCAATGGTGATCGCCAGCGAGAAGTTCGCGCGCGAACGCAAACTTCAGCCGCTCGGCCGGCTGGTGTCGTGGGCGGTCGTGGGTGTGGATCCGTCAGTGATGGGAATCGGACCCGTTCCCGCTTCGAAGGCGGCGCTGGCAAGAGCAGGATTGTCGATTGGCGACATGGATCTGATTGAAGTGAACGAGGCCTTCGCCGCCCAGACTTGCGCCGTTGAGCGCGAGCTGTCGCTCCCTCGCGAGCGCCTCAACGTGCATGGCGGCGCAATCGCGCTGAGCCATCCGCTTGCCGCGTCTGGAGCCAGGATAACGGCCCATCTACTGCATGCGTTACGTGCTCAGGGTTTGCGATACGGCCTTGGAACTGCGTGCATCGGCGGCGGCCAGGGAATCGCACTGGTAGTCGAATCCATTAGTTAAGACACCGCTTGTCGCGGCGAACGAGGAAATCATGAACCCACGCGTCGGGTTAATCGGATTGGCGTCGGCTGCTGCATTCGCCGCCGCTTGCGCATCAGTTGGCGGTGGGCCAGGCGGAACGGTTACAAACGGAGGCGCGGGTCCCTCCGGACAGACGACGCAACCAGGCATCATCTGGCCGATCAAGACGCGAGAGCACGTCGATCTGTGGCTGCACGGATTCGCGATGCTGCAGGAGGACACGACGTTCGTGCCTTTCTTCCGGCGCGGCTACAGCACCAACATGACGGTTCTCAAGAACAGAGCGAATGTAGTTACTCAGCTCGATGCGAATCGCGACCGGCTGCGTGCGCGGCTGGCGCTGAATCCACAGCTCATAAATGCGCAGTTCGTGCCGCTCTCCTTTGCGTCGTGGACCGATCTCGCTCAGACCGTCGATCTGTTCGTCCGCGCTGGCGGTGATCCGCGCGCGGCATCGTCTCAGGCGCAGGCAAACGCGATTGCTTTCCTCGCCGCATATTTCCAGACCGGGGCTGACAGAGAGTGGCTCCGCCTCTTTGTCCAAGCGCTCAACGACGAAAGCAGCCGCTTCTATCACTCCTACTGGCTCCAGCAGCAACGCGAACGGAGCAACGTCCTCGAGTTCGTCGACACCCTCTGGCAGCGCACGTACAGACCGCGGATACAGAGATTTCTCAACAACACCCAGCAGGCTCAGGGCGATGTTTTGCTCTCGCTCCCACTGGACGGGGAAGGTCGGTCGCAGACCCAGGGAAAACAGGCGAACATTATCACTGTCACCTTCCCCGACCGGCCAAACGATGCGGTCGAAGCGATCTACGTGATCGCGCATGAAGCGGTGTCCGGTATCGCCAACACCGCTGTCACCGATAACATCACACCAGAGCAGCGGCGCACTGGACTGGGCGAGCGCTACCAGAGCGCGGCCGCCGTGCGTGGCGGAGCGCTTCTCATTCAGCGCACGTCACCGGAGATTCTCGACGGTTACATGCGTTACTACCTGAGAGCAGTAAATCGACCGGTGGGTGCAAACGTCCAGACGACATTCAACGCGACTTTCTCAATCCCCGACACGATTCGTGACGCGCTCGTCCGCCAGCTCGACGTCGTACTAGGCGGGATCTAGACCTCGCGCACGCCGACGCTCCCGCGCCAAGAGTTCGCGATCGAGTCGCGCCGCTTTTCGACCGGTTGAGGACGGATATAATTCTGCATGGCCTCGCCTCCCAAAGATGAGACGTCTCCGCTGCCGGCCCGCGTTCCCGGCCGGCAGACTTTGCTCGATCGTCAGGCGCTCGAGCGCGTTCTCGCCCGCGCGGCGGAGCTTCAAGGCGCGACCGCGATTCCTGAATCCAGCGATCTGATCAGCGAGAGTCAGCTCCTCGACATAGGAAACGAAGTTGGATTGAGTCCGGCGACGCTCAATCAGGCGCTGGCCGAGGAGCGGACGCGCATCAGCGTTCCCGAAGAACGTGGACTGGTCGCGCAGATCGCTGGAGCCGGATTCGCGACCGCTACCCGGACGGTTCCGGGAACTGCGCGTGACGTCCTCGCCACGATCGATGCCTGGATGCAGCGCGAGGAGTGTCTTCAGGTACAACGCCGTTTCGCCGATCGCATCACCTGGGAGCCACAACGAGGACTCTTCGGCAAGCTGAGACGAACCGTCAACGTCAGCGGTCGTGGCTACTATTTGATGGATGCAGGTCAGGTGTCGGCTACGGTGCTGCCCGTCGATTCTTCGCGAGTCGTGGTAAGGCTCGATGCCGACATTCATGCCAGCAGAGCGCGTCGCGTCGGAATGGGAGGATTTCTCGCGGCGATGGGTGCAGCTGCCAGCGGCATCATCGGACTTGGCCTGGTGGTAGCACACATACCACTCTTCATCGCCGCCGGCTCGGCAGTGCTACCCTTCGCGGGCAGCACCTTCGCTGCGTACAAGCTGGCGCGGACGCATCGTGGTGTGCTCGCCAGCGTCCAGCTGGCGCTGGAACAGATTCTCGATCGACTGGAGCAGGGAGAATTCGAGACGTCCGCTGGACTGCTCGGTGCGATATCTTCGCGGGCGCGGTTACCGAGACGATAGATTAGAACGGAACCGCTCGAGGGTCACCCGCCGATGGATAAGATCGAAAAAGTCGCCGTCATCGGCGGTGGCTTGATGGGAAGCGGAATTGCCCAGGTCTCGGCCGCCGCTGGATTTCCCACCGCCGTGCGTGAGATATCCGACGCGCTCTGCGCTAAATCACGCCAATCGATCGAGAAGACTCTTGCCAAAGGAATCGAGCGCGGCAAGGTAACCGAACGAGAGCGCGAGGACACGCTTGCCAAGCTTCGCTTCGTCACTGATCTCAAGGCCCTCGCCGACTCCGACATCTTCATCGAGGCAGTGGTCGAAGACCTCGACGTCAAGAACAAGCTCTGGTCCGAGCTCGACAAGATTGCGCGACCCGATGCGATCTTCGCATCGAACACTTCGAGTCTCACGATCATCGCAATGGCGGCCGCGAGCGGACGTCCGGACCGGATGCTCGGTCTCCATTTCTTCAACCCGGTTCCGCTGATGAAGCTGGTGGAAGTAGTTCGGACTATCACCACCAGCGAAGAGACAGAGCGGCGCGTGCTCGATTTCGCTCGAGCGCTTGGCAAGGAGCCCGTCCGCGCGAAGGACAGCTCCGGCTTCGTCGTGAACCTCCTGCTCATTCCCTACATGCTGGACGCGATCAATGCACTGGAGTCGAACGTCGCGTCGATCGAAGACATCGATAAGGGGATGCAGCTGGGCGCTGGTCACCCGATGGGGCCCTTCACTCTCCTCGACTTCGTCGGTCTCGATACCGTCTACAAGATCGCGGAGATCATGTTCGCCGAGTATCGGGAGAGTCGCTACGCTGCTCCGCCCTTGCTCAAGCGAATGGTGCTGGCCGGAATGCTCGGCAAGAAATCGGGGAAAGGGTTCTACGATTACTCTTCGAATCCTCCGCGAGTGAACAGCCTCGGTTTGTGAACGCGAATCGTCTGCCGGGCTTTCGCGGTTACTTCCGCGAAGACGAGCTTGCTCGCGCGGTCTACTCCGAGGCCGCGGGTATCGGACGGGCGATTCCAGCAGCCGTCGCAGTTCCTGTCGATGCGGAGGACGTAGTCGCCCTGGTGAAATGGGCGGCTGAGACCGGAACAAGTCTGATTCCGCGTGGATCGGGAAGCAGCATGTCCGGTGGCGCGATCGGCAGCGGAGTAGTAGTAGATCTCTCTCGCATCAATCACCTCGGCCGGATCGACGAGCGAGATCGCACGGTTTGGGCGGAGCCGGGCGTTCTCTGGTCGACACTCGACGTGGCCGCACAAAGAAAGGGGTTGCGCTTCCCTGTCGATCCGTCGAGCGGAGCTTTTTGTACGCTGGGAGGGATGGTGGCGACCAATGCCGCCGGCGCTCACTCTCTCCGATACGGCGCGACGCGGAACTGGGTGAACGCGCTCGACTGCGTTTTCAGCGACGGCGATCGCGCCGTGATCACTCGCGGTGAGCCGCCGCCAAAACGAATCGGAGCCATAGGCCGCTTTCTCCGTGACGTGCACGGCGACATAGTCGCCAGCGACAAGAGACGGCCGATAGCGCATCTCGGAGTCCGCAAGGAGTCGTCAGGTTACGCCGTCCACGATTACGCGACGAAAGCGGAGCTCGTGGATCTACTTGTCGGCAGCGAGGGAACGCTGGCGATCATCGTCGGCATTCAGCTAACGCTCTCTCCACTTCCCGCCGCGACCAGCAGCGTACTTGGCTCGTTTCCATCGCTCGAGGAGGCGACCACGGCAGCGACCAAAGCCCTCGAGGCAGGTGCAAGTGCGTGCGAGCTGCTCGACAGAACCTTCCTCGCGTACGCCGCGACCGCCAAAAGCGGCGACGAGAAGTTCCGCGAGACGATCGAAGGAGCGGCGGCGATTCTGCTGGCTGAAGTCGAAGCCGTCTCCGCCGACGCAGCGGCGACTGGCGCCCGGAACCTCGCGACAGCGTTTACTGAGTCCGGAGCGAAAGAGGTAGATGTCGCGCTAACGCCCGAATCGGAGCACGATCTCTGGGAGCTGCGACACGCGGCGAGTCCGATTCTCTCGGCACTCGAGCATTCCACATCGATGCAATTCATCGAGGATGGCGCGGTTCCCTTACCCAAGCTTCCGGACTACGTCAACGGAGTGAGAAAAGCCTTGGCGGAGTGCGAGGTAAGCGGAGTGATCTTCGGTCATGCCGGCGATGCCCACGTGCACGTGAATCCATTGGTCGATGTCGGGCAGCCAGATTGGCGAGACAAGGTCGCGCGCCTGCTCGAGGACGTCGTCGCGCTCACCGCCCGCCTCGGCGGCACGCTCACGGGTGAGCATGGTGACGGAAGAATCAGAACTCCGCTGCTCAACCGCGTCTGGCATAAGGAGGCGCTCCGGACGTTCGCTTTGGTCAAGAAAGCCTTCGATCCGGCGAACATCTTCAATCCAGGAGTGAAGGTTCCGGTCAAGGATCAAAAGGCGCTCGGGGAGATCAAGTACGACCCCGCGCTTCCTCCGTTACCGGAAAAAGCGAGAGCAGCGCTCGACGACGTGGTGAGAGCGCGAGCATACGATCGCTTCCGGCTGTCGCTGATCGGCTGACCCTTTTAGCTTTCTGCCGCCCGCGGATAAATGCGAAGTGGAAAAGCCCGAAGCCCCAAGCCGCTCCGCCCATAGCCCCAGCCGGTAGTCTTCAGTTTTCTTTCTTCGAAAATCCTCTTGATCTATACTGAGCCTGTAGTAATCCTTGTCGCGCGCCCGGTCTTTCTGGAGCCGGATCATCTCAAGGTCCGCTGGCTCGGTGAAAGCACCGACGGCGAGCGACTCGCCGAATTCGCCGGCCGTCTCTGCTACATGAGTCAGAAGAATCCCGCCAATCGGGTGACGCGCGAGTATCTCGAGAACATCAAGAAGCAGGGTCACGGTAGTGTGCTCGAACACGCCAACTATTCCCTGCTGCTCGAGGGAGTCAGCCGCTCACTAACGCACGAACTGGTTCGTCATCGCGCCGGCTTCGCCTATAGCCAGCTCAGTCAGCGCTACGTCGATGAGTCCGAGGCGAACTTCGTCGTCCCGCCGGCGATTGTCGGAGACGACGCGCTCGAGCAAGAGTGGCGTCAGCAGATCGAGGAAGCTCAGAAAAGCTACGTTCGGCTCGTCGAGCACCTCATGGAGCGTTATGGGTGGGTGGGTGACAAGGTCCACCGTCGAAAAATGGCGAGAGAGGCGGCGAGAGGAGTTCTGCCGAACTCCACCGAGACGAAAATCGTCGTCACCGCCAACGCGCGAGCATGGCGAACGATGCTGGAGCTTCGCTCGAGTGAAGGTGCCGAGCTGGAGATCCGTCGTTGCGCAGTGGCCATGCTCAAGCTGCTGCAAAGGGAGTCGCCCGCTTTCTTCTCGGACTTCGAGATCTACCAGGCCGAGGATCGGAGAGAGGCGGCGAGGATCGTCTACCACAAGGTTTGATCGCCGCCCGATCCTCCGAAAATTTTTTCTCGGCGTCCAAAAAAAAAATTCTCGCCGGAATTTTCTTTTCAGAACTTCGGAATAATTATTGCGCAGCATCGTCGACGTTTATATACTCGTCCGATGAATCGATCGCGCATTTTTCTGTAGGGTATCGATGACTCTCATCGGTCTCGCCTACAACCAAAAGCCCGAGCCGACAGAGCTCGCCAGCCCAGTAGGAGAGGGCGGCCGTCAGGAAGACGGGGAGCTTGCGCGTCCCGAAGAAGAACCTCCCAGTAAAATCTTTGGCCTCACCATCCCGGAGCTAATCGCCCGCGACGAATTCGCCGAGTGGGACGCACCCGCGACGATCGCAGCGGTGGAATCCGCTCTCTCCGGCCTCGGAAAAGTCATTCGTCTCGAGGCCACGGAAGATTTTCCGGAACGGCTTCGCCAGAGCAGGCCGGATATCGTCTTCAACATCGCTGAAGGATTTCGCGGCGTGAACCGTGAAGCCCACGTCCCGGCGATTTGCGAGTTCTTTGGAATTCCCTACTCTGGGAGCGACCCCTTCACCCTGACTCTCTGCCTCGACAAGGCGAAGACAAAAGAGACGCTCGCCTTCCACGGCATCCCAACACCGAAGTTTGCCGTCATTGAGGAACTGGAAGATCTGGCGCTACGGACTGCGGACCTCGACCTTCCTCTCTTCATAAAGCCCCTACACGAAGGATCATCGAAGGGAATCAGCGACAGCAGCCTTTGCTGGGATCGGAAACAGCTACGCACGCAGACTGACTTCCTGCTCGAGCACTACAGGCAGCCCGTTCTGGTCGAAGAATATCTGCCGGGTAAGGAGTTCACGTGTGCTGTCCTCGGCAACGGAGACGAAGCGACGGTTCTTCCGATCGTCGGAATGAATTTCGAGTCGCTGCCGAAAGGTGCGCTGCCGATCTATAGCTTCGATGCGAAGTTCGTCTGG
>WNGI01003690.1_pt1 | contig 23420 bp, 21 predicted proteins | sample 5400621 | NCBI WGS metagenome assembly WNGI01 (sample SAMN13153374, study PRJNA577476) | soil metagenome | isolation source: 20 cm soil or saprolite under Garry oak tree replicate 1 | place: USA:California | collected 2016-06-15 | reverse complement strand
CGAAAATCTTGACGTCGTCGCCGATACCGATCTCGTTGACCGCGCGCAAAATTCCGGCCGAATCCGGCGGATAGGACGCGACATAGACGATGTCAGGCTTGGCGGCCTTGAGCGCACGGATGATGCCGGAGAATTCCACCGTGTTGGGCGGATAGGCTTGGTCGAAGACGACTTGCATGTTGCGCTTGGTTGCGACCTCCCTCGCGGTCTTCGCCAGATTCTGTGCGAATTCCTGGTCTGCCGCCAGAAGCGCGATGGTCTTGCCTCCGGCCTTTTGGCCGAGATCGAGGAACGACGCCGCCCAGCTGTCGGGCGGGCCCCATGGCGCATTGTTGAACCACATGTCGTGGCCAACCTTGCTGTTCACCTGAAACGAGAAATTGCCGATCAGCAACAGGCCGCGCTGCTTGACCATCGGCATGATCGGCGCCGTCGGCACGGTCGCATAGGGCGCGAACAGGAGATCGACCTTGTCGACATCTATCAGCTTCGAATAGATAGCCGGGGTCTCTGAAGCGCTTGACTTGTCGTCATAGACCACAAGTTCGACCTTGCGACCCAGCAAGCCGCCCTTGGCGTTGACATCGTCCCGCCAGATTTCGATGCCGAGCAACGAAGCCTTGCCGCCGCCGGCGAGACCGCCGGTCTGCGGCATGCTCATGCCGATCTTGATTGGCGGCTGTTGAGCGTCAGCGCTTGAGGTCAGCCCAAGCACGGCGACGGCGATCGTTCCGCCGAGAAGTGTTCTGCGTTTCATTTATTCTCCCATATGCCTCGTTTTTTGGTCGTATATTGGATGAACAAAGCGGACATCACAATGGAAATTCGTCACGCCCACTTTTGACCTAAGCGGACATGCGCCCGCCGGCGTCGCTGAGCTGGGCGACGGCGAGTTCAGATTCGTCCCAGAGCCGTCAGGATAACCTGCGGCGTCAACGGAATCTCGGTAATAATCGCCCCGAACGGCTTGAGTGCATCATTCACCGCGTTAGCGACCGCCGCGGCTGCTCCCGCCGTGCCGGCCTCGCCAGCACCCTTCGCGCCCAACTCCGACTCCGTGGTCGGCGACACCACGTGCCCTACATCAATATCGGGCATTTCCCCGGACATCGGAACCAGGTAATCGGCCATATTGGCGTTCGTCAGTTGGCCGCGCTCATCATAGATGCATTTCTCGAACAGCGCCGCACCGAGGCCCTGCACCACGCCGCCCCGGATTTGTTCATCGACCAGCTGCGGATTGATGATCGTGCCGCAATCCTCGACTACCCAATGCCGGAGTAGTTTGACGAAGCCGGTATCGACATCCACTTCAAGCCATGAGGCCTGAACGCCGTTGGTGAAGGCGAACGGATATTCCCGGGGCACGAAGTGGCGCGTCGCCATCAGCTCAGGCTGAATGCCGGGCGGCAGTGTATCGGGGCGGAAATACACGATTCTGGAAAGCTCCTTCAGGTCGATGCGTGACGAGCCGTCGACGGCGCTCACAATCGCATCGTTGACGATGTCGAGTTCAGCGGGAGAAGACTGCAGGATCGCTGCTGCGACGTCCAGAATGTTTTTGCGCAGCATCTTCGCCGCCTGTAATGCGGCCTCGCCGCCAATTCCAGCGCCACGCGATGCCCAGGTACCGCCGCCGTATGGCGTAGTGTCGGTGTCGCCTAGAATGACGCGGACGCGCTCCATTGAAACCCCGAGTACGCTGCCGACGATCTGCGCCGTAAGCGATTCCGAGCCCTGCCCCTGCTCGGTGATGCTGGTCTGGCAGATGACCGAACCGGTGGCGTCCAGCCGCACCGCGACGCCATCCTGCGACGAGATGCGCGCGCCGCCGACGCCGTAGAACGCCGCGCTTGGATTGGTGACCTCGATGAAACTGGCAATGCCGATGCCGCGATGAAGGTTCCTCTTGCGCAACGCCGCCTGTTCGGCGCGTAGCGCGTCATAACCCATCATCGTCATCAGCTTGTTCATTGCGGCTTGATGCGACAGCAATTCGAACCGCAAGCCGGAAGGTGACGCGCAGGGATAGGCGTCATCGGCAATGAGATTGCGGCGGCGGATTTCCACCGGGTCCATTCCGATTTTTGACGCCGCCAGGTCGACCAGTCCCTCCGTCACCGAGCACGCGATTGGATGGCCGACGGCGCGATACTGGCACATCACGTTCTTGTTCTGGAACACGACACGAGCCCGCGCGCGATAGTTTTTCGTCAGATAGGGGCCGCCAACCAGATTGACGACCTGGTTGGCCTCGATCGCGCTGGTGCGCGGATACATCGAATACGGACCGATGCCGGTGAGATCGTCGATCTCGAACGCCATGATCGTCCCGTCGCGCTTGACGCCGATCCGCCCTTTGCAGCGATGGTCGCGGGCGTGAATATCGGTGTTGAAGCTTTCGACCCGGTCCGCAACGAACTTGACCGGCCGGCGCAACAGTTTGGACAGCGCATAAACAGCCATTTCGTCGGCATAAATGTGAACCTTGATGCCGAAGGAGCCACCGACATCCTTGCAGACGACGCGAACCTGCCTGTCCTCGAGCCCGAGATGGAGAGCCGCGATGCTCTGCACCATGTGCGGCGCCTGCGTGCCCTGGTAAATGGTCAGCCTCTGTTCCGCAACGTTCCAGTCGGCCACTACCGCACGGGGCTCCAGCGTCACGCCGGTGTGCCGCCCAAAGATGAAATCCGCCTCCACCACCTCGTCGGAGCCGGCAAACGCCGCGTCGACAGCACCAGCGTCGAGGTTACGTTCAAAAGCAAGGTTGTCACCGAGCAAAGGATGAATTGCCGGGGTTTCCGGATCGAGCGCGGTGCGCATGTCGGTTACTGCGTCCAATTTCCCGTATTCAACCTTGACGGCTTCCGCTGCGTCCTCTGCCACGGCGCGGGTTGTCGCCACCACTGCGGCGACGGCTTCGCCTTGCCAGCAGACGCGGTCGATTGCGATCGCATGCTGCGGCGCAGATTTGAGGCCCTTCAAATGCGACAGCACGCCAACCCACGGCGTGACGACGGCCGCAAGCTCTTTGCCTGTCACAATAGCGACCACATCAGGCATACGCCGCGCTTCGGTGGCGTCGACGGCAATGATCTTCGCGTGGGCGTGAGGCGAGCGCAGGAACACGACATGCGCCATGCGCGGTAGCTCCATGTCACTGACATAAAGCCCGCGTCCCTGCATCAGCCGCTCGAGATTTGGCCGTGGAACCACTTTGCCGATGTATGAATTCGGCCGATCCAGCACTGATAGAGCGTCGGGATTTGCCGATGCGACCTTCATGGCTTGCGCCCCACGCGCGCCCGCGCCGTGGTTTCGACCGCATCGACAATGGCCTGATAACCGGTGCAGCGGCAGTAATTGCCGGACAGATGCTCGCGTATCCTCGCCCGATCGGGCTCGGCTTCCTGCTGCAGCAAGTCCTGTGCGGTGACAAGCATTCCCGGCGTGCAAAAGCCGCATTGCAATGCGTTGCGATCGCGAAAGGCGGTCTGCAGGTCGGCGATCTCGCCGCTGTCGGACAATCCTTCAATGGTTACGACAGATGCCCCGTCCGTCTGCACCGCCAGCATCAGGCAGGAACGAACGATCTCGCCGTTCAGGCGCACCGTGCATGCGCCGCAAACCCCATGCTCGCAGCCGACATGCGTTCCCGTCAGCATTAGATGCTCGCGCAGGAAGTCCGCCAGGTTGAGACGCGGCAGAACATGCGCATTGACGCGTTCACCGTTGACTTCGAGGGAGATTGGCGTGGCGGCTGTCACACCCGTCCCCCAGGGTTGAGATCGGGACGGCCAAGAAGCGCGGAGACGCAACGCGCCAACAATATCTTCGCGAGATGCCGGCGCATGGCAGCAGACGCCTGCTGATCCTCTTGGGGGTCGAGTTCTTCGCCGAGCGTCGCCGATGCCTCAGCCAATACCGCTGGCGTGATGCGGACATTGATCAGTTTTGTCGCCGCCTTGGCCAATATCGGCCGGTCGCCGAAGGCAAAGAATGCCGCGCGAAGGTCAGTGAACAGACCGCCTTGTACGATCGCCTGCGCCGCCAAGCCTGCAATGGCATAATCACCATGCCGCCGGGCGAATTCGCTGAAGAAATGCGCCGAATTTTCCTGAGCAATCGGCACTTCGACGGCGATCAGTAGTTCCCGCGCCGACAGCGCCGTCTCGTAAATTCCAGTGAAGAAATCCCGGGCCGCAATCCGTCGCTCGCCGGTTTGACCGCGAACAACAATCGTCGCATTCAGTGCGATCATGCTGGCCGGCAGCTCGGAAGCGGGATCGGCGTGTGCAAGGCTGCCGCCGAGGGTACCCCTGTTGCGGATAGCGGGATGCGCGACATGACCGACCGCTTCCGCCAATAGCGGCGCGTGCGCTGCAATTTCGGGAGATCGCAAGAGATCAACATGGCGCGTCAGGGCACCGATGTTGACGACACCGCCACTTACCGCAATTCCGCGCAATTCGGTGATCTCGCCGATATCGACGATGAGTTCGGGGGATATCAAACGCAGATTCATCGCCGGCATTAGGCTTTGGCCGCCTGACAGGACTTTCGCCTTGTCCCCATACGCGGCCAGCAGATCCAGCGCGTTTGCGGCGCTGGTTGCGCGTGCGTAACTGAAAGCCGAGGCTTTCATTGGCGACCTCCCCCGGGCCGGATTTTGGCGTATTTTCCAGAATTAGAGGGTGGCAACCATCAAAGGTCAAGTTTTGTTTATCGAACGACTATTTCGGGGATTTGACTTTTGGACTTGCGGTATCGTTGCGAACGACGCACGGTTTGGTTGTCATCAAAACCAGGGGGCGAGGAGGAGGCAATGAATCTGGGTTTCTTTACGATGCCGATTCACCCTCCCGAAAAGGATTGGCGGCTATCCCTGAAAGAAGACCGGGAAGCCTTCTTGCTAGCCGACGAATTGGGGTTCACTGAGGGCTATGTCGGCGAACACATCACCGATCGAGCCGAGAATATCACTTCTTGCATTGCGTTCATCGCGTGGATCGCCGCGGCCACCAAGCAGATCAAGCTGGGTACCGGCACGATCAACATGCCGAATACCCATCCGGCCGCCGTCGCCGCCGGCGTGGCAATGCTCGATCACATGCTCGAGGGACGTTTGATTTTAGGAATAAGTCCCGGTGGACTTCTTTCGGACGCGGAATTGTTCGGTAACCTCGATGCCAATCGCAACGAGATGTTTCTCGAATCGATCAATCAGGTTCTGGATATCTGGGCCGGCGAGCCGCCTTACAATTTTCAAGGGAAATACTGGAACATCTCGACGCAAAGGACCCTGATCAGGGATATTGGCCAGGGATACATTGCGCGGCCACTGCAGTGGCCTCATCCGCCGATCGTCGTGACCGCCGTCGCGCCGTACTCAAAGGGCGTTACCGAGGCCGCTGCGCGCGGCTGGGATCCGATTTCGGCCAATTTCCTGATGCCGGCCTGGGTGAAAAGCCACTGGCCTAGATACGTCGAGGGCTGCGAGCGCGGCGGTCGCGCAGCCGATCCTGCAAACTGGCGCGTCGCAAAGAGCGTCTTTGTTGCCAAGGACGCGGCGACGGCAAAGGCCTACGCGACCGACCCGGCCGGGCCGTACGTCTTTTATTATCGTTCCTTGTTCACCAAACTGAAAATGAGCGGCCGCATCGAGCTGTTCAAGACGCGCCGCGACCAGCCTGACGATGAAGTGACGCTGCAGACGATTTGCGACAAGCTGATCATCTATGGAACGCCGGAGAGCGTTGCTGATCAGTTACTCGCTTTTCAAGACGAAATTGGCAAGTTCGGTACGCTCTTGTATGCCGGCAAGGACTGGAAAGATCGCGAGCTTGGACGGCAGTCCATGATTATGATGGCTGAAAAAGTCATGCCGCGCGTTAACGCACGGATCCTGAATCAGTCGAAGGCCGCGGAATAACCTGCAGCCAACTCCGAGAATGCTCATCGTGGCTCTGACCGATCGCATCCCCTACCAAGCGCAAGTCGACCGGCCGAGGCTGGAGCTGCCGGGCGGCAAGAAAATCGCGGTGTGGGTTATCCTCAATGTCGAAGAGTGGCGGATCGAAAACGCGATGCCGCGAACGGTGCTGAGCCCGCCGATGGGACAGCCAATGCTGCCGGATGTGCCCAACTGGTCATGGCATGAATACGGTATGCGTGCCGGGTTCTGGCGGCAGTTCAAGGCGCTCACGGACCGCAATATGCCAGTGACATTGGCCTTGAATGCAAGCGTATGCGGCTCTTATCCGCGCGTTGCTTCGGCCGCGCTCGAGGCCGGCTTTGAGTTCATGGGCCACGGATTCGTTCAGGGTCCGATGCACAGACTGGACAACCAGGCCGATACGATCAAACGGACCGTTGAAACCATCGCCAAATTCACAGGCAGGTCACCGAGATCGTGGGAAAGTCCAGGGCTGACAGAGACCGACGAGACCCTTGATCTACTACGCCTCAACGGCATCGAATATGTGGCGGACTGGGTGATCGACGATGTTCCGCAGGATGTTGCAACGCCTTATGGCACAATCACGACAATTCCCTACTCAGTTGAGACCAATGATATTGTCATTCATGCGCTGCAGCATCTTTCTTCCGAGCAATTTCTGAAGCGCTGTACCGATCAGTTCGATCGGTTGTACCTTGAGGGCGCCATGAACGCGCGGATCATGGCGATCTCCATTCACCCCTACATCACCGGTGTCCCGCATCGCATCAAATATCTCGAGGCTTTGCTCGACTACGTCATCGCCCATGAAGGCGTTGCGCTGATGACCGCGAGCGAGATTGGGGACTGGTATCGAAGCGAAATGGCAAAACTCTAATTCCGATGGGTAATCCGCAATAGTGCTGAACCGAACTGCTTGCGGCGATTGCCCGGGGACAGCCTGGGCCACGGTTTTTTCTCATGGCTTACGCGTCAGTAAAGTGTCGTCAGTGGCAAGAAATCGGCCGTAACCGCTATGAGCAAATAGCAGCGGCTCTTTCCGGTTGTAGGCATAGGCCTCGACCGCACCCAGGAAAATCACATGGTCGCCGCCATAATATCGATTGGCTGCGCGGCATTGAAAGTTTGCAACGCTGTCCGCAAGAATCGGCGCCTTGCCAAGGCCAGGTGTCCATTGAACCCCGGCAAATTTGTCCTCGGAAGATTTTGCGAATTTGTTCGCAAGCGCTTGCTGCGATGCGCCGAGGACATTGACCGTGAAATGGCTGGCGTCCTGGAATACGCTCATGCCCTGAGAAAAGATCCCCAGGCTCCAGAGTACGAGCGGCGGGTTCAGCGACACCGACGCAAACGAGTTGCAGGTCAGCCCGTAGGGCTTCCCGTCAGCAGCAGCGGCCGTGATAATGGTAACGCCGGTGGCAAACGTGCCCAGCGCGTTACGAAAATCCCGTGGATCAATTGGCGAGTGATCACTGGCCAGTTCGTTAGTTGGATCTGGATCGATCGGATGCTTTGGCGCGTCGGTCATCCGGCGGCCTCAAAGCGTCAGGTTTTCGGATGGCAGGCCTAGCGCAATGCGGCCGTAGTTGGTGCCAGCCGCATCGAAATTGAACGCGATGTGCGAATTGATCGCGTGCGCATCGCGAAACTGCCGCTGTAGCGTTCCGCTCGTGAATAGTCCGCGCGCTCCGCTTGCCGCGAATAACAGCGACACCGCTTCGGTGCACAGATTGACCGAATAAGCCCCGTCCCGACGCGATTTGGTCTTGGCCGCCATATCCGGAATATGGCCGCGTCTAGCGTCGGCCACCGCATCGATGCATGTCGCACGCATGATCAGGCGCGCCGCATCGATTTTCGCGGAAGCTTCGGCAATCTTGATCTGGGTACTCTGCAGGTCGGCGAGCCTGGCGCGATTGTAGGTCGATGCGCGGTGCCGAGCGACATCGACATAATCATCCAGACACGCCTGCGCATTCCCCAAAGCTGCGCCGGAAAGCACATATGGAAACAAGGAGAACACCGGCAGCGCATAAAGCGCATTTGGATTGACGGCGCTGCCCGGCGTCGGACCACCGGCGAGATCGCTCACCGCGATTGTCATCGGCTCGGCAACAAAGGCATCCTCGACTTCGACGTCATTCGATCCCGTTCCTCCCAAGCCGGCAGAATTCCACGTGTCCTTGATTTTGTAGTCGCTCTTGTTAAGCAGAAAGATGCGGTATTCGATACCGTCGGCTTCGTCGTCGGACGAAACAACGCTGGCAAGCATATTCCATTCGCTGGAATCCACTCCCGAGGAGAAAGGCCAGCTGCCTCGCAGCACATATCCACCTTCGACTTTTCTGGCGCGACCGGCCGGAAATATGAACGAGGATGCAATCAGAGCGTCCGGGTCCTTGCTCCAGACCAGATCCTGGGCGCGCTTGTCGAACATGCCCAGCATCCAGTGGTGGCTCGCGAGATTGGCGAAGTTCCAGGCCACAGATGCATCGGCTTGCCCGAGCGCATCGGCGCAATCGACCAGCGCGACATAATCGAATTCCGCGCCCCCCACCCTCTTCGGCTGCACGATCCGGAACAAACCAGTGTCATGCAAATCGCGTTCAGTCTCCGGCGGCAGACGCCGCAATTCCTCAGTTCGGGCAGCGCGATCGCGCAATTTTGGAATGAGCGCTTTGGCACGTGCCATCATGGCCGCATAGGCGCGGTCATCCGTATGCGGCCCCGGGGGCAGATCTGTGTTTGGCTTCCGACCAACACCTGCCATTTTGACGTCCTTGCTATCTCGCCCGTTGTGCAGTTTTGAGATACGACCGATCGGAATCGAGAGGCAAACGCCTCTCTTAGTTTCGCCACGTCGCGACCAGAGCTGGTTCACCGGCCGAAGCTACTTGACGATTGTTGCTCGCCTGATCACTAATTAAGGCGCGGCCGGCGTTGCCCGTCAATCGAATTCGACAGAAAAGGACTTTCATGGACAAGACCGTTGGAATCGTCGGGCTTGGCATCATGGGCGGCGCGATTGCGCGGACTCTTCTCGATCGTGAATGGCGCGTGATCGGCTTTGATATCGACGCCACACGGCGATCCGAGCTTGCCCTCGCGAACGTCACAATCGCCGACGACGTCCGCCAACTTGCGCGCGATGCGCCCATCATCATGACCAGCCTTCCCAATCCCGCCGCGGCCGAGGATGTCGCGCAAGCCATCGCCAGTTCCGGTCAATCTCGACGAATCGTGGTCGAACTCTCGACGCTCAGCATCGCCGACAAACTTCGCTTCGAGGCGCTCCTGAAGAAAGCCGGCCACATCGCACTCGACTGTCCCCTGAGCGGGACCGGGGCGCAGGCAAAGATCCGCGATCTCGTCGTCTACGCCAGCGGTGACAGCAACGCCATTGCACAATGTACGAATCTGTTCTCCGACTTCGCCAAGCAAAGTGCCGATCTTGGAAGGTTCGGCAATGGCAGTCGGATGAAGTTCATCGCCAATCATCTGGTAGCCATACACAACGTTGCGACCGCCGAAGCGATGATTTTGGCGCAACGCGCCGGGCTCGATCCAAAAATGGTGGTCGACATGGTCGGCCCGGGCGCTGGCGGTTCGCGGATGTTTCAGATGCGGGCGCCTATGATGGTCGAAGGCATTTATGAGCCTGCAACCATGAAAGTGACGACCTGGCAAAAGGATATGGCGATCATCGCCGAATTTGCCGAGGGCGTTGGCTGCGCCACCCCTCTGTTTACGCTGACTCAGCCAGTTTACGCGGAGGCGATGGCGATGGGATTGGGCGACCAGGACACGGCTGCAGTGTTCGAAGTGTTGAAGAAAGCCATTATCATCGATTCCAGATCTGCCGGTCAGGATTGACGATAGCAGCTCTCGCATCGTCACAATCGCTATGGCCGCAGCGCCGCACGCATCCAAGACGCCGACGGGCTCGCCCGGCGCCCGTCGTCCGCCACTGTCGATATTCATGCCCACATCGTGGTTCCCCAGGCCGCCAAGCTGGCGCAGCCGCATATCGGTATCATCCGGATCCCGCTTGCATATTTTGCGGATGCTGCAACCAAGGAGATCAATGCGCAGCAAGAGAAGGACGTCAGTGAAGTCATGACGACGATTGACCGACGTCTGTTCGATCTGGATAAAATGGGCATCGACATTCAGGTCGTGGCGCCGGCACCGGGTCAGTGTTACTATTCAATCGATCCGAAAATCGCGGAAGCTGCCCATCGCCTCGCCAATGAAGGCGTGGTGGAATATTGCTTGCGCAAGGCCGACCGGTTTGTCGGGCTCGGCGTTGTTACGCTGCAGGAGCCTGATATCGCGGTCCGCGAGCTCGACTATGTCATCAACGAGCTAAAGCTGAAGGGCGTCGAGATCCTGACCAATGTCGATGGCCAGGAATTGTCCGATCCAAAATTCCGGCCGTTCTTTGCGAAGGCCGAACAGCTCGGGGCGTTCATCATGATGCATCCAAACGGATTCACGCATGGCGAACGACTGACTCACTTCTATTTCAACAATGTCCTGGGAAATCCGCTCGATACCACGCTCGCGCTTCACCACCTGATCTTTTCCGGCACGCTGGCCCGCTTCCCCGATTTGAAGCTGATGGCGGTGCATGGCGGTGGCTATCTTCCCGGCTATTCCGGCCGGATCGATCACGCTTGGGGAGCGCGGCAGGATGCTCATGGCGAACTACCATTACCGCCGACAGCTTATCTGCGGCAGGTCTATCTGGATACAGTGGTCTTTACCTATCACCAACTTGCATATCTGATCGACGTTTTCGGCCCGGACCGGATCTTGATGGGTACTGACTACCCGTTCGATATGGGCGAATATAATCCGATCGGGCATATCGCGGGGATACGCGGAATGGACGAGGCAACGCTGGCTCAGATCGCCGGCGGAAATGGTGCCAGAGTGCTTGGCCTTGATGTCTAGCGCGTATTGCGCAAAAGCATGCCGTCGGACCTGGCCGCACCGATCAGAAAGCATTGTCTCCGCGAGTATCCGAATGTAGTCCGATCGTCCCGTCTGCCTTGAACCTCTATACGTTTCGGAGCGACGCATGTCTGCGTCAGCCTGGCGGTGCATTAACATGCAGAGGTATCATGGAAGACTTGTTCGAATTCCTGTTCGGCGCCAGCGGGCGCATCAACCGGGCCAAATATTGGCGTTCGTCTCTCCTCTTTACGGTAGCCGGAGTGATGGCCGCCGTTATCCTGTTTACCGCCGCCGGCATTGCCGCGCCGCTCTTCATCATCATGGTGGTTATTGTCCTCATTCCGTGGCTGCTCTGGGGGTTTCCATCACCACCGAGCGGCTGCATGACCGCGACAAGAGCGCCTGGTGGTTGGTGGTGTTCTACCTGGTGCCGGGCGTGCTCGGCCAGCTAGCGAAAACAGCATGGTTTGCCGGTGCCACAGGCGCGGTACTGCACTACATACTCGCGCTGGCAAGTTTTCGCGCTCACGATCTGGGGATTTGTCGAGATAGGCTGCCTGCGCGGCACCGCGGGCTCGAACACATACGGACCCGACTCTCTCTTGCAGTCTAGACGGCGGGGCTGAACGGCTAGGATCCAAAAACGAAAAAAGCCCGGCGACCATCAGGCCGCCGGGCGAATTTCGCATGCTTGGAAAGAGATACTTACCGGCTCGTGCCCCGCAAGTACGGTTCAAATGTTCAAGTCATCGCCGCGCATCCCCAATTCCCAGCTTCCGCAACATGACTACGATTATATGGCGCTGTCCTGCGCGCCGTCAGCTATCTTGCTTCGTATCGCTCCAAAGACTCCCGCCTCGGTTAAGGAAGCGATGCGGGCATCGTCGTAGCCGAGCGTCTTGCGCAAAACATCCTTAGTATGCTCGCCCAGCAAGGGCGCTGCGACTGGGTCGGCAACCGGCGTCAGGTCAAGGCGGAGCGGCGATTCGATATTGGGGACCGAGCCTGCGACCGGGTGCGGAATCTGGCTGACGCGATGACGCTCGCGCACTTCCGGCGAGTTGAAAGCCTCCTCGACAGTGCGGAGATAACCGACAGGGATATTGGCGGACTTCATCTTCGCCACCCAATGTTCGCGAAGGTCTTGCGCAAAAATCCCGGAAAGGATCGAGCGCAGCTTCTCCCTATTGGCCGTTCGTGAACGTCGGTCTGCGAATTCACCGCTGGCGAGATCCGACCGGCCGAGCACTTCGATGACGAGACGGCGATACAGTCGATCATTGGCGCAGGCGATATAAAACGGCGCGTCGGAACCATGATAAACACCGACTGAGGGTGATCCGTTGGGTGAATTCCCCTGACGGCTCGGGTTCACACCGGTCATCAAATAGGCCATGCCATAAAATCCGGTCATGCCAAGCGCCACGTCGAACAGCGCCACTTCAACATGTTGGCCGCGGCCAAGCCGTTCGCGGGCGAACAGCGCCAGCAGGATGGCGTTGCAGGCTGACATGCCCGTGACCATGTCGATCGCGGGTGGCCCGGTCCGCACCGGCGGGCCATCCGGAAAGCCGTTGAGCGACATGAATCCGCTCTCGGCCTGCGTGATCGGATCAAAGCCGGGACGGGATGCAAACGGTCCCTCGCGGCCATAGGCCGAAATCGAGCAATAGATTAAGCGGGGATTGGACGGCGCTACCGACACATAGTCGAGACCATGCTTTTTCATGACGCCGGCAGAAAAATTTTCCACCACGACATCTGCCCGGGCAATCAATTCCCGCGCTATGTCGCGCGCCTCGGGCTTGGTGAGATCAAGAGCAATGCCACGCTTGTTGCGGTTCAAACTGACAAAAGCGGCGCTTTCGCCAGCGAGATCGGCATGCTCATAGCTGCGTGTATCGTCGCCACCGTCCGGATTCTCGATCTTGATGACTTCGGCGCCAAAATCGGCGAGCGTTTGCGTGCAGGCCGGCCCGGCGACGACCCGGGTGAAATCCACCACCAGCAACCCGTCAAGAGCAGCCGGCACACCCTTCACCCGCGGCGCACGATCCGGTAATTGCGGTCTCCCCGTCATGATCACTCTGTTCCCTTCTGATATCGACCAACGCCATCGTCGGCGCTGCGCGCGCGACTGTAAGGTCTATTTCCAGAAGTTCAACATTAGCAATCGCTTGAGACGCATGCGCGATTGCGCGAGCCGAGGCATCACCGGATAAACTTGCGCCAATACAGCGTATTGGGCCAGGCCCATGGACATTGCGGCTGGTACAGCCGATAACCGGCCCGGATGAAATTGTTGGCGGAGAAGAGATTGCCGGTAGTATCCGAGACGATGCAGCTCCACCCATTGTGCCGCGCACGTGATTCCAGCGCGCGCATCAGGCGCAATTGAAGCTTATTCCCATAGTGCTTCTTCAGCACGCCGACACGGGAAAAATATCCCGCATTGCATGCGCGCGTCGACGGAACGACTCCGGCAAAGGCGACCGGCATCCTTTCGCAATACGCCAGCCACCAATGTCCCCAATCGAAATCCGGAATGGCAGCGCCGTCAAAGAATGTCAGGCGATGGAGGTCAGCGAGCACATCTGCGATTTCCTCGTCACGGCCATCGACCTCGCGTATCCTGTACATCGGCCAGACCTTCAAATCCCGCCTCGCAACCGCATTGAGGCCTCGCACCGAAACAGCATCGAGAGGTAAGAAGCCGGCCGGCCTCTCTCCGCAAAGCGGATGGCTCCGCGGCCATTGCAAATGCGGCCTACCACGCGATCGGAAAACGGGTGCGCGACCTACCGATCACACTGGACAAGTTGCAACGCTAGAGAGCACAGGGCTCGTGCATGGGCCGAGTGGGCCGGTTACGGCGTGCGGCCGTGCCGGAAAATAAGCCCGCGGTTGCGGGATTGCTCTACGGGGCCGTCACCTCGATCCAGGAAGTGAAGCAAGGGCTCTGTCGATCGATTGCGTTACGAGCACGGCGGATCGCTCGTCGAGATGAACGCCGTCCGCCCAGCGCAATTCTGCTCTCCCGTAATCGATGCGCAGCCATCGGCCCGGATCGGAAAATTGAGAATGAATGATCTCGCGAGTGATTGTTGCTGCCCGCGAGCCTTCAAGTTGCTCCGAATAGGGAAGCTCGAAAAGCAGCACCCGCCCGCCTCTCCGCTCGATCTCGGAGATCAACTGTTCAATCCTCTTTGCGTTCATTCGTGCGGCGACGCTCGGATCCTCTGCGTTGTACTGCTGAAGTGCACGATCTGCATAAATGTGGCTGTCAAACCTACTGGGTGGCTGCTCGACCAGTTGGCTGAGGGCGAAGGAGACCTGTGCATTGCTGAGAGGCGCATGCAGCCAATTCTCGTAGGCCGCTACAGCGGTTCTGATTGGCCGAAAGAACAGCGGTTCGGCATTGCCGCTCCTGGAGTATCTCTCGATCAAGGCGCTATCTGCCGCTCGGGATAAAACGTTCGCTTCCACCAAAACGATCCTGGGAAGCCAAGGCTGGTTCGCCACGATCTCGAGCCCCGTGACGGGCGACCCTCCGGCCAGCGCCAGATTTCGCAACCTGGGAGTTGCAAAGTATTCCTCCTTGAGGCGGAAGGTGAGCGAACTACCCACGAGCGCAACGTCGGGAATCGGCTCCTTGGCATACCGGTTCAGTGTGATCAGCGTGCCGTCGCGGGTTGTCGTCGATGGTAGTTGAAGCCCGCTGCCAAACCAGGCGGTAGCTATTCCGCAGGCAAGCAACAGCATCGCGGCGCAAAGGCCACATCTTGCAAACCAGTGAACAGCCGACATTCGTTGCATGCTGACACTCAAAACTGAAAATAGATGAATGAGGTCTCGGGGCCGGCCTCGAGATACATCAGCGCGACCATCGAACCGTATAGATATGGCTCCGCTTCGCGCAGGGTCCGCTCGAATAGCGAGCGAGAAACAAGGTGCTGTACTATGACTGGCAGGGAGTAGAGCAGTGCCAGATTGTAAAACAGTTTCGGCGGATTTGGATTCGTGCTTGGCGTAAACATGCCGGACAAATAGCCGATCGCGTGATCGAAGTTCGGCAGCTTGAAGAAAATCCATAGCATGGTGACGCAAACAAAAACAAAGCCTATGCGAGCCGCCCGAAAGACAGTCGAGTCCACCGACTGAAGGCGCCCCATGAACGGCCGCTCGATCACCAGCAAGAAGCCATGCAACAGTCCCCACATAAGATAGCCCAGTCCGGCACCGTGCCAGAGACCGCCAAGCCCCATCACAATCATCAGGTTCAGATAGGTTCTGAAGCGGCCATGGCGATTGCCGCCCAGAGGGATATAAAGATAGGTCCGCAGCCAGCTCGACAGCGACATGTGCCAGCGCGTCCAGAATTCAGAAAACGAGCTGGAGCCATATGGAAGATTGAAGTTGATCGGCAGCCGATAGCCAAAGAGCAACGCAAGGCCTATGGCGATTGCCGAATAACCGAAGAAATCCGCATAGATTTGATAGCTGTACAGGAACACCAGCAACCACCGGTCCTGCGTCTGGAGCGTCTCATAGAGCGGAAACGCCATATAGGAGGTCATCTCGTTGAGATTGTTCGCGACGTAGAGTTTGAAAAAGAACCCCGTCAAAATCCATTTCGCAGCCTCGACGAACGGAACATCCGCAAAATATTTCGGCTTGATCTGCGGCATGAACATTTCGGCGCGCGTAATCGGCCCCGAAACAAGCTGCGGAAAGAAGATGATGTAGAGAAAGACGCTTTTCAGATCCGGAGCTGCGCCTTTCTGCCTGGTCAGATCAACCAGCAAGCTGATGTTGTGGAACACGAAAAACGAAATTCCGATCGGGAGAGGCAAGCGCAAGAGGAAATCGATGGGCGCAACGCCAGCCAAACTGGCCGATGCTGGATCGACAAACAGGAATTTATATTTGAAGAACGCCAGCAGCGCGAGATTGAAGGCAATGCCGATCGGCAACCATATCGGCCGATACCGCAAAGTCAAAATCAAAAGCAGATAGGTTCCGAAAACGGCGACGACCAAAAGCGGCAGAAGTTCGGGCTGCCCATAACCGTAAAAGAACAAGCTCGCGACAACCAGCAACTGGATCTGAAGCGTTCTAAACGGCGGGAGATAGTAGGCCCCAAATACGATCGCAACGAATACGCCGAATTGCCACGATGTGAAAGTCATGCCGCCCCATTGGTGATCAGCCGAAATCTAACACTACGACCTGATCGGGTACAGCCTGAACCATGGATTCAACCGGCAGAAACCTCCTGGGACATCGACTGGCATTCTCGAGATCCGCGCCGGAAATGCCGTTTGCCCGTGCCCACAATCCCGCCGCGTCCCGGCGCCGCCCAGGCTTCGCAGGCCCGCGTCGCCGTACTCCCGCGAGCCCTCCTGATCACCAGCAGCGAATGGCGTGCACGAGAAATACAAACAGCAATCCAGCAATCATGACGGTGGCGCGGATTATTTGCCGAGCATGACCTTGAGGCCGAGCCATACTGCCCCGACAAGACCGGTGACGATAATGGTGATCACCGCCTTGAATGTGTAGCTCTGCATGCCGCGGAAGATGATGATGCCGTCGCCAGGTGTCGCGATCTTATCGCTGTAAACCCTGAACCCGTGGCTGAGGCCAAGCGCCGCGATCTTGCTTTCGATCAGCCGCTTCGAGGACTGTGCGAGCGACCGCTGGGCTTCGCGAATGCACACCGCCGACGTGCCGCGCTCCGCCTGGCAGGTCTCCACCAGCAGTTCGCCGAAAAAGTGCGATTTTCCCGAGCCGCGCCCGCCATAGACGCCCTTGTAGCGCGAGGGCGCCAGCAGCGGCTCAAAGATTCGCGCTGTCGGGATTATCAGGGTCGACAATGATGCGCTCGATTCTATGGATCAGTTCAAAAGGACCATCGCCGCCGTTCTCGATGGCCTGCGGCGCCTTGCCCCAGCCGCGGTCCAGGATGGCGTTGGCGGCGGCCACGCGCGCTGCGGCGGTGACATCCTTCGACCGCATGATCCTGACCAGGACATTGAGCGCGGTCCGGGTATGGCTTCGCGCCAGCGAGCGAATTTCGGTCAGCGATCTAGCCATTTGCGTCAGCCATTTTGGGAGGGTACTCATAAATCAAGCCGGCAGCGGCAACGATGTCCGGCTCGAAGATCGGGACTAAAAAGGGAGAAGCAAATGAGAAGCAAAACCGGGCCGCGGCTACGCACCGTGCTGGCGATCTGCCTTGCCGCGACTGGGATTCTGCCTGCGGCACAAGCGATGGCGGGCGCGGTCGAGGTATTTCACGCCGATTCGCTTGCCGGCCCGATGCGCGAGCTCAAAAAGGCATTCGAAGCAAAGAACAAGGATGCCACCATCAATCTGACGTCGGGGGTCTCGAAGCAGCTGGCCGAACGCATATTGAAAGGCGATGCCTGCGATGTCTTTGCCCCGTCGTCCACGGCCGTGGCCGATGAAGACCTGATGAACAAGAAAATTGCGGATTCTGATCGCGACGCCGCGTCGTGGTATGTGATCTTTTCGGGCAATGAGATGGTCGTCATCACCGCGAAAGGAAACCCGCTCGGAATCCGGCAAGTTTCCGACCTCGCCAGGCCCGACGTCAAATTTGTCCGTGTAACGGGCGTGAAGGATCTCGGCACCGGCCGCACCATCGAATTTCTCAAGCGGGCTGCCGCGCTTGAAGGCAAGCCGGAGCTGGCGCAGAAAATCATCGACTCAAGTATTGGCGATCCAGCCAACCCGGCGTCCGTTCCCGACACCGTGCGCGCCGTCCGCGAAGGCAACGCCAGCGCCGGCGTGGTTTATTATTCGGCAGCAGTCGCCGCGCGGAACGACGTTGAAATCATCCGCTTCCCGGCGAGCGTCAACATGAGCGATTCGATCCAGAATGCGGCACTGGTTCCGGGGACGGCAAAAAACCCCGGCGAAGCGAATGATTTTGTGCGTTTCCTGCTGACGCCCGATGCGCAGGCTATTCTCAGGGAAACCGGTCAGCCCCCGATCGTCCCCGCGATCCGGAAAGGCGACGTGCCGGCGGATTTGCAAAACTGACGTGTCTCTTCCAGCCCTGTGAATTAAATGTGCCGCATGTCGCAAATCAAACGACCGTCGCGCCTTATCCTTAAGCGCGATCCGCATGTCGGATCGTCGCGGCGGGGCCGCGTGCGGCGTGGACTGGCCACGCCGCATGCCGGCACGTTCGCACGCGCCGGCCAGGGCATCTTCCACTGTGGTGGGCTCATCCTTCGAGACGGCGCTTCGCCTCCTCTTCTCAGACCCTCATGGTGAGGAGCGCGGCAACGCCGTGCGTCTCTAACCATGAGGCCGTAAATGCGTGATAACGGTTCGACGAAAATGCTCCAGGGCAGGCTCGGACGGCAGCTCAGATTAGGACGCTCTGGGTGTGACGGGGGAGGATGTGGCGTCCCGCTACGCGGCCGCCGTCCGATGATTCAAATCTTCCGGAAACAAAAAGCCCGCGACCGGTTTCCGGCGCGGGCTTACTTCTTGCGATGGTGAACATATGCAGGTGATTTGCCCGACGTGTCAAATCTTTTCGAAAAGCGTTGGTCGCAACCCAAGACGCCCACGCCTTGAAACCAGGTGAAGGGAACTCGCAGCAAACTACCGCATTGATATCGGGAGGAATTTTTCGATGCCTATCGCCATGACAGCTGCGGCGCAAACTCGACGCGGGTTGGACCAGGTACCCACGCAAAGCGTGAATCGCCTTGATTGCCGGCTGAAAACCGCGAATGTCCGACGCCAGGGTTTACCGATCCGGTTGATCTCGCACCTTGAAGACGTTCATGGCCGAAACTAAGCGCTCGGAATTCAGAAACCCCTGGCGGATGGTGCTTCGGCTGCTCGGCCCGGGACTGGTGACCGGCGCCGCCGACGACGACCCGTCGGGCATTGCCACCTATTCGCAAGCCGGCGCGCAGTTTGGCTACGGCTTGCTGTGGACCGTGTTTCTGACGACGCCGTTCATGATCGCAATCCAGCTGGTCAGCGCGCGGATCGGCAGGGTAACCGGCAAGGGTCTCGCCGCCAATGTGATGGAGCTGGCGCCGCGTTGGCTGGTCCTGGCGCTTGTCTTTCTTCTGGTCGCTGCGAACACAGCTAACATCGCCGCTGATATCGCGGCGATGGGAGAATCTCTTTCGCTGGTCATTGGTGGCCTCAATCACGAACACGCGCTGATTTTCGCGTCGACATCGACCTTGCTGCAGGTCTTCGTGCCCTATCGCCGCTATGCGCCGGTGCTCAAATTCCTGACGCTCACGTTATTTGCCTACGCCGCAACCGCACTGACCGTGAATATTCCGTGGAGCGCGGCCCTGCTGGCCGCCATCTGGCCCAAGCCCACCATCAATGCAGATTATTTCCTGATGGTCGTGGCGGTTCTGGGCACCACGATAAGCCCCTATCTGTTTTTCTGGCAGGCCTCGCAGGAAGTCGAGGAAATGCATCAGGGCAAGATACACCGTCCGCTTCGCGAGCTGACCAGAGGCGGCGATCCGGAGCTTGACCGCATCAGGATCGATACCATCGTCGGCATGATCTTCTCCAACGCGATTGCCTTTTTCATCATTCTGACCACCGCCGCTGTATTGAACGCCAACGGCGTCACCAACATCACTTCAGCAGCCCAGGCGGCTGAGGCGCTAAGGCCGCTGGCAGGTGATTTTACCTTTCTGCTTTTCGCCCTCGGCATCATCGGCACGGGCATGCTGGCCATCCCGGTGCTGGCCGGCTCGGCTGCCTACGGGGTGTCCGAAGCATTCGGATGGCGAGCCACGCTTGAAGCAAGGGCGCCGGACGCTGTCGGATTCTACACCATCATCGCGGCCGCTACCGTGATCGGATTCGGGCTTGGCTTTACCGGGATCGACGCCATTCACATGCTGGTGTGGAGCGCCGTGCTCAACGGTATTGTCGCCGTTCCGATCATGGCGATGATGATGGTGATTGTCTCATACTCCAAATTGATGGGGCGGTTCAGAGCCAGGACGTGGTTGATCGCCCTGGGTTGGCTCGGCACCGCCCTGATGGCCCTGGCTGTGATCGCGTTGTTTTGGTCGTTCCTCGCCGGCTGAACTCTACGCTGCCTGCATCGTCGGCATCCCGGCTAGTGGTCTTGGATCGCAACCAGCCGCCCGATTTCGACGAGGATTTACAGTCTGGCCTCCAGCACCATGTTGAAGGGTGTTTCGGCGGCGCGGCGGACGCGTTTGAAGCCGCCCTCCATGATTACTTTCTTGAGACGCGCCTCACCTGCTTGCGCACCGAGCGCAAGGCCAACCTCCTGCGCGAGCGAGGCCGGGGTGCAGACAACGGTCGATGCGGCATAAAACAATGCACCAACCGGGTTGAGATTATCTTCGAGCCTGTCGTGGGCGAATGGCTCGACAATCATCCAGGTGCCATCCGGCGCCAGCGCCTTGCTGACGTGATGCGCGGCGCCGGCCGGGTCGCCCATGTCGTGAAGACAATCGAAGAAACAGACGAGATCAAATCCCTTGGTCGGGAAATTCTTGGCCGCACCGGTCTCGAACGAGATCCGCTCGCCGACGCCGGCTTCACGCGCGGATTTGCGCGCCGCTTCGATGGAGTCCGGATGATAGTCGTAGCCGAAGAATTTCGAGTTGGGGAAGGCCTGCGCCATCAGGATGGTGGATGCACCATGACCGCAGCCGACGTCTGCAACACTGCAACCCTGTTGCAGCTTCGCCGTGACACCTTCCAGCGCCGGCAACCATTCGTTGACAAGATGATGATTATAGGCCGGGCGGAATATGCGCTGGGTACCGCAGAACAGGCAGCCATTATGTTCGTGCCAGGCCAGCGCCCCGTTTGATTTGAACGCGTTGACGATCTTCGGCACATCATGGAACAGGCCGCTTGCGATATCGAAAAAGCCGGCCATGAAAAACGGACTCTCCTCATCGGCAAACACCATCGCCTGCTCCGGAGGCAGCGAGAATTTCTGAGCCGTCTTGTCGTAGCTGAGATAGCCGTGGGCTGCCTGCGCCGACAACCATTCGCGCACCAGCCGTTCCGAGGTGCCGGTTTGTTTGGCAAGCGTAGCTGAGTCGATCGGCCCCGATTTCGTCATTGCCTTGTACAAGCCGAGCTGATCGCCGAGGTGGACCAGCACCGCGTTGGTCAGGGCGCCGAGATCGCCCAGCATGCGGCCGACAAAGGCGTTGAGCCTTGCTTCATCAATTGCGGGTTGTGCTGACATGGCCATTGTTGCCTCCCTTTGCGTGGTGAGACCGTTTGCGCAAGCAAATTATAGTCTCATCCGCGTTGCCGCGCAGCCAAAACAACCATCAGCACCGATGAACTCGGGTCGTCTATTCGATCACGCCGTCGGCCCGCGCCAGAATTGCGCTGGGGAACTTGATGCCGAGCGTTGCCGCCGTTTTCTGATTGATGGTCAGCTCAAAACGCGTAGGCCGTTCCATCGGCAAGTCCGCCGGCCGAACCCCCCTGATAACCTTATCGACGTAGTAGGCGATCCGCCGCATCGCGTCCGCGGGGTTCGGACCATAGGTGAGGAGCAATCCATCCTTCGCCCAATCCGACCAATTGCCCGCCATGATGATCCGGTTCTTGGCGCCAAACTCAACGATCTTTTGCCGCTGCTGCACCAACAGCCGGGTCGAGACAATGATCAGGGCTTCCGCGCGCTCGCGCGTTGCGGCATCGAACGCTCCGTCGAAGTCCTCGGGCTGCTTCACCTCGAGCGATTGCAGCCCCACGTTACGTGTGATCGCGGCCCGCCGGGTCTCGCGGAATTCGGGATCGGCATGATTCGGATTCCACAGCACCGCCACGCGCGAAATCTCCGGCACCGCCTCCTTCAGAAGCTCGAGCACTTTGCCCGCCAGCTCGTCGTAGATCAGCGTAATGCCCGTGACGTTGGCGCCGGGTCGTCCCACGCTTGCCACCAGTCCGCTCTGCACCGGATCGTTGCTGACCAGCGCTACGATCGGAATCGAGCTCGTGGCTTGCTTGGCATGCGGCGCGACGTCGCCGCCATAGGCGAAGATCAGATCGGGTTTGAGCTGTACCAGTTCCGCGGCGAGCGCCGGAAGACGTTCGCTTTTGCCGTCGGCGTAGCGGTATTCGATCTTGACGGTTTTTCCATCGACGTAACCGAGCGCCTGCAGGCCCTCGATCAAGGGTAGGACGGGGTCGATCTGCGGTGAGTATAAAAGCAGGACGCCGATGCGAGGAATCTTACCCGGCGTTTGCTGCGCGAACGCGCGAAGCGGCGTCGCGAGCGCGGTCGCTCCGAGCGCGGTGATAAATCGGCGACGACCTTCCATTCTCTTATACCGGCTGACGGCCTCGACCAGGTCCACTCTACACGTTTCCGTGCGTAGCGGAAACAGTCCACATCCGGCAACACATCGGGGCGAGATGTGAGGCAGTTCATACTGCTGCCTCGCATTTCGAGCTAATCGAACGGGGCACAAGCTTTTTGCGGCATCGAACCCAACGGAGGTTTCCGATGAAGCGTCTCATGATTTCTGCATTCGCGGCGATCGCCCTGTTCGCCGCCGCCGCCACCTTGCTGCGATCGCCCACGCCTGCGACCGGCCACGCCGCCGGATTTTCGGACGCGATGTCGTTGCAAGAGCTGCACGGCGCGCCTGGCGTCAACAAGCTTCCATCCGAGGAGTTTGAGGATCAGTCGCTGGTCTTTTCAAGGACGAAGCAATAGAAGCCCTGTTCAAAAGGCGAACGACACTGCGCGATTAAACGTCCGAAGTCACCGAACGAGAAAGGACAGGATGCGGTCGCGGGATTGCTGTTTGCGCCCCGCAGAAGCGGCCTTGATAGATTCGGCTGAATGGTGCCGCGCTACGCCGCGGCGGCGTGCCGGCGCGGGCTCACGACGTGCTCTTTGAGAACCGTATCGGTGGCGTCCACTTCGACCAGCGATACGTCATAGCTCCAGAGATCGGCGAGGTGCTGAAGCACGCGCTTGGCGTCGACCTCGTTGAGCTGGGCCCCTTTCACCACGGCATGTCGCAACATCAAGCGGCGATCGCCAGCAAGATCGACATCGACCACTTCGATGTTGGGATCGATGTACCCGACGTCGTACTGCCGCGCCAATTCGCGACGAACCCGACGGTAGCCGCGTTCATCATGGATGGCATCGACCTTGATGCCGGCGCTTTCCTCCGGATCGTCATGCAGATGGAACATCCGCAGCTTCCGGATCAGCCGTGGGCTCAGGAACTGGCTGATGAAGCTTTCGTCGCGATAGTTGGCCCAGGTGTTGCGCAGCACCGCCATAACGTCGCCGGTCCCGGCAATGTCGGGGAACCACTCGCGATCTTCGTCGTCCGGATTGGAGACGATGCGCTCGATGTCCTGCATCATCGCAAAGCCGAGCGCATAGGGATTAAAGCCCGAAAAGCGCGGATCGTCGAAATCAGGCTGAAACACCACGTTGGTGTGC
>WNGI01000918.1_pt1 | contig 23427 bp, 25 predicted proteins | sample 5400621 | NCBI WGS metagenome assembly WNGI01 (sample SAMN13153374, study PRJNA577476) | soil metagenome | isolation source: 20 cm soil or saprolite under Garry oak tree replicate 1 | place: USA:California | collected 2016-06-15 | reverse complement strand
CTCGAGAAGGCGGTCGAACTCGTAGCCGAAGCGGACCCGGAAAGACTCGATCTCAGGCGAGCTCATCAGCGCACCCGGCTCACCACGAAGTCCGCCGCGTTGCGCAGCGCGTCGCGCTCGGGACGGTCGGGAAGGCGCTCGAGAGCGCGGAGCGCCGCGTCGTGGAAGCTGAGGGCGCGCTGGCGCGCCCGCTCGGGACCGCTCGACCTGCGGATCTCCGCGAGGAGCGCGCGCATGTCGTCCTCGCTCTTAGCGGGCGCGAGGATCCGCCGCTCCAGCGCCGCGCCACTGCCGTCGCGGTCCTCCACCGCGTAGATCATCGGCAGGGTGGGCATGCCCTCGAGCAGGTCACGGCCCACGGTCTTTCCAAAATCCTCTTCGTCGCCGACCAGATCGAGCACGTCGTCGGTGATCTGGAACGCCATGCCGAGGTTCGTCCCGAATGCGCCGAGGGCGGCGACGTGGTCGGGCTCAGCGTCGGCGAGGAGGGCCGCTCCCTGACTGCACGCCGCGTAGAGCGACGCCGTCTTCAGCTCGATGCGGTCGAGATAGGCGGCCTCGCTCGGGAGCGATCGCGTCGCCGTGATCTCGCCGAGCTCGCCGTCGCAGAGCGCGAACACGGTCTGCGCGACGATCGCGATGACCTCCGGCTTCGGGAGGACCGCGGCCAGCGCGTACGCCTTCGCGAAGAGGTAGTCACCCACGATGAGGGCAACGTCGTCGTTCCACTTCGCGTTCACGGTCTGGACATTGCGGCGCACCTCCGCACGGTCGACCACGTCGTCGTGCACGAGCGAGGCGGTATGCACGAGCTCGAGCGATTCGGCGAGGTTTAGGACGACCTCGCTGTCTCGGCCTGGGCCGAACCGCGACGAGAGGAACACGAGCGTCGGCCGGAGAAGCTTGCCGGGCGTCGTGAAGAGATGGGCGACGGCGTCGCGGAAGACCGGATGCGCCCCGCGGCCGACCTCGAGCAGGCGCCGCTCGAGCTCGCCCAGCTCGCCCTCGACGGGCGCGTAAAAGGAGGTGTTGGTGACCGCCCGCACGCGCCCGAGTCTACGGACGATTCGCGGGTTTGCTTAGGGCTTCCGTGACGGCTTCGGCTGCGGGGTCGGTAGCGGTGGACTCGTCTGTCCCGGCGGCTGCGCCGAGGGTGCGCCGCTCGATCCGGGGGCTGGCGAGGTCGGCGCGCTCGGTCTCGGCGCGAACCCACAGATCTGCCAGCTGAAGCGGCCGTAGCTGTAGGCGCCGGAGACCGCGCCCGCGGCCCAGGCGTTGTAGTCCCTCTGCCAATCGGCGAAGGGGGCGCGGAGGTTGATCCCGCACGAGGTGTAGAAGGTGCGGTCGTCGATCGTCGGCTCGGTGCCCTGCACGTATTGCTCGGTCCATCTGTAGGTCGAAGGGCAGTACGGGCCCGGCAGTAGACCTGAGCCGTTGCCGCCGTACTTCGATGGGTTGACGCAGACGACCTTGTCGACGATGCCGTCGGGCCGTGGATACCACTCAACCGGGAGTGAGCCGACGACCGTCTTCATGTAGTCGCGCCAGAGGATTCCAGGACCGAGCGCCGAGGAGATGCCGCGCATCTCCGAGTTATCCGAGTTCCCCATCCAGATCGCCGTGAGGCGCTGGGGCACGAACCCGATCGCCAGGACGTCCTGCAAGTTGTCGGTGGTGCCGGTCTTCAGGGCGGCGGTTCGGCCGATCGACGTGAACGACGAAAAGACGAACGAGCCGTTCGGCCCCGTGTCGGTGTTGTCCTTGAGGATGTTGGCCATGATCCACGCGTACCGCTGGTCGAGAACGCGCCGACCCTCAGCCTTGGAGTAGTCCTTCACGACGTTGCCCGCCGGATCGACGATCTTGAGGATGAAAGTCGGCTCGACGCGAACCCCCATGTTCGCGATGACCTCGTACGCGCTCGCCATGTCGATGAGCCGCATCTCGCCCGCGCCAATGCCGAACGAAAGGCCGAGCTGCGACCGATCCCAGTCGCGATTGATGCCCAGCTGGTGGACCGTGTCGATGATCGCGTCGACGCCGACAGTGCGCGTGACCTGGAGCGCGGGAAGGTTCAGGGACTCACGCAACGCCTGCCGGATCGTGACCGGGCCGTGCTGCTCCTTCGTCGCGTCCTTGGGGCTGTAGCTCTTACCGCTCCCGTCGGGCATGTTGAACTGGATGTCGTAGAGCTGGGTCGACGCGGTCATCCCCGCTTTGAGCATCCCGGTCAGGTAAGTGAAGAGCTTGAACGTCGACCCCGGCTGACGGAACGCGATGCCCGCGTGGTCGTAGTCGCCCTGCACCTGTGGCGTGTGCATGTAGTAGTCGTAGCTGCCGACGTACGCGAGGATCTCGCCGGTCGTCGGGTCCATGGTGATGAGCGCCGCGTTGTTCACGTTGTTGCCCTTGAGGGCGTCGACGTGCTGGCGCACTTCCTTCTCGGCGAGCTGCTGCATGTTCCAATCGAGCGACGTGTAGACGTTGTAGCCGCCGCGATAGGCCGCCTTCTCGCCGAGGACCTGCACCAGCTGCTCGCGCACGCGGAAGGTGAAGTGCGGCGCGTAGAGCGACGTCGTGACGGGCTTGACCTCGATCGCCTCGTTCTTCGCCGCGTCGGCCTCGGCGGCCGTCGCGTAGCCGTTGTCGACCATGGCGTCGAGGACGAGCGCCCGGCGGGCCTTCGCGCCCTCCATGTTCTGGATCGGGTCGTAGTCGGAGGGGGCCTGCGGCAGGCCGGCGAGAAGAGCCATCTGGCCGAGCGTCAGCTGGTTCAGGTCGGTGACGCCGAAGTAGGTCGCCGCCGCCGCCTTCAGGCCGTAGGCCTGGTTCCCGTAGTAGATCTGGTTGAAGTACATCTCGAGGATCTGCGCCTTGCTGAACGTCCGCGTCGCCTCTACGGCAAGGATCGCCTCCTTGATCTTGCGGGTGAACGTCGGATCGTCACCGAGGAGGCGGGTCTTGATGAGCTGCTGTGTGATCGTCGATCCACCCTGGCTGATGCGGCCGCTCGCGCTGTTGACCTGGATCGCGCGGATGATGCCGCCGATGTCGACGCCGGGGTTCGTCCAAAAGGTCTTGTCTTCGATCGCGATCGTCGCGTCCTGCATGCGCTTGGGGACGGCGTCGATCGAGATCAGGTCACGCCGCTCGTCCGAAAGCGTGTAGAGGAGGTGCTCGCCGCTCCGGTCGTAAATGTGTGTGGTGAGCGGCACCGGTACGGTCGCGAGGTCGCTCGCGGCGGGAAGGTCCGATGCGAAATAGCCGAACGTCGCGGCCGCCGCCACTCCGACGAACGCGAAGCCGGCGAGGAGAACGGCTGTGAGGACGCCCGCGAACGTGCCGACCGGCCGCACCGCGCTGACGCGGCGCGAAAGACGCCCGCCCGTCCGGGCGGGAAAACGGTAGGCGCGGTACGCCCGGCCAGGCGCTATCCCCTTGATGGACATCTGGTCTGTTTAACGCACGGGATGCACGGTTCGTGCCATTAGCCGAGACAGGGGTCGTCTAGCGCCGCGCAAAGCGTCCATGCAAACGAGCGCTGAGGGCTGCCCAGCCTCGCAGCGAGCGCGCCTCGAGGGATGCACGGAGCGAGCGTTGCGCCTCGCGCGCATCGCCTTCCCAGCCTTCGATGAGCTGGCGGTCCTCGGCGCGGAGCGAGTTCGCCGGCCCGCGGCGCACCATCGCCGCCTCGGCGAGTGACATCTGGTCGTACAGCTTCGCGACCGCCGCCGCGGCAGGGCCCGCGTGTCGCGCCAGCGTCGCGCTATGCCGGGCGAACTCGCCGTTCTCAAGCGTCACCGCCTGCTTTGTCTGATCGAACATCGTGGTGAGCTCGAGGTTGGCGGCCAGCTCGCGGTCGACCGAGTTGACCGCGTCGGCAAGCTCTCGCCGGTCGGCCGGATCCGGCGAAAGCGGTCGTGCGAGCCAGCCGGCCAGCGCCGCGAAGGCGGCGACGATCGCGGCGATCAGATAGGGCATGCTCCCATCGTCCCACGTCCGCCATGTATCCATCGCGGGCATGTGCTTGATACATCAGATGTATGATGCTGGGCGCAATGCTGCGACCACGCGAGCGGGTGCTCGCAACGCCCTATTTCCCCGTCGGGGGACCGGTCCCGGCGGCCGATCTTGTCGGTCGCGAGACCTACCTGCGTCGGCTCACCGAGCGCCTAGAGGATGGCCAGCATGTCCTCATCTCCGGTCCACGGCGCATCGGAAAGACGTCGATCATCATCGAGGCGCTCCGCCGGTTGCGCCGGCGCGGCGCGTACACCGCCTACGTCGACTGCCTGGGTGCCACCGACATACGCGGGCTGGGCGAGCGCCTCGCCGACGCTGTTTTGCAGAACCTTTCTGGCGTGGAGCGGAGCTTCGAGCAGGCCAAGGCCATCGCGGCGGGGATGCAGCCGACGGTCAAGGTGAAGTACGAGCATGTGGAGCTCGCGCTCCAGCTCGCCCGCGAGACGAACGCGCAGCGTTTCTTCGAAGGCGCGCTGGATCTCGCGCAGGGGCTGGCGAAGCGCTCGGGAAAGCGCGTCGTGGTGGTCCTCGACGAGTTCCAGGCCGCTGGACGGCTCGGTCCGCGGGTCTTCGACGTCATGCGCACGCGCTTCCAGGCGCATCGCGGGGTGAGCTACGCGTTCCTCGGGTCGGAGCAGGGCATCCTCGAGGAGCTCTTCAGCGCGAAGGGCCATGCGTTTTATCGGTTCGCCGTACCGCTGGATCTAACGGACGCGGGTGGGCACCGCTTCGGCATCGACCCTGACGACTGGCTCGAATATTTGAAGACGAAGTTCGCCGCGAAGAAGCTGACGATCGATGACGCAAGCGTCGATCGTCTCCTCGACGCGACCGGCGGGCATCCGCAGGACACGATGCAGGTGTGCGCCGCGCTCTATTACCTCATGCGCGACGCTGGATCACGTAGCGTGACGTCCGACCTTCTCGAGGTCGCCTACGAGCAGGCCATGCGCGAGCTCGAGCGGCCATTCGCGCTCCATTGGACGGAGCTCGGCTCGCACAAATATCTGCAGCAGGTCGCAAAGCGGATCGCTCATCGCGCGGTGCTGTACGCAGCCGATGCTGAAGGCGGCGCCGTGCCGCGACCGGAGGTTCTACGGGCGCTCGCCGCGCTGCAGGAGCGCGGCCTCGTCGTGCGACTGGGCCGCGGCCGCTACGACTTCGTCGAGCCGATGCTCGGCGAGTACGTTCGCCGGCTCGATGAGGGTCTCGTTACTGCGGGTACAGTTCCGACGAGATGAGACGCCAGCCTCCGATCGAGCTCCGCGCGGGCGTCAAGGTTCGCTTTGGGCCGGACCGCCGCGTCGGCGAGCTCGTGCGCTCGTCGCCGAACGGCGAGGAGTGGCTGGTGAAGGATCGATTCGGAAAGTTCTGGGTGGCGACCAACCGCCTCATCCTGGAAGACGAAGAGGCCGCGGCGCACTGAGCGCCACGGCCCCTTAGTTAGTTCGCTCCTGCGCGTCGCGTCAGGCGACGACGCCGCGCCGGCCGCCCATCGCGCGCCAGATCAGCAGCACGATGATGGCGCCGATGACCGAGCCGACAATGCCCGCGGCAGACAGGGCGAGCGTCCCACCAAAGATGAGAGCCGCCAGCGTCCCGCCGACGAACGATCCGACGATGCCCAGGATCATCGTCCCGAGCCAACCCATCGGGTCGGGGCCCGGCACAAGCGCCCGTGCGATGATGCCCGCGATCAGTCCGACGATCAGGAAAACGAGGAGACCTCCAAGGTCCATACGAACACCTCCGTTTTAGTTACGGGCCCCATGTCTGCAGCAACCGTGCCGGTCTCTGTGACGGCAGCCACGCGCTTGGGCGGCAGTACCCCCGAGGCGAATCGAACGCCTGTCTACGGCTCCGGAGGCCGTCGCTCTATCCGCTGAGCTACGGGGGCGGGCGGGTCAATTCTAGGTCGGCGCAACTGCTAGCGTGACGACCGACAGATGACCGCGGGGACGACCACTCGCGAGCGCGACAAGGAGCTCTCGCTCGTTCAACACCTCGGAGAGCTGCGGAGCCGTCTCGTGGTGTCGGCGATCGCGCTCGTCATCGCGACGGCGATCGCCTTCTACTTCGGCACGCAGCTCATCCGCATCCTGCTCATCCCGGTGGACTGCAGCTTCATCCCGACCTATGTCTGCCGCCAGCCCCCGACGACGCTCATCTCGCTCAGCCCAACCGAGAACTTCACCACCTACTTCCGCGTCGCGCTCTTCGCGGGGTTCGCGCTCGCGATGCCGGTGATCCTCTACGAGATCTACGCGTACATCGACCCCGCTCTCCTTCCGAAGGAGCGGCGTTTCGTCCGCTTCATGGGTTTACCGGTCATCGGTCTCTTCGTCGCGGGGATGCTCTTCTGCTACTTCGTCCTGCTGCCGAACGCGATCAAGTTCCTTGTCACCTTCGGCCAGGAGGTCATCCATAACGAGCTGCGTGCCTCCGACTACCTTTCGTTCGTCACCATTTTCATTCTGGGGATGGGGCTGATCTTCGAGGTTCCGGCCGCGATATTCGCGCTCATCAAGATTCACGTCATCACGCGGCAGTGGCTCGTCAAACAGCGCCGCTACGCCGTCCTCGCGGCGTTCCTCATCGGCGCGGTCATCACGCCCACGCCGGACCCGTTCAACCAGACGCTGGTCGCGGTCCCGATGTATCTCCTGTTCGAGCTGGGCCTGTTCCTCGCACGCTTCGCCTGAGCTCTTCGAGGCGCGCCCGGAGCTTCGCCTCGGCGCCGAGGTCGGTCGGGACGTAGTAGCGCCGCCCAGCGAGCGAATCCGGCAGGTAGGTCTCGTTCGGCGCGACATGGCCGTCGAAATCGTGCGCGTTCTGGTAGCCCCGCCCGTACCCCTGCTCCGCCATCAGGCGCGTGGGCGCGTTGCGGAGATGCAGCGGCACGGGATCGACGCGCGTTTCGGCGAGGTCGTGCTGGAGCTCGCCGAGGCCGCGCTTCAGCGAATCGGACTTCGGCGCGAGCGCGAGGTACACGGTCGCCTCGGCGAGCGGGAAGTACGCCTCAGGCATCCCGATGAGATGCGTGGCCTGTTGAGCCGCACTGGCGATGACGAGCGCCTGCGGATCGGCGAGACCCACGTCCTCGCCGGCGAGGATGACGATGCGACGCGCGATGAACATCGGGTCCTCGCCCGCGTCGATCATCCGCATGAGCCAGTAGAGAGCGGCGTCGGGATCGGAACCACGGACGCTCTTGATGAACGCCGAGATGGTGTCGTAGTGCTGGTCGCCGGCGCGGTCATAGAGGAGCGAGCGCCGCTGCAGCGCCTCCTTCACCTCGTCGAGCCCCACGGGCTTCTTTCCATCCGGCCCGGGTACGGCGGAATCCGCCGCCAGCTCGAGCGCGTTGAGCGCGACGCGCGCGTCGCCGTTGCTCACCGCGACCAAGCCGTCCAGAGCTTCTTTCGTTAACGCGACCGAACCGCCGAGGCCGCGCTCCTCGGACAAGGCCCGCTCGACGATCAGCCGCACCTCGTCTTCGGTGAGCGGCTTCAACGTGAACACACGGGAGCGCGAGAGGAGTGCCGAGTTCACCTCGAACGATGGGTTTTCCGTCGTGGCCCCGAGGAGCGTGACGTCGCCGTTCTCGACGTATGGCAGGACCACGTCCTGCTGCGCCTTGTTGAAACGGTGGATCTCGTCGATGAAGAGGACGGTGCCCTGATTCGTCAGGCCGCGGAGCTTTCGCGATTCCTCGATGATCTTGCGCAGTTCGGCCACACCGGAGGCGACGGCCGAGATCGCCACGAAGCGCGATTGCGTGCGCTTCGCGCCGATCGCGGCAAGGGTCGTCTTGCCGGTGCCGGGCGGCCCCCAGAGGATCATCGAGGGGAGCTGACCGGCTTCCATCGCCTTGCGGAGCACACGGCCCTTGCCCACGAGGTGCGCCTGCCCGACGAACTCATCGAGATCGCGCGGCCGCATCCGTGCGGCGAGGGGTTGACCTTGGGGCATTCCCCGATTCTCGCACCGCGACCGAATTGCCGCCCCGGGAGACATAAACAGTCGCTTATGCTACGGAACGTGGAACGGGGAGCGGTCCTCAGCCAATCCAGCCTGCGCGAGCTGCGCAGCTATTACCGGGCACTCGGCGACGTGAACCGCCTGCGCATCGTGCAGATCCTCGTCACCGAAGGCGAACAACCGGTGTCGGAGCTCGCGCGGCGCCTACGGATCAGCCAGCCCCTGATGTCCTGGCACCTGCGGCGGCTCCGGCGCGCGGGGATCGTACGTATGGAGCGCGTCGGCCGCGAGGTGCGCTGTTCGTTCGACCGCGAGAATTTCGCCGAGCTGAACGCGCGAGGATTCCGACTGCTCATGAATCGTGCGGAGGCGCAGGCATGAGCCACGGGGTCGTACCCGACCGCGTGGCGGAGGGGGCGCGCGCAGGCATCGGTCCGCTTGCACGGGCTCTCGCCGGTATGGGGATATCGGCGAACGCGGTCACGATCGCGGGAGGCGTGCTCAGCATCGTCGGCGCCGGCCTTCTCGCGGCCGGAATGCCGCTGGGGGCGCTCCTCGTGCTCTTGATCGGGACGATCGCCGACACCCTCGATGGACAGATCGCCAAGGCCGCCGGCGGAGGGACGCGCCTCGGTGCCTTCCTCGACTCGACGGTCGACCGCGTCGCCGACGGTGCACTGTTCGTCGGCGCGGCCGCGGCGGGCGCGAATCTCGGTCAGCCGCTCCTCCTGTGGTCGTCGCTCGTCGCCCTCGTCGCCTCGTTCCTCGTCCCGTACGTCCGGGCGAAAGCCGAATCCCTCGGCGTGAGCGCCAGCGTCGGCCCGGCGCCACGCGAGGCGCGCATCGTGATCTTCCTCGTCGGTCTCGCGGCATGGGCCGTCTTCGACGTCGAGGCGATCTTCGTCGCCGCGATCTTGGCCCTCGCCGTCCTCTCGACCATCACGTTCGTCCTCCGGGTGGTCCACGTGGGCCGCCAACTCTCGATCAAAGAAAGGTAGATATCGGAAGTCATGGCGATCGCCAAGAAGAGAAAGAAAGCGTCAACGACGCGCCGCGGAAACAAACGGATCCGCGTCGCGATCATCGGTGTCGGTAACTGCGCAAGCTCGCTCGTGCAGGGCGTCCATTACTACCGGAACGCCAAGCCGGGAGATCGCGTGCCCGGGATCATGCACGTCGACCTCGGCGGCTATCACATCCGCGACGTCGACTTCGTCGCGGCGTTCGATGTCGACCGGAACAAGGTCGGCAAGGATCTCGCCGACGCCATCTACCAGGCACCGAACAACACCTACCGCTTCGCCGACGTCCCGCGGACCGGGGTGAAGGTCTCGCGAGGTATGACCCACGACGGCATCGGCAAATACCTCTCAGAGGTGGTGAAGAAAGCGCCGGGCGCCACCGACGACGTCGTCGGGATCCTGCGCGACCGCGAGGTCGACGTCGTCGTGAGCTACCTCCCCGTGGGCAGCGAGGAAGCCACGAAGTGGTACGTCGAGCAGACGCTCGAGGCCGGCTGCGCGTTCATCAACTGCATCCCGGTGTTCATCGCGCGCGAGCCGTACTGGCAGAAACGCTTCGCACAGAAGAACCTGCCGATCATCGGCGACGACATCAAGTCGCAGGTCGGTGCCACGATCACGCATCGCGTCCTGACGCGCCTCTTCATGGACCGCGGCGTCCGCCTCGACCGTACCTACCAGCTGAATTTCGGCGGCAACACCGATTTCCTGAATATGCTCGAGCGCGAGCGTCTGGAGTCGAAGAAGATCAGCAAGACGAACGCTGTGACGAGCATGCTCGACTATCCGCTGGACCCGAAGGACGTTCACGTCGGCCCGTCGGATTACGTGCCGTGGCTCCTCGACCGCAAGTGGTGCTACATCCGTATGGAGGGCACCACCTTCGGCGACGTCCCGCTCAACGCGGAGGTCAAGCTCGAGGTCTGGGACTCGCCGAACAGCGCCGGCGTGGTGATCGACGCAATACGCTGCTGCAAGCTCGCGCTCGACAGAGGCATCGGGGGCACGATCGTGGCTCCGTCGGCGTACTTCATGAAGTCGCCGCCGCGCCAGATCCCCGACGACCGGGCGCGTGAGGGCGTGGAGGAATACATCAAGGGACGGTCGAGCCAACAGACGCTCAGTGGGGCATCGAGCTAGAGATGCTCGACCGTCTGATTCACGGATCGGCGTTCTGGGGCTGGCGCGTCTGCGCCTCGCTCGCGCAGCGCCTGCCCGCCTGGATCACGTACCCGGCGGCGGTGGCCGGGGGGGAGATCGCGTACCTCTTCTGGACCGGCCGCCGCAAGATCGCAAAGCAGAACTTCGCGGTGGTGCTCGCGCTTCCGGCCGGTGACCGCGAGGTCGCGCGCGTGGCGCGGCGCTCTTTCCGCAACTTCGCGAAATATCTCGTCGAGATCATGCGATTCCCCCGCCTCGAGACCGCCGATTTCGCAAGGCTGGTCACGGTCGATCCGCGCTCGTGGTCCTACTTCCGAGCCGCACGAGACCATGGGCGCGGCCTCATCTTCGTGTCCATGCATTTCGGCAACTTCGAGATCGGCGGCGCCCGGATCGCGGATGAGATCCCGCTCAACGTGATCGCGGACGGGCTCGAGAACCAGCGCCTCATGGACCTCCTCGTGGCGAACCGCGCACACAAGAATGTGAAGCTTCTGGCGCCGGAGGGCGCGGTCCGCCAGGTGCTCCAGGCCCTTCGCCGCAACGAGATGGTCGGCCTGATGATGGATCTTGGGCCCCGCGCGAAAGAGCTGGACAACGTCGAGGTCATGTTCTTCGGTGAGCTCACCGCATTTCCGACCATCGCGGCGAACCTTGCGCGGGTCTCGGGTGCCCCGATCGTCGTCGCGGCCGTGACGCGAGAGCGCGACAACACCTTTCGCGGGGTCGCTCTGCCGCCGATCTTCGTCGAACGGACGAAGCAGGCCGCCCACGACATCGAACACACCACGCAGGCGATCGTTCACGGTCTCGAGCAGCTGGTCCGCGGCGACCCTGACCAGTGGTACATCTTCCGCCCCATGTGGACCCGGCCCGAAGGCACCACGTAGGCCATGGGCGCTGCGCGGGCGCTCGCGACCGCGGCCCTACGGGTCCTGCCAAGAGTGCCGCCCGGGTGGCAGGGGCCGATATCCGAGGTGGTCGGGACCATCGCCTACATTGCCGCGCCTCGCGGGCGCGCCGCGGTCCGCGCGAACCTCGCGATGATCTCGCCGGAACGGCCGCTGAGCGTGCGGCGCGTGTTCGTCAATCAGGTCCGGCAGTACCTCGAGGTCTTCCAGATCCCGCGACTCGATCGCGCGCGCTTCGACGCGGTGGTCCGTGTCGAAGGGTGGGACAACTTCCTGTGTGCGCAGCGCCTCGGCAAGGGCGTGATCTTCGGCAGCGCGCACCTCGGACCGGTGGCGCTCGTCGGGCAGGTCCTCCTGACGCGGGGCTTCACGCTCACACTCCCGGCCGAGAAGACTAACTCCGAATTCATGCACGCCGTGAATCGTGCGCGGCAGGCGCAGGGTCTCGTGCTCGTGCCGATCGATTCGGCCCTCGGGATCCACCGTGTGGTCCGCGACGGCGGCGTGCTCGGCATCCTCGCGGACCGCGCGGTCACAGGTGTGGGTGAACGGGTCGAGTTCTTCGGACGGCCCGCTCTCCTTCCGTCGGCGCATGTCGCCCTGGCTCTCCGCACCGGCGCGCCCCTCGTCCCGGCATTCGCCTGGCGCGAGAAGGGCTTCCTCGTCGCGCGGATCGAAGAGCCTCTGGAGCTCGTGTCGACCGGCGATCGCGACACGGATGTCCGCGCCGGCGTCCGCCAGTTCGCGGCCCGCCTCGAGCGCTACATCAAGGACCATCCCGAGCAGTGGACCGTGTTCGAACCCGCGTGGGACGCTCATGGGTAGGGCTGATCTCCACACGCATAGCGAGCTGAGCGACGGCCTTTCTTCGGTCGACGCGGTCCTCGACTCCGCCGAGCGCGCCGGCCTGGATGTGATCGCGCTCACCGATCACGACGACATCCGCGGAGCGTTCGAGCTCCGTGAGCTCGCCGCGCGGCGCTCCAGCCCGGTCGAGGTCGTCCCGGGAGCCGAAGTGACGACGCGATCCGGCCACCTCCTCGCGCTTTGGATTGAGGACGAAATACCGATGTTCTGCTCGCTCGCGCAGGCACTCGCGCGGATCCATGCGGCGGGAGGGATGGCGATCGTGCCGCATCCGCTGTCGTACCTCACCTTCTCGGTCGGCGAGGGCGCCCTGAGGCAGCTCGCGGCCTACGGCGACGACTCGCGGATGGTCGACGCGATCGAGCTGCGCAATCCGTCGTACGCCGGGCGCGTCCGCGCCTCCCGCGCTCTCTGGCTCAACACCCACATGCTTCGTGTCGCCGAGACCGGATCGAGCGACGCGCACCACGCGGCTCTCGTCGGGACATGCTGGACCGACTTTCCAGGCGCCACGTCCGACGACCTCCGGACCGCTCTCCGGGCTCACCAGACCAAGGCGGACGGCCGCGGCTGGACCCTCCGCGAGCACCTCGACGGCGCCGCCAAGCAGCAGTGGCGTTCGATGGTCCGCGACCCGATCAAGCGCGCCCGACGCACAATGACCCGCTCTAAGAAGAAATGACTTTCACATGAAGATCGGGATCGTTTCCCCTTACGCCTATCCGCGCCCGGGGGGCGCCAATTCGTACATCCGGGAGAGCTACGAGGAGCTGCGCCGCCTGGGGCACGATGTCCGGATCATCACGGCGCCCTGGGGCGATGACCCGCCCGCTCAGGACGTTATCCAGATCGGCCAGGCGATCGCCGTCCCGTACAACGGCGCGATCGGCCGGATCACATTGTCCCTGCGCCTCGAATGGCTCGTGTCGCGGATGCTCGATCGGGAACGGTTCGACATCATCCATCACCACGAGCCGCTCGTTCCCTTCCTCTCGATGCAGATCCTCGACTCGGCGCGCTGCCCGCAGGTGGCGACGTTCCACGCCTTCGGCGGGTTCTCCTTCTCCTACTGGGCCGGCCGGCCCATCGGGAACCGCTACATGAACAAGCTCGATGCGCGGATCGCCGTCTCCAGCGCCGCGCGCCACTTCATCTCGACGTACTTCCCGGGCGATTACAAGATCATCCCGAACGGCGTCGACGTGCAGTTCTACTCGAGCGCCAAGCCGTTTCCGGAATACAACGACGGCAAGATCAACATTCTGTTCGTCGGTCGTCTCGAGCCACGGAAGGGCGCGATGTACCTGATGGAGGCCTACGCGAAGCTCAAGCCCAAGCACCCCGAGCTCCGGCTGATCCTCTGCAGCGTCGGCCCGCTGCTGGGACGGCTGCGCCGGTTCGTCCGCGAGAATCGCCTCGAGGACGTGCTCTTCGCGGGCCGCGTGTCGGACGTCGACAAGGCGCGCTTCTACAAGACGGCGCACATCTTCTGCGCTCCCTCGACCGGCCAGGAGTCCTTCGGGATCGTCCTCCTCGAGGCCATGGCGGCGGGGCTGCCGGTGGTCGCGAGCGACATCCACGGCTACAAGCGTGTCGTACAGCGAAATGTCACCGGCCTCCTCGTCGAGCCCCGGGATCCCGACGCCATCGCCGGGGCCCTCGAACGGCTGCTCTGCGAACCCGCCCTGCGCGAGCGGCTCGGCCAGGCGGGCGCGAGGCGTGCCCCCGAGTACGACTGGTCGCACGTGACGGCCCAACTCGTTGAACTCTATGAAGAGGTCATTCGTAAGAGGGGCGTGCGCTAGAGTCTCGGCCCGAGGGGGTGGTCCTCGTGTTCAACCGCAAAATCGCCGCGTTTTTAGCAGCGCTCGCTCTCCTGCTAGCTGCATGCACGCCGGCGCCGAAGGGCACCGCGTCGACGCCGTCCGGCGCCGCCGGCGAGCAACCGCAACCGGGCGGGACGCTCACCTTCATCGTGAACGCCGAGCCGCCGTCGTTCGACGGGCACCGCGAAACGACCTTCGCGCTCCTGCACCCGATCGCGCCGCACTACAGCACGCTCTACAAGTTCGACCCGAATGATCTGACCAAGGTCATCCCGGACGTCGCCGCGGCGATGCCCGAGGTCTCGGCCGACAAGCTCACCTACACCATCAAGCTCCGCACCGACGTGAAATTCCACGACGGGTCGAAGATGACGAGCGACGACGTCGTCGCGACGTACAACAAGATCATCTTCCCGCCCACCGGCGTGCTCTCACCGCGGGCGGGCGCGTACGCCGCGGTCGACGCGAGCGGCATCACCGCCGCCGCGCCCGACACGGTCACGTTCAAGCTGAAGTACCCCTCAGCGTCGTTCGCGACGAACCTCGCGTCGCCGTGGAACTTCATCTACAGCGCAGCGAAGCTCAAGACGGACATCCACTGGTACGAGAAGAACATCATGGGCACGGGACCGTTCACCTACGTCTCGAACACCAAGGGGCAGGACTGGGTCGGTAAGAAGTTCCCCGACTACTTCGGCAAGGACAAGAACGGCGTCCAGCTGCCCTACCTCGACGGGTACAAGGCCCTGATCATCACTGACGCGAGCGCCGAGGTGAACGCGATCCGCAGCAAGCAGGCCGCGATCGAGTTCCGGGGCTTCACCCCGCAGCAGCGCGACACGCTCTCCGGGGCGCTCGGCAGCGCTCTCGCGATCCAGGAGGCGCCCTGGATCTGCGTGAACTACGTCGTGCCGAACACCAAGAAGCCGCCGTTCGATGACGTTCGCGTCCGGCAGGCGCTCACGCTCGCGATCGACCGGTATGCCGGCAGCACGTCCCTGCAGAAGATCACGATCGTGAAAGATGTCGGCGGCCTCATGCGGCCCAAGGGGCCCTTCGCGCAGGCCGACGCGGATCTCCAAAAGATCGCGGGATTCGGCACGGACGGCGCGGCGAACAAGGCGAAGGCCAAGCAGCTTCTCGCCGATGCGGGCCAGTCGAACCTCACGTTCAAGTTCCTGAATCGCAACATCACCACGCCGTACGAGCCGGTCGCGCTCTTCGTGATCGATCAGTGGAAGCAGGTCGGCATCACCGCGACCCACGACGTCAAGGAGACCTCCGCGTACCAGGCGGACCTGCGCGCGGGCAACTTCGAGGTCGCGCTCGATTTCAACTGCGACTTCCTCGACGAGCCCGACCTCCAGCTCGCCAAGTTCTGGTCCGCCTCGGGTCTCGGCAAGGGCCTCAACTTCGCGTTCTACGACGACGCGGCGCTCGACAAGATGATCGACGGACAAGGCCGCGAGACCGACCCGGCCAAGCGCAAGGCGCTCGTCGCGGACATCGAGAAGTACGCCATGGACACGAAGGCCTACCAGTACCCGGTGCTCTGGTGGTACCGGATCATCCCGTACCTCAACACGGTGCGCGGCTGGCGCATCGGCTCGAACCACTACACCAACCAGGACCTCGAGACGGTCTGGCTGGGGAAATAGCCGAACTAGCGAACTAACGGGAGCCGCCCGAGACTTACCGGATGCGCCGGTACGTCGCCGGGCGGCTCCTGCTCATGATCCCGACGCTGATCGGCGTCGCCATCCTGACGTTCGTGATCATGCGCGCGGTGCCCGGCGACATCGTCGCGCTGAAGTACGCGGGCTCCCCGGTGCCGCAGTCGGTCATCGACGAGGAGCGTCACCAGCTCGGTCTCGACAAGCCGATGTGGGCGCAGTTCACCGATTGGATGGGCGAGATCGCGCACTTCGACCTCGGCACGTCGCTCTGGACCGGCCACCCGGTCGTCGAGGAGATCCTCGTGCGGTTCCCACTCTCGCTCGAGCTCGCCATCATCGCGACGCTCCTCGCCATCACGATCGCGGTCCCGCTCGGCGTCCTCGCGGCGGTGCGGCAGGACACCTGGACCGACTACGCCATCCGCCTTTTCTCGATCGGCGGCCTCGCGATGCCGAGCTTCTGGATCGGGCTCCTCATGGTGCTCGCGACCATCACGTTCTTCGGATGGGCGCCGCCGCTGGTCTTCACCGCGATCACGGACGATCCGATCGCGAACCTCTCGCAGATGGTCCTCCCCGCGCTCTCGGTGGGCTACCGCTACTCGGCCGTGTCGATGCGCATGACACGCTCGACCGTGCTCGAAGTTCTGCGCGAGGACTATGTCCGTACCGCGCGCGCAAAAGGCGTGCGCGAGAGCATCGTCGTGATGAGGCATGCGCTGCGGAACGCGCTCCTGCCGGTCGTCACCGTGATCAGCCTCGAGTTCGCGTTCCTCATCGGCGGCCTCGTGGTCACCGAACAGGTCTTCAACCTGAACGGAATCGGCAAGCTGCTCGTCGACGCGGTCGCGCACCGCGACTACACGCTCATCCAGGCTCTGGTGCTGCTCCTCGCCTCGGTGTTCGTGCTCATCAACTTCGTGGTCGACATGATCTACGTCGTCCTCGACCCGCGGATCCGGTACTCGTGACCGAGCTCGTGCATCCGGCGCTCGGCGACGCCGACGACACCGCGAAGCGGCGCTACCTCGAGTCGACCGGGCGCCGGCGTTTCGTCCGGTTCTGGCGAGAGTTCGTGCGGCGGCGGCCGCTTGGGACGGCAGGCGCGGCGCTGATCATCGTCATGCTGCTGACGGCCGCCTTCGCCGATCGCATCGCGCCGTACGACCCGGTCGAGATCCGCTTCAGCGATCTCCTGCAGGGCCCGTCGTTCCAGCATCTGCTCGGGACGGACCCGTTCGGGCGGGACGTGTTCTCGCGGATCGTCTACGGCTCGCGGACCGCGCTGCTCGTCGGGTTCAGCGCGTCGTTCGTCGGCTGCACCCTCGGCCTCGTCCTGGGCGTGGTGGGCGCCTACTTCGGCGGGAAGGTGGATCAGCTCGTCCAGCGGCTCATGGACGTCCTCCTCAGCTTCCCGCTCATCGTCATCGCGATCGCGGTGGTCGCCGCGCTCGGGACCGGCGAGGACAAGATCGCGAACGTCATCGCCGCGATCACGGTCCCGATCATCCCCCGTGTCGCGCGCGTGGTCCGCTCGAGCGCGCTCGGCATCGTGAACATGCCGTACATCGAGGCGACGCGCGCCGTCGGGTCCGGCGCGGTCCGCATCATGTTCCGCCACATCGCGCCGAACGTGTTCGCGCCTTACCTGATCATGCTCACCGCGTTCCTGGGGCAGGCGATCCTCCTCGAGGCCTCGCTCTCGTTTCTCGGCCTCGGCGTGTTCGAGCCGACACCGTCATGGGGACTGATGCTCCGCGGCGCCGGCATGCAGTTTCTCGAGCAAGCGCCGTGGCTCGCGATCGCGCCGGGTGTGGCGATCAGCCTCGCGGTATTCGGCTTCAACCTGTTCGGCGACTCGCTGCGTGACGCGCTCGACCCGCGCCTGCGGACGGCCTAGCGGGCCGGCTTCACCGAGCTCTTCGCGAAGATCGCGTCGTCGACGTCGATCGGTGCGCCGGTCCGGACGGCGAGCGCGATCGCATCCGAAGGTCGCGAATCGACCTCGATCCGCTCCGCTCCCCGCTCCAGATACAGCGTCGCGTAGAACACCCCGCCGGTCTGAGCGGTGTCCGCGAAAGGTACGAACCCGGTGACTCCCACGCGCGCGACGCGCACGCCAAGCTTCTCGAAGGCCGAGAGGAGAAGGTCGTGCGTGAGCGGCCGCTCGTTCTTGTTCCCGGAAAGCGCGCTCCCAATCGCGGCTGCCGTGTCCGGGGCGATCCAGATTGGCAGGATCGCGCCTGAGTCGTCCTTGAGACTGACAAAGTGCTTCTCCTCGTAGAGACGGACCGACTCGACCGTGCAGCGAATCACGGAAGGAATCCTACGCGCGGGTTGCCATTCGAGCGAGGCGCTACGAGGACGAGGACAGAGCCTCGACCCCCGCGCGGATCGCGGCCTCGAGCTCACGCGGTCGCGCCGAGCCAATGAGCACGGGGATACCTTTGCGCAGCCGCAGCTGGACACCCTCATTGCCGCTGGTCATGTAGCCCCAGCCCCTGGGGCCGAGCCGAACACCCCAGCCGCCGTACTCGAGCAGCGGGTTGTACCGGCGCACCTCGAGACCGATGATCTCGCCGAACGCGATGCGCCGTGTCGGCCAGAGATAGCGGAAGGCGATGCTCACTCCGCCGTCGGTGACGTCGACGTCGAGATGCGAGAGCGAGATGAGAGACGCGACGAGCACCACGACGACCGGCGCGATCGCCAGGAGGAGCGCGTCGCCGGGACGGGAGAACACCACGGCGACGACCGTGACCCCAACGACGAAGACCATGGCCAGGAGCAGGAGTCCCATCAGCGCGCCGTGGAAGTGCTGCTCCTCGTGGTACCGGGTCACGTCCCCTTCCACACCGGCTTGCGCCGCTCGATGAACGCCCGCACACCTTCGCGGAAGTCGGCGCTCGTGTAGCAGAGCGCAACCAGGTCCGCGGCCTCGTCGGGCATCATCCGCGCGCGGATCCGCCGGACCATCTCCTTCGTGGCGTGAAGCGTGAGCGGCGCATACGAGCCCAGCTGCTCGACGAGCTGGCCCACCCGCGGCTCGAGCGCATCCTCGTCTGGCACGACCTCGGTGACGAGACCGATCGCGCGTGCCTCCTCGGCGTCGATGAGACGCGCCGTGAAGACGAGCTCTTTCACGCGACCGAGGCCGACGAGCGCGGCGAGGCGCACGAGGTTCGCCGCGGAAAAGCAATTCCCCAGCGTTCTCGCCACCGGGACACCGAAACGGGCCGATGGCGCGGCGACACGAAGGTCGCACGCCCCGGCGATCGCGAGACCGCCGCCGACGACCGGCCCGCGCAGCGCCGCGATGGTGGGCACGCGCACGTCCTCGATCGCGCCGAGCCAGGCATCCATGCGGCGCTCGTACTCGAGCGCCTGCGAGGCTTCTTTGAAATCGACGAACTGCGCGATATCCGTTCCCGCGACGAACGCGTCCGCCGAACCGCTGATCACGACCGCCTTGACGGAGCCGTCCGAATTCGCGTCGCGGCAGATAGCGGCGAGCCGGTCGTACATCGCGAAGGTCATCGCGTTCCGGGCCGCGGGACGGTCCACGACGATCCAGAGCGCCGCCGCGCGCCGCTCGGTCCGGATCTCCTCGGTCATGCGCGAGCGATGATGCTCGCGCTCGCCAGATCGTCGACGTCGGCGTCGCTCCAGCCGAGCTCGCGGAGCACGTCGGCGCTGTGCTCGCCGAGCCGTGGCCCGGCGCGGCGGTGTTGAACGGGTGTCCGGCCGAGCCGCATCGGGGAGCCGAGCCCGCGGAGGGTCCCGAGCACGGGGTGCTCGAGATCGACGAAGAAGTTCCGTGCGAGGAGGTGTTCGTCGTTGAACACGTCTCCGTAGTCGGCGATCTCGCCGCACGGCACGCCCGCCTCGCGGAGGAGCGCAAGCCAATGCTCGGCCGGCTTGGTTCGGGTGACCTTCTCGATCGCGAGAATCAACGCTTCGCGATTTCGACGTCGTGCGTTCGCATCGGCGTACCGACCGTCGGTCTCGAGCGGACCGAGGCCGACGACCCGGCAGAAGGCCGTCCAGTTCGGCGGTGTCGTGGCGCCAACGATGAAGTGACGATCGGAGGCCGCAACGGCCTGATACGGAGCGACGAGCTTATGTGCCGAGCCGGCCGCGCGGGGCACCTCACCGCTCCCGAAATACACGCCCGCCTCCCACACCGCGAGGGACACGGCCGATTCGAACATCGAGATGTCCACGAGCTGACCTCGACCGTCACGCTCGCGGGCGCGAAGCGCTGCGAGGGTCGCGATCGTCGCGTAGAGCGCCGCGGCGAGGTCCGCGATCGAGACACCGACCTTCACCGGCGCGCCACCCTCTTCGCCGGTGATGCTCATGAGCCCGCTCTGCCCCTGCACGATGATGTCGAGGGCGGGCCGGTCGGCGTACGGACCGTCGAGTCCCCAGCCGGTGACCGCGACGTAGACCAGGCGCGGGTTCGCCTCGAGGAGCGAGGCCGGCGAAAGCCCCAGGTCGTCCATCGTCCCGGGCCTGAGGTTCTCGACGACGACGTCGGCTCGGCCCGCGAGCCTTATGAAGATAGCGCGGCCCTCCTCGCGTTTGAGGTCGATCGCGAGGCTGCGCTTGTCGCGATTGAGTCGCGCGAAGTTTCCGCTTTCGCCGGAGGCAAGAGGCTCGAGGAGCCGCGCGAGGTCGCCGGCTCGCGGATGCTCCACCTTCACAACGTCGGCACCGAGGTCCGCGAGCTGCATCCCGCAGTACGGACCCGCCATGTAATTCCCGATCTCGACCACACGGATGCCCGCAAGGGGCGGGGCGCCTAGCACGTGCCCCAGCGGTCGATCCGGTCCCCGCTCTTTCTCCACACGCCGGCGAGTGTCCCTTCGTAGCCCACGAACCAAACTTCGTTGCCATGCGTGAACACGCTTCGCAGAGAGCATGTCGTATTGAGATTCGCGACGGGACGGACCGCGTTGCCCTCGACGACCAGGGCCGTTCCGCCATCCCCGACCACGTAGGTGAGCGCACCGGCGCGCGCAGACGCACGGAGCTCGTCTTTCACACCGCTCTCGATCTCGTGCCAGCGACCGTCGAAGCGGAGGATCACGCCGTCGTCGCCCGCGGCGACCGCCTCCGTCGGCGACGCGGCGGCGACGGTCCGGAGCGACGAGGTCGTAGCGGTGTCGAAAGGCCGCCATCCCGCCGGCTCAAGGCGGTACGAGACGCCGCCCGCGCCGACGGCCCACGCGGAACCACTGGAAAAGCCGACGACGCCGTAGAGGTCCTCGGTGATGCCCTTCGCGTAGTCGGACCAGCCGGCCGCCGTCTGGCGCAACACCGTGCCGTCCGAGCCGACGACGAGCGCGCCGTCCGGCATCAGCGACAGCGCGTAGGCGTTGAAGACGCCGATGTCGTCGGCGCGGATCGTCTTGCCGAGGTCGTCGATGCTCACGACGCGGCCGAAGGAACCGACCGCCGTGACCTCATCGGCACCGCACGCCGCGGCCGCGAGCGAGCGCAGCGTCGGATCGATGAGCTCCCAGTGCTGGAGCTGGCGGTCGAAGCGTCCGATCCCCCCACCGTCGGAGACGACCCAGACGGCGTCGTCGGTCGCGCACCCCGCGGAGAGCGGCTGCTTGAACACGAGCGGTCCGGTGTCGGGCTCGGGGGTCGCGACCGGGGGCAGCGTCGGCGAGGCCGGCGGTGGCGTCGCCGTCCCGCGCGCGACCACGCCGAACGCCGCGCCGACAGCGACCGCGAGGACGAGCATGACCGCGGCGGCGGCGACTGCCGTGCTGGTGCGAAGTGTCACCGGTGGAATCAGTCCATGGCCTCGAGTCTCTTTATGCGCTCCTCGATCGGCGGATGGGTGTCGAAGAGGTGGTCAAAGAACGCCGGCGCGTCCTTGAGCGGGTTGGCGATATAGAGGGACGCGGTCGCCTTGTTGGCCACCTCGAGCGGCTCCTTGTCTGCCGCGATCTTGCGGAGCGCGGACGCGAGACCCGGCGGGTAACGGGTCAGGAGCGCGCCCGAGGCGTCGGCGAGGTACTCGCGCTGTCGCGAGACCGCGAGCTGGATCAGCCCGGCGATGATCGGCGTCAGGACCGCGAGGGCTATCGCGATGACCGCGATGATCGCACCGGCGCCACCGCGGTCGCGGTCGCGACGACCGCCCTGCGTCCAGAAGAACGAGCGCCACATCCAGTCGGCGAGCAGAGCGACCGTCCCGACGAGGACGGTCACGAGGACCATGACGCGGATGTCACGGTTGCCCACGTGCGAGAGCTCGTGCGCGATCACACCCTCGAGCTCGGTGCGGTCCAGCTTGTCGAGGAGGCCGCGCGTCACCGCGATCGAAGCGTGCTGCGGATCGCGACCGGTCGCGAACGCGTTCGGCGCGGAATCATCGATCACGTAGATCTTCGGCGAGGGGATCCCCAGCCCGAGCGCGAGCGCCTCCACGATGTTCCGGAGCTGCGGCTCCTCGCTGGGCCCGAGCTCGCGGGCCTGGCTCTGCGCGAGGATGAGCTTGTCGCCGGCGAAGTACGACACCGCGGCGCTCCCGATCGATATCGCGAACGCGAACGGCAGCGCCGCAACGCCCGCGCCGGGCGCGAAATACTCTCCGACGAAATAGGCGAGCAGCGCGACGAGTGCCGTGAAGACGGCGATCAGGAGGAGCGTGCGCCAACGATTGGCGGCGGCCGCGTCGTAGATCGAAAGCCGCGCGGGGGTGGGATCGGTGGTCACGCTACTCAAAGGCTAGAGCCTCGCTAGAACTTCACCTGCGGCACCTCGCGCTCGGTCGCGTCGGCGAGCTCGAAATACTGCTCGGGCTTGAACCCGAACATGCCGGCGAAGACGTTCGTTGGAAAGGTCTGGAGCGACGTGTTGTAGTCGCGGACGTTCCCGTTGTAGAACCGGCGGGCGAAGGAGATCTTGTCCTCGGTCGCGGTGAGGTTCTCGGATAGGTCCTTGAACTCCTGAACCGCCTGCAGCTGCGGATAGTTCTCGGCGACCGCGAAGACCGACCGAAGGGCACCGGTCAGCATGTTCTCGGCCTGCGCGCGTTGTTCCGGCGACGCCGACGCGCCGGCCGCCACCGCGGCTGCGCGCGCTTCCGTCACCTTCTGAAAGACGGTCGACTCGTGCGTGGCATATCCCTTGACGGTCTCGACGAGGTTGGGGATGAGGTCGTGGCGCCGCTTGAGCTGGACGTCGATGTCCGCCCAGGCCTCCTTCACGCGCTGGCGCAGCGTGATGAGGCGGTTGTATGTGGCGATAAAGAAAAGGGCGAGCGCCCCGATGATGACGAGGACGACGACGATCTCCACGATCCCCTCCCTGGCCGCCCGAGGCTAGCAGAAGAACGCGGCGATTATCCGAGGAGCGCTTTGACCGCCCGGACGATGTGCACAGTGCTGATGCCGGCGTCGTCGAGCATCTCGGCAGGTTTGCCGGAGCCCGGCATCTTGCGCACCGCGAGGTGCCGGTAGTGCAGGTCGCGGAACCCGCGATCCGCGAGCGCCGCGAGAACGGCGTCCCCGATCCCGCCCTCCAGCCAATGATCCTCGACCACGACGACGCGACCACCCGTGGCCCGCGCCGCATCGGCAAGCGTGTCGGCATCGATCGGCTTGACCGTATACAGATCGATGACCCGTACCGGAATGTCCTCGTGAGCCAGCACGTCGACGGCCTTCAGCGCTTCGTGCAGCGTGATGCCGGCCGCCACGATGGTCACGCGGTCCTTATTGGAGCCGCCGCGAACGATTTTGCTGCCGCCGATCGGGAAGCTCTCGCCCTTGTCGTAGATGATCGCCGTCTTCTCTCGTGTGGTCCGTAGGTACGTGATCCCTTCCCGATCGGCCATCTGCGCCACGAGCTTCGCGGTCTGATTGCCGTCCGAGGGGTAGAGGACCGTGCTGCCGAATACCGCGCGCATCATCGCCAGATCCTCGAGACCCATCTGCGA
>WNGI01003766.1_pt1 | contig 23429 bp, 35 predicted proteins | sample 5400621 | NCBI WGS metagenome assembly WNGI01 (sample SAMN13153374, study PRJNA577476) | soil metagenome | isolation source: 20 cm soil or saprolite under Garry oak tree replicate 1 | place: USA:California | collected 2016-06-15 | reverse complement strand
AGATGAGGCATTGCGTAATCATGTCGCGGCAGTCCGCGGCCGAGAACGGCCTGTTAAGCGCGAGATACGGATACTCGAGATAGTTTCGGTACAACGGCGCGATCTCGCGGCCTGTGCCTTTCGGTGTTAGCCCTTTGTGATTGGTGTCACTCATTTCTGGTTCCTCATCTTGAGCAAATTCTTCACATGCTCTACGTCGCTGTACTCCATCTCGGACATCAAGACCTCGTGCAAGTAGCCCTGGATGTTGAAGAAGAGGGCGCACAGAACTTCTTGCACGTCAGTCACTGGCTGCCCCTTCTCGTTCTTGACTGGCATGCCTTTGTGCATTTTCCACCATGCCATGAAGTGGCGAAAGCCGGACTCCATAAACGAATCCATCGGGAAACCGAGTTGCCACTGATCCTCCCGACGAGGCGGATTGCCTGTGCCGTTATGAACTAGCATGTACTGCGCGAATCGCTCGAGCACCAGAGGTGATAGAGCGCGGTCTGGGTGAGACTTACCGGCGTCAGAACTGCGGTCGGCACCGGATTCGAATACGCGTTCTCGGTTAAAGTCGGCCACCTAAGCCCTCCACTTTTCTGCATAGATTGTGACGATCGATCTCTTGCCGTTCGGATATGTAACGATGTGGCTGTGTGTCCAAGAATCCGGTCCGTGGTTGTAGGTCCACTTCAACTTGCTAGAAGTGCCTGCCACGTACAGGCCATTGTAGATGCCGGCGCAATGCGTATGGGCGGTGTTGGCTTTACGGCCCATCTTGGACAGAACTTCTGGCGACCCGAACTTACCGGCTGGGCCCAGGTGGCCGTGCATGGCATTTTCAATCTTGCCGTCGCACGTCTTGAACGACTCGTCATCCGCCAGGAAGTCAAGGTCGGCCTCGGTGATGCCGAACTTGCTGAACGCGTACTGCATAATGTTGACGTCGCGCGGCATCGACCCAGACGACTGGCCGTCGCGCAGCTGCTTGTACATGTAACTTTGCAAATCCAAGTAGAACTCGGCGTTCGCGGGGTCAACGCGATATTCATAGCGACTCAACCAAGAGTTCAGCCAGTAAGCGTCGTGGTTGGCCTCAGGGGCGGCAGCTTTGGTCCCGGGTCGGAAGAACTTCTTGAGCACTTCAGCGGTACGCTTGAATTCTTCGTCAACGCGGTGTAGCCCACGAAGCCATCGGTGGAACGTGTAGTGCGGATCATTCTTGGCGCCGTTCTTTACTGTGTGGCGATTGAACGATGCGCCTTCCATAACGTCGTGGAGGAATTGGTACTTCGGCTGTAGCGCGTCGAGCATCTCCAGTGAGATGTCAACCACCTTCTCGTCAGCCATGGTGCCGTGTAGGTCTCCCCAAGTGATCGCTTCAATCGGGGCTTCGGTGCTGACGACCACGCCGTCTTTCACAAGGATACGTAGGTCCTGCAATGTGCCTGTGCCCTCGTCCTGATTCAACTGACGAACCCACCAGTTGCCCGCGCTGTTCACTTCCACAAGCAGCGCGCCATAAACGTGATGGAACTCGGCGATATTGCCTTCACGCTTCTGAATGTAGTTGCGCAGAGTAACCGCGCCTGTGGTGTAGTTCAACTTCACGCCCTCACCCTGGAACGTTGGGACAGAGCGCATCGCCAGCTTAGCGTGCGGAAAGATGGATGACTTCCGGCCAGTGTAACTCTCAAGGCTGGCTAGGGGGTTATGATTGGTCGGCAGAGCGTTGTACTCGCCACACCATACGAGACCTTTGGCGATCTCAATACGCTCATCTTTGATGAACGGCGTAACGGTGGGATCATACCACATGGAGTACTGATAGCCCTTGGCTTTATGGCGCTTGACACTTAGGTGCCCGAAATGATTCTGATTGTACGTGAACGTCCCGACAAGAATCTCTGCGCTGTAGTGCGCCGCCAACGCTTGTAGGTTGGCCCATAGCGGCTTATTGATGAACGTGTTGTTCTGCGCCGACGTGATTATGTACCGCTTGATTTCGCCTTCCGCTGGCAGTTCTCTATTGCCCGTGACAGTGCCCTGCGCGGTTCCGGCGGCTATCGGCTTCTCGACCTTGCCGATGACACTCAGCTTGCGCTTGACGGACGACCTGGAGATACCTAACTCTTCCGCCGTAGCCCTGATGCTTCCGTTATGTCTGTCGTAAGCCTCAGCAACTACTTCTGTGGCTATCCGATCATCTTTTGATACTGCGCTCATAAACACTCCTGTTACGGCTTACCCGTAAGATAGAACTTCACCGCTTCGATGAGCACAACCCCGCCGATCGCATACCACTTATGTTTCTTCTTCTCGTTGTCAACAGCCACTTTCTTGTCGTCTCCGTCCGCCTTCTTTTGCTTCTCTAATTCTACATCCTTCCCCTTGATCGTATTGTCACGATCGGAAATCTGAGTCTTGAGATCCGTTTCTTTGCCCTGCTCAGCACTCAGCTGCTTCTGGGTGTCGCCCAGGTCTGCCTTGCAAACCACCAAGGTATCGAACGTCGACACGAAATTTCTGGACATCGGCAGATTAGCGATGACGGTGTTGCCACTCGCCACAATCTCCCCGGGCTGCGCGTTGTACTGCTGAGACAACCGCGCGGCGGCTTCCTGCGCGCTCAAGGATCCGTTCTTCTTTATCTGGTCGTCCAGGGCCTTGTCGCGCGCGTTCACGGCGGCAATCAGCGACTGGATCAAAGCATTGGCGGCGGCTTCGCGCTGCTGAGTGGCGGCGTCGTCCGAAGCCTGCTTCTCCTCAAGTCGTTTTACCTGGTCCACAACGACGGCCAGTTCTAACCTGGACTCGTCGGCCTGCTCTTTGTGAGCTTTGGCCATCATCGCTTGGACACCCCAAGCACCAAGAGTTATGGCACCCAGGATTACACCAGTCAAGATGAGGTGATGTGTAAGAAAAGCCACATCTTTCTTGATCGGAGCCGGCACTGCATCATTGAGTGTGACCATGGTACCCCTTCGTTAAACCAACGGGTTACGTCGTGGACTTTCGGAGCTTGGCCAGCATCTTCCTATGCTTTTTTGTACCTATACGGCCGGGATAGCCTAAATGCACATCCCCTAGTGCCGCGCGGGCTGGAGGGTACTGCAGATAGTGGACCGCTGCCATCAGCAACTTCAGGCTGTCCATGAACCGGCCAAGGGCCCTGTTGCAGCGTGAACACAAGAGCCCACGAACCTCGCCAGACTGGTGATTGTGGTCGGTGTTGGCTTTCTTGAGGGGGGCTGCGCATATGGCGCATAGACCTTCTTGAAAGTCCCACATCCTTTGCCACTTCTCGGGGGTTAACTTGAAATTGTCCATCAGATATTTCGCGCGGGCGGCTAGGCTCATCGGGGCACCTGTTTTAGATATAGTTTTGTGGCGAACTCATGATGACGACGCGGGAACGGATCTATCTGCTGGATGGACGCCATTGCTTTGATCTTCTCTGGATCGTGAACCGCGGCCTGCAGCGTCTTCACCTTCTCTTCTAAGGTGCCGTAGAATTGCATACCAGATCGATGGTAACTGTACCAGCCCATGTGGTACGCACGCGGGACGTACGGCCAAAGCGAGATTTTATTCTCGCGCCGTATGATGCTCTGAATAAACATGTCTTGCTCAAACCCTGGACCAAACTGATCAAAGTGAAGGGAGTAGTCCTTCGCTATCCTATCGAGTGCTCCGCGGGAGAAACAAGTGGCCCAGGAATTGTACGCGGTATTCGAAGCCACACATGCATCAACGTCTTTGATGGCCTCATCGATCGCCTCGGGGCCGTTCATAGCGAAATTCAAACTCCGATTGAAGCGTCCGGCGCAGGAGACCCAAGGATTAAACGCGGCAGCTGCCTCGTTCCAGTCGAAGAAATCTGGCGTAACTAAAACGTCGTCTTCGATCAGGTATACGCGCTTGGCGTACGTCGCTGCGGCTTCGGCCAACGCCGACAGAACGTTGTAACTATTCCCGTATGTGGTGTGGGGGGCGCGGCCGATGTACCGAATCTGACCACGAAAAACACGTTCGGCTTCCCTGATAGTAGCAAGCATCTCCATCTCAATCTGAAAGGGCTTCGGCTTGTCGGCGTGCACGTCTTCGCAGATCCAAATGCACTTGGTATCGATTCCTGATACTTTATGCATGTTATCTAGGCATACCCAGAGGTACTCAGGCCTGTCGAAAGTCGGAATTATGACAATGTCGTTCATTGCTCTCTCCATTTCAAAACGCTAGTTCCGCGCTTGCTACCACGAAACGAGAAGATAAATCTTTCAGGATGCGTACAGCGGCTTTGCCTTCCCAGAGCGGCGGGATGGCTGACGTTGGGGCCCATGGCTCCAGCTTCTGGATGCCAGCCAGTATCGCGCCACCGTCGGTGCCAACGATCGTGTTCGTTCCCTGGTGGCACGTCTCCGGACGTTCGGTGTTGTCTCGAATCGTGAAGCACGGAACCCCTAAGATCGTAGTTTCTTCCTGCACGCCGCCAGAATCGGTGATCACAAACTTGGCGCGCGCCATGGTCGCGATGAACTCCAGATATCCCATCGGCGGGACGATCCAAAGACCAGGAATTTGGTTTTCCCAAGAGTAGTATCTGGGATGTATAGGAAAGATCACCTGATGCTCTTTGCAGACTTCGGTGAGGGCGTCGTTGAGCTCATCCATTCGCGCTTTGTTGTTCACGTTCTCGGCGCGGTGCAGCGTCAGCATTCCGTAGGATGCGAACTTCTTTTCTGGATATTTCTTAACGGCCTTGGGCAGATTCAGAAGCAAGGTGTCAGCCATAACATTGCCGACAACTTTCACTAACCAAGGCGTGTGGCCTTCCCGAATGAGAATGTCTTTGGCTCCCTGCGTGGTTGCGTACATGATGTCGGAGATCGAGTCCACGGCTTTACGGTTGATCTCTTCCTGCATGTTGTCGTCGCCGCACCGTAGGCCGGCCTCGACGTGGACCAACTTGAGGCCGTTCTTCTTCGCGGCGATCGCACCGGCCAGCGTGGAATCTGTGTCGCCGACCACCATCACGTAGTCGGGCTTCTCGGAGGTTCCGAAGTGCAGAGACAGATCCGCAATCATTCGTCCTAGGCGAACATGTGGCCCGTATAGGTTGTAGTCCTCAAACGCGCGGTTAGGTGCAGGTAGCCCTAGATCCTCGAATAGCGGATCCGCAATTTTGGCGTTATGCTGTGAGGTATGTAGAAGACGCACCCGTATGCGTGGAAACTCCTTGGCAGCCTCGAGGATGGCGGCGGCTTTTACGAAATTGGGGCGGCAGCCGACGACTAGGTCTATGAGCATTATGGCTTCCCCGCCGGCGAAAAGAACCAATGCTGCTCTTGGTCTTCGTACAGCAGCGTTCCCTCGTACCCGACCCATTGCATGTATTTGCGAACCATGTCCTCATGGTGACTGAAATTTTTCAGTAGTTGCGCGTGGATACTGACCCAGACGAATGGGTGGCACCGACGAAGCAGCTGTTCCGCGCCGCGGAGGGCCAGAAGTTCTGCGCCCTCGATATCCATAATGATTCCCTTGGGGTCGCCAGCGAACCGCGCTATGGTGTCCAAGGTTAACCATGGGCGCGCCATGATCTCGGCAGCCGGCCATCCGCCAAGGTTCATCAAACCGGCCGGGAACGCACCCAAGCGATCTTCGTCGCTAACAAACCCAGAATACGTCAGGCGTGGTGTATGGAGCCCAAATGAGTGCCAGTAGGCCCGGATCGTGGCCCAGTTCATTTCACCGGACTCGATGAGCACAACGTTCTCGCCGCCCACTATTTGCGCGAGCCGCACCGACGTTATGCCGTCGTAGGCACCGACGTCGTATGTCAGGTCCCCGGGCTTCAGAATCTTGGCCAGATGCTCGAAGACCTGCGGTTCGTATGCTTTTGGATCGTGTTTCATTCCCATTACAACCTCCCCCACTCTTTCCCGAGATTAGACTGCGGCGGAATTGCGCCGGCGATTACGTTAGCAACGAAAGCATCATATTGCTGCTGGCCTTCCGGATACGTGAAGTTGTAGTTGTCTCGGCTGTGCCACTGGTGCGTAGCCACGATGGTCTCGTCATACTTGGCTTTGAGCTTGGACTGCTCAAGACAAAACATAAGTTGACTGTCTTCAAACCCGTAGCCGGTGTACGACTCCTCGAATCCACCAATTGCCATCAGATACTTTCGCTGCACGGCAAGACAAAAATTTATGATCCAGCCTGCGCGCGACCCGTCAGACGGGTGCGAATACCACTCTAGAAACTTTCCATCGCGGTCCCTGGAAGCCACCAACGGGGAAACGTAATATGGCCCGGAAGCAGCCATCTCCACCAGTCTTGAAACTGCTTTAGTCTTCGTTTCATATTTGACTTCCCCACCCTGTAAGATTACCACATTTCCTGTGGCTTGTCTAATCCCAATGTTGTGGACGCGCGACGGGTTCTGGAACGCAGGCAGGTCCGCACGCTTCTTGCGAAAGAACTTGGCCCCGAACTCCCGCGCGATCGTCTGCGTGATCCCGTCGTCGCCGTCTTCTACGACGATGATCTCTGGCTTCATATCTTGCGACTCGATGCTCTCAAGGGTCTTGCGCAGCTGTTTGCCACGGCGATAGCATGATAAAATAATGCTAACATCAGGAATCATAAGTTTGCCCCCGACCTATAGCCTGCGCCATACTCTTCAACTCTGTGACAGTTCGCGCACAACAAACAGCATTTATCCATCTCAATTTTAAGACTATTCAAAGATACCGTGGTGTGTGCTATTTGGCTTATAGCACGATCTTTGGTCTTAGGGTCTAGATGGTGATAATCCAGAGTATTTGGTCGGCGTTCGCTGCAACGGCTGCAACCTTTAGCAATTTTGTCTTTATACACAAAATCACAATTTCTGGCACGAATTCTAGAAATGGTTCTAGCCGAGGTGGCCCGCCCCTTGCTTGAACGCCAGAACCGTAAATTGACTGCATGACGTTTACCCGACTGTTTGTATCTTCTGTCTCTACACGCTCTAGAACAGTACAATTTTTGTAGGCCACCAATAAACGGCTGCTGGCATTGCGCGCACAGTTTTTGGATGACGGAAACATTCATGAGTCTAGTTCTCCCCACGGCCGTCCGACATTTACGACCGGAGACCGCTTGCCTGCGTCCACTTCTTCCTTCATCTTATCATATCTGCGCCGACCGAATACGCTGAGTGTCGTATCCTTGTCGTAAATCGTGTGCCACTGGTGGTGGCACTCTACGTCCAGGGCCCAACGGTACTGAACGCCGCTGGCCTGTAGTCGCAGTGCAAAGTCATCATCGTCGAAACCGTAGCCCTCGTACTGCTCGTCGAATCCGCCGATAGCCAGGACGTCTCGGCGGCGGACAGCCTGACAAAAGTCCAGGAACCACAGAGGCGCACGCTTGGGGCCCGCGTACCACTCCTGGAAGTCGCCATTCGCATCGCGCGCGGATACGGTAGCGATCGAAGAAACGTTTGTAGTCTCCTCCAATTGGCGAACTAAGTTAGCGATATCGTCGGGTTTTGTGTACATGACCTCGGCGCACTGAATGATCAGAATGTCCCCGGTGGCGCGTTTGATCCCGATGTTCTTAGGGATCGCGGGGTTCGAGTATCCCAGGTTCGGCCTGTTCCTGCGGCACAGATATTTGACTGGCAGCTTGTCATCATTAATGGCGTCCATGCACACCTTCTGCGTCAGTCCGTAATCGAAGCCGTCTTCGACCACGATGATCTCCATCGGCGGGCGCGTTTGATTCTTGATCGAGCGCAGCGTGTTCTGGAGAAGCAGGTGGCGTTTGTACGCCGTCATTACGATGCTGATGGTTGGCTTCATTCGCTCGGCTCCGCTACTTGAATTCTACGAATCCGCATCGTACTGTCCGGCGGCAGCACTACACGCAATTTTATGTAGCTCGGATCAGGACAATCGCACAATTCCTCAACCAAAGTCTGTATCCCGTCGCAGCACGGACAGTTCGCAATCAAGAGCCGTCCGGCCTTGGGGTCACCTTTCGCGCCGCACTCGCAATCGTCAGGATTCTTGGTCGGCGGCGTGAAGTTCTCTGGCCTCGCGAACAGATGCACGTGCTTGCCGATTATGTCTTCGTGCGGATTCACAGGCCGTACTCCTCGCGTATCCATTCAATCGTAGGCGGGAGTCCCTGGTCCAACTTCGTGGTCGGATTGTGGCCGAGCCACAGCTTGGCCAAACTGTTGTCGGGCTTCTTTGAGATCACGTTGGCCTTCTCGGCCTCCAGATAGGTGATCTGGGAATTGGTGCCGCCAATCAGGTTGACGATCTTGTCCTTGAGGGCTTCGACGGATTCGTATTCTTCGCCGCCGATGTTAAACACCGGCACCCATTCAGTTCCACCGCCGCCTTGCCAGTACCGATTGAACGCCAGCGTGTTCAATGTATGGAAGTCTGTTATGTTGGCAACTCCCTGGCACCAGTCGTTAATGTACATGTGGGTGCGGTAGTAATTCTTGTACACCGTGATAGGCAACCCCTTGAGCAAACGGTACGTGAACAAACACACGACGCTGCGATACGGGCTATAGTGCTCGCCGGGGCCGTAAGCGTTGAAGAAGCGCAGGATGATAGCGTCCAGACGTTCGTTGCGCGCGGCCATCGTGATCTGGCGTTCGTTCGTGTATTTGGTGAGGGCGTACTCGTTATGGAACTGAGGGGCATACTTGTCCAGCCACGATTCCTGGAAATCTTCGCCTTTGGGGGCGTAGTCGTCCGCCATACCGTAGGCCTCGGATGAAGATGCGAAGACCATCTTGGCTTTGCTCTTGATGCAGGCCTCGATCACGTTGCGGGTGCCGATGCAGTTTGTCTTCCACAACTGCTCGTAGTAGTCCTGCCCGTTCATGCGGCCGAACTCCGCGGCGAAGTGATAGACCACGTCTGGACGGCTCCACTCGAACACGCGATCAACCTGTCGACGTTCTACTATGTCGGCGCGCATCACGTGGGAATCAGATGAATGAACCAGGTCGCAACCATAAACATCGTGGCCGCGGTCGTCCAACTCTGCTTTAAGATTGCTGCCTAGAACGCCTTCGCTGCCTGTGATAAGAATTCTCATGTCTTCTCCTATTCGAAATGCTGCAACTTCTCAAGCTTGTCGTACGGCGACATCGACTCCGTTGGGTACGGCTCGATGTCCCCATAATCCGGTGCTACTTTTTTCAGCGTCTCTGCGTTCGAGATGATCCCGCGCAACGCGTCGATCTTCTGATTTAAGAAGCCGCCGGGTCTGATTCCGTTGGGCCTATGGTACCCGTACCATCCCATGTGGTAACACCTCGGGACATACGGCCAAACCGTGTATCCACGCGCCTCCCACATGACGCGCATAATGAGACCGTCTTGCTCGGAAAAATCCGCCTCAAAGCGATTTCCTCGAAATCGCGTTCGCATGTATTCATCTTGGTTGCTGTAATAGGCAGGGATCGCATGGGCAAGAACTGGTTCCAGCGCTGCACGAGTCCATCGGACTCCGATAGACGCGTAATCGCGCGCAGTGGTGAAGTAAGATCCAGGGCTGCAAACATCTCTGCGTGCCTCCCCGTTTCTAGAGCAACGGTAGGCAATGGAGCACATAGCGTTTGGTTCAACTTCTGCGACGGCTTCGTGCCACTTGAAAAAGTCCGGCGTAACCAAGACATCGTCTTCGACCAAGTAGATGTAGCGAACGTCCGGTTCATTAAAGGCCTTCCTGTACGACTCTAGAACGTTGAAGCTGTTCCCGTTGTAGTTGTGCTCACGACCTTTGAAGATCCGCAACTGCAGCCTGCCGTGCCACGCCGCGAACACGTCCGCCTGCCACTCCAAAAGCATCTTGTGGCGCGCCTCATCCTCCGGGCGCCAGTCCGCGCAGATCCAGAACTCTTTCTGCACATCCGTACCCTGGGCGTTTCCAAGGTACTCCAGACAGAGGTACAGATACTCTGGCCGCAAATACGTCGGGATTATAACGACGTCCTTCACAGTTCCGCTCCCTCAGGAAAACGCGTCAACCTGTGTTCGAGTTCGTGTGCGCAGCCTTCGCACTCTCCTAGCGTGAGAGCGGCGGCGTTGGCGAGGCCGTCGGCGTCAAGCATCGACCAAACTATTCGCATCTGTTTTCCTGGATGCTTTTCACACTCGACGTGATAGACACCCATAGGATCCATTACGGAGATAGAGTAATGGACTTTGCCGCCGCGGACCCGAACCGGCGCGTGGTCAAATTCACTGGTTGAGAACTGTTTGTAGCTCATTTTATCTCCATCATTTGCAGCAACGTTTGCATTCGGTTGGTGTAGGTGTCGAACTGCTTGACGTGGTTGTGGGCTTCGTTTCGTCTACGGAGTCGCTCCTGGGTCCGGTCGTCGTCAATCCAATAGTTGATCTTGGATATGAGATCGTCGATATTGCCTGGATCATAGCTAACGAGTCCAGGTATGTCCAAGCCGGGAGTCTTGGGAAAGACGAGGAAACCGCCGCGGCCGAGGGTTTCTGGAACTCGATCGGACCAATAACGGTCTGATCCGGCAAAGCAAGAGTCGCCAACAACGACGCGGACCGACGCGTAAAGATCGTTGAGATCCTTTTCGCGAACGCCTTGATAAACCCTAAAATTCGTCCCGTACGTTTCTCGGAGACGATTAACCATCCTGGTACGAAACGGATATTCAGGGTGGTATCCGTCAGCGCCAGCGAAAGCGATAGGTGAATTAAACCTGAGATTAGGTGAGCCGAAGTAACAGCCACGCTCGACGACGGCTGGGGGCATCCAGACATGGTTGACTCCTTTTTCTTTGAACCCAACATCGTTTCCTCCGTCCGCGGTAAAAACTTTGTCGGTCTTCCAAAAGGCATGCGTTCCGATTCTGTCTTGCCGGCCGTCCAACTGATTGAGGCCGAAAAATCTGTCCAAGTGGAAACTGCATGTTTTGATTCCGGACTGGCGCAGTTGAGCCAGCATCTGGTACAAATCGCCCATGACGTCCCAGCCGTGCGTGTGGACCCAGATCAACAACTTCGCGCCGCGCTCGCGGCACGTCTGCAGCACCTCAAGCGCGCTGACCTTGTTCTCCTGGAGTCTGATCACGCTGTGGCCGAGTTTCTCCTCAAGCGTCCAGTCGAGCTCGCGTTCGGTGCAGAAAGAAACTTCGTGGTTGCCTAGGACGGCGATAGTGCTCATTGGTTTATGGTCCTTTGCGCGTCTTTTCTGGCATGATATGCGCGCTCATCGTGGACGCCTACCCAAGCCGCTTTTACGGCTTTGATCATCTGCTCAAACATTAAACCAGCGTTCAGGCAGTCTTCCACAAAGTCGTATGCTTTCTCTCTGGCCCTGGTCTCTGCGGCCGATCCATAAAGGCTCATTTATTCGCTCCGCTCGTATCCGACCCCGTCTTTTCCGTTTTGATATGGCGGTGTCATGTTTTTTGTTTTCTCGTATCGAGGTAGACCCCAACGTTTGTACCACGCTTCGATAACAGCGGCTCTCTGCTCCGACGGAATTGCGGGGTGATACCAAACAGCGCGTTTATGGCCGTGGTGCCTTGATTTTTCTTTTGTAATATCTACTCCAATAGCGTCTTTGGCGTTGGCTATTTTCAAATAATCCAGCGCTTTGAAAAAAGCCGCGATGCGCCTCATGCGAGGATTAGCGCCGTCACCAAGACCTTTGCGCCACCGGCAACCAGGAACTGTACACCATTCATCCATAGGCGCATTGTCGCACTGGATGTCAGATGTTCCTCCAATAGTGCATAGTGAACATTTCCCGCATTTTTGTGTTCTCGTGGGGGTCAACTTCAGCGGCGACTTACATCTAGGGGTACAATTAGGACAATGCTGACGAAGAAATTCTAGCATTTTATTGTACATTGGGTCGTCTACGTTTTCGTGCCCGGATCCCTCGGAGTAACCTAGAAATTTGTAAACACGCGTATACTGAGTGCCGTTTTTTCCTTGCCCGTAGTAAGATGTTGTTGTAACCCCTTTAAACGTGTTTTCTGGATAACGCGTTTCTACGTAATCCCCTAGGGTTGGCGCGAGCATTGCCATCAATTTACCTAGATTCCAGTGCCAAGCAAGTGGCTGGGCCGCTACACACACGCTCATATCCATAAAGGATTTGGTAGCGAAACCGTAGTTGAAATTTTTATCTGCACCAGGAAAAAGGTATGCATCGCGGGCGGTAAGGCGGATAACCGGGGTCGCTAAAAACAACAACCCCAAAAGACTCTCGCCGTGAACCACCAAGAATCCTAGTTTTCTTCCGAAGGCCGGCCTCCAAATGGCTTTAGACATTTGCGGCTGATAGTGTTTTATGACGCCCGCGGAAACCGGAACAATTCGTATCTGTTTCGGATCCAGCGACATCAGCGACGTTGTAATTGGATAGTTTTTTAGGTCTATCACTTTTTGCTTCGCCCTTCTAAGCATAGACTCACGGCCCGCACTTCTTCTGCTGTTACGTTACGAAGTTCCAAATCAAACGCTTCTTTACGAAGTTCCGGATCTACGTTTTCGTTATTCTTTCCGCCGAGCCCGGCGCCGTACCCAAACCCGCACGGCTTTACGCAAACCCTTTTACAAGAAACCGGGGTTTCCGACTTCAGCCGCTCCCTAATCTTAAACACGGCTTTCCAATGCTCTGGCGGCGTCTCGTACTCCGGTTTTTCTTGCTTTGGCTCTTTTACGAAGTTTTCTACGAACGGCAGAAAAAACTGACTATCGACTACTACACGCTGTTTCAAAGTTTGATCCCATCAAACCAAGAAGGAGGCTCAACGTCGCTCTTCTCAACCGCGCGAAGTTCTTTACGCATAGCCTTCGCTTTCTTTTGATTTTCACTTAGTTCCACAGGCTTCTTGTTTTTAAGCCACCTATCTGCGTCCGGTAGTAAAATCCACGTTTCGGATTCCTTTTTGTTAAAAAACACGTCGGGGTTGCCGGACAACACCGCAGAAATATGATAGTGCAATTTATGATTGTTGTGAGTTGGATCGAGCAAATCTGAAATCTGATCGTGGCGAAGAGGGGCATTAACATCTTTCATCACTCTGTAAACGTCCAGCAAGAGCGGATAGTTGCGCCGACGCTGTTTACCAAATTTTGCTTGGACCGGCGGGACCTGGACCGCTTCTGTTTTTGTAAAAACAAATTCTTCTAAAGGCTTGACGTACTCATCCCCGTTTTCGGTAACCACGAGGACGTCGCTGTCTTCATATCTCTTAACAACACTGCATAGCCCTAACTCTGCGTGTGTCGCCGTGGCGCCTGTTTCTAGGTGCATTTTGTCCTCGCTTTTAAAGTTGGAGCGGAGGGGCGGGTACGAGCCGCCATCTCTGGTTGGAACCAGTATTTTCCTTAAACTACCTCTGCGCTGTTTATAAACTTAACACTCACAAAACCGTTTGTCAACTGCTTTTTAGAATTTCTTTCCGCCGTGCTTGTACGGCCGCGTTTCGTTGAAGGCCATCTTGGCGATGACGGCTTCGGCAACTTTAAGCCCGAGCATCTCCGCCGTTCCCATGATGCGGATGATGACGTCCGCAAACTCTTCCTCGACGCCGCTGAACGTCTGGATGTGGTCGCTAGTGCCGTTGCCTTTGCGGAAGTATTCCAAAGCCTCAGAGAGTTCCGCGTGCATCAAAGCAACCTTCTCGCCGAAGTTGAAAGTGTAATCACGAAAGCCGTGGGCATCTTCGCACCTGCCTGCCACATCCTGCAACAGCCGAAAGGATTCAACGAAGGCCTGATCGAGAGGGATGTCTGTAATTTTTACGTTGTTCTCTGGATCCGGGTTATAGAAAGATAGTTTGTAGTCACTAGCGTTCATGATGCCTCCACTATGGATTTAAATTTTGCTCGAAAGTCGGCTCGCTGCCGAAGGAAGTATTCTCGGGCTCTTAATTGTATACCAGCAATTCTCTCTGGTGTCAAGGACCAAACTTTGTCGATCATCGACTTGATTTGGTAGGCCCCTACAAATGCCATCTGAGCTGTGAGTTCTGGCTTGTGGTTCTGCGGCTCAATCAGGAGATCCTGATCCGCACCGAATTCATTCATGGGCGGGAAATTCGTCGTGATCACGACGTTGCCAACACCGAAGCCCTCGTGAAGGGCGTGGCCCCACCCCTCGTATCCGGAAGGCATAATGTGGAACAGGCATTCGTTCAGCAGCTTCTTCATTTCCGCCGGCGTGGCGCGCTGGATGTACTGGACGTTTTTGTGGTCTCTGGCAAATTCGACTTCCACAGGATAGGCCCCGACGAAAACGAGCTCTTTATGATTTGCCTTATCTCCGGGATCGTCAAAAAACTTAGCAAAGGCGTAGGCGACTCCTTTCGAGTTTTTGTACCGCGATTGGCCTGCGACGTGGATGAACTTGCGGAGCCGCGGGATGGTTTCGTCATATAGATCCTCAGATTCAAAGCCCATGTACTCCACAGGAAGCGTGCTGTATAGTTCAGAGAAGATCCTGACGGAATCCTTGGTCTTGCACAAAATCTTGGTGATCGGCCGTAGGTCGTTCTGGTGATCTTCTTTACAGAACCACTCGGGATTCGGCACCAGCCAGTTCTTTGGGGCTTTTCCCACAAGCCCGTACTGGATGACCTCAAGAAAGATGTTGACGTCTGCGCGCGGGGCTTCCTCGATCTGGTTCTGCTTCTTGTAGTGCACACCTGTGACCTGATGGCCCCAGGACTCCAGAAGGCGACGTAACACCCAGTAGTCGCGCTCTAGGCCGACGCCGTTATCCAGGTTGGTGCAAATGTTAAAGCGCACGATCGCTCTCAATCTTAGAATAAATAAAGTCTATCGTCGTATCCAATGATACGTTTCTGTCGTGATCGCCTTTTTTAAGAAACTCGCTGTATTCACGAATGGCTTTCTCGATCTCGGGATCAGCCTCGTGGTAGAAGTTGTGCCACTGACTTATGGTTGCGGTGATGGGCTCAGCGGCTCCATCTTCTTTGTCTGCTGCTTTCTCTTCTGTTCCCGCCATGTTGATCTCTCCTTCTCGCGCTGTGATTGGATCCTGTGGACTTCCCGCTCGTAATAGCGGATGTACTCGCCCTGGACAATGATCCAGATAAGTAGGGCGACCTCAACCAACGAGAATGCGTCCGCGGTGCTCACAACAGACCGTCGTAGGCACCGGCCTTAATCAGCCGACATATCTCGCCTTGAAACATGGTGCCGTGGCCTCCGTCCTTTGGGTAGCCTTTGTAATCGTTCTCCAAATACGCGTGAACCATCTCGTGCAACAAAATAATAGAAACGTAAGATCCGTCGCCGGTCGCGCGGGCTTTGTTGCAAATCACTATGTGTCTAGAATTTCGCCTCCAAACACCTGACGCTCCCGTTGGTGTCAGATTTCCGAACTTGACTGTGACGCCGATGATCTTACTGTCAAAGAACATCTTATTGAGATTGTGAAACTCTTTTGACAACCATTTGTTATTGATCATCGAATTCGTCCAGCAATTCGTCAGTAATCTCATCAACAGCGTCGTCGTATAGATCGTCGTCAGAGATAAATTCCTCCTCGTTGGCAAGGGCACAGTCCAATAAATCATCGAATCGCGTCTCGACCAGGTCCAGGTGCTGTTCGAGCATATGCTCGCGCGCACCGTCGGCCTGTTGATTGAACTTCTCTCCGCACTCGCAGACGTAGTGCATTAGACGAGCCTTTCGGTCTTGGCGTTCACCCAACGATTCTGGTTCAGGTAAGGAACCCAGACGATTACTTGGGTAACTCTCCCGTTTGCCCATATGCCACCTATCTCAACGGCGGGTGCATCTGGAATGATCGGCGGTAGCGGGTCAGGAACTGCAAACCAAACGATCATCCCGATCGCCCACGCGATCAGCAAAAAGCAAAGAGGTCCCCACGGTTTCATTTCTGCTCCTCTGTTTCTGTTTTCTTGTACTTGCGCTCGAAGACTTCCTTCGGGTTCAGGTATACATAGCCGTCTGATTGGGTTACGTAGTAGTCTCCTGGCTTCGGAACCATGCGCGCGCACATGTTGCGATCCGCGTAAACGGTTTCGCCGTTGTCGAGCACAAGATCCGCGCCCATCAAATATTTTGCCATGTTCGTTTCGACGATGACAAAGGCGTCGACGATCACTGGTAGAGCTTCATATTTCATTTCTTCTCCTAAACTTCTTTGCGCTTTTAACAGGCCGCCGCCGTGCGATTGGTATAGGGAGCCACCCTGGGGTTTAAGGTTTCGGGGTTTGGGTTTTTACGGTTTGGGTTTTAGTCTACAAACTTAAATTTCTTCAGTATACCGCATCGGTCGGGCGGAAGCGTGACCGTGTACTTGAACTTGTACGAGACCCACCCGCCTTTGTTCTCCTTGCGCTCGCGCCGATAGCGATCGGAGTCGCTTTCTACTTTAATAGTGGGCCAGCGTTCTTCGCTGGGAAGCAGGTGCTTAAGGATGGCTGGCGTTGCGCCGACAGCGGCCACGCCGAGTCCTACCCCCAGTCTTCGAAGAAAGTTTCTGCGGTTCATTTCGGATCAATATCCTCTAGATTCTTGGCGTTCACTTTGTCCAATTCTTTTTTAGACAAAGATTTACCGTTAATACTGGCACTCACCCAGCCCCCATCCGGTGGAGTCACTCTGTTTCCTGGCCAAGCGTTTACGACTTCTCCACGCGCGTGAGTGGCGGGATCCGGTAGTTCCTTGCCGTCTGGCGTGTATCCAGTGAAGGCGATTCCCCAGGCCTGCCGCAAAGCCTGCCATTGAGGATGCAGGTCACAGACACCACACTCGTGCGGGGCGTGCAGGATGCGCTGGTCGCAGTGCGGAAACGACCTAAGAAACGAATGAATGTCCAGAAGATCCGGTGCGGTTTGCTTGTGCATTGCTGCCTCCTTACTCCTGTTCGTTCAACCGCCAATGTTTGAGAGTCTTCTCAGCAACACGCGCGGAGTTAAACATCGCGCCGAAGAACCAAACAACGTCGATCTCGTCCCAGTTATAGTCTACAGTTCCGACCCCATAAATCCTTTGGATCGTCATCCGGGGACCACCGGACTTCAAAACCACGACGTCGCCTACGCTAAAATATGCTTCAGACATTTTTGTTTCCTTTCCGTTAAACTTGCGGGTTACGTCGTGGATTTGTGTGTCATTTTTGACACGCGCGTAGACCGGATGGCCTACAAGGATGGGTCGGGGGAGGCGGACGTTGGGCTATTGGCGGCGCAGGGGGCCCCGCTGCTGGCCTGATCCGAGTGTTCGGTACTCGCTCTTGTCCTAGTCAGGCTCTGTGGATCTAGGCCGCGTGTGGCGCGATCCTTGCGCATCAGGTACCGATCGCGCTGATAGGCCCTAATATACACACGTCTGCCTGAAGTCTTTTGATACACTCCATCACATTTGCGGCATCTCCCGCGGCCGGCCGCCAAAACACTAGGAGGGGCGTTTTTGACGGACAGCGGTTCTTTGCACGTTACGCAACGGACGGCTTTGCAGCCCCCCTGGCACTCCATTGGGCGAGGGAAAGAACTTCGCCATACCCCACCCACGATCGGCAGCAGCGGTCGGAAGCATTGCGTACAGACCGTCTCTGCGGCGATCTGCTGTTTGAAATCTTCTAGATTTGACTCTCTCTTTTTCACGGCGGCGAAGCCTCCCACCCAAGAAGTTTACCCCTGCGTTTGGTCTGTGTCAAGGGTTGATTTTGAATTCTAGCCTTATGTGGTCGGGTGTTTTTTGAAGAGATAGAAATTTTACTATCTCTTCATTTTGATAACACATAAGGGAAGAAGTCATAATTGGCTTGAGGCTTACCACCTCTTTTGTTTGTTTTCAACTACTTAGCAAGAAACTGAATTCTTACCTAAATTACCTAAGACGTCCAGCGGGCTCTCGAACTGAGGGCCTTTGAATTCTTACCTGAATTCTTACCTGAACGGTTTTTAGGTAAGAATTCAGGGGGCACCCTGCGCCCTTTAGTTTCACAAAACCCCCTCGCTCAGGGGGTTTCGTCGTACAGAATGTTGATGTGCTTTTTTACATCAAACCGGCCGGTCGATATAAAGAAGCATGTCAGCGATCGCAGACTTCCCGGGATGTCGTCGATCGGCGACTCACATTCCCGAGCGGTAACATTTTGTGGCATATATCCGTATATGGACGTAAAGGTGCCCGAGCGGGAATAAGGCGCGCCTCGCGCGCGCGGCGGTGGGGGAGGTGTGGGGGAGGTGTGGGGGGCGTCCAGACAAACTCGACAGCGGCGTGACAGCGGCGTGACAGCGGCGTGACAGCGTTGTCCGAAATACTACACAAACTTCGGACAGCGGGGCGGCGGTCATTTTCTCAATCGGGAAAACGAAGTCCAAAGGAAAACTTTCCTAGGCGGTCCTGGGCCGGGATAAGAAATAGAGTAGCACGATTTCTTAAAGGCGGATCCAGAGCAGCAGCAAATGCTTGTTTCGGCACAACGTCAAACGCTTGCGTTAGCGCATCTGAAATGATTTGTGAAACGGTAAACCTAAACCTAGACCTGCTCAATAAACATTCGAGGTGTATTGAGCAGGGCAGGTGTAGCGTGGTTTACAGTCGGTGTAAATATGCGGGCTCGGGTAAATATGCCAGCATTATGTGAGACTTGTAAGCGCATTCGGATTGCACCCGATCGGGGACCCAAATTACGGAAATACCCCCGGGTGGGCCTCAGGGTCTCTTTTGGGGCCCCTTTCATGAAGTACACATAATGGTACAGTTTTATCAAAACCTCAGGTGACCGGTACCCGCGCGCGAAAAAGTGGAAGTCCCTGGCCCCCTACCCCAACAGGGTCCCCTATCGTAAATGAATAACAACAAAGAACATACGCGCGCCCGACAATACGCGATGATGATAGGAGTATACTATCATCACATCACATCGTGTAACAAAAAGAAACACATCCGCATGCGGGCCGGAAAACTCCCGCGCATGCAGAAACTTGCAAGAATTTTCGCGCAAAGTGTCGGAAAAATCCGACACATTGCGTGAGTCAGACAACACCCGCCCGCCTAAACCGTCTCGCAATGAGACAGGCCCGCGCGCACCCGGCACACACCATCAACCTGCCCAAATGTGGGCAGCAACACACAGGTCAACGTCCCCAACACACAACAGCATCTCACGCGCACACCGATCAACACACGCCCGCGTACCATTGACACGCGCCCGCGCATACTTCAAACTCTTACACGCACGCGCAGAACCCGAGATACGCGCACGAACTGAAACGATTCGCGCGCGCCACGCGCGCGGGTTACTGGCGTTAAACCTCGCAAAATTTGTCAATTCTACCAGACAAAAAACGGCGTCGATAAACGCATGCAAACAAACGCACTTGTCCGAAATTGTGTCAGCCCTGACACAAAAATCATAGCCAAAAAATGTCGTTTTCTGCTTGTGTAAAATTTACAAACAACTGAAAATAAATGAGTTAACACATTGGCGCGGCGCTTGCATATGTAATTTCCGTTCGACGGCATGAAAGACCGGCAAGCAGTCAGCCGGAAGAGCCCAGAGAACAGCGGGAATTGGTCGCGCCTTAGATGCTCTGCTCTGAATTCGGAGTCGGCCCGAAGCAGGAGACAAGCCCACCAATACGCCAAGCCCTAAGCTCACTATCGCCCGGGCAGTTCAAGCGGTGATAGCAGAGAGGCAACGCCACGTCGGGCCTATGAGCCCCGTATTGTGAGACGGCGAAGGTATCGCGCAGTTTGGCCTACCCGAGCCTAAGAACACAAATTGCCTACGCCTAGCGTAGGGCGCGCGTAGGGTGTCGACTCAGTGCCCAGTATCGGTATTCGATGTTCGACGCGAGCGGGTAACGTCAAGTTACTCGCTCACGATGTACACCGGAGGATTTATGACATGGCAAGTGAAAGACGCATTCTTTAGCGAGTACGAAGTCAAAGATTTTAAATACGCTGAGGAGATGCTAGAGGCCTGTATCGAACGTTGGCTGTTTATCCGAAACGCAAACGAATTCCTGCCTAACAACCTGTACGTGTAATCTGCCCAGCCTAGAGCGCATAACGTGCGCTCTGAGACGCGCAGCTTACGTCAATCTCACAATCAAAGGACAAACCCAATGACTACTCCTAACGCTGTTGTTTCGTCTGTTGCTGTGGCTGCAGAACCAACCTATGCGGAATTGAAGGCTCGCCTTGATGTGCTAGAGCGTAAGGCCCGCTTTGCGGGAAGCAAACTCAAAGTCACAGCCAAGGGCGGCGTCTCTCACTACTGCTTGGGCAGGTTCCCAGTCACGTTGACCGAGAAGCAGTGGCGGATTGTTCTCAAAACCGTCAAGTCTGGAGAACTTGAGCAATTCCTCGCGGATCACTCTGCGGAATTGTACAAGGGCGAGTAACTTGACCTTAGGGCACGGTGCGAATCGTGCCACTAGGCCAGCTTACTGCTGGAGAGGAGACGACATGTCCTACGTCAAGGTTAATCTCAGTCTCAAGAATGATGTGCCTGCCATTCTATTCGGAGTAGCGCTTGGCGCAGTGTTCTTTGCCGTACTGGTAGCGATAGCAGGTAGCGCATTCCACATGAGTTAGCCAGTGTATCGCTAAAGCCCACTACGGTGGGCTTCATGGGATACATTCCCAATTCTAGGAGATGCCATGAATGCAAGCATGCGGAACAAGATGTACGGCGATAGGTCTATCGAGAGCAAGATCATCGAGAAGCTCGACGCCAAGAAGTAACAGCATGCAGCACCCGCTAACGCTGGGTGTTGCGCGAAGTTACTTGGAGGGAGGAAACCGTGAACAAGCAAGAAGTTCTCACGCACCTATGCGAGATTGTATCGCGCGTAGGTCACGAAGTCTACCACGACGCGATAGCGTACGATTGCTTTTGCGGTGAAGCTGAAAAGACCGTCGGTAGGGATACGTTTGAAACCGTACACCCCGAAGTCTTGGCATTCATCTCGAACGCCGTCGACAAAGCTATCGCGAAGCGCAAGTAAGTTCCAGTGCAGCATGCAGCCTAACGCCAACGTTGGGTTGCGCGAAGTACTGGAGGCTGTACAATGCGCATCAGGATATTTCCGTACGTTGTGGCCGTAGGCATAGGCTTTCTTGTTGCCCTGGCCTATGTGTTTGGCATTTGAGGCTGAGTGTATCGCTAGTGCCCAACTGAAAAATTGCAGTGGGCACAGTGGGATACATTCCCGGAGGATGTATGCTGAAAAACGTGGAATTCGGTCTCAGTCTGTCTATTCTGCTATGCCTCCTAACGCTGTTTGTGCTGTTGTTTGTAGGTGCGTATAGGGAGCGTAGGTAGATTAACGGGGCACCCTGCGCCGTCAATCCCGTAGGGTATCCCACCCAAGTGCTCGCCTTGTAGCGCGAGCATTTTGGGATTACACATTCCCAATTACAGAGAGGAGGAATCATGACTGATTACAAGGGCATAGATTACAGTCTCGGTCGTTCTAACTTCGACAAAGAGACTGGCATTCACTACGGCGTCATCTCCCAGAATTCAGTATCGCAAGCATGGTCGGATAGCGCCGAGCCGATCTATGGCGAGCCATCTTGCGGAGTATGCGGAGACAAAGCCGAGGAGTTCAACGCTGATGTGTTCAAGGATGAGGAGGACTGGGACGACAAAGGTTCAGAGTACATGTGTGTAAAGTGCAAGCGCACATTTAACGCTGACGACGCTTATCCTGATGAGCCAGCAGGATGGGAGTACAAAGACGAAGGCTACATCCTCACAGATTGTCTGGACAGTGACATCTTCGTTTTGAAGTCACCCTACTTCACGCATGCACAATTCTGCTCGCCGTGTGTACCGGGTGCGGGCAATCTCGACACACCCATGGAAGCGGAAGATGGCGTCAAGTCCTACTGTCTCGGGCACGATTGGTTTGACGATGGCAAGGCGCCTTATCCCGTCTATTCAGTTCAGACAGGCGAGTTAGTTCAGCCGTAGGTCCAGCCCAGTGCAGCGTACAGCCCACCACCACCTTGTGGGTTGTGCGAAGTACTGGAGGATTGAATGAACATAGAGCAATTGCTGGCACTCTGCGCCGCAGTCATACGGTCAGCAGACAACGAAGGTTGTACAGGTGACCTGACTGTGGTCTCCAAACGTGCATTGGATAAGTTGGAAGCCTACATCCGCAAGCACGCATAGCCAGTGCAGTGTACAGCCCACCCCATCCTTGTGGGTTGTGCGAAGTACTGGAGGACAAATGAAAAGAATAGTCGCAATTCTATTCGTTGCAGTTGCTCTCTTAGTCTGTGCTCGGGCAATCCTAGCGCGTAACTCAGAGAAGCTTGAGCATCGCGTCAAACTAACGCAAGTCAACGAATGGCAGGCCATAGTATCGTGCCGCAATGGCCGTACTCCATCTATCAACAAAGATGCCGTTGCAGGCGTTGTGATTGTGTCTTGCGAAGGGCCAGAGCAGTAGCCAGTACAGCATGCAGCCTATCTTCGGGTAGGCTGTGCGAAGTACTGGATAAGAAAGGAGACCTATGACACCAGAATACATTCTGCGCAAGAGCTTGTGTCGTCCAGCACGCTGCTCTGATGCAGACGTTGAAACACGTGCCCGTAGGATAGAAGATATCCAATGGGCCTCTGAGTATGCGGAGCCAGGATACGACCAGCCTAAGAAGGGCATCCTGTTTGGTAACTGGAATTACTTTGCCCGTGGTGTTGACACAATCCTTGAACACTATGGCTATTCTGTTGAGTGGGAAGACGAGTGGTCGACCTGCGGCGATTGTGGCAAGGCTGTACGCACTAGTCCAGATTCCTACCAATGGCAGCCATCCTATTTCATCTTTGGCGAGTGTGACTTTCTTTGCAAGGACTGCTGTCCAATGCAGGAATATCTCGAATCCTTGGAAGACAAGCCAACCAGAGCCCTGAATGACCACATTAACCCCGCCGACTACGGGTACGTCAAGCTTGAGGGAGAATTCGAGAATGGCATGCATCCTGGCCAGAATGACAACCCCCGCACGATATACAAGCGGCTGCACGAATCAGGCCACAAACGCTTACTGTTCAACATAGACGAAGCTTCTCAATTTTACTTTAGATTCTCAATCTGGGAGTACATGGGAGACGAGTAGAGGACAGCGTAAGCATACCACGGCCACGTTAAATAACACGGCCACGGTATGCTTGCGAAGTTCTCTCAGGAAAGGAGGAATCATGCGTTGCAATCAGTGCGAGGCAGCAATGATAAACGGCGTGTTCTGCCATGAGACCGGGTGTCCTAACGCTCGCTCTAGGTACGACGCGGAGTCGGGCGAATGGATAAAGCAGCGTAAGTGCTTCGACTGCGGCTGTACGGTGGACGCGGACGACTTGTGCTGCTCCGTGTCGGACTACGAAGAGTTTGAGGAGGAGGATTTTAA
>WNGI01001547.1_pt1 | contig 23443 bp, 23 predicted proteins | sample 5400621 | NCBI WGS metagenome assembly WNGI01 (sample SAMN13153374, study PRJNA577476) | soil metagenome | isolation source: 20 cm soil or saprolite under Garry oak tree replicate 1 | place: USA:California | collected 2016-06-15 | reverse complement strand
GTCGCGGTGCGGCGCCGCGGCAGCGATTCCGATGCTGGCCTCACCCACCGGCACCAGCCCGAGCCGATGCTGCAGCGTCACGCGGGCATTGACCCAGCGTTCCTGCGCTTCGCCGAGAATTCGTTCGATTTCGGCCACCGCCATGTCGTCGTAAGCGGAGTAGTCGATGCCGGTGACGTCGTCATCGCTGCGGACGGTGCCAAGGAAGACGCAGGTTCCCCCGCGCTCCGGGCTCTGCACCGCACCCAAGAGCGATTCGACGGCGAGCGGATTGCGGCTGAGATACGTCATCATCCTCCCGACAACGGTGGCAACAACGCCACCTCATCACCGTCTTCGACCCGCGCGTCCAGCTTCACTTGCCGCAGGTTCACCGCCGCGAGCGGACGCGGCGGCAGGTCGCGAGCGCCAGGGACCGTCTCGCGCACGCGCGCGAGCACATCCGCCACGGTCGCCGAGCTGCCGGAGATGCGCACCGCCGTGGTATCGCATCCCGTCAGCTCGGCATAGCGCGCGAAGAACCGCACCGTGATGTTCGGCATGACTCGATTATAGGCCCGACGCGAGACCTTGCCAAATCTTCGTCTGCTTCGGCGTCGGACTCGGCGCGCGCTGCAGCCTGAAAGTGGCCACGGTGTGCTCGCGGACTACGGTATTGAGCTTCAGCGTCTGACCGCTGCGCTGAACGGTGATGGTGAACGGCTGGCCTGCTTTGCCGCGATAGCGCGTCCGGAACGTCGCTCCCCAATCGGGATCCGATGCGATCGCGACGTCACCGATGTTGGTCATGACATCGCCCGCCTGCACGCCGGCCTGCTCCGCCGCACTGCCGGGACTCACCGCCTGCACCATCAATCCGCCGGCCGGCGTCGGACCGGTCGACACGCCGACAAAGGGTGTCGTGACAACCTGCCGGCTCAGCACCAATCCCGCTTTGGCAAACACCGCTTCGTACGGCAATGAGTCGCGGCCATCGATGTAGCGTCGGTAAAAACTGTCGACAGCGGGCATCCCCGCGCTGCGCAGCTCGTTCAGCAGATCGGCGGTACGGAACCCCTTGCTCTGGCGGTAGTAGCGGGTGAACAGCGCCCGCATCACTTCGTCGAGGTTGTGGGCGTTGTCGGTCGCGTCGCGGATGGAAATGTCTAGCAGGAATCCGAGCAGCGATCCTTTCGGATAATACAGCTGCGAGCTATTGACGTAGACCTCGTGAATCCAGGTCGCCTCGCTGCCGTCCTCCGCGCTCCAGGGCTCCGGCGCCGATTCCACCTCCCGAATGTTCGACGTGGCATTGTCGAGGAATTGCTCGGGTGTCCATAACCCCGCGCGCAGGTTGGTAAGGTCGCCGTAATAGTCGGTGACGCCCTCTGACCACCACAACAGCGGCGTGTACTGCTCGGCGTGATAGTCGTACGGCCACATCTCGGCGGGACGAATCCGCTTCACGTTCCAGAGATGGAAGAATTCGTGCGAGATCAGCGGATACATGAAATCACCCAGCGTGCCCGCTGGATCGGCGAATGCCCCGGCGGGCATGATGTCGTACTGCGAAGCACTGTGCTCGAGTCCGCCGCCAAAGCCGACGGGCTCGTGGATGACGTTGAAGAAGATCGTGTAGGTGTCGTAGGGTGCACCGCCCATGATCTTGTTCTGCACGGGTGCCATCTTGGAAACACCCTTCCGAATATTCGCGGCGACGGCCGGAGTGTAGTCCGCGGCCGGCCAGACGGCGATCCGGATCCATTTCCCATCGGCCTGCAATGAGTCGAGACTATAACGTCCCACGAACGTCATCGCATCGGCGAGCTCGTGATAATCAGCGGCGCGATAGACGCCGTTCACCGGCCCGGTGAGCGACGTGGTGACCTGCCAGTCCGCCGGCACGTGGAAGCGTACCTCGGCGGCGCGGCCGTTCTGCCCCTCCTCGAACAGGAAGAGATTGGTGCCGAGGAACTGGCCGAAGTTTTGCGTGACGCGCGCCGTCGAGAGATCGATCGTGTCGGCGATGAAGTCGAACTCGACTGTGACGCGATCGGCGCGGCCGGTGACAACGCGCCACGTATCCTTGTCACCGCGATCCCAGCGGAGCGACTGGCCTGCGGGGTTCTTCGCGCCGAAGCCATGGACATAGCGCGCGTAATTTTGGATTTCGTAGTTACCGGGGCTCCACGCCGGCAGCGACACGAACAGCGTTTCTTTTCCCGCTGCGGGGAAATCGGCGGCCACATGGAACTGCCGCTGAGCTGTGGACATGAGCGTGACGTCATAACGAACCGTCTGCGCCGCGAGCGATGTGGAAAACAGGGCCGCAAGCAGCGCGACGGGAGAAAAGCGATGCATCATCACACCCCGTAAGAGTTTGGGTCTTGCGTAAATAAAACGGCCCCGGCACCGAATGCCGAGGCCACTCGCCAAGTGTACGTCCTTCAGGGGCTTAGGATGGAACGCGCGCGCTCGCGTCCGCCACCATCGCGCGCAACTCCTTACTGGGCTTGAAGACAGGAACCGGGCGTGCCGCGACTTCGACGGGATCACCAGTTCTTGGGTTACGTGCCATCCGCGTTTTGCGCTGCCGGATCTTAAACGTGCCAAACCCGCGTACCTCAATGTTATGCTGTTCGGCGAGGGCCGCTTTTACCGCGTCGAGGAATGAATCCACAACCCGCGCACAGTCCTTTTTTGAAATTAGGGGACCAGCGGTGCGAGCGATTTGTGCGGTGACTTTTTCGACCAGATCGGCCTTCGTCATGGGGCCCCCGTAACTGCTGGTACGTCGGCGGGTTGCAAAAGTCGGGGGCTATGATAGGGGCTTAGTCATTTGGCGTCAAGAGCTTGTAGGAATTGTTGGAAGTGCCCCTGAGCGTCGTGGGGGCCTGGAGACGCCTCGGGGTGGTACTGCACCGCGAAAATCGGGTGCTCCCGGTGCCGAATACCCTCAACCGTTCCGTCGTTGAGGTTAAGGTGGGTGACCTCCAGTGACTTCGCACCAGGGACACCGCCCGTCTCCCCCCGCACCGCGAAGCCGTGATTCTGCGACGTGATAAGTACTTGCCCTGTAGCGAGATCCTTCACGGGATGGTTCCCGCCCCGGTGTCCGTAGGGCAGCTTCACGGTTTCCCCACCCATCGCGAGGCCCAGCAGCTGGTGACCGAGGCAGATCCCAAAGATCGGGAGCGAGCCGTCCGAGAGCTCGCGAATGGTGCTAATCGCGTAGCCCACGGCCGCCGGGTCGCCGGGGCCGTTGGACAAGAAAACGCCGTCGGGCTTCAGCGCCCGGATGGCGGCGGCGTTGGTGGAGGCCGGGACCACCGTCACACGGCAACCATACTGTACGAACAGCCGCAGGATGTTGCGCTTCATCCCGAAGTCGAGTGCCACGACGTGATGCTTCGCGTGCGGCGGTCCTTCGCTGTACGCGGTGGAAATGGTCGCGGCGCTCGCGAGGTCGAGTCCATTCATCGATGGTGAGGCGGCAAGCGCCGCTTTGATCTGCGCGGTGGGCTCCTGGCCGACCGCCAGCACGCCGCGCATCGCGCCACGCGATCGGATGTAGCGGGTGAGCTGGCGCGTATCGACCTCGGCGACGAGCGGCACCTTGGCGCCGGCGAGCCAGTCGAGCAGCGTGCCCGTCGCGCGCCAGTTGGACGGCGTCCGCGCCAACTCGCGCACGACCACGCCGGCAACGCGCGGCCGATCGGATTCGACGTCCTCCGGATTGATCCCGTAGTTCCCGATCATCGGCGCGGTCATCACCACGATCTGGCCGAGGTAGGAGGGATCGGTGAACACCTCCTGATAGCCGCTCAGATTGGTGGTGAAGACGACTTCTGCGTATGCGGGCTCGAACGGAAGCGGTGCGGTTCCGGGGAACCAGGCCCCGTCCTCGAGGAGGACGTAGGCGGGCGCTGGGGGAGAGTTACGGCCTGCGATTGCTGGGGGGCGGAGGCTGTGGCGGCGCCGCTGGCGGAGCCGTCGGTTGAGTTTCGATGGGCAACGGCGTCTGTTGGACGGGCGTCGGAGCCTGCTGCTGCGCCTGACCTTCGAGTACCGAGCGGACCTGCGTGGCCGACTGAGACATGAACGTCAGCACCAACGCGAGGAAAAGGAATATTCCGGCGGTCCACCAGGTGACTTTGGTGAGCAGTGTCGTCGCCTGGCGACCACCCATGATCGTTTCGGTGCCGGCGCCGCCACCCATGCTGGCGAGTCCGCCGCCCTGCCCCGCCTGCAGCAGCACCGCAGCGGTCAGGATCAGCGAGTCGAGAATGAGAATGACAACGAGGACTGTGTACATGCGCGGGGCAAGATACCTAGGCTGCGCCGGTGCGCACAAGCTCGGCCCAGCCGTGCGGATCGAGCGACGCGCCGCCGACGAGTACACCATCCAACTCCGGCTCGGCCAGCAGCTGGGCGACGTTCTTCAAATTCACGCTTCCGCCGTAGAGGATTCGGACGATGGCGGGCGCGTGCTTCGCGAGCCAGGCGCGGATCTCCTTATGAACTTCCGCGGCGTCCTGCGGTGTCGCGTTGCGGCCCGTGCCGATTGCCCAAACAGGCTCGTAGGCCACCGTCACACGGCTCTGTCCCGTCGCCCGGCCCGCCAGCGCGGCTTCGAGCTGGCGGGAGATCACGGCGATCGTTTCGCCCGCTTCGCGTTGGGCCAACGTCTCGCCCACGCACAGAAGGGGACTGAGATCGGCCGCCAGCGCGGCCGCGACCTTCTTACCTGTCTGCTCGTCGGTCTCGCCGAACACGTGACGTCGCTCCGAGTGGCCCACGAGCGTCATGCGAGCACCGGCTTGTGAGGCGATCGCTCCCGAGATGGCGCCGGTGAATGCGCCTTTCGGCTCCCAATAAATGTCTTGAACGCCGACGGCGATGTTATCCTGACCGGCGACGCCCCGCGCGACAGCTTCGACCGATACGGCGGGGGGAAAGAACCAAACACCACAGCCCCGCGGTAGCTGACCGGCCGAGAAGAACGACCGCAAATACTCCCGCGCTTCGAGCGGACCGATGTTCATTTTCCAGTTGGCGGCGAACACGCGGTACTTCACGCATTCTCCAGCGCGGCGACGCCCGGCAATTCTTTGCCCTCGAGAAACTCCAGCGACGCTCCACCGCCCGTCGACACGTGCGTGAGCTTGTCTTCCATTCCCGCGACAGCCGCCACGGAGTCACCACCACCAACGACCGTCACCGCGCCCTTCTTTCCCGCATCGACCAGTGCATTCGCGATGGCGCGCGTGCCGGCGTCGAACGGCGGTGTCTCAAACACACCCATGGGGCCGTTCCAGAAAATCGTCTTGGCCCGCAGCAAGCGAGCGCGGAAATCGTGCTGAGTCGTCTCATCGATATCGTAAACCGCCCACGCCTTCGGGATGCTGTCGGCGGATACGGACTTGTGTTCGCTCGCCCGCTCGAGCGACGGCGCGATGACGGCGCCCCGCGGGATGATCATTTTGTTGCCGCTCTGCGCGAGCAGCTCCTTGGCGAGCGCGATGCGATCGGGTTCCACGAGCGACGAGCCGACCTCGAGCCCCATCGCAGCGAAGAACGTGCACGCCATCGCGCCGCCGATGAGGAGCTCATCCACGCGCGGGAGCAGCGACCGGATGACGTCGATTTTTCCCGAGATCTTCGCGCCGCCGAGCACCGCGATGAACGGACGTTTGGGATTCGTCAGCAGCTCGCCGAGGTATTTGAGCTCCTTTTCCATCAGGAAGCCGGCGACCGCTGGCTTGAGCAGATGCGCGACCGCTTCGGTGGACGCATGGGCCCGGTGCGCCGAGCCGAACGCGTCGTTGACGTAGAGATCACCCAGCGCGGCAAACGTCTTGGCAAGCTCCGGATCGTTTGTCTCCTCGCCCGGCCAGAAGCGCGTGTTCTCGACGAGGGCGACGGCGCCGCGTGGCAAGCGTCGTGTGGCCGAGACGCCGCTCACCGGATCGGGAATGAATTCGACGGGCGCGCCGAGCAACCCTTCCAGGTCGCGGACGATCTGCTTGAGGGAGTACTGCGGATCAGGGTCACCTGTCGGCCGGCCCAGATGCGAGAGCAGCACGATGCGCGCTCCCTTTTCCCGCAGGTACGCGATCGTCGGCAGCGAGGCGCGGAGCCGCGTGTCGTCGCTGACCTTGCCGTTCTTCAGCGGGACGTTGAAGTCGACCCGCACGAGCGCGCGCTTGCCGTCCAACGCCTGCGGAGGAAGGTCCCGCAGGCTGCGTTTGTTCAACGCCGGCTTCCGATGTAGGCGAGCAGATCCACGCAGCGCGCCGAATACCCCATCTCGTTGTCGTACCATGACGAGATGTGCACCAGCGAGCCGTCGATGACAGCGGTCGACATCGTATCGATCACGCTCGAGTACAGGCTGCCGATGTAGTCGGTGGAGACCAACGGCTCGTCGCTCGTCTCGAGAATCCCTTTGAGCGGGCCGGATGCCGCGGCCTTCTTGAAGGCGGCGTTCACTGCCTCCGCGGTCGTTGGTTTCTCCACGTCGGCAACCAGCTCGACGATCGAGACATCGGGCGTAGGCACGCGTAATGAGATGCCGTCGATCTTGCCTTTCACTTCCGGGATGACGAGGCCGGTTGCCTTGGCAGCGCCGGTCGTCGTCGGGATGATGCTCAGCGCTGCGGCTCGCGCGCGACGCAGATCTTTGTGCGGGAGGTCGAGGATCTGCTGGTCGTTGGTATAGCTGTGCACCGTCGTCATGAACCCATGCTTGAAGCCGAAGTTGTCCATCACGACTTTCACCATCGGAACGAGGCAGTTGGTGGTGCACGATGCGTTGGAGATGATCGCGTGCTTGGCGGGATCGTACTTCTCGTGATTGACGCCCATGCAAATGGTGATGTCCTCGCCTTTAGCCGGCGCCGAGATCACGACTTTCTTCGCCCCCGCCGCCAGGTGCTTGGACGCGCTCTCCTTGTCTGTGAACCGTCCTGTGCTCTCGAGCACGTATTCGACGCCGAGCTCCTTCCAGGGAAGCTTCTCGGGCTCCTTGATCGCGGAGACCTTGATCGATTTGCCGTTGACGATCAGCGCGTCCCCCTTCGCTTCGACCGTGCCGGGGAAGCGTTTGTGCACCGAGTCGTACTTCAGCAAATGTGCCAGTGTCTTGGTGTCGGTGATGTCGTTGACGCCGACAAACTCGATCTCGGTCTGCTTCGCCATGGTCGCCGCGCGCAGGACGTTGCGTCCGATGCGGCCGAACCCGTTGATCCCTACCCGAACCGCCATGTGCTCCTCTTAGGTGAAGTCTGGAATAGCCGCACGCGCGAACGTGAGGCCGTTGATTCGCGTCGCACCGGCCTGCTCTAACGCCCTCGCTGCCTCGGCGAGCGTGGCGCCGGTGGTAAATACATCATCGACAATGATCAATGTCCAATGATCGTTGATCATTGGACATTGGACATTCGCGACAGCGAAAGCTGCGCGCACGTTCGCCAGGCGCGTCTCCGGTGTCAACGCCGTTTGTGTCGGCGTTTCACGCGTGCGGACCAGCACGTCAACAAGCACGGGAATGCGCCACTCTCTCGCGAGCGCCCGCGCCAGGAGCTCGCTCTGATTGTAACCGCGCTGGCGCAGCCGCTTTGTCGCGAGCGGAATCGGAACTAGCGCCGCCGGTCCGTCGGCATGAGGCCGGAGCGCCGCCATGCCCGCCGCCAAATCGTCGGCGATGCGCGGTAGCCCGCCGTACTTCAGCGCGTACACGGCCTGCTGCGCTCCTTCGATGAGCCAGGTGGCCGATCGCACGGACTCGAGGGCAGCCGGCCACTTCGTGCACAGGCGGCACGGTCCGAAATGTGGCTCCGGTTGGCCGCATCGCTCGCACCAGGGCGGGCGAACGGGGCGCCAGCGCTGCCGGCACAGCGCGCAGACGATTCGCTGCGCGTCGCGGTGCCCGAGCAGCGCATGGCACAACAGGCACTCAGCGGGAAGAAGGAGTTGCTCGACTGCCGCGCTAAACACGCAGCGCGCGATTGACCGCGGCGCGCATGACTTCGACCGGCGGCGGGTGATCCGGGAAGAAGCGCGCGAAGGCCGCCGCGCCCTGCTGCACCAGCATCTCCCGACCGTCCATCGCCGCGATGCCCCGCTCGCGCAGCGTGTGAACCCAGCGCGTCTCACCGGGCGAGTACACGAGGTCGAGCGCTCTTTGCGCGCCCGGGATGTGGTTCACATCGACCGGCAACGGATCGTGCCCGGCGAGCCCGAGCGGCGTGGCGTTGATCGCGACGTCCACTTCGACCGGGCCGCCCGCGACGTGCGCATCCGCGCCGATGCCGCTCGCCCACGCGCCGAACGCGCGCGCGCGAGCGGCGTCGCGCGAGCGCACCCACAGCGCCGCGCCGCGATCAACCGCGACGCTGGCAACCGCGCGCGCCGACCCGCCCGTTCCGACCACGAGCCACCGCCCACCTTTCTCCGCCACGCCGATCTGCGCCAGCGCCTTCGTGACGCCCACGACGTCGGTGTTGTCCCCCATCAGGTCGGTGCCCTCCGTCCAGAACGTATTGCAGGCACCGACGCGTGCGCAGACATCGGTTTTGCGCGACACGGATCCTTCGACCGCCTCTTTGTGGGGAACGGTGACGTTGCCCGCGCCGCCGGTGGAGCGCTGCGCCGCGAGAAACGCCGGCAACGCGGCGGGCGTGACCCGAACCGCGACGTACACCGCGTCGATGCCGAGCGCGCGGAAGGCGGCGTTGTGCATGGCAGGGGAGAGCGCGTGGGCCACCGGATCGCCGATGACCACCAGAAGACGCGTCTTAGCGCTGATCTCCACGCTTGCTTTCGGCGGCCAGCCGTTCCGCCACGGCCGCGACGAGGGCCTCGAGCTCCTGACAAGTATCGCGGTACACGTCGAGATCGCCGCCGAAGGGGTCGCTCACTTCATCGGCGCCGCGGCCCGCGTATTCGCCCAGCACGAAGACGCGACCCTCGCCGCCCAGCTCGTCGACGCGGGCGCGATGATGACGGGCCATGGTGAGAATCAAGTCGGCCTGCTCGACGAGCTCCCGGGTGAGCAGGCGGGCGCGATGGCCGGAGAGATCGAGGCCCCGTTCCAGACCGACGAGGTAGGCGCCTTCCGACGCGGGCGCGCCGTCCCACGCCCCGGTGCCCGCCGACGTGACGTTCACGTCGAGTCCTCGCTCCTTGAGCGCGCGCTGCAGCAGCGCGGCCGCGAGCGGGCTGCGGCAGATATTGCCTGTACAGACGAACAGGACGTGCTGAGTCATGGCGCGAGGCGGCCGACGGCGCGGCGTAATTCGTGAACGCTGAGCGTGCCTTCACGGACGATCTGCGGCCGCGGTCGCGTGCAGTCAACCACGGTCGAAGGGGGGCGGTTCCCCAGCACCCCGCCGTCGAGCACGAGCAGCGTCCCTTTCTCGACCGGGCCGGCGAAGTCGCGAGTGATCGCGGCGGCGCCGGGGCCGGGCGGCTGTCCCGGCAAGTTGGCCGACGTCGACGTCAGGGGTCCGCCCAGCGCCGCGACCAGCTTGGCGATCGCCTGATGCGACGTCCACCGCACCGCGATTCCCCCGTCCGGTCCACGGAGCAGATCGGGGAGGCGTCCCGATCCACCGGGGAGCACCAGCGTCAGCGGCCCCGGCCAGAACGCCCGCGCCAATGCGTCAGCGGACGCATTGAACGCCAGGCCGTGCGCCTCAGCCATCGACCGGTCGCTGATCAATAAAAGGAATGGCTTGCTGGCGGCCCGGCCCTTCATGGCGGCCAGCGCCGCGACGTCCGGTTGCACGGCGCGCGAGCCGAGGCCATAGACCGTCTCGGTAGGATAGGCGAGCAGGCCGCCCTCCCCCAGGTGCTTCACCACCTGCGGGATCGCGGCCGCAACCTCGGCGTCCGATAGAAACGGCAACGGTTTCAACGCAACTCACGCGCGAGCGCCTCGGCGACCCGGAAATCGTCGGCCGTCGTGATCTTCACATTGTACGGCGAATCGGGGATCAACTCCACCGGAAATCCCGCGCGCTCGCATACCTCGGCGTCGTCGCTGGGGGCCCCGCCGTCGGCGGTGGCTTTGGGAAGCTGCGCGTACGCAGCGACCAGCATCTGCCGCGGGAACCCTTGCGGTGTTTGTGCCCGCCAGATTCGCTCGCGATCGACGGTGCGGACGACCCGCGGCGTCGGGCGTTGTGAGCCGCCCTGCCCTACTTCTTTGAGCGTGTCGGAGACGGGCACCGCGGCGACCGCACCCACACCGGCGCGCGCGCGTACTATAACGGCGTCGATCGTGCCGCGGCTGACGAAGGGGCGCGCGGCATCGTGCACCAGCACGACAGTCGAGTCAGGCGACAATGCGTCGAGTCCCGCGTGAACCGAGTCCACGCGCTGCGCGCCGCCCGGCACGAGACCGAGCCGCTCGCCGCACAGCTTGCCGAGCCATTCCGGCGGGCGCTCGGCGTAGCCGGGCGGCAACGCGACAATCACCTGGCGCACCTCCGGATGTCCCGTGAAGGGCCGTAGCGCGCGCAGCAGCATCGGCACGCCCAGGATGGGGCGGAACTGCTTCGGCTCGCCCGGCCCGGCGCGGACCCCCGCTCCCGCCGCGACCATGACAACGCCGACGTCAGGCGGCGAGCCGACGGGTGAGCTCACTGATTCCCTCGAGCCCGATCACCTCGAGGTCTCCGTTGCTGGCCGGGCCGCGCGAGCGGGCCGAGAGGAACACGCGCCGGAAACCCTGGCGCGCCGCCTCCGCGAGTCGCCGCTCGACGCCGGCGACGGGACGAATCTCGCCACCCAACCCGACCTCGCCGAGGAACAATGCATCAGCCGGGACTGGACGGTCGTGGACGGTCGAGACAAGGGCGGCAAGGACGGCAAGGTCCGTGGAGGGCTCGATCAGGCGCACGCCTCCGGTGACGTTCACGAACACGTCCAGGTTTCCGAACGGGAGTCCGCCGCGTCGCTCGAGCACCGCGAGCAGCAGGGCCAGCCGGCGATGGTCGAGTCCGGTCGCGACCCGCTGCGGCGTGCCGAATCCCGCCTTCGACGCGAGCGCCTGGATTTCGACGAGCATCGGTCGCGTCCCCTCCATCAGCGCCGTGACCGCCGATCCCGACGCGCCCGTGCTCCGGCCGGCCAGAAACGCCGCCGCGGGATTGGCGACGGGCTCGAGTCCCGATCCGGTCATGCTGAAGACGCCGATCTCGTCAACCGAGCCAAATCGGTTCTTCACCGCCCGCAGGATGCGGTGATCGAGCGTCGTCTCGCCCTCGAAGTACAGGACGGTATCGACGATGTGTTCGAGCGTCTTGGGTCCCGCGATCCCACCGCCCTTGGTCACGTGCCCCACCAGCAGGACGGCCGGTCCGGACTCCTTCGCGAAGCGCATGAGTCGAGCGGCGCACTCACGCACCTGGCCCACATTGCCGGGCGCGCCCTCCAACTCTTCTGTGTACGTCGTCTGCACGGAGTCGAGTAGTACGACGCTCGACTTGAGTTGTGTCGCGTGGTGAATGATGGATTCGAGCCGCGTCTCGCCGAGCACGTGGATGCCGCCCGCGTCTTCCTGGAGACGATCGGCACGGAGGCGCAGTTGATCTGGCGACTCCTCGCCGGAGACGTAGAGCGTTGCAATCCCCTGGCGCTCGAGTCGCGCGGCACACTGCATCAACAGCGTGGATTTGCCGATGCCCGGCTCGCCGCCGACGAGCGTCACCGAACCCGGGACGATCCCGCCGCCGAGGACGAAATCGAATTCGGCGAGGCCGGTGCGCCAGCGCGTGGCAGGTGTCTCGGTGACGGCGGAGAGGAGGATCGGCGGATTGTCGGATGGACCGCCCCCTCCCGTCCGCCGATCCGGCGATCCGCCCATCCGCCGCTTCGCGACAGGCTCCTCAACCAGGGAGTTCCACGCGCCGCACGCGTCGCACTTGCCGCCCCATTTGGGCTGGTCGGCGCCACATTCGGTGCAGCGAAAGACCGAGCGGCCCTTAGGCACTCGCCCCCCCCGCCCCCCCCGTCCCCCCCGGGGCCTCACGCGCCGTGTAGTTGTCAAAGCGCGTGTATTCCTTCTTGAAGTGCAGCTTCACCGTTCCGGTGGGCCCGTTGCGCTGTTTGCCCACGATGACCTCGGCGATGCCTTCGATGCTGTCATTCGTCTTCGGGTCCACGGGGCCGTCGTAGAACTCCTGCCGGTAGATGAAGCACACGACGTCGGCGTCCTGCTCGATCGCGCCGGATTCGCGCAAATCGGAGAGCTGCGGGCGCCGGTGTTCGCCGCCGCGCTGCTCGGGTGCGCGCGACAGCTGCGAGATGGCCACCACGGGGACGTCGAGCTCCTTGGCCAGTGCTTTGAGCGAGCGGGAAATGTAGGAGATCTCCTGCTGCCGATTCTCAACGTTGCCCGGTCCCGACATCAACTGCAGGTAATCCACGATCACGAGCGCGATGTCGTGCTCGGCCTTCAGCCGCCGGGCCTTGGAGCGCATGGCGAGCGGCGTGAGGGCCGCGGAGTCGTCGATCCAGATGGGCGCGGTGCCGAGCAATCCCGCGGCGCGCGCGAGTTTGGGATAGTCGTCGTCGCGCAGCTGGCCGCGGCGCAGCCGTTGCGCGTCGACCAGGCCCTCCGAGCAGAGCAACCGCTGCACCAGCTGATCCTTCGACATTTCGAGTGAGAAGAACGCCGTGGCGGTGTTGTGCTCGATCGCGGCGTGCTGCACGATGTTCAGCGCCAGCGCCGTTTTGCCCATCGAGGGACGCGCGGCGATGATGACGAGATCGGAACGCTGAAAGCCCGCCGTGTAGCGATCGAGATCCGTGAAGCCGCTGGGCACCCCCGTCAACGCGCCCGCGCCCGACTGGAGCGACTCGATGCGCTCCATGGTCGGCCAGATCAGCTCTTTGATGCGGATGAATTCCTCGACGCGCCGGAATTGGGCGACCTGGAAGACCCGATGCTCGGCGTTATCGAGCACCTCCCCTGCCGTGTCATGCCCGTCGTAGACGTCCTGAATGATGCCGGTGGCGGCGTCGACCAGGCGCCGCAGCACCGCCTTGTCGCGCACGATCTTGGCGTGGTAGTCGATGTTGGCCGCGGTGGGCACGACATCGACCAACGCGGCGATGTACTCCATCCCACCCGCGCGATCCAGATCGCCCCGGCGCGACAGCTCGTCGCGCAATGTCACGGGATCGATGACGTCGCCGCGCTCGGTCAGCGAGATCATCGACCGGAACAGCAGGCGATGGCTCTCCTTGTAGAACATCGTGTCGTCCAGGATCTCGGCGGCTTTCAGCGCCGCGTCCTGGTCGAGCAGCATCGCGCCTAAGACCGCCTGCTCCGCTTCGTTGCTCCAGGGAGTTTGGCGGCCGGCGTACTCAGCCGAACGCTCAGTTGGCGAGGAGGCGAGCGGCGATACGGACGTCATCCCAGGTTGGTCTCTTCCAGTTGGGGTTACGCAGCAGGGCCGCCGGGTGGTAGGTCACCACCAGCGGAGTCCCGCGGAACCGGTGAACGTGATTGCGCAGCGCGCCGAGCGATTGCTTGGTATTGAGCAGCGACTGCGCCGCCGTCCCGCCCATCGCCAGAATCACCTTCGGCTTGACGAGCTCGATCTGGCGATAGAGGAACGGCAGGCAAGCCGCGATCTCATCGTACTGCGGCAGCCGATTCTCGGGTGGCCGGCACTTCACGACGTTACAGATGAAGACCTGATCGCGCGGCAGCTTGATGGCGTCCAGGATCTTCGTGAGCAACTCGCCCGCTCTGCCGACGAACGGGCGTCCCGTCTCGTCTTCGGTACGGCCGGGACCTTCACCCACCACGACGAGCTTCGCTGTCGCGAGTCCTTCTCCGGGAACGGTGTTGGTGCGGCTGCTGCACAGCTTGCACTTCTGGCATGCCGCGATGAGGGTCGCGACGTCCTGAAGACTTGCTGTCCGCTGGATCGGGTCGGTGGCGAAGAGATCTGCCGACGGTGGATCGAAACTCAGGCCCGCCGGGGGTAGATCCGACACTGAATTGTTGGTGCCGGTGTGCAGTGTCCCCGGGCTGCCGCCCGGGGTTAGAACGGCTGTCGGGTCTTCGGGTGGGGGTGTCGGGTTCTCTAACCCCGGGCGCAAGCCCGGGGTATCCGGAGTGTCCGGGAGAATCACCGAATCCCCACCGAGCTGCCGTTGCTGTTTTAAATATTCGATTGCCAGAGCCCGCGCGTCGGTCAAAGCGCCTCTTCCACTACGTCGAGGATTCGTTCGGCCACATCGCGCTTGGGCAGCAGCGGCAGGTCGACTTGCTTGCCGCCAGGTCCCAGGATCGTCACGCGATTGGTCGTCACCTCGAATCCTGCGCCGGGCTCAGTGGCGTCGTTCAGGATCACGAAGTCGAGCGCCTTATTCTGCATCTTGGTGCGCGCCTTCGCCAATCCGTTCCCTGTCTCGAGCGCGAAGCCCACCACCACCATCCCCTTGCGCCGCTTGAGCGAGCCGAGTATGTCGGGCGTCGCTTCCAGCTCGATCGTGAGGGGACCGGCCGAGCGCGGGCGCTTCTTGTCGGCGTGCGTCTTGGGGCGATAGTCGGCCGGCGCGGCGCTCATGATCAGCGCGTCCGCATCGGTCATCAGCGCCTGCACGGCGCGCTGCATCTCCTCGGTCGTTTCGACGTGGGTCGTGGACAGTCCGCTGGGGGGCGCGAGCTCCGTCGGGCCGGTGACGAGCGCCACCAGCGCGCCGCGGTGCTGCGCGGCCTCCGCGAGTGCGTAGCCCATGCGGCCGCTCGACGGATTCGTGAGCACACGCACCGGGTCGAGATGCTCGCGCGTCGGCCCCGCCGTGACCACGACGCGTTTGCCCGACCATTTGCTCGTGGTGGACCGTGCGCCCCCCTTCCCCGGATTGTCGCCGCCGAGCAGCCGCTCCGCGGCAGCGAGGATCGCGTCCGGTTCGCTCATCCGTCCGGGCCGCTCGCTCGGGCCTTCGGCGAGCGCGCCGACCTCGGGTCCCACAAAGTGCCAGCCGCGCTGTGTGAGCGTCTTGATGTTGGCCGTCGTCGCGGGATTCGCGTACATGTCGTCGTTCATCGCCGGTGCGGCGAGAATGAGGCGATCGCCGCGGGCGAGCAGCAGCGCCGTCAGCACATCGTCCGCCATTCCCATCGCGGCGCGGGCGAGGACGTTCGCGGTCGCGGGCGCGACGATGACGAGATCAGGATCTTTAGCGAGATGGATGTGGGCGAGCGCTCGGCCCCGCTCCCAGAGCGAAGTCAGGACGGGACGGCCGGTGAGGGCTTCGAAGGTCAGCGGGCGCACGAACTCGGCGGCGGCCGCCGTCAGGACGACATCCACCGTTGCGCCGGCTTCGGTGAGCCGGCGCGCCAGCGTACAGCTCTTGTAACAGGCGATCCCGCCCGACACGCCGAGCACGACGTGACGGGGGGGGCCGGCTGAGGACATCAGGCTTCCTGCTGCCGCCGCCGCCGCACCAGGCGGTACTTGAGTCCGCCGCGCACGAGCTCGTCGAAGGCGCGCGTGGTCAGCTTTTCTTCCCAATCGACCGAGCGATCGCGCGGGAAATCGTTCACGTAGCGCGCGAACTTGGCGGCGACGAGCACGCCGAGGTACTTGTTCTGAGTCTGTCCTGCGACTTCTGCCGGTGTCACGATCCGCATTGGCTAACCTTTCTGAGGATGCAGTTCATCGAAGAGGCCGTTGCCTCTCTGATTGTAAATCGACCAAGTACCTTTTCAGCCACGGGATATCTTTCGGATCCCGTGCAAATCTAGCAGGATGCTCGTCCGCTGCCCGCTTCACAGACTCCACGGCTTCATCCAGGTTATCGTTCCTGATCCACCGGTGGAACAGGCGGGCGTCACCAATCTCTTCTATGGCTCGTTCCAATCGTCGCTGAATCTCCTCGGACGATTCGCTTCCTCTTCCCTGCAACCGCTGCACCAGAACCCTGGGATCGCTAGGAAGAATGAAGATCGTTAACGCCTCCGGGTCCAGCTTTCGCACCTGTGAGGCGCCAGTGACTTCAATGTCGAGCAAGACATGGCGCCCGGACTCAAGGATCTTCTGCACGTCGCTGCGCAACGTACCGTATAACTCGCCGCCGTATTGCGCGTGCTCCAGGAACTGACCGTCCTTGACTCCGGCGAGAAACTGACTCGGCTTCCAGAACCGGTAATCGACGCCGTCTTGCTCCGCTGCGCGCGGCTTTCGCGTCGTCGCCGACACCGAGAACCCGAACTGATCCGGATAGCGTGCGCGCAGCGCTTTCGCGATCGTCGTCTTCCCGCCGCCCGAGGGCGCCGACAAGACGACGATGCGCGGCGTCGGCGTCACTCCAGATTCTCCAACTGCTCCCGGAGCTTTTCCAGGTCTCCCTTCATCGCGATCACGGTCTGCGTGATGCGCGCGTCGTTCGCCTTGGAGCCCATCGTGTTCACTTCGCGCAGCAGCTCCTGGGCGAGAAAGCCGAGCTGCTTGCCGACCGCCTGATCGGACCCGAGCGTGGTACGGGCCGCCGCGATGTGCGCCCGAAACCGCACCAGCTCCTCCGTGATGTCGACGCGGTCGGCCAGCAGCGCAATTTCGAGCGCGAGCCGCTGCTCATCCACGTTGGCTCCCGCCGTCAGCTCGGCCACCGCGTGCTTCAGCCGTTCATGCTCCGCCTTGAGCCGGGCGGGGGCCTGCGCTTCGATCACGCGCGCGCCCGCCTCGAGCGCACCGAGCCGCGTAGTGAGCTCGGCGGCGAGCGCTTCGCCCTCGCGCTCGCGCATCGCCACCACGTCCCGGGCGGCCCGCTCCACGATCGGCTTCACGTCCGACCACTGCACCGCCTGCTCCTGGACGCTCCCGCCGTTCGCGGCCGTCAATACGTCCGGATGACGGGCGACAAATGCCAGGTCCACGGTACCCTTGAGCTTCAGCTTCTTCTTCAACTGCTGGGCTGCTGCGAGCACCTGCTTTGCCCGCGCCAGGTCGACCGTGACCCCCGGGGTCTCGGTGGCCGCTCCCTCGACCCAACGGGCGCTGACCGCGACGTGGCCCCGCTCGAGCAGCTGCCGGAGCCGCTCGCGCATCTCGATCTCGATGCCGGCCAGGTCCGCCGGCAACTTGAGCTGCGGGTTGAAATAGCGGTGGTTGACGGTACGGATCTCGACCCGCAGACGTCCGTTCAACACCCGATCTTCGGCGGCGCCGAAGCCTGTCATACTGCGCGGCACAGGGGCTTAAATGTAGTCAGTGGCGCTAGTTCGTGAAGAACCAGCGGGCGCCGTAGCGCTGCACGCTCTTGGGGAAGCCCAGCCCCTCCAGATAGCTCGACCGCATCCGGTTGATGTTCTGCACGGTCCAGAACAGGGTCACACCCGCAAGCTGCAGCTCGATGTTCGTATCGACAAAGCTTGCGCCGTTCATCGCACGAGTGACGACGGTCCCCCCCCCCGTACCCGTGCGGTCGATGCCGCCGAGCGGTGAGCGGCTCCACGACTCGACCGCGGCTTCCGCCCGCAACGCAAAAATGCCGCTCTTGTACACGCGCCAGAATTTCGAGTAGAAGCTCGCCGAGAGCCGCGAATGTTGCGGTGGCTCGAAGTCGCCGCCGCCGATGATCGGATTGTAGTACCAGCCGGACACGCGCAGGCCGGGCAGAAGCTCGACCGATCCGTGAGCGGCGACGAATTCGGTCGCCTCCGTCGGCTGCAGCGAATCGATCGGCCCAATCCCCCCGGCAAAGCCGAGCGGCGCAAACGGATCGCGCCGGCCGCGCCCGACCTCGATGCTGAGTCGTCGATGATCGAACCGGATCCAGGCGCCAACATCGACGGCCGTCTGGATCGAGTCTGCAGCGATGAACAGCGCCTGCACGTCGCGTTGCCACGTACCCTCGGCGCGCACCGAGAAGCCGAGCGGCAAGACGAGCCCGGCAGAGGCGAAGCCACGAACGCCGGCGCGGTCACCCTCATAGAAGGATTGCCGGAAGCCCCCGGCGACGGTGAAACGCGAAAAGAGCGTCCACCCACCCCGTGCCTCGAGCTGCTGCGGCAGGTGCGCGGCGCCGACTCTGGCGGTCGCGACCAGATTCGCGTGGGGCCACGTGTTGCTCGCTTCGATCGTCGCGCTCGAGACCGTGCGGTCGGATTTCAGCGCCGTGTCGTGGCTGATCCTGCTCGAGGCGAGCGTGGTGGTCAGACGATAACCGAGGCCGTCATTGCGCTGGGCGATGAAAAAGCGCAGCTGCCGGTCGTACCGATCCTGGCGCCAGCCCAGCACGCTCTCTTCGCTTGATGCGGCGCGATGCCAGCTCGCGCTCAGGATCTGGAATGATGCCCCGAGCCGCCCCTCCGGCGGGATGTAGTCGAACTTGACCCAGATGTCGCTCGAGCCGAACGGGGCCGTCGAACTCCCGGTGGAGCCGGTGCCGATGCTATTCCAGTCCGCGACGAGCGCCGCCCCAAAGCCGCCGCGCGTGCGCGTCGAGTATCCAGCCCGGTACTCGGCGATATCCTGGTTGCCCGTCAGGATGCCGACGTGCGTCGTGGCCGCGGTCGAGCGCTGGCGCGCCGTCACGAGGTAGATCTGCAGCGCAGCCGGCAGCAGCACGACGTCGATCCGCTCGAGCGGTGCGACGGGAATGCGCGCGGGATCGAGGTACAACGAATCGCGGCCGAGCGGCACGTACGGCACGCCGTCCCAGTATACCTCGAGCGAGGCCGGCCCGCGGCCGGCGTAGAGCACGATCTCCGGCTGGCCATACCCTCCGCCGCGCACCACGTACACGCCGGGGATGTGGCTCAACACGTCGCTGACGGTGCGCGCGCTGGTAAGGAGGAGTGAATCGACGGTAAACGTGTACCGCATACCGCGCGGCAGCGGTCCGGGAGCGATGCCGGGTGTGAAGACCGGCAGGAGGGCCGGAAGCGTGTCGCGCTTGGTCGTGTCTGTGGCTGCGGTCGTATCTCTGCGGGTAGTGTCGGCCTGAGCGGCTGCGGTCCGTGTCGCGCTGAACGCACCGAGGGCGGCGAGCGCGAAGGCCAGCAGGCCTGCTCGAATCAAGCGCCGGCGCGTTTGAGCAGGAACTCCGTGAAGAGTCGCACGCCGATCGCGGTCGGACCCTTCGCGTGGCTTGCGCCTTCGCCCTCCAGGTAGGCCGTTCCCGCGATGTCGAGGTGGACCCACGGGAACCCGTCGACGAATTCGCGCAGGAACCAGGCGCCGGCGATCGTACCGGCGGCCCGGCCGCCGGAGTTCTTCACGTCGGCAACATCCGATTTCCGGCCAGCACCGCTCGCCCGCGCGCTCGCCGGCATCGCGCACTTCGTCGAGCAGCGCCTCATCGTTGCCCAGCATCCCGATTGCGTGATGGCCGAGCGCGACCACGACGGCGCCGGTCAACGTCGCCGCGTCGATCGCCGCCGCGGGCTTGAAGCGCCGCGCGTACGACAGCGCATCGCACAGAATCAGCCGCCCCTCGGCATCGGTGTTGATGATCTCGATGGTCTTCCCCAAATGGCTTTTCACCACGTCACCGGGCTTGACGGCGGTGCCTGATGGCAGGTTTTCCGTGGCCGGTATGAGTCCCACGACGTTGATCTTCGGCTTGAGACGTCCCAGCACCTCGAACGCGCCGAGCACCGCCGTGGCGCCGGACTTGTCGAACTTCATGTCCTCCATGTTCAGCGCCGGCTTGATCGAGATGCCGCCGGAGTCGAACGTGACGCCCTTCCCGATCAGCGCGACGGGCGCACTTCCCGGGGCTCCGCCTTGATACTCCAGGACGATGAAGCGGGGTTCCTCCGCGCTCCCCTGCGCGACCGCCAGTAACGCGCCCATCCCTTCCTTCTTTATCTGCGCTTTGTCCAGGACGGTGACGCCGAACCCATGCGCCGCGGCGAGCTTGCGGGCCTGCTCAGCCAGGTAGGTCGGCGTGCAGACGTTGCCGGGCTGCATCTGCAGGTTGCGCGTGAACAGGTAGCCCGCCGCAATCGCGTCGCCGATCCTGCGTCCCGCCTCCGCTTCTTCCTTATCCGCTGCCTCGAAGATCAGCTCGACCGACTCGACTTCCGGCTTCGGATCCTCGGGCTGCTTCTTGAGCTCCATGAACTGCCAGCTTCCCTGCGCCACGCCCTCGATGAGGACCTGGGCCAGCTCGGCGGCACCGAGGCTGCCCCGGGCTTCTTTGGCGACGCCCAGGGTAAACGTTTGGGTCCCGAGGCTGCGGGCGCGGCGAGCGGCAATGGCGCTCGCGCGTCGGATCGCGCTGCGCGTGATCTCGGTCGGCTTCCCCGCCCCGACGAGCAAGATTCTTTCCGCCTTGCCGGCGCCGTAGACGAGGAGCGTCTCGTCCTTTTGTCCTTTGTAATCGCCGGACGTGACGGCCCGTTCGAGACTGGCATCCTTGAGTGGCGAGACGCCTGCTCCCGGGGTGACGATTACGGCCAGGAGCGGTGTCTCGACATTCAGGAGCGGCTTGGTCGAGATGACAGTCTTCATGACAAGTGCTCGATGATGGCGTCGCCGAAAGTGGAGGTGGAGACTTCGGTGGCGCCCGGCAGCTGGCGGGCGAGATCGTAGGTAACCCGCTGCGCCGCGATGGCGCCCTCGAGCCCGCGCACGATGGCGCGGGCGACGTCGTCCCAGCCCAGCTCCTCGAACATCATGACGCCGGAGAGGATGACGCTGCTCGGGTTGACTTTGTCCTGCCCCGCGTATTTCGGCGCGGTGCCGTGAGTGGCCTCGTACACCGCGAAGCCGTCGCCGACGTTCCCGCCAGGGGCGAGGCCCAAGCCTCCCACCTGGGCTGCGGCCGCGTCAGAGAGGTAATCGCCGTTCAGGTTGGGCGCGGCGATGACGGAGTATTCGTCGGGGCGGAGCACCAGCTGTTGAAACATCGCATCCGCGATGCGGTCCTTGATCACGAGCTTGCCGACGTCTGCTTTGCGCTTGGCGCCTTCCGCCTCGGTCACGGTCTGCTCACTGAAGCGCTCCTTCGCGACCTCGTATCCCCAATCGCGAAAACCGCCCTCGGTGAACTTCATGATGTTGCCCTTGTGCACCAGCGTGACCGACGGCTTTTGCCGCTTGAGCGCGTACTGAATGGCTTTCACGACCAGGCGTTGCGAGCCGAACTTCGACATCGGCTTGATGCCGATGGCGCTGCCGGGGCGGATCTTGGCGCTGAAGCGGCCCGACAGGAACTCGATCACGGCGTCGGCTTCGGCGCTGCCCGCTTTGTACTCGATGCCGGCGTACACGTCTTCGATGTTCTCGCGAAAGATGACGACGTCGAGCTTGCGCGGTTCTTTTACCGGGGCGGGCACACCCGCGAAATAGCGGACCGGCCGGATGCAGGCGTAGAGATCGAGGATCTGGCGGAGGGCGACGTTGAGCGAGCGAATCCCGCCGCCGACGGGCGTCGTCAGCGGGCCTTTGATGGCGACGCGATGCTCGCGGATGCTGTCGAGCGTGTCCTCGGGCAGCCAGTTGCCGCTCTCATTGAATGCTTTCTCGCCCGCGAGGACCTCACGCCAGACGATGCTGCGCTTTGCGCCCGACATCTTGGTGACGGCGGCATCGAACACCTTGGAGGCGGCGCGCCAGATGTCGGGTCCGGTCCCGTCGCCTTCGATGAATGGGATGATGGGGTGGTCGGGGACGATCCAATGGCCGTCTCGGAAGTCGATCTTGGCGCCGACGGCACCACCGCGGCGGCCTTCTACCTGGGTTGGCATGGCCCCCATTCTACCACAAAAAGGCCCGCCTTTGCAGGCGAGCCTTTTCGCTGCAATTCGTCCGACATCTTGCCACTCGAGGGGAGACCGGCGCTTAAAAGGAGCCGCGCTGCGCGGCCGCGGGAGTTGCGCTCGGTTAGCGCGGAGGATCTAGAATGGAACGAGCGCGAGGCGGTGGGGTTATTCCGCTAACTCTGGGCGATGATCTGCGTCTATGTGACGACCCGGAACGGGGGGAGGTTGTAATGGGAAGAGAATTCATGCGACTGACGCGATACACCCGATCAAGCCTGGTCCGCACGCTCATCCTGCTCGTCATCAGCGGGTGTGGCGGGCCCGGCTCCGGCCTCATCGGTATCGCTACGACTGGTGGTGGCGGCGGCACAACCGGCGGTTCGGCCGACGTGCTGAGCTTCTTCGGTCAGCCCAGCTCGGCGACTGCGGGCCAGCTGATGGCGCCCGTGGACGTCGGAGCGATCGATTCCGTCAGCAATCTCGACACCACGTTCACCGGCGGGATCACGATCACACTCGGCTCAAACCCCACCGGCGCCGCACTGCGTGGAACGACCACCGTACGGGCGGCGAGCGGCGTGGCGACGTTTGGTAATCTGACGATCGACAAGCCGGGCACCTACACGCTGCAGGCCAGCGCGAGCGGCGCGACGAACGCCACCAGCTCGGCGTTCGCGATTACAACGCTGACAACGCCGTGAGGCGAATGATCAATGATCAATGATCAATGAACGATGAGATTCCGCCGTTCATTGAACGTTGTTCATTGAGCATTGTTCATTGATCATTTAAAGCCGGTAGCCCGCCAGCGTTCCCGTCGTCGTTCTCAGGAACAACATCCCTGCGATGTCGTCGACCGCGTAGACGGGTTCCCGCTCCTTGCCCAGTTCCACGCGCGACCGCGGCTGCCCGCTATCCTTGTCGATTTGCAAGAGCACGTTGCCGTTGCCGTCGGGTGAGCGCGTGAGCATGAAAACGGCGCTCGAGGATGTGAGTGATGCCTTGAAGCGCTTGCTGGCCAGCGCCGCCGCCTGGCTGGAGTAGCCCTGGAGCTGTGCCCCGCCCTGCGTGTACGCCGTGGCCAGTTGGCCGTAGATCTGTCGGGCCACGGTGTCGGACGCGGTGCGCGACGCCTGCGCGAACGCATCGCCATACGACGATGCCGCCGCGCCATACAGCCCCGCGCGGATCGACTGCACGCGATACAGCGCTCGCAACAGTCCGGGCAATTGCGGCGCCGGATTGTAGACCTGCTGCTTGATCTGTCCGTCGCGGCCGAGCAGGACCAGGTTCTGCGCCGCGATGAGCACGATGCCGGACGGCCGCAGCTCCATCCCCGTCGGGTCCTCATCGCCCTGCATCTTGATCTCGGGGCTCAGCGCGCGATAGCTGCCGTCCTGGCGATTCACCGCATACAGGCGGTGATCGTGGTTCGCGAAGACGTAGAGCGTCGATCCTTCGATCACATGGTGCAAGCGATACCGGTCGGCCTTGTAGTCGCTCGAGCTCAGCGGCTTGCCGCTCTCGATCGCGTCCTTGAACTTGGGCTGGCCGCTCGCGAGGTCGATGACGTTCACCTCCGCGTTCGTCGTCGGATCCGGTTTCGAGATGTACAGCAGTCCAGCGGGCGTGAGCTCGACGTAATCGAGCAGGCCTTTGATCTTCACGTCCTTCTGCAAGCGCAGCGTGGCGGTCGCGACGTTCAGCACATTCACATACGTT
>WNGI01003180.1_pt1 | contig 23460 bp, 17 predicted proteins | sample 5400621 | NCBI WGS metagenome assembly WNGI01 (sample SAMN13153374, study PRJNA577476) | soil metagenome | isolation source: 20 cm soil or saprolite under Garry oak tree replicate 1 | place: USA:California | collected 2016-06-15 | reverse complement strand
CGGCGCCGTCAAACTTCAGGTGGGAACCCATCAAGTGACGCGACTTGTGGATACCTTTGCGCGCGGCAACAACGGCGAGCCCGTTGCTTATGTGGGTTCGAGCGGATATCTCGAGATTGCCGTGAATAAGGCCAACGCCGCCCGCGCCTTGAGCCTAGGCCGCGGTGCTCCGGTGATTCTGACCAAGTAGTGAGCTGCCATCGTCCGGTCGGCGTTTGAGTTTTCACACACCAAGAACAGCTCAGCGGGAAAACTCCTGTGCGGCCATCTGCGAGCGGGTCCGCGGATCGAGCCAATCGCGCCAGGCATCACCGAGCAGATTGAATGAAAGCACGGCCGTCATGACCGCTAACTAAGGCTGGAAACACGACCATGTGTGGAGCGTCAAAGAGGTGGCCCCGCGCATCATTGAGCATTGCCCCCCAGCTAGGAACGGGCGCGAGCACGCCGAGGCCAAGGACGCTGAGCGTGCCTCGCGCGTCGACCGGGAAGCGGCTTTGCGTTACGAGTGAAGACTTTCCTAGGCATCGGCCGGCGCCGGTTGCTTCCGCCTGTGCCAGTAACCCAATGCCGCGAACAGAAGGACCGCAGGCACGCCGGTCAGTCCGCAAACGATAAAGAAAATGCCGTAGGCGTGAATGAGGCCGTGCGTGGTGCTCAGGCTTTCGACCGCAGCACCGGAAAATCCCTTCAAGATCTTTCCCAGCCAGGCATAGGTTGAACTCAAGAGCGCATACTGCGTGGCCGTGTATCCCAGATTGGTGAGACTCGACATGTACGCGACAAGCGTAACGCCTGCAAAGCTGAGGGCGAAGTTGTCACCTACCATGACGAGCGCGAAGAGAGGAATGCTCGTCCCCGCGAACGCGAGAGTCGCAAACGCGGCAGTTGCGGCTGCCTGCATAATGCCCCCGATGACGAGCGCGCGCATGTAGCCAAGCTTCAGCGAGCAGAATCCGCCCGCTGCGATGCCTGCAAACGTAGCGATGAGTCCGATTGAGCCGCGCACCGCTCCGACCGTTCCCTTCGAAAGACCGATGTCATGGTAGTAGGGATTCGACATCGGACCCATGATGAACTCCGGCAACCGGTAGAGGCTGATTGCCGCTAACATCACAAGCGCGAGCCAGCCATGTTCACGGAAGAAAGCGATGAACGGTCCCACAACAGCGTCGAAGAAACCGCGCGGGGTCCAAAGCGGCGCTTCGCGCTCTTTTTCATGCATCACCGCATCCGCGCGCTCCGGTTCCTTCGCAAACCAGGTCGCGATTATTCCAACGGCCATACATGCCCCGTAGATACCGTAGGACATGCGCCAGCCCACGGTCCCTGCCACGATGAGGATAAGGGAATCCGTAGCCAGGAGCGCCAGGCGGTAGCTGAACTGATAGGCAGACGCGAGGAGGCCTTGTTCTTCTCCGTCGTCTGCCGATTCAATTCGCCAGGCATCAACCACAATGTCCTGTGTCGATGAGGCAAACGCGACGACAAGCGCAAAAGCGCCAAGCCGGCTGAGCCCGGCTTTCGTGCCAATTCCGCCCATGGCGGCCAGCGCCAGCCCGACGACGATCTGCGAGAACATCATCCATCCGCGCCGATGTCCAAGCCGTCTAAACAACGGCAAGTCGACGCGATCCATCAAGGGCGCCCACAGAAACTTCAGCGAATATGCAATGCCCACCCAGGAAAGAAACCCGATCGCCGTCAGGGAGGTGTGCTCATCGCGCAGCCAGTAGCCGAACGTATTGCCGACCAGAAAAAAGGGAAGGCCTGAAGAAAACCCGAGCAACAACATCGCCAGCGTTTTGGGCCGCAGGTAATCGGCGATCCGGTGCTTGGGCGGACTCACGCCTTCATTCTCTACCGGAGCCTCACGAAACTCAACCCTCCGACAGCGCGGTCGAGCGTCTGGACGCGCCGGTAAGCGGCAAGCATTCCCGCAGGAATGGCAATCGCGGCGCAGACAACCAGCGCGACAAAGGCGAGCTGAAGCGTTGCGGGATAGCGCTCCAAGATAATCTGGCGCACAGGCGCCTGAAACTTGAAGGACTACCCAAGATCGCTGCGTCCGAGTTGCCACAAGTCGTGTCCATACTGGATGTGGAGCGGCAAATCCAACCCCAATACACGCAATTGAGTCAGTTGTCCCGGTGCCGCACCTTCACCCAGCATCTGCTCGATAGGATCGCCCGGCACGATGTGGATCATGAGAAAGACGAGCGTGAGGACGAGCCAGAGTGCCGGGAGCGTGAGAAGAAATCGTTTGCAGAGGTAGCGCACCATTTGCGGTGAATGACCTAGAAGTTCTCCCTTGAAACTTTCGACTCTCTGGCCGGTTGCAACACTGCCTCCTGAGGTCCCTGCGTCTTGCTTTCATTTTCAGTCGGACGAATGCGCTGGATCTTCACCCGTGCAACGCGCTTTCCGTCCATTTCCACGACCGAGAAGCGAAAGTTGCCATACTCAAAACTTTCACCTCCTTTGGGAATGAAACCCAATTGGTCAAGGACGAAACCACCCACAGTCGCGTAAGCCGGGTCCTCCGGCAAAGTGATGTTGTATTGCGTGTCCAGGTCGCGCACATTCAAAGCCGCGTCAAAAATAAGCGCTCCATCCGCCAGTGTAAGCGGTCGCTCGACAACATCAAACTCGTCGTGGATCTCTCCCACCATCTGTTCGAGAATGTCTTCCATGGTCACCAACCCGAGGATGCTGCCAAATTCGTCCACCACCAGGGCCATGCCGACGTGGCGGGTGCGCAATTCGAGAAGCAGTTCGCTGGCAGGCTTGGTCTCGGGCACGATGAGCACTTCGCGCAAAATACGGCGCAAATCGAAAGGCGGCCGCGATAGATTTTCTTCGAGGCGACGTTCGCGATCAAGGAGAATCCATATCATATCTTTAATATGAACAAAGCCGAGGATGTGGTCCGCCGTTCCGCGATAGACGGGTATCCGCGAACGTTGGGTCGTCGCGAAAACGCGCATCACTTCGTCCAGATTAGACTCTACAGGAAGCGCATGTATGTCCGGTCGCGGCACCATAATCTCCCGAACCTGGATTTGAGCAAGTTCCATTGCACTAAGAATGAACTTTTCTTCACCGCGGGCGATCAGTCCACGCTCGCGAGCCTGTTGAATTTGTATTTGCAACTCTTCCGTCGAATGGGCAACGCCGTGCACTTGCCCAGAGGCAACGCCCAAAGCCTTTACGATGGCACCCGATATCCGGTCGAGCAAATGGATTGCCCAGTGAAAAGTGTTCAGGAACCAACGGAACGGCATGGCCACCAGCAGTGCCACGCGCTCGGCACGGGCCAAACTGAGCGTTTTGGGAACCAATTCCCCGATTACAACGTGCAAGGCACTCAAGAGGGCGAAAGCGCAGGCCAGCGCGATGGCATGGGTGAAAAGCGTGGTGTGCGCTGCCAAGCTACGGGGCCAAATGGCCTGAAATATTTTCGCAAACGCGCGCGGGCACTTCCCTTTGCGACCAGTTGCCGCACGCGTGACAATCGCACCGCAACCAGCGAGAACTCCGTCGCTGCAAAAAAACCATTCAGCGCGACCAACGCCAGGACGCCAATCAGGCGCACCGCAAGCATAGCTGGATTCTGCCCTCCAACCGCATTGTAGCAGCACTACCGCGGGGCGCCGGTAACCGTTCTATGCCGCGTACGTCCAACTTCTTTGGATTCACGAATGCCGCAACTCGGTTGCGGCGGACAGGAAAGAATGAAAGATTCAGGCGAGGTATTGACATAACGCTTTGGACGTTTTTAGGATATTCTTTCCGAGTAGCACGGTTTGAAGGAGTGTTCAGCTAACTAGTGCAGCGCCAAAACAGGATGACTTACTTCCAAGAACAAAAAAATCTATGATTACTGTAAAAGATCTTTCCAAGCGGTACGCCCGTAACACCGCTGTGGATCACATCTCGTTCGAGGTCGAGAGGGGCCAGATCGTCGGCTTTCTGGGGCCGAATGGCGCCGGCAAAACAACCACGATGAGGATGCTGACGTGCTTCCTGCCGCCCAGTTCGGGCATGGCAACCGTTGCCGGTTTTGATGTCATCGAAGCGCCGCTCGAAGTCAAAAAACGTATTGGCTATCTCCCCGAAGCGCCGCCGCTTTATCTCGAAATGCAAACTGCAGAATACCTGACGTTTGTTGGGAAACTGAAAGGACTCTCCGGCGCCGAGCTGCGGCAACGCGTCGACACGGTTTGCGACCGCTGCGCAATCGGAGACGTGAAGAACAAGCTGCTCGGAAAACTATCCAAGGGCTACCGTCAGCGGGTCGGCCTGGCTCAGGCTATTATTCACAATCCCGACGTGCTTATCCTGGACGAGCCGACCGCCGGACTCGATCCCAAGCAAATCAACGAGACCCGTGATCTGATCAAAGGCCTGGCAGGCGACCACACGATTATTCTGAGTACGCATATCCTGCCGGAAGTCGAACAGACCTGTGAGAAGGTCATCATCATCAACAAGGGCAAGCTGGTCGCTACGGATTCGGTGAACAATTTGCAGAGCCGCGCGCGCGGGGCCGAGTTGGTGCTGGTCGAAGTGGGCGGACGAAACGGTGCGCTGGATTTCGCCAGTGTTCAACACCGGCTCGAGCAGGTCGCGGGCATCGGCCGAGTGGCTTTCAAGGAAAAAAGGCAGAGTGGCGCCACATTCGAGGTGGAGAGCGCCAAGGACAAATTCGTGCGCGGAGACCTGGCCCGCGCCGTCGTTGAAGCAGGCTGGGACCTCAATGAATTGCGAACCGCGGCAGTGAGTCTTGAAGAAATCTTCCTTCAGCTCACGCGCGAGCAAGCTCCCGCTCCGTCGCTAGAGGCACGGACAAAGAAAGCAGAACAATGAGAAATATCTGGGTTATTTGCCGCAAGGAGCTGCGCAGCTATTTCGTCTCCCCTGTTGCCTATGTTCTCTTTGTCATGTTTGCCCTGATCTTCGGGTGGTTTTTCTGGAACATGCTGGGCGCCTTTGTCTTTTACAGCATGGCCTCCCAGATGCGCGGCGAGATGACGCCCATGAACGTCAACGAACAGATCCTTCGCCAACTACTCGGCAATATGAACGTCGTTGGGCTTTTCTTCATACCGGTCATAACCATGCGCCTATTTGCCGAGGAAAAGCGAAACGGCACCATCGAACTGCTGGCCACTTCTCCGATCCAGGATTTCGAGGTAATCCTCGGAAAATGGCTCGCTGCCGTGGCGCTTTACGCAGGCATGCTCCTGCTGACGGGACTGAATCTCGCGTTCGTCTTCAAGTATGGCAATCCCGATTGGAAACCGATGGCAGTGGGTTATCTCGGGCTCCTCTTGCAGGCCTCGGCTCTGCTGGCCATCGGCACATTTATTTCCAGCCTGACCAAGAACCAGATCATTGCTGGGGCGGCATCGTTTGGTGTCTGCCTCCTGGTTTTCGTTCTCGGATGGGCGAGCGGGTACGAAACCTCAACTTGGGCACAAGTGCTCTCCTACATGTCGGTTACCTCGCATATGGAATCCTTCACAAAAGGCGTCTTGGATTCCAAGGACGCCGTCTACTACGTGACCGTTATTTTCTTGGGGCTCTTCCTGACGGCGCGCTCACTCGAATCACTCCGGTGGAGGTCATAAGTGAATCTGCAGCTTCTCAAGGCGCGGCAAACAAAATACGTTGGTTACGCAACGTTATATATTTTAGTCGTGGTTGCAATCGTAAGCACGGTAAATGTCTTGGCCAATCGCTATGACAAGACGTACGATGCAACCTCCAACAAACGGTACAGCCTTTCCGAACAGACCGCGAAGATCGTCAAAGGCCTAAAAGAGGACGCCAAGATCACTTATTTTGACCAGGGCACCCGCTTCGAGCGGGCCAAAGATCAGTTGGACCTGTATGCCAAGCTCTCTCGCAGAGTTCATGTCGATTTCATTGATGTGGATAAGAAACCACAATTGGCCCGCGAAGCCGGAATCAAGAGCTACGGCACAACCATGGTGGAAATCGGGGCGAAACGAGAAGAAGCGAAAGGCACCAGCGAGGAAGATATCACGGGAGCATTAATTCGCGCCCTGAAGAACAATGCGCGAACCGTTTGTTTTGTCTCCGGAAGCGGAGAGCATCAGATCGACGACACGGATAGAAGCGGTTATTCGCGCCTGCGCGACCTCCTCGTCAAGGAAGAATACAACTCAAAATCGATCAGCCTCTTGCAAAAAGCGGAGGTCCCTAGCGAGTGCATGGTCCTCGTGGTTGCCGGACCGACCGGGGACTACCAGCAGCCCGCCGTCGCTGCCATAAAAAAATACGTTGAAGAAGGCGGACGAGCACTGCTCCTTCTTGATCCTCCCCTGAAGATGGGCCGCTCGGAAATTGCCGACAACGACGCATTGGCAGGTCTGCTCCAAAGCTGGGGCGTCACCTTGGACAAAGATTTGATCCTCGACCTTAATCCCATTGGGCAACTTGCCGGTCTTGGTCCGCAGGTGGCGCTTGTGACTCATTACGAGCGGCACGCAATCGTGAACGAGCTGAAAGGTTCCGCCACAGGATTCCCGCTGGTGCGCTCCATGGACGTGAAGAGCACAGATAAGACGACCGTAGAGAAACTGTTTGGTTCATCCGAAAGCAGCCTGGCCACCAGCAAGTTGAATTCTCCCGAAGTCGATCCCAACGATCCGAAAAACAAGAAGGGACCGCTGACCATTGCCGCATCCGGCTCCTACAGAACAGGAAAGGAGAACTCCGAAGGGCGGTTTGTCGTGGTGGGAAGTTCGGCCTGGGCCGCCAATTCCTTTATCAGTTTTAATGGCAACCGTGATCTGGCGATGAACGTCATGAACTGGCTCGCCTCCGATGAGGATCTGATCTCCATTCGCCCGAAAGACCGTGATGACCGCCGGATCACTATGACCCGTGGCCAGTTGAATTGGGTCGGCATCACCAGCCTTGGACTACTGCCCTTGGGAATTGTGATTACAGGAGTCTCGGTGTGGTGGCGACGAAGGTAACCGTTCTGCGCTCGAAGAGCGTATCAGGTGCGCCGCTATGAAAATCCGCGATCTACTGGTCGCTGCCATGGTGCTGTCGGCCCTGGTTGGCGCGCTCTATTGGTCCAATCGTCACCAATCTGCGGAAAGCTCCGCGGACTCCAGCCCCGAGTCGTCGCCGAAAATCCTGACCCTTCAAGCGGCGGATATTGCCGCACTCTCGATTCGGAAAAAAAGTGGTGATAGCGTCGCTCTGGCGAGAAATGACGCAGGGCAGTGGCAAATCACTGCGCCTCAGGCGCTCGCCGCGGATCAGGATGCAGTATCGAGCATGTTGTCCACTCTGACGTCGCTGAATTCAGACCGGCTTGTCGAAGACAAGGCCAGCAACTTCGCCCAGTACGGCCTCACCCAGTCGTCGATCGAAGTGGAGATTACGAAAAAGGATGGGAAAACCCAAAAGCTCCTAATCGGGGATGACACACCGACAGCCAATGGCGCGTACGCGACACTGGCCGGAGATTCTCGCGTGTTTACCATGGCGAGCTACAAGAAGAACGTCTTCGTCAAGAGTTCGAATGATCTGCGAGACAAACGCCTGCTGACCTTTGATTCGGACAAAGTTTCTGGCATTGAATTGACGGCCAAGAAACAAACCATTGCGCTTGCGCGCAGCAAAGATGAGTGGCAGATCGTAAGGCCGAAACCGTTCCGCGCGGACCGCTCCCAAGCGGAAGAGCTGCTGCGGACCTTGCACGATGCAAGAATGGATTTGAGCGGAAGTGAAGATGACAAGAAGGCGTCCGCGGCTTTCGGCTCGGGCACTCCTTTTGCAGCGGCAAGGGTGACGGATGTCTCCGGCACTCAGGAACTGCAGGTTCGGAAAAACAAAGACGACTATTACGCAAAGTCCAGCGCGGTCCCGGGTGTCTATAAGATTTCGAGCGCTACTGGACCAGGACTGAATAAGAGCCTCGACGATTTCCGAAACAAAAAGCTCTTCGACTTCGGCTTCGCCGAACCCGACAAAATCGAGCTTCACGATGGCTCCAAGAGCTATCTCCTGACGCGCAGCGGCAGCGATTCGTGGTCCAATGGCGCAAAGATGGACCCGGTCACGGTGTCCGCGCTCGTTGAGAAAATCCGCGACCTGTCTGCCAGCAAGTTTGCCGAGACGGGATTCACCGTGCCAGCCATCGACCTAACCATAACTTCCGACGGGGGCAAGCGCGTGGAAAAAGTGATACTTTCGAAGAATGGCGACAACTACGTCGCGAAAAGAGAAAACGAACCCGCTCTTTATGAGCTGAACGCTTCGACCGTCACCGAATTGCAGAAGTCGGCGGCTGATCTGAAGCCGGCTCCGCCACCCAATAAGAAATAGCGCTGAAATCTATCGAGAACAGCATTCGCCCACGGTTAGCGAATCTCCCCCAACGTGGCGCTTCGTCTCACAGTCGTGTTCGACTTGGTTGCGCGCACGAAGCACCTCCTCTACACTCACTTTTTGCCTAATTCGCGTGGGAGTGAGCTTGCGAACCATTCTTCGGATGTTCTCCTGGATCTTCGCCATTCTGGTGATTGCAGCCGGTGCCTTGGCGTGGTGGTTTGTCTACCGCCCGCTGCCGCAACTCGACGGAAGCGCTTCCTTACCTGGTCTCCTGCGAGAGGTCACTGTCGAACGTGACCGCTGGGGCGTGCCGCACATCCGTGCCGCGTCAAGCGAAGATCTCGCGGAGGCCCAGGGCTACGTCATGGCACAGGACCGCCTCTGGCAGATGGATCTGCTGCGCCGCGTCGCCCGCGGGCAGCTTTCTGAAATCCTGGGCCCCAAGACGGTTCTCATCGACAAAGAGTTTCGAACGAACGGCTTCGGCCGCGCCGCAGAGCGTGACGCCGCACTGCTCGACCCCGAATCTCGCAAGATGGTGGAAGCGTATGCGCGTGGTGTGAACCAATTTATCGAGCAGCACAGAAACAATCTCCCTCTGGAATTTTCACTCCTTCGTTACGAGCCCAGGCCTTGGCAGTCGTCCGATACCGTAGCTATTTCAGGCTACCTGTACCGAACTCTGACGGACACCTGGGAAAGAGAATTAAATCGTGCCAAAGTCGTGGAACGCGCCGGGGCAGACCGTGCCAAGGATCTCTTCTCGCAAGAGGCCCCCATGGATCATTTCGTCGTCGGCGATCCCAAGGTTATCGATGATGGCTCGCAACGTTCCGCAGCAGACCCCGACGATGAAGATGATGACGACGACATGCAACCGGATACCGTGCTAAAAGCTGACCGTGGGGCTTCGACCGGCGTCCGGACTTCGGAAAGCGGGCCAGACTTGACTGCGGCTCTCACGCAGTCCATCCAAGAGTTTTTACAGGAATCAAAGAGCGAGATTCGCCAAGGTCTTGGCAGCAACAACTGGGTCGTGAGTGGCGCCCATACCGCCACCGGGAAGCCTTTGTTGGCCAATGACACCCATCTCGAGCTCTCCATTCCATCAATCTGGTATGAGCTTCACCTCACGGCACCCGGATGGGACGTCAAAGGCGTCACCTTCCCCGGTGCACCGATGATCGTCATCGGGCACAACCAGCATATCGCCTGGGGCTTCACCAATAACGGCGCCGACGTTCAGGATCTTTACGTCGAGACGTTCAATCCGGCCTCCCCGGATGAATATCGGGTGAAGGGCGCGTGGACGAAGGCGCAAGTCATCGACGAGACCATCCGCATCAAAGGCCAGCCGGACGAACACTTGAAGATTGTCGTGACTCGTCACGGCCCGATCGTTCATCGCGAGGGAGACAAGGCTTACGCACTTCGCTGGACGGCGACGGAACCGGGTGGGCTCGCCAACAGCTACAACTGGCTGGGCAAGGCGCGCAACTGGAAAGAATTCCGCGAAATTATGAGGCACGTCTGGGGCCCAGGACAGAACGCTGTCTACGCGGATGTGGAGGGCAATATCGGATACGTGATGGCCGCGCGAGTGCCGATTCGAAAAAAGGGGCACGGCGAAGTGCCTGTTCCGGGAGACACGGACGACTACGAGTGGACCGGCTACATCCCGTTTGACCAGCTCCCGCAGGCGCTCAACCCCGAAAGTGGATTGATTGTCACTGCCAATGCGCGTGTCGTGGGGCCAAATTACAAACCATATCTCACGGATCGCTGGGAAGAGCCTTACCGCACCGCGCGGATCTACGATCTACTGCATGACCGTCACGATTTACGCCCCGAGGACATGCTTAAAGTCCAGACCGACACGTATAGTTATCCCCACCTCTTCCTCGCCGATCAATTGATGGCAGCGGCGAAAATAGCGCAACCCAAAGACCCACGCGCTCGAACGCTCATCGAAGGCCTGAAGGATTGGAATGGAATCGCCGATGCCCGCTCTCCGGAAGTTTCTTTTCTTCACGCAGCGCGCCGGGCGGCTATCGACCTCCTCCTCGAGCCGTTTCTTGGAAAAGATACCAATCTTTATCACTGGCGGAGCACCGCATTTCTGCAAAAGGTCCTCACGGACCGACCCGCGAAGTGGTTGCCCGCGGCTTATAAAAACTATGACGAATTGCTTGCGGCGGCCGCTGACCTTGCCGTAGCCAATTTGGCCGAACAGACCAAGAGCGGTCGCGTTGAAGATTGGGCGTGGAAGTGCTTCAACTCCCTGGATATGTTTCATCCCCTTGGACACGATGGTCTGTTGAAGCGATTCCTCAGCATCACGGACAAGCCCCAAGCAGGAACCGTTTACAGCGTGCGCGCGGCGACGAAGCATCACGGCCCCGCGATGCGTTTTGTTGGCAACCCCGGAAATTGGGATGAATCTATTTTGCTGATCCCCGCGGGACAATCCGGGCAGCCGGGTAGTAGCCATTACTCCGATCAATTTTCCTACTGGTACGAAGGCAAACCCGTTTTCGCGGCGTTCAGCGATGCGGCCGAGGCGAACGCGCGCAGGCACGCACTCACCCTCAAGCCTGGTTCTTGATCCCGTACAGCGCTCATGCCCGAACTCCCGGAAGTGGAAGCTGTCGTTCGCACGCTACGTCCCCTCGTCCAGGGCCGGAAAATTCGTTGCGTTCACGTCCCTCACCCGATCGCCACCAAGCCCCAAGACCCTGCGCAGGTCGCCCGCCAAGTCCAGGGCCGCCGCATTCGCATTGTCGATCGCCAAGGGAAATATGTGCTTCTCGTATTCGACCGCGGGCTCCTGACGATGCACCTTCGGCTCGATGGCCGACTCCTATGGTTTTCGAACGGCCAAGAACTGCGGGAGCGTGCCAACCAGGGTGAAGACGGCGTGCACGTCGATGTTGCCCTCGAATTGGACAAAGGTGTCCTCGGCTTCGCCGATCGCCGCCACTTTGGCCGCCTTCACGTCTGGGAATCCGTTGATGATTGCCCTGGCCTCAGCGCGTTGGGCATCGACGCCCTCTCACGCGATTTCACCTCCCACTGCTTTGCCGCATTGCTCTCTGCGTCCAAGCGTCCGTTGAAGGACTTCTTGCTGGATCAATCGCGGGTCGCTGGTATCGGCAACATCTACTCTTGCGAATCGCTGTGGCAGGCTCGCCTCGACCCTCGCCGCCGCGCCAACACCTTGAAACCGCGGGAGGCGCGCCGCCTGCACAAAGCAATTGTGTCCGTTCTCGCGCGTGCCTTAGAATGCTGTCTGCATCCGGCGCCCAACTTTCGCGATCCGGAGTGGTGGTTTCAAGGGTTGGAACGTATTCTTCGCGCCTACGGCCGCGAGGGAAGATCCTGCCGCCGCTGCGGTGAGCCGATCCGGCGTATTGCGCAGGGCGGCCGGTCAACGTACTGGTGTAGGCGCTGTCAGCAATAGGCGCCACCAAAGGATACGGGCCGATCGCGTGAATACACCTGCTACTAAGAAACCTGAACTGCAGAAAAAACCCGATTTTGAGCGTTCGCTTGCCCGCCTGGAGGAAGTCGTTCGCCGCTTGGAAAGCCCGCAACTCTCTCTGGACGACGCGATGAAGCTGTTCGAGGAGGGCGTCGCGCTCTCACGCGAATGCCAGAAGCAACTGGAAGAGGCCGAGGGGCGAGTGGAAATCCTCCTGAAGAGAGCCGATGGCAAGCTTGCCGCAGAGCCGTTCGACCCTGAGCGGGAGACCGAATCGTGATGCACCCCGGCAGTCCGCTGGACCCCTATTCCCTGCTGCGATGAAACTTCCCCCATTTTTCGAAGAAGACCGGCTGGCCGTCGATGCCGCTCTTGAACGTCTCCTCCCTGCTGAAACCGCGCCACCTTCTTCCATTCATACGGCAATGCGTTACAGTGTCTTCGCCGGCGGAAAGCGAATCCGCCCCATCCTGTGTCTCGAGACGTCGCGCATCTTCACCAGCGTTGTCTTACCCACTCTTCACCCTGCCTGCGCCATCGAATTGATCCACACCTATTCTTTGATCCACGATGATTTGCCGGCACTGGACAACGATGATCTCCGCCGCGGCAAGCCAACTTGCCATAAGAAATTCGGCGAAGCTATCGCCATCCTCGCGGGCGACGCTCTCCTTACGCTGGCGTTCGAAACCATCGGAGCGACACCCGCCGCCGCGGAGCGCCGCGCCGCCATTCTCTCGGAAGTGGCCGCCGCGGCCGGAACTATCAACGGAATGGTAGGTGGCCAGGTCGCTGACATCGAAGCCGAAGGTAAGCCCGTCGATGAGCAGATGCTGGAGTACATTCACCGCTCGAAAACCGCCGCGCTCATCAGTGCTTCTATAACGGCCGGGGCCTTGTGCGCAGGGGCCAGCTCCGAAGATGTCGCGCGCCTGCGGCGATTCGGCGGGACCATCGGCTGGGCTTTCCAGGTCATTGACGACATCCTTGACGTCGAGGAGTCCTCCGCCGCACTTGGCAAGACCGCGGGAAAGGACCTGGCGCAGCAAAAGGCAACCTACCCGGCAGTTTACGGTCTGGAGCGCTCTCACCAGATTGCCAATCGTCTCGCCACCGAAGCCATTGCTGAACTCGCACCATACGCGGAGCGCGCCGCGCGCCTCCGCGAAATCGCGGAATTCCTTGTGCTTCGCCGCGCTTGATCGTTCGAACGTCTCATGAAACCTAAGGCAGACCGCAAACGGCTCGATCTTCTTCTTGTCGAGCGAGGCTGCGCCGAATCTCCCCGGAAAGCCATGGCGATGATCCTCGCCGGTGAAGTTCAGGTGGACGGCCAACCAACGGAAAAGGCAGGTATGCCCGTCTCGCAAGACGCGCGCATCGAAATCGTCAGCCGGCGCCAGAAGTTCGTCAGTCGCGGTGGAATGAAACTCGAAGGCGCGCTAGAAGACTTTGCGATTGAGCCGGCTGGGTGCGTTTGCTTGGATGTCGGCTCCTCGAACGGCGGCTTCACGGATTGCTTGCTACAGCGCGGCGCAGTGCGCGTCTACGCCGTCGACGTGAATGTTGAACAGCTTGACTGGAAGCTGCGCCAGAACCCTGACGTCATTCCAATTGAGCGGAACGCGCGCGAACTGCGCGTTAAAGATCTCCCCGAAAGCGTCGACATCGTGGTGATTGATGTTTCCTTCATCTCGGTCAAGAAAGTAGTCAAGCCCGCAATAACAGTGGCAAAACCCCGCGCCGGCTTTCTCATCCTTATCAAGCCGCAATTCGAGTTGCGCCGCGAGGAGATTGAGCCCGGTGGAATCGTGAAAGATAAGAAGTTGCACGATAGGGCGATCCTGACTGTTCAGGAATGCGTCGAATCCGTTGGACTGGATTACCTCGGAATCCGCCCGAGTCATCTCCTGGGGGCCGAAGGCAATCAGGAGTATTTTCTCTACGCACGCAAAAAGTCCCTAGAGTAGAATCGCAGGCGGACATGCAACCCCGACAACCTGTTCAAACCATCGGCATCATTTCTCGCCCTCGCCGCTCGAATCTTGTCGTCGTTGTGCCGCCCCTGCTGAAGTGGCTCGAAGCGCACGGCATACAATCAATCATCGACGAAGAGACGGCCAGTTCTTTGCCGGACGGCTCGAAAGGTCAGACTCGAGAGCGCGTGGCAGACGCGTCGCAACTTCTGCTTGTGCTTGGCGGTGACGGCACCATGCTTGCGGCCGCCCGTCTGGCCGCTCCGCGAGGAATTCCGATCTTGCCCATCAATATGGGCAGCCTGGGCTTCCTTACCAGCTTCACCATGGAAGAGCTCCACCCGGCCCTTGATGACACTTTGGAGGGCCGCTTTTCGCTCAGCGAACGCGTCATGATCAGCGTCGAGCTCGAACGCGCGGGCAAGGTGATCGATAATCAGCGCGTGTTGAACGAAGTGGTGATCAATAAGGGCGCGCTCGCCCGCATGATCGAGCCTGAGCTCACCATTGACGGCGATTTTGTCTGCCGTTACCGGGCCGACGGCCTGATCGTAGCCAGCCCTACCGGCTCCACTGCCTATTCCCTTTCCGCCGGCGGACCCATCGTGCATCCCACCGTGGAATCCTTCGTGATCACTCCCATCTGTCCGCACACGCTGAGTGATCGACCGCTTGTAATCCGTGACTCATCTTCCGTCGAGTTGAAACTCTCAGGGAACACGGAGTCCGTTTTTATGACCCTCGACGGACAGCGAGGTATTCCATTGCAACCTACGGACCTTGTCCGCATCTCCCGTGCGAAAGAGCCGCTCAAGCTCATCCAGCCGCCAAAGAAATCGTATTTCGAGATTTTGCGCAGCAAGCTGAAATGGGGCGAAGCGTAGCTGCCAAGCCGGAATCGACTAGCCGAGAACATCGGTGCGCAGCAGATCGTTGCGAGTTTCGCGCCGGCGAATCAGCCGAAAGCGCTTGCCCTCGACCAAAACTTCAGCGGGACGGCATCGCGCATTATAATTCGACGCTTGCGACATTCCGTAAGCTCCGGCAACCCAAATGGCGAGTAGGTCACCCGCCTTTACTTCCCCAAGCGGCCAATCCCGCAAAAAGCAATCGCCCGTCTCGCAGACCGGCCCAACAATGTCCACTGGTTCGCGACCGGCATCATTTTCTTTCCGTTCTCGCACAATTCTCGTAATGGGGTGGATCGCCCCGTAGAGAGCCGGCCGCATCAGGTCGTTCATCGCCGAATCCACGACTACAAACGTCTTGCCCCGATTCATTTTCGTATAGACCACGCGTGTCAACAGAACACTGGCCGGAGCGATAATCGAGCGCCCCGGCTCCAGTAAGAGGTGCACGCCAAGTCTCCGCACCATCTGCGAAACCAGCCGCGCGTACTCCGTTCGCGTCGGCGGCTTCTGGTCAGAATAACGCACTCCAAGCCCGCCCCCTACATCCAGGTACCGCAGCTCGATTCGCGCGCGCCGCAACTCTCCGATAAAACCGGCCAGCCGCCGCAGTGCGCGGCGAAAGGGAATAAGCGTGGTGATCTGCGAGCCGATATGCGCGCTGATTCCCTGCCAGGAGATCCATTTCGAATCGCGATGCGCAAGGTAAAGCCGTTTGGCCTCAGACCAATCCAATCCAAACTTGTGTTCGTGACGACCGGTGGCAATGTGCGGGTGGCCGCCGGCTTGCACATCGGGATTCACTCGAATCGCGGCCGCAGGTGACCTGCCTCCCCGTCCGGCCAGCCGCGCTGCCTCCTCGACCAAAATGTCCAGCTCGGCCTCGGATTCGGCGTTGAAAAGCAGAATGCCAGCGCGTCTGCCTCGTCCGTGCACTGGATAGTTCAGCGCTTCGCGAATTTCGTGCCGGTCCTTGCCGACGCCGGAAAAAACAATCCGATCACCGCTCACGCCGATGCGCTCCAAGTGGTGGAGTTCTCCGCCGGAAACAATGTCAAAACCGCTTCCCAACTTCGCAAGATGATTCAGAATGGACAGATTTCCGTTGGACTTTACGGCAAAACACAAAGTATGGGAGAGCTCCCCAAACCCGCTGTGAAGCTCCTTATAGGCGTCATCAATCGCCGCGCGGCTATATACGTAGGTTGGCGTACCAAACTTCTGTGCAACCGAATCCAGCGGCACGTTTTCGCACACCACTTCTTCGCCGGTGGCACTCCGCGCATCGTTTTTCTTCCAGCCGAAGTGCGGCGTGAAAGAAGCCGGATCGACATATTTGAGTCTGCGTGAAGATGAGTCAATCGAATGGCTCATCGGACTTTTGCGACCACCAGTGTCCGGTCATCGGAAAGCGGAGCGCTCTGGGTGAACCAATCCACCTCGCGCAGAATCACGTCGGCAATTTCCGTCGCAGACGCTTCATGGTGCTGTTCAATCAGCTTCATGAGCCGCGTGATCCCGAAGAACTGGCCCTCGCTGTTCATGGTCTCCGCGATTCCGTCCGAGTGAAATACAAGAATATTTCCGGACTCGAGCGTAACCGACCATTCCTCATAGGTCACTTCTTCGAAAATGCCCAGCGGAAAGCCCGTCAATTCGATTTTGCCTGAGCGTCTATCCTTATACAGCAGCGGCTGCGATTGCCCCGCGTTCGCCACTCGAAGTTTCTGACGGCCCTTTTGCCAGGTGGCAAAGCACGCCGTCATGAATCGCCCCTCGATGCGCCGTTCGCCCACCAGTTGGTTCATTTGCTTCAGCATTTCTGCGGGCTGCAGCTTTTGCGGGGCCAGACTCCGCATGATTCCGATAGCTACTGCTCCATAGAGTGCCGCCGCCGTTCCCTTGCCGCTCACATCTCCCAGCGCAATTCCCAGTTGCTGTGGCCCATAGCGCAGAAACTCATAGAGGTCGCCGCACACTTCCCGCGCGGAAAGGTATCGGGCGGCCATCTCCAGGCCATAGTCTTCCGTCGGCACCGGCCGCAGCAACGCGCCCTGAATTCTTTTCGCCGCCTGCAAATCCCGTTCCAGTCGCGCCTCGTCGCGAGCCAACTGCTCGTAAAGGCGCGCATTTTCCAGCGAGACAGCGAGGTTCGCCGTCAGGATCGAAAGCGCCTGCACGTGATCCTCAGTGAAATAATTCAGTTGCGGGCTTTCCAAATCCAGCACGCCAATCACTCTTCCTTTGTGCATCATGGGAATCGCCAGTTCCGAGCGCGTCTCAGGGTTCACCATCAGGTAGCGAGGATCGACGGTTACATCCGGAACGAGAACCGGCTCCTTCAAAGTGGCTGCTGCCCCAACGATGCCATCACCCGAGGAGGCTCGCAGTTTTCCCTGCACGCGATGGCCGTGCTTTACGTCCACGCGGTGGCGGAAAATCTTTTGCTCCTCGTCATAAAGCATGATGCTCAGTATCTGGTAATCAATGACCCGCTTGGTCTGTTCTGCTGCCCGCCGCAAAAGCTCTTCGACCTCCAGGATCGCGCCGGTTTCGCGGCTGACTTCGCTCAACAGTAAAAGCGTGTCCGCCTGCGTCCGTACCTTCTGAAACAGCCGCGCGTTTTCAATCGCCACCGCAAGCCGACTGGCCAGCAGCGTCAAAATATTCTGTTGGTCGCGAGTAAAGTAATCGAGGTGGCGGCTCTGAATATCCAGCACGCCGACGCACTTTCCGCGAAGCATCAGCGGCACGGCCAGTTCCGAACGCACGCTGTCGATAGCGTTGATGTACCGCGCGTCCTTGGAAGTATCACTGACTCGCACCGAGTGACCCGTGGCAGCCGCCGTTCCCGTAATTCAAAGCGGCCGATCGGGCCAGTACCTCGTCCGGATCCAGCGAGGCGTTCACTTCCTCGCCGATTTCCGCGAGTGTCGACAGGACCTCGGCGGAGACTTCCGTTCCGCCGTTCAATGCGACTGTTGTCATAGGTTCATCGGTTGGATTCATGAAGTAGATATTATATCAGGCGGCGAAGCGTAAGCCCTGTGAAGGTCACGCATCGATGTGATTTCTGATTGTTTTTCTCATCCTGAGGCCGATTTGTGCGCCGTGGCGAATCGCATGCGGCCTTAGCGGGCGCCTGAAAATAGATGCTGCCATCCTGAAGCCATTCTGCCTAGGACGCCCGATCGAAGTCTCCGGTTTCTGCCGGAAAAAACCTCAATTTAGAGTGTTTCCCTCACTGAATGATTGACTTCTTTTCACCGGCAAACTCCAAGCCAGCGCTCAAGTCAATTTTTCTTCCGCTGTTAGGAATGGTTTGCTCCATGAGACTTTAATAGGATCCCAACGTAGGGCAGGTTCCTGTAACGCTCGGCGTAATCAAGCCCGTAACCGACCACAAATTCGTTGGGAATGGAAAATCCAACGTAGTCGGCGCGTACCGCGGCGATCCGCCGTTCCGGCTTGTCCAGTAGGACGGCCACGCGCAGATGCTTAGGCTTGCGCTGCTGGAACAACCGCAGCAGGTACCGCAACGTCATTCCCGTATCCAGAATGTCCTCGACAACGATGACCGTTTTCCCTTCAATGCTGGAGTCCAGGTCCCGGGTCAACCGGACTTGGCCCGACGAGTGCGTTTTTTGCCCGTAGCTCGACACGGCGATGAAGTCAAAAGAAACCTCCCCCGGAATGCTTCTTGCCAGGTCGGTCAGAAAGAAAACCCCGCCCTTTAAAACACTGATCAGATGCAATGGCTCGCCGGGAAAATCTTTCCGGATTTCTCGAGCTAGAGCCTGAATGCGCTTTTGAATCCGGGCTCCTGTAATTAAAACTCTGACCCGCTCCCGCGGCGTCCTGGTACTTTGCGGCCTGGCTTTTTTGGATACTGGCATCACATTCCTCGAACATGGCACCGAGACTGTAACGCACGCGCGTGCGGCGCGGCAAGACACACTTGTAACGCGCCAATCTAGGCTTAGGGCGTTTATACCGTCGCAATCTGCGTTGCTTAGTCTCGCGCAACCCGATTGACTTAGAATTAGATACTGGTTTTGGCGCCTCGAGATTATTGTGTCTGGCGCGCCGAAGTTTTCCACAGGGTATTGCTTCAACGCATGTAATTCCTGTGATAGAAGGAGGGTAACAAATCCGGAATCTGGTGCTGTCTTAGTCGGCGTTTGCAGCTCTGTGATCCGCCTTCAAACTGTGGGGGCCCTCCACTCCACCCCCGGAGGTTTTTAGGTCCGCGCGCTAGTGTGTGAAGCGTCGGCAATGAGAGAAAGGGAGAAACGTCAATGAATAAGAGTGGCATGAGCCCCTCCATCGTAAGATTTTGCCTCGCCCTTCTAGCTATCGTCTTCTTCTCTTGCGCCGCTATCGCGCAATCTACCACCGACGGCGCCATCGGCGGGCTCGTAACCGATCAGTCGGGAGCAGTAGTCCCTGGCGCAAACGTCTCTTCGCGTAATCTTGGCACAGGGGGTAGTTCAACTGCTGCGACCGACGGCATCGGTCGTTATACTTTGACTCACCTCCAGCCCGGCCTCTACTCATTGGAGATCATTGCCAAGGGATTTGCAGGTTACAAAGCGACAAATATCACCGTTGAGGTCGGACGTCTGACACCTATCGACGCCACGCTTGACGTTAAGTCACAAACGGAAATCATCGTAGCTACCGCCGAAGCTCCGGTGATCGTCACGGATCGTGCGGATTTCTCCACGAATATTAATTCCACTTCTATTGAAAATCTGCCAATTAATGGCCGGAGGTGGTCCTCTTTTGCGCTCAGCAGTCCAGGTGCCGTGCCAGATGGCGGATTCGGGCTTGTAAGCTTCCGCGGCATATCAGGCCTGCTGAATAACAACACCGTGGATGGCGCTGATAACAACCAGGCGTTTTTCAGTGAAGAGCGCGGGCGCACTCGTATTAGCTACTCCACCAGTGAAGCAGCCATACAGGAGTTCCAGATCAACACTTCGAACTATTCTGCAGAATACGGCCGTTCGGCTGGTGGCGTCGTCAATGCCGTAACCAAGAGCGGCACCAATCAGATTCGCGGGCAAGCGTTCTGGTATTTTCGTAACAGCGATTGGGGTGCCATTAATCTCTTTTCCATCAAAAAGGTAGTAGTGAATGGTGTGACGACTGCGGTTCCTTTTCTCCCGGAAGACAAGCGGCATCAGTTCGGCGGCGGAGTTGGCGGCCCAATTGTGAAGGATAAGCTCTTCTTCTTTTTCAGCGGTGACCAGCAATTGCGGAGTTTCCCCGCCGTTGCGACAACGGGTACTCCAGGTGCCCTTTTTGTGCCTTTGACCACTGCTGAATTGTCCACCTTGAGTGCCAGGGGAATAACCGCTTCGCAAGCAAACGTCGGCCTGGCATTCCTGCAAACCCTCACTGGACAGGTTCCCCGAACAGGTGATCAGCTTATTCTGCTTCCCAAGATCGACTGGAACATTAATTCGAAACACCGCGCATCATTCACTTACAACCGGCTGCGCTGGGCTTCCCCTGCCGGGATCCAGTCGGCCGGAGTTGTATCGCGTGGCGTGGAAAGCTTCGGAAACGATTTCGTCAAGGAAGATTGGGGCATCTTCCGACTTCTCTCCACCTTCACTCCGGCGATCACCAGCGAGTTGCGCTATCAAATTGGACGCGACTTTGAGTTCGAGAACTCACAAGTGCCTATTTCCGGTGAGCCGGTTTCCGCCCAAGGAATCTCGCCTCAGATCACCATTGGCGGGCTGGGAGGTTTCTCCTTTGGAAAGCCGAATTTCCTGGACCGCCGTGCCTTGCCGAAGGAAACCAGGAACCAACTCGCCGATACCTTATCATGGAGTCATGGGGCGCATCTCTTGAAGTTTGGTTTCGACCTCAATCATGTGTCTGATATTGACGACAATCTTTTCCAGGAATCCGGGGCATATAACTACAACAATCGTGTAGATTACATCAGCGACTTTGCAGCTTTTACAAATGGCTTGACGCCTCGCTGCACAAGCACAAGCGGGACGCCCCCAGTTACCGTGACGGTGCCTTGTTTTAGTAGCTTCGGCCAGGACTTTGGAATTCCGCGCTTTGAGTTTTCAACCAATGACCTCGCCTTCTTCGCCCAGGACGATTGGCACATTCGGCCCCGCTTGACACTGAACCTGGGGCTCCGCTACGAAACGGAGTTGATGCCGTCGCCACAAATACCGAATTCCGCGCTTCCTGCTTCCAATACTTTTCCGTCGGACCGTAAGGACCTTGGGCCTCGCATCGGGATGGCTTATGACGTCTTCGGCAACGGCAAGACCATCGTCCGTGCCGGTTACGGAATGTTTTATGGCCGGATCATCAACTCGACGATCGTGAATGCCATTGCCAATACGGGAATCGTGGGCAAAGCGCAACTCGCTTTTACCTACCTGCCTACGACGATCGGAGCCCCTACGTATCCTAACATCGCGCTGGCGCCTTCCAGCGCAAATCCTCCGGACGTTGTGGTCTTTGCGGCGGATACTCGAAATCCTCTGGTGCATGAGTGGGACTTCGACATGGAACGCGAGATCTCCACAAACACGGTGTTTTCCGTTTCCTATTTGGGCAGTCTGGGACGGAACCTGCCGCGATTCGTCGACGAGAACTTGTCTTCACCAACAGCCACGATTACTTACAAAGTTGTGGGCGGGAGCCTGGACGGGCAGACGTTCCAGGAGCCCTTGTTCACTGCCAGACCCAACACAACGCTAGGCCGAATTACGACAGTTTTCGGCGGCGTCCACTCGAACTACAACGCGCTGGTGGTGGCGGTAAATCGGCGCTTCTATCACACCTTCCAGATTCAAAGCTCTTATACTTTCTCGCATTCGATTGACGATGGACAAAGTTCCCAGACCTTTACATCATCGAACAACGTGCTCAATCCGTTTGACCTCGCACTGGAAAAAAGCAGCTCGAACTTTGACATTCGCCATCGGTTTGTCATTGGGACCGTATGGACGCCCCACCTCTATCAAGGCGAGAGCAGATTGTTCAAGGAGCTTTTGAACGGCTTCACGATTTCGCCACTCGTCGCGGCCTCTACGGGTGCGCCCTATACCCCATTAATTCAAGGCAACGCTCCGACAATTAACGGTGTCAAAGGAGTGTCAACGGGAGTCCTTGGTGCCGGCGGTACAAACCGCCCGCCTTTCATCGGTGCGAACGCTTTTACCATTCCGCGCACGACCAACTTCGACTTGCGGCTTGAGAAAGGGTTCAACATATGGGAGAAGGTTAAATTTACGCTCACCGGGGACGCCTTTAATCTTTTTAATCACACTAACTTTACTGGCGTGGACACGCAAATCTACACCACCGGCACGGCCTGCCTCCCGGCCGGATCAGCGTGCCCAAATCCAACTTCGTTTACACCTACACTCACGTTCAACTCACACTTTGGAGTACCCACACAGTCGAGCAACTCGATCATCGCTCAGCGTCAGATCCAGATTGGAATGCGGTTAGATTTCTGAGACGCGTCAGTAGCGACCAGTACGAGCGCAGCCGAACCCGCTACTCCGGGCGCGCTTCCATCTTCGCTGGCGTCTGCCGCAACCGTACTCATTCTCAGAAACAGCGCTTCTGCCATTTGTGCTATGAAAGCCATGGCACACCGATGGCTACTGTCGCCCGGGAGATTATGACCCATGCCATTCACAGGCACGTTTGAGCAAGATCCGCTGGCGGAACGCATGGCCCACCCCAACGGGGAGAAATATGTCAAGTCAAACTAAGGTCGATTTCGAGGAAGACAAGATTCGGCCATCTGCCCCTCGCGCCACTCGAAAGAGTCTTGGCAGCGGTAGCAGATGCTAGGTTGAAATACAGAGATGAAATCGATCGGGCACGGAGAAACAGGACGAGGCGAAACGTCGCGATTCGGGAGAAGCGCGGCGAGGGTTCGCTGAACTTCTCCTAGTCCCTGGGGTTCGGACGAGCCGTTACTGAAACGCTTTGTCTCCCGATATTGCTTCCTTGTCCGCGGGGCAGCCCGGGCCACCGACTTTTCAGTGGATCCGAGAAGAGACGGCGTTTATACCTCCGGATGCTCCACCTTCATCTCCAGCCCCAAAAGTTGCTGGAAGAGTTTCAGGCCAATCGGTTCAACATTTGGACGCTGTGTTTTCGCACAGCCTACTGCTCCCTTCGTTCGCGTTCGAAGCACGCGCCCCACAATGCGCTTCGTTCTCCCTTCGCGCAATGTGAGAGAATGCAGCCAACAGGAGGTATGATGCAACCTCACGACCTTGATCTCCAAGCCCTTGTCGAGCGCATAAGGAAACTCGAAGCCCAAAATTGTCGCCTCAAGAAGGCCGGAATCGCCGTCACAGTCTTGATTTCGGCCGTATTGTTTATGGGCCAGGAGCAAACCAACCGAGTAGTCGAGGCCAACGCGTTTCATTTAATGGATGCATCCGGGAAAATCCGTGCGCAGCTTTCAATGGAAATGTCCGGGCCAATACTCTCTCTGTTGGACGCTAGGGGTTCTCCGGTCGTGTCGCTCGTGGGCGGTGACAAGCCCGTCCTTGTCTTGAACAGACTGGGAACCACCGAACAAGTTCAGCTCGGAACAAACAAGACACATTTTGGCTTAGGGCTCTACGACAAGGAGATCAGGGCAGGCCTTTCAATCCAAAACGGCACATCGGCAATAGACCTTTTCGACGAAAGCGGAACGGCCCAG
>WNGI01000917.1_pt1 | contig 23467 bp, 19 predicted proteins | sample 5400621 | NCBI WGS metagenome assembly WNGI01 (sample SAMN13153374, study PRJNA577476) | soil metagenome | isolation source: 20 cm soil or saprolite under Garry oak tree replicate 1 | place: USA:California | collected 2016-06-15 | reverse complement strand
GCGCGCGTTCGGCGAAGGCAGCGGCGAGCGTATCGTGCCGCGGCGCGAGGATGCCGCGCTCGGTGATGAGGCCGGTGACCAGGCGCGCCGGGGTCACGTCGAAGCCGTAATTCGCCACCGCCGAGGCCTCCGGCACCAGGCGCACGGTCTCGATGCGGCCGTCGGCGGTGCGGCCGCTCACGGTTGCGACTTCGTCCGCCCCGCGCTGTTCGATCGGAATCTCGGCAAGTCCGTCCGACAGCGAAAAATCGATGGTCGGTGAAGGCAGACCGACGTAGAACGGCACGCCATTATCCTTCGCGGCGAGTGCCTTGAGATAAGTGCCGATCTTGTTGCAGACGTCCCCGTTGGCCGTGACTCGATCCGCCCCGACCAACACCATGTCGACCATGCCGTGCTGCATCAGGTGACCGCCGGTGTTATCCGCAATCACCGTGTGCGGCACGCCGTGCTGGCCCAGCTCCCAGGCGGTGAGCGCGGCGCCCTGATTGCGCGGACGCGTCTCATCGACCCAGACGTGGATCGCTACGCCTTCATCGTGCGCCACATAGATCGGCGCCAAGGCGGTTCCAAAATCGACGGTCGCGAGCCAGCCCGCGTTGCAGTGGGTCAGCACCTGCGCCGGTCCCCTCTTATTGGCGGCGATCGCGGCAAGCAGCTTTGCGCCATGACCGCCGATCGCCTGATTGATGGCGACGTCCTCCTCGCAGATCTCGGCCGCGCGGCGGTAGGCCGTTGCGATGCGCTCTTCGCGCGGGCGGTTGCGCACGGCGCCCACCATCTCGTCGAGCGCCCATTTGAGGTTGACGGCGGTCGGACGCGTGGCGGCGAGCATTGCACAGGCACGCTCGAGTGCTTCATCGGAGGCATCCGCGCGCAGCGCCAGCGCGACCCCATAGGCCGCGGTGGCTCCGATCAGCGGCGCGCCGCGGATCTGCATGCTCGCAATCGCGCGCGCGACCTCCTCGAGGGTCGTGAGGCGGACGGTCGTGAAGCGGTGCGGCAGTGCCGTCTGATCGATGATGCCGATCGACCAGCCGTCCGCCTCGAGCCAGATGGTGCGGGTATGTTTGCCGTCCACTTTCATGGCGCCAGACATAGCTGCGATTCATCGAAAGGCAAGGCGCCTCTCCCCGCAGGTGGAAAGAGGTGATAGAGAGGCGCGGGGGGAGAACGCATGCCGATCGACTACGAGGCGGAATACAACAACCGCGCCCGCGTCCCCGAACATCCGGAAATCTTCGCGCACTGGGCGCGCGAGGCCGAGGACTACCGGGCGGAAGCGATGAAGGAACGGCGCGCCGAGCTCGGACTGAGTTACGGGTCGTCGCTACGCCAGTTCATCGACCTGTTTTCGGCTCGCCGCGCGGTCACGGCGCCGCTCGCGCTGTTCATCCATGGCGGCTACTGGCGCTCGCTCGACCCGTCGCTGTTCAGTCATATGGCGCGCGGGCTCAACGCGCACGACGTGACGGTCGCGGTCGTGGGCTACGATCTGTGTCCGGAGGCGACCATTGCCGAAATCATCGAGCAGATGCGGCACGCATGCCTGTTTCTGTGGCTGCGCACGGGTCAGCGCATGATGGTCTACGGCCACTCCGCGGGCGGACATCTCGCCGCGACGATGTTGGCGACCGAATGGCATGCGCTTTATCCCAAGGCGCCGCCGGATCTCGTACCAGCAGCCTACTCCATCTCCGGGCTGTTCGATCTCACGCCGCTGGTCGGCATCTCCATGGCGCAGGATCTGCGCCTCGACGAGAGCGAGGCCCGCAGCGTTTCGCCCCTGTTCTGGCCAGCCCCGAAGGGACGCCCGTTCGATGCGGTCGTGGGCGCGCTCGAATCGAGCGAGTTCTTGCGACAGAGCCGCACCATCGCCGACAGCTGGGGCAAGGCCGGTGCGCAAACCCGTTACGAGGCCATCCCGGGGACGAATCATTTCACGGTGATCGACGCGCTGGCGGATCCGCAAAGCGCGATGGTCGGGCGCCTCGCCGAGCTCGCCCGGAGGTAAGCCCTCGGGTTGCCCGGTTCATGGCCGCGACTGCTTGCGCGAGCGAGCCGCTTGCGCCCCTTCGACGAAATCCGAGTTCGCGATCAGAAGAACGCCTGGATGCCGGTTTGAGCACGGCCGAGGATGAGCGCGTGGATGTCGTGGGTGCCTTCGTAGGTATTGACGGTCTCGAGATTGCACAGCACGCGCATCACATGGAATTCGTCGGAAATGCCGTTGCCGCCGTGTATATCGCGCGCCAAGCGCGCGATATCGAGCGCCTTGCCGCAGTTGTTGCGCTTGAGCAACGACACCGCCGGCGGCGCGGCGCGGCCCTGTTCCATGAGCCGCCCGAGCCGCAGCGCCGCGTGCAGGCCGAGCGTGATCTCGGTCTGCATGTCGGCGAGTTTCTTTTGGATGAGCTGGTTGGCGGCAAGCGGGCGACCGAACTGCTTGCGGTCGAGCGCGTATTGGCGCGCCCGATGCCAGCAGAACTCCGCCGCGCCGATTACGCCCCATGCAATGCCGGCGCGCGCCACGTTGAGGCAGCCGAAGGGACCGCCCAGGCCCTTCGCCTTCGGCAACATGTTCTCTTCCGGCACGAAGACGTCCTCGAGCACGATCTCGCCGGTGATCGAGGCGCGCAATGAAAGCTTGCCTTCGATCTTCGGCGTAGACAGGCCCTTGCTGCCGCGCTCGACCAGAAAGCCGCGGATGACGCCGTCGAGCTTGGCCCAGACGAGCGCAACGTCCGCAATCGGCGAGTTGGTGATCCACATCTTGGTGCCGGTGAGCCGAAAACCGCCGGGCGCCTCTTCCGCGCGGGTCGCCATCGAACCGGGGTCAGAGCCGTGATCGGGTTCGGTGAGGCCGAAGCAGCCGACGATCTCGCCGGAAGCGAGTTTCGGCAAATACCGCTTGCGTTGGGCTTCGCTGCCATAGGCGAAGATCGGGTGCATGACAAGCGAGGACTGCACCGACATGGCCGAGCGGTAGGCGGAATCGACGCGCTCGATCTCGCGCGCGATCAGCCCATAGGCGACATAGCCGAGCCCGGCGCCGCCGTACTCTTCAGGGATCGTCGGTCCGAGCAGCCCGAGTGCGCCCATCTCCGAGATGATGCCGCGGTCGAACCGTTCCTCCCGGTTGTCCATGAGCACGCGCGGGAAGAGCTTGTCCTGGGCATAGCCGCGCGCGGTGTCGCGCACCATGCGCTCCTCCTCGGTGAGCTCGCTTTCGAGGTCGAGCGGGTCCTCCCAGTTGAACGCGGCATCCTCGGGCTGTGGCGCAGAGTGATGCCTGCGCGTCTCGGCGGTCTGCGTCATCGGATGCTCCCGGACTTCGGCTTGGGATTGGGCTCACACGTTTTCTCCAGCGAAGCGGCGTCCATCCCGGATCATGTCCGGGGCAGGCTTCGCCGGAAAACACGGTGGCCGCCTTTCATGCCCACGTTCATCCGATGGATTCAAGGGGCTTGCCGCCCCGTGCGCTCCCGCATTGCCGCGCCGGGAGCCTTCGGCTAATGACTTGCTTAGCGCGCCCGTAGCTCAGCTGGATAGAGCGCTGCCCTCCGAAGGCAGAGGTCACAAGTTCGAATCTTGTCGGGCGCGCCACTTCAACCTCAACGTCGAGTTCGGACTTCCTCCGCCGGCAACGGCGGCGCGCGCAGCACGCAGAATGACTGCGCCGCGGCAACGATCAAATTGGCTGGCCCGTTATGCCGTCCGGGAATGCCGGGACCGACGATTGCCGTGCCATAACAGTAGCGCGCAGCCCGCGTTTGAACCGAACCATGTAACGATCTCGCGGTGAATGTGGACGCGCGCATCGCTGCGTTGTGCGTCAAGGCGTTTGCAAGTTCTGCTGTTGCCGCACTCCCAGGGTTGCCTGCCGGCAAAGAGCCGAGACCGATGAGCGAAGCGAGCGGCCTGATCGTGTCGGCGAAGCCTCAGCGGCGGGAGCATGTCCCGCTCGGCATTGTCTACATGATCGGCGCCACCATCCTGTTTGCAGCTTCGAGCGCGGTCTCGAAATGGCTGGTGGCGAGCTATCCGATCGGCGAGGTGCTGTTCACCCGCACAGGGATCGCGCTCATCACCTGCGCGCTGTTCATCATGCCGCAGGCCGGGCTCGCCGTGTTTCGCACGCGGCGCCTGCCCCATCACGTCATGCGTTCGCTCTCGCAAGGTTGCTCGCAGACCTGTCTGCTGATCGCATTCAGCTTGATGCCGCTGGCCGGTGCCATCGCCATCAACTTCTCCGCGCCGCTGTTCACGGCGCTCATCTCCGCCCTGCTGCTCAAGGAAAAGGTGGGGATGGCGCGCTGGGTGGCGCTGCTGGTGGGCTTTTGCGGCGTGCTCATCGTCGCCAATCCGGGAGCGGGGGTATTCCAGATCGGCGCCCTGTTCGCGTTGGCGAACGCCGTCCTCTATGGGTCAGTCACCGTAGGGGTGCGCGGCATGACTGCAACCGAGTCGGCGGAGACGTTGATCCTGTATCAGCTCGCGCTGCTCACGGGTTTCTTCGCGTTGCTCTTACCCTTGGGCTGGATCTCGCCGACGCCGACCGATGCGGCGTGGATCGTATTCAACGGCGTCTCCAATGCCGTGGGACAATATTGGTGGACGCGCGCGCTGCACCTTGCGCCGGCGTCCGCGGTGGCGCCGTTCTACTACCTCTCCCTCATATGGGCGAGCATCTTGGGCTTCGCCGTCTGGGGCGACGTGCCGACGGTTTCGCTCGTGATCGGGTCCGCCGTCGTGGTCGCGTCCGGTCTGTTCCTGTTGTGGCGCGAGAGCAACGCGCGGCAGCCAAAGCTGCCCGCGAACGAGTGAGCGCCCGCTCCGAGTAGCCGGGAGCCGTCCGCTTTATCTTGGTCGGCTTTCGGTTTTGCGCGCGCGCCGGCGGACATGCGCGATCCGACGAAACCGACCCAAGCGCCCCCCGCGATCCATTCCTCTGATAAAAACTTCGTAAATAATGCGACCTTATGCCGCCTACCATTCGCAGTTGTCCGCACGCTCAATGCGCAAATGTCCACGATACGCGGCGTGGGAGGAAGACGGAAACTAAGGCAGCGGCAACGCGTTACGACAAAAACAGCCGCATGCCAGAGCGGGGCGACGCGTGACTTACCAATGGGCGGACTGTGAACGGGCGTTCATCGCAGCGCGCTATGACCGCATTGCTGGGCTTATCGGTTTTATAGACTGGTTATTTTTCGTTCCTCCCCACTTCCGCAAACGGGCGGCGCAGCGGCTCGGGCTGCGACCCGGAGATCGCGTGCTCGAAATCGGATGTGGCACCGGCCGGAATTTCCCGCACCTGCGTCAGGCGGTCGGACCGAACGGACGGATCTATGGCGTGGATCTGTCGAGCGGCATGCTGGCGAAAGCGCAGGCGCTGTGCGAACAGCAGCAATGGCGCAATGTCGAGCTGGCGCAGAATGACGCTGCCGAGTATGTCGCCCCGGAGCCGCTCGACGGCGTGTTGTTCGGCCTTTCCTACAACACCATGCCGCATCATCTCATGGTGCTGCGCCACGCCTTGAAACAGCTGCGCTCGGGCGGGCGCATCGTGATCATGGACGGCAAGGTTCCGTCCGGCCCCGGCGGCAAGCTGGCTCTGCCTTTCGGCCTTTGGTTGATGAAGCACACCATGCTCGGAAATCCGCTCATCGAGCCATGGAAGGATCTCGCCGCACTCGCCGACGACTTCGAGATGGAGGAGTTCCTATTCGGCGCCTGGTATATTTGCTGGGGAACGAAGTCCGCGCGCTCACAAGACCACGAACTCCTAGAGCCGGCGGAGCAGCTGATCGCGGCGGAGTGAGAATGCGCGGCTGACCGCGCCAACGGTGTCGGCGTGAACCAAGACCCGTTGCTGTGCCACCCGAGCGCGTTGGCCTCGTGAACAAATCTGCGCAAACCGCCCGAGCTTGACTGGGTTCCACGAAACGACCGAAGATGAAGCGCGCGTGGCAGCAGGCCGTGCGCGTTGCGGCCCGGCCAGCACGAGGGTCACGAGCATTGGCATTGAAGCGCCTCGGTGCGTCGCTCTGGATTTGTTGGGCCGCCGTTTGCGGCCCCCAATCCAACACGGCGCCGCTTGCGTTCGGCATGACCCCTGAGCAGGTTTCGAGCGCGCTCGGCGTGCCCCTCGTCTATTACTCGGCGCGAGGAGGTTCGGAGATCTACCTCGCCTATGGATCGCCGGGTATTCCCGGCTTCTACCCGGTCGATTCCGCCCTCGCGCTGCAGTTTCGCAACAGACAGCTCACGGGATGGAAAAAGGATTGGCGCTTGCGCCGCCCCTGGCCGTTCTGACGAGCGTATGCCGGCGCCGCCCGTTCCCATCTCCGTCCTCGATCTCTCGCCGGTCGCTGCTGGTTCCTCCGGCGCCGTTTCGCTGCGCAATTCGCTCGATCTCGCGCGGCTCGCCGACCGTCTCGGCTACACGCGCTACTGGGTCGCCGAACATCATAACCTGCCTTCGATCGCAAGCTCCGCGCCCGACATCATGATCGGGCAGATCGCCGCGGCGACCGAGCGCATCCGGGTGGGCTCAGGCGGCGTCATGCTGCCCAACCACGCGCCGCTCATGGTGGCCGAGCGCTTCAAGGTGCTCGAGGCGCTCTTTCCCGGGCGCATCGATCTCGGGCTCGGCCGCGCGCCGGGTACGGATCCGGTCACTTCCTATGCGCTGCGGCGGCGCCAGGATGCGGGTGACGACGATTTCCTGGAGCGCTTTCAGGAACTGCTGCTATTCGAGAACAACGCCTTTCCAGAAGGTCACCCGTTCCGTTCCGTGCGCGCCATGCCGCAGGACGTCGCGCTGCCGCCGATCTGGCTGCTCGGATCGAGTGGCTACAGCGCGCGGCTCGCCGCCATGGTGGGCGCGGGATTTTCCTTCGCGCATCATTTCGCCGATCACGACGCGGTTGCCGCGATGCTCAGCTACCGCGAGAGCTTCAAGCCATCGGCGGCTCGCGAGCGGCCCTACGCCATTCTGGCCTGCGCCGCGGTTTGCGCCGACAGCGAGGCCGAGGCGGAACGGCTCGCCTCCACCATCGATCTCAACTTCGTGCGACGCAGCCGCGGCGAATACCTGCCGCTGGCGAGCCCGCAGGAGGCCGCCGCTTATCCTTATTCGCCGGCGGAGCGGGGACTGATCGCGCGCAATCGCGCCCGCCTGCTTGTCGGCACGAAGGCGACCGTGCTGGGGCGATTGGCGCAGCTGATTGCCGCGACCAAAGCGGATGAAGTGATGATCACGACCATGATCTACGACCACGCGGCGCGACGGCACTCCTATGAACTGCTCGCAGAGGCGTTCGGGCTGCGCGCTTGACGTCCACAGCGCCGCCCTTGCTTTCCTCGATTGCGGGACGCATCCGCTCGCCGGCGGTTGCTTTGCGGTGCCGAAAGCGTGAAATTGCGCCGTGCGGCGCCGGGATTTGGGCCCGGCCGACAGCACTTACAGGAGGTCGTCTTGGGTAAGCACTTCTCGCTCACGTCAGCCGACAAATTTCAGTTGGGTGCCTATCGTGCCGATCCGTCCGGCCCCGCGAAGGGGGGCATCGTCGTCATCCAGGAAATCTTCGGCGTCAATCACCACATCCGCGCGGTCTGCGACCGGCTCGCCGGTGAAGGCTACGCCGCGCTGGCGCCGGCGCTGTTCGACCGGCAGCAGAAGAACTTCGAAACCGGCTATACGCCGGACGAGATCGCCAACGCGCGTAAATTCGTCGCCAACCCCGATTGGGGCGCAATGCTGCGCGACACCCAAGCCGCAATCGATGAGCTCAAGAAGGAAGGCCCGGTCGCCATCATGGGCTTCTGCATGGGCGGTACGATCGCTTTCCTCTCGGCCTGCAAGCTCAATGGCCTCTCGGCGGCGGTCTGCTATTACGGCGGACAGATTGCCAAGAATGCCGACGAGAAGCCGAAGGTGCCCACGCAGATGCATTTCGGCGACCAGGATGCCTCAATCCCGATGAGCGATGTCGAAATCATCAAGAATAAGCGCGGCGGCGACTGCGAGATCTACGTCTATCCCGGCGCGGGACACGGTTTCCATTGCGACGAGCGCGGAAGCTTCCATGACGCGAGCGCCAAAACGGCCTGGCAACGCGCCATGGATTTTCTCAAGAAGCACCTGAAGAAGTGATACCAACGGCCGTTCACACCAACTCAGCCGCTGTCATTGCGGGGCCTTGACCCGGCAATCCACCCCCTTGAATGAAGCGCTTTTTCGATGGATGAACCGGGGACACGGTGCGGGAATGGTTCAAGCTTGCGCGGCAGCAACGCCGATCGAACAGCTCACGCCTGTGCCGCCGAGGCCGCAATAGCCCATGGGATTCTTCGCCAGATATTGCTGGTGGTAGTCCTCGGCAAAATAGAATTGCGGCGCATCGAGGATTTCGGTGGTGACCGCACCGAAGCGCCGCGCCTTGAGCTCCTTGCCATACATGGCCTTCGATGCCTCCGCGGCTCGGCGCTGCTCGGCGCTGAAGGTGTAGATGCCGGAGCGATACTGCGTGCCCACATCGTTGCCTTGGCGCATGCCCTGGGTCGGATCGTGGCTCTCCCAAAACGTTTTGAGCAACCGCTCATAGGAAATCTTCTTCGGATCATAGACCACGAGCACCACCTCGTTGTGCCCGGTGCGACCGGAGCAAACCTCCTCGTAAGTGGGATTGGGCGTATAGCCGCCGGCATAGCCGACCGCGGTGATGTGGATGCCCTCACCCAATTCCCAGAATTTGCGCTCGGCGCCCCAAAAGCAGCCCATCCCGAACATGGCCGTTTCCAAGCCCATGGGATATGGCCCCTTAAGCGGCCGGCGAAAGATGAAATGCCCTGCCGCGGTCGGAATTGGGGTGGAGCGGCCGGGCAGCGCGTCGGCGGCCGACGGCATTTCAAGCTTTTTCTTGAACATGAGCATGGCACGTCTCCGGTGGTGGTGACGTCAATATAGATACAGCATCGCCGATGCGCACCTGCCTCGCGCACCCCGCTTGCGCATCACCTCTCATGACGGTGATCGCGCGAGCGGCGCCGAGGCGCACGCAGACCCGGTTTCGCCGGTGCCTGTAAACCCCTATGCTTGAAACGCGCGCATGAGGGCCGCCCCATCGCGAGGACGGCAATGCCAACGAGGGAGGAGATATCTATGCGTTGTTTCGTTGTGACGTTGTTCGCCGCCGGCGCGGCGCTTTCCGTAGCTGGACAGGCGCTGGCGCAAGCGCCCACACCTGCGCCTGGGGCGCCTGCGCCTGCAGCGCCGGCGCCGGTCCCCGATCAGATGCCCTTCGACATTGCGTACGGGCCGGCGATCACCGCCGATCGTGCCGCGAAAGTCGTCGCCGCCGCGGTGGAGGAGGCAAAGAAGTCGCCACGCAATTGGAAGCTCGCGATCGCGGTCGTCGATCCCAATGGCGATCTCGTTTATTTCTACAAGATGGACCAGACGCAGGTGGCATCCGTCGCCATCGCCCAAGGCAAGGCCCGCACCGCGGCACGTTACCGGCGGCCGTCCGGCGCCTTCTTCTCCGTCATGCAGAACCCGGCCGGCGCCTATATATCCACTCTCGATCCGACGCTTGTCGCCTCCCACGGCGGGTTCCCGCTCATCGAGGGCGGTAAACTCATCGGCGCAATCGGTTGCAGCGGCGCCACCGGCGACCAGGACGGGGTGGCGTGCAAGGCTGGTGCCGATACAGTCAAATAATCGCCGTCGGCAGCATGAAATGGGGCCGCGGCGTCAACGCCGCGGTCCATTGTTTTTAATCTCGCGCGTATCCGATCAGCGGCTTTTTCTTTCGTCCGAGCAGGATCAGGATCGCACCGATGACGGCGAGCACGAGCGAAACCGGCTGATCGAGAAAGTAGGGCTTGACCAAGCCTTGCCAGGCCCATGGCCCGACGCGACGCTCGACCTCCGGCTGCAGCGATGTGAGCGAGTTTTGGTGGACGTTCGACCAGGTGGATTCAACGCTGCTGATATACACCGTCTGGTCCGCGATCGACTTGGTGCCGTCGTAGACCAAAAAGATGAATCCCAGGGCGAGCGACAACAGACCGAGAAATCGTAGAACAAAGCGGATCATGGCGTTTTACGGGCAACCAAACAGCGCCCCTCTATCGATTAGCCTGCTCGCCCATTCCCTTCAATCGGCTGGAGCAAGCTGCCGACCGCTGTGGGGAGTACCGCGTCGGCGCCAAGATGATGGGACCGGCGACGGCCGAACGGTCGGGTTTTGCGACTCGCCTTGAGCGAAGCCCATTCGATCCGCTACGTTCGGCTATCCGGCCATCACGGCTTTTGTAAGGGGTTGAGATGTCTTCGAAAAAGGATGGCCGCGGGATACGACCGACATTTACCGACCAGGAAGCGCTGCTGTTCCACAGCCAGGGCCGGCCGGGCAAGCTTGAAGTTGTCGCCACCAAGCCGATGGCGACCCAGCGCGATCTGTCGCTGGCCTATTCACCCGGCGTCGCCATCCCCGTGTTGGCGATCGCCGAGGACGAGGACCGCGCCTTCGACTACACAACCAAGGGCAATTTCGTCGCCGTCATCACCAATGGCACGGCCATCCTCGGCCTGGGCAATCGCGGCGCGCTTGCCGCCAAGCCGGTCATGGAAGGCAAGGCGGTGCTGTTCAAGCGCTTCGCCGATATCGATTCCATCGATCTGGAAGTGTCGTCCGAAGATCCCGACGAGATCGTCAATTGCGTCAAGCTGCTGGGCAAGAGCTGGGGCGGCATCAACCTCGAGGATATTCGCGCCCCGGAATGCTTCCTCATCGAGCAGCGGCTGCGGGAGCTGCTCGACATTCCCGTCTTCCACGACGACCAGCACGGCACCGCGATCATTGCCGCCGCCGGCTTGATCAATGCGCTTGATCTCACCGACCGCGACATCAAGTCGACCAAGCTCGTGTGCAACGGCGCCGGCGCTGCCGGCATCGCCTGCCTCGAGCTGCTCAAGGCGATCGGCTTCACACCCAACAACATCGTCCTCTGCGATACCAAAGGCGTGATCTATCAGGGTCGCACCGAGGGCATGAATCAATGGAAGTCGGCGCATGCGGTGAAAACCTCCGCCCGGACCTTGGCCGAGGCGCTGGCGGGCGCCGACGTCTTCTTAGGATTGTCGGTCAAGGGCGCGGTGACGAAGGAGATGGTGAAGTCGATGGCGGCAAAGCCGATCATCTTCGCCATGGCCAATCCCGATCCGGAAATCACCGCGGAGGAAGTGGCTGAGGTGCGCAGCGACGCCATCATGGCGACCGGACGCTCCGACTATCCCAACCAGATCAACAACGTCCTGGGTTTTCCCTACATCTTCCGCGGCGCGCTCGACGTGCGCGCGACTGCCATCAACATGGAGATGAAGATCGCCGCCGCCAACGCGCTCGCCGCGCTCGCCCGCGAGGACGTCCCCGATGAGGTTGCCGCCGCGTATGGTACGCGGCCGAAATACGGTCCGGAATACATCATTCCGGTGCCGTTCGACCCGCGGCTGATCTCGTTCATTCCGCCCGCCGTTGCCGCCGCCGCCATGGACAGCGGCGTCGCCCGGCGGCCGATCGTCGACATGGATGCCTACCGGGCGCAGCTGCGCTCGCGCCGCGATCCGGTGGCCGGGATTCTCCAGCGCGTCTACGAGCGGCTGCGGCGCCGGCCGCAGCGCGTCGTCTTTGCAGAGGGCGAAGAGGAGCAGGTCATCCGCGCCGCGGCGAGCTTCGTCAACGAGGGGCTGGGCACCGCACTGCTCGTCGGACGCGAGGACCTCGTGCGCGAGAGCGCGCACACCCTCGGCATTGAACTCGGCGGCGGCATCGAGATCATCAATGCGCGGCTGTCGCAGCGCAACGCGGCCTATGCCGCGTATCTCTACGAGCGCCTCCAACGCGATGGCTTTCTCCAGCGCGACGTGCAGCGCCTGGTCAACCAGGACCGCAACCATTTCGCCGCGTGCATGGTCGCGCTCGGCGATGCCGATGCCATGGTGACCGGCGTCACGCGCAATTTCTCGGTGGCGCTGGCGGACGTACGCCGCTGCATCGATCCCAAGCCCGGCCACCGCGTGATGGGCGTATCGCTGATACTGGCGCGCGGACGCACCGTCCTGGTGGCGGACACCGCGGTGACCGAAATGCCCAATGCCGAGATTTTGGCCGACATCGCGGTCGAAGCCGCCGGTGTCGCGCGCCGCTTCGGCTACGAGCCGCGCATCGCATTGCTCGCGTTCTCGACCTTCGGCCATCCGCCGGGCGAGCGTTCGGCGCACGTGCAGGGGGCGGTGCGCATCCTCGACCAGCGCCGCGTCGACTTCGAATACGACGGCGACATGGCAGCCGATGTCGCACTCAACATGGAGTTGCGCGAGGCCTATCCGTTCTGCCGTCTCTCCGGTCCGGCCAACGTGCTGATCATGCCGGCATTCCATTCCGCCTCGATCTCGACCAAGCTGCTGCAAGAACTCGGCGGCGCCACCGTGATCGGCCCGATTCTGGTGGGGCTCGACCGGCCGGTGCAAATCGTGCCGCTCTCGGCCAACGACGCCCAGCTCGTCAATATGGCCGCGCTCGCGGCATTCAACGTAAGCGGGTGACCACCCGGGGAGGCCATATGAGCGAGAAGCTTCGCGGCGTAATCGCCGCCATTGCAACCGCGCTGGACGAAGAAGGCGAACCGGATTGTGCCCGCTCAGTGGCACTTGCGCGTTTTCTGCTCGGCGACGGCTGCGACGGATTGAACGTATTGGGCACCACCGGCGAGGCGACCTCGTTCTCGTGCGAGCAACGCAAGCGCCTCATGACCGCTTACCGCGAAGCGGGCTTGCCGCTCGATCGCCTCATGGTCGGCACCGGCGCCGCCGCGGTCGGCGATGCGGTCGCGCTGACACGGCATGCGGCCGAGCTCGGGTTTGCTGGAGCGCTCCTCTTGCCGCCGTTTTATTACAAGGGCGTGCCGGACGAGGGGCTCGTTGCCTATATCGAGACGATCGTCGCCGCCACGGCAGCAAGACCAATCCCGCTTTATCTTTATCACTTTCCGGCGCAGGCGGGGCTTGCCTGGCATCCCTCACTGGTCAAGCGCCTCGTCGCGGAGTTCGGTACCCGCATCGTCGGCCTCAAGGATTCCTCGGGCGATATGGCCTATGCGCGCGAGGTCGCGGCGATCTCTCCTCGCTTCGCCGTGTTCCCGTCGACCGAAGCGGTGCTGATGCAAGCCCGCTCGGGGGTGTTCGCCGGCTGCATCTCGGCCACGGCCAATCTCAACGCCGACCTCTGCGCACGCGCATGGCGCAGCGGCGACGACCGCGCGCTCGAAGTCGCGGTAAGCATCCGCAAGCTCTTCGACGGCAAGCCGCTGGTCCCCGGGGTCAAGGCGGTCATTGCGCATATTCATGGCGATATGGCCTGGACACGGGTCAAACCCCCGCTGACCGCCTTTCCCGCAGGCGAGCAGGTTGCGGCTGCCTATGACGAGCTGCGGGGCATTGCCTCGCGGCCGTCCAAGATCGCCGCGGCGGCTGGCCAAGCGCGGTGAGCAAGCACTCCTACCCGCCCGATCGACGCGCCTGGAAACCGGCCTCGCCGTAAACCGATGGGTCGCGACCCGTGGTCGATCGTCTGCCGCTCACATATCTCGTGCCGTTGACGCTCCGGGACAGGCCGACTATAAGCGCCGGGTTGGCGGCGAGATGCTCGCCGCCGCTTGTTTTTTACGACATCGGGGCCGCATGACCTTACGGGAGCGGCCGACCGCAGAACGAGCGTAGCCATGCCTAATACCACTTCGGCCCGCAAGGCGACCCGCAAGATCGCACGGCGCACCGAGATCAACAAAGCGCGCCGCTCGCAAATGCGCAGCTTCGTGCGGCGGGTCGAGGAAGCGATCGCGGCCGGCGACCGGAGCACCGCACTCGCGGCACTTAAGGAAGCCGAGCCGGTGATCATGCGCGCGGCGCAGAAAGGCGTCGTGCATGCCAATGCCGCAAGCCGCAAGGTCTCGCGCCTAGCGCACAGGGTGGCCAAGCTCGCCACCTAGCGCGGCAGGACGGTCCAAGGCGATTGCGCTGTCGCTAAACCGTCGATCGTGCCGCCGAAAACATCGGCACGGACAGTTCCTCAACCAGATCGCGCGCGCCGATGCACGATTGTCGGAGATCTGCTGTTCGTTGTTCAAAAAGCGTCACAAAAAATCGCGATAATTGAACGAATAATTTTCGTACTCATGAACTCGCCGCCGCCGCGGGGGGCTACCCGCTTTTTTCGCTCACAGAAATAACTGTATGCAGAATGGCTTAAAGGGAAAGCGGGCGCGAGGACTTTGATTTCTGTCATTTTCCTACGCAAGCGCGGTCTCGTTTGAAATCAAAATTGCGGTCTTGCACGAGCTTTGCCGCACCAGCGCGGCCGCTTCGAATACGCAAGTCAATTCAAAATATTATGGCGAGCTTGCGAACAGCAACCCGCAACGCGTGAACCGCAACCGATCTCGAGTTGTGCGCGTTGCAGCCATTGCAGGCGTTGCAGGGGGACCGCGGCGTGCTATTTTTAGATCGCCGCTGGGCCACCTGCGGTTCTCAGTAAAAGGTCGTGCTTTAGCTCATCGAAGATGAGGACGGGTGTGTTGTGCCTGGTTGTTCTCAGCTTCGAATTCGCAAGTGCTTGGGTTAAGTGCAGATAATTGCGGCTTATGGCGTCGGTCCAGTTGTCTGCGAGACGAAAACAGAACGACGAAACAGATAATAATAAGTCAAAAAACATGAACACCTGGATAGCCCTCACGAGAGTGGGCAGCAAAAAGGGGGGTGACATGACGACAGCGAGGGCCAATATGATTTGCGATATCGGCCGCCAACCATACGGCCATTTGCTTGATTTCGTTATCGCTGCGCGTGGGCCGGCCCCACCGCCGCACTAAGACAGTCGCTCCGCCCGCGCCGCCGGCTCCCTAGGGTTCGTTTCCACGGCCCGGCCGCCGTGCCGCGGCACTCTCCTCTCCTACGTTCCTGCGTGGTGCCACGCGTTGAAGTATCGCGTTTCGTCCGCGTCCCATCGCTTGCCGCCGATCAAACAGAGATACGCAATGACGCACATGGACCTGGACCGCTGGAGCCGCGTGAAGGATCGTCTTCGCGCCGAAGTCGGTGAGGACGTCTACGCGAGTTGGTTCGCCCGCATGGAGCTCGATGGCAGCGAAGGAGACACGGTCAAGCTGTCCGTGCCCACCCGCTTCCTCAAGAGCTGGATTCAATCGCATTATGCCGAACGGGTGCTGGCTTGCTGGCAGGCTGAGCAGCCGAATTTTTCGCGCGTCGAGCTTACGGTGCGCTCCGCGGTCATCCGTACCTTGGCGTCGAAAATCAAGCCGATGGAGACGCCTGCGCCCCAGCGCGAGAATCGAGAGATCAAGCTCAACGGCACCCAGCTGCGCAATGGCGCCGGACCGCTCGCGGCGGCGCACGAGGCACTCGGCGGCTCACCGCTCGATCCGCGGCTCACCTTCGAGACTTTCGTGGTCGGGCGTTCCAATACGCTAGCGCATGCCGCCGCCAAACAGGTCGCCCAGGCCAGGCGTGGCGACATGGTCATGTTCAACCCGCTCTACATTCACGCCGGGGTGGGGCTCGGCAAAACGCACCTGCTGCAATCGCTGGCTTGGGCGGGCAATGCGACTGCCGAACGCAAGGTCCTCTATCTCACCGCCGAGAAATTCATGTACGGCTTCGTGGCGGCGCTGCGGGCGCAGAATGCACTGGCATTCAAGGAGGCATTGCGAACCATCGACGTCCTGGTCATCGACGACTTGCAATTCCTTCAAGGCCGATCGACCCAGGCCGAGTTCTGTCACACGCTCAATGCGCTCATCGACGCCGGCCGCCAGGTCGTGATCGCCGCCGACCGGCCGCCTTCCGATCTCGAGAGCCTGGAGGAGCGCGTGCGCTCGCGGCTCGCCGGCGGCCTCGTCGTCGAAATGGGATCGCTCGGCGAGGAGCTGCGGCTTGAAATCCTCAAATGTCGCGCCGCGGCCGCCAGGCAACATCATCCCGGCTTTGATGTTCCCGTCCCGGTGATCGAGTTCATCGCCAGGACGGTGACCCACAACGGTCGCGACCTCGAAGGCGCGCTCAACCGCCTTCTCGCTCACAGCAAGCTTACCGGCCAGCCCGTCACGCTCGAAATGGCCGAGCGCGAGGTGCGCGACCTGATCCGTCCGCAGGAGCCCAAGCGCGTCAAAATCGAGGACATCCAACGGGTAGTCGCGCGACAGTACAATGTGAGCCGCTCCGATCTTCTATCCTCGCGGCGCACGGCAAATGTGGTGCGTCCGCGGCAGGTGGCGATGTATCTCGCCAAGACGCTCACGCTGCGTTCGCTGCCGGAGATCGGGCGACGTTTCGGCGGACGTGATCACACGACCGTGCTGCACGCCGTGCGCAAGATCGAAAATCTCGTGAATACCGACTCCGCGCTGGCCGAAGAGATCGAGCTGCTGAAGCGGCAATTGCAGGAATAAACTGCTGTCAGCGGGATCGGCACGGCCGCTGCAAGGACAAAGGGGCTCAGGGGCAACCGAGCCGCCCGCCCGCCGCCGATCTGCAGCGCCGGGCCGCCCCCGGGAAGGCCGCCAAATCCGTTGGTAAGTGCCGACGCCGGTCGCCCTCGCCCTTGCGAAAAATGCGCGTACGCGCCACCTTCCTTACCCTTTCGAGACTTTCCACGCGAGCGGGCGGATCGAACAATGAAAGTCACCGTCGAACGCGCAGCGCTGTTGCGGTCGCTTGGCCACGTCCATCGCGTGGTCGAGCGGCGCAACACCATTCCTATTCTCGCCAACGTGTTGATCAAGGCGGAGAAATCGAAGCTTGCCTTCAAAGCGACCGACCTCGACGTCGAGGTCACGGAAACGATCTCCGCGGAGGTGGGTCCCGGCGGCGCGACCACCGTCCCCGCGCACATGTTCTATGAAATCGTGCGCAAGCTTCCGGAGGGTGCGCAGATCGTGCTCGAGGCGTCCGGCGATCGGGCGGTGCTGACGATCCGCGCCGGACGCTCGCGCTTCACGTTGCAGACGCTGCCGGAGAGCGATTTTCCGGATCTTGCGGCGGGCGAGATGACGCACACGTTCAAGCTCGCCGCCGCCGATCTCAAGCGCCTCATCGACAAGACCCAATTCGCGATCTCGACCGAGGAGACGCGCTACTATCTCAACGGCATTTACCTGCACACCGCCGGGACCGCCAAGGCGCCGACGCTGCGCGGCGTCGCAACCGACGGGCATCGCCTCGCGCAGTTCGAGCTGCCGCTGCCCGCCGGCGCCAGCGGCATGCCGGGCATCATCGTCCCGCGCAAGACCGTGGCCGAGGTGCAGCGCCTCATCGAGGACAACGATGCCGAAATCACGGTCGAGCTGTCGCAGGGCAAGGTCCGTTTCAGGCTCGGCGAGACGGTGCTCACCTCCAAACTCATCGATGGCACATTTCCGGACTATGCGCGCGTCATCCCGCTCGGTAATGACAAAGAGCTCACTGTCGACAAAAAGGAGTTCGAGCAGGCGGTCGATCGCGTCTCCACCGTGTCGAGCGAGCGCGGCCGCGCGGTCAAGCTGTCGCTGAGCAATGGCAAGCTGATGCTGTCCGTGACCAACCCGGATTCCGGCAGCGCGACTGAAGAGATCGAAGTGGAATATGGCTCCGAGCCGCTCGATATCGGCTTCAATTCCCGCTATCTGCTCGACATCGCGGCGCAGCTCGAAGGCGAAGCCGCGGTGCTAAAGCTCGCCGACCCGGGATCCCCCACGCTGATCCAGGACCGCGACACCAAGGGCGCGCTATACGTGCTGATGCCGATGCGGGTGTAGCGCGGATCAGAGGTCGATTATCGGTAACCAGAGATCCGGGAGCGGGTGCTAGCCCGACGCGGGCGTCGCACCCGATTTGCTGTTTTCCGGTCACTGTTTACTGATTACTGATATGCCCTTTGCCCGCATCCGGCGTCTGAGCGTCAGCAATTTCCGCAGCTACCACGCCGCCCAGATCGAGGTCGGCGCGGGGCCGGTGGTGCTGGTGGGTCCTAACGGCTCCGGCAAGACCAATCTGATCGAGGCGATTTCGTTTCTCGCGCCGGGACGCGGCCTACGCCGCGCGCTGCTCGAGGACGTCGCCTTTTCCGAGGGGGACGGATCATGGGCAGTAGCGGCGGACGTGGAAGGTGCACTGGGCTTGGCGACGCTGGGTACTGGCATAGAGCCGCCGACGAGCGAGGACGCGGCCGTCACACGCAAATGCCGCATCGATCGCGAGCCTGTCGCATCGGCAACAGCGTTTGTCGACCATTTGCGCGTCGTCTGGCTCGTACCGGCCATGGACGGATTGTTCAACGGCCCGGCCTCCGAGCGTCGCCGCTTTCTCGATCGACTCGCGCTGGCGCTCGACGCCGAGCATATGACGCGCGTCAACGCGCTTGAACGCGCGCTGCGCTCGCGCAACCGGCTGCTCGAGGACGCCCGTCCGGATCCGCACTGGCTCGATGCAATCGAGCACGAGACGGCCGAGCTCGCGGTCGCGGTGACGGCCTTGCGGGTGGAGACCGTCGGCCGGCTGCAAGCCGCCCTTGCGGCACGCAAGCATCCTGCCTCGGCGTTTCCGGCGGCCGCGCTGGCGCTTGACGGCTGGATGGAACGGCTCGTGCCGCTTGAGCCAGCCGTCGCGGTGGAGGACCGCTATCGCGCGCTGCTCAAAGCCAATCGCGCGCGCGACGCCGCCGCCGGCCGCACGCTCGAAGGGCCGCACCTTACCGATCTCCTCGTCACTCACGCGGACAAGCAAATTGCCGCCGCCGAGGCATCGACCGGCGAACAGAAGGCGCTGCTCATTGGCCTCATTCTGGCCCACGCGGGCCTCCTTGCGGAAATGTCGGGCTTCGCGCCGGTGCTGCTGCTGGACGAGGTTATCGCTCATCTCGACCCCGCGCGGCGGGCCGCGCTCTACGCGGAACTAGACACCCTCGGCGCGCAAGCCTGGATAACCGGCGCCGATGCTGCCGCCTTCGCAGACATCGAAGGCAAGGCTGACGCGTTCGACGTCTTGCCGGGACAGGTGAGACGGCGGGCGTAATCGTCGCGCCGCGCGTTTTGTGTCATCATGCGCATCGAGGAGCGTACGCGGAGGGCCAGGGAACAGCCATGCGCGCTGCCTACTACGAGACGAACGGAGCGGCCGGCAACGTGCTGCGGGTCGCGGAACTGGAGACGCCACAGCCGGGACGGGGTGAGGTCCGGGTGCGCCTCGCCACCTCCGGCGTCAACCCTTCCGATGTCAAAAGCCGCGCCGGGCTGACCCGCAAGATCGCTTTCCCCCGCGTCATTCCGCACAGCGACGGCGCCGGCGAGATTGACCGCGTGGGCGAAGGCGTTTCGCCATCGCGTGTGGGCGAGCGAGTCTGGGTCTGGAACGGCCAGTGGCGGCGCCCCTTCGGTACCGCCGCCGAATGGATCGTGCTGCCCACGGAACAGGCCGTGCCGCTGCCCGCCCATATCAGCATGGAGGCCGGAGCGTGCCTCGGCATTCCGGCCTATACCGCCTATCAGGCGGTGGTGCTCACCGGCGCCGAGGACGGCTCGACCGTGCTCGTCGCTGGGGGCGCCGGGGCGGTGGGCCATTACGCCATTCAGCTTGCAAAGAAACGCAAGGCCACCGTCATTGCCACCGTCAGCTCGCCCGCCAAGGCCGAGATCGCGCGGCGCGCGGGCGCCGACCATGTCATCGACTACAGGCGCGAGAACGTCGGCGAGCAGGTCATGGCACTCACCGGAAAACGCGGGGTGAATGCGGCGATCGAAGTCGATCTTGCCGCCAACGCACGGCTCTTGCCCGCCGTGCTTGCCCCCGACAGCGTGGTGGCGATCTACGGCAGCAGCGCACCCGAGACCTCGATCCCGTTTCAATTCCTGCTTCAGAACAGCGTCGAACTCAAATTTTTCCTGGTTTACCAGATGCCGCCGCAGCTGCGCGCCCGCGCGAGCGCCGACATCACCGGCATGCTCGAGCGCGGAGAGCTCATCCATAACGTGGCGCAGACGTTCGACCTCCGCGAGATCGTGGCCGCGCACGAAGCGGTCGAGTCCGGAAAAGCGATGGGCAACATCGTCGTCAGCGTCGCTTAGCGCTGCTTGCGCTGCGTGACGGGCTTGAACGGACGCTCGAATTCGCCATGCCGCGTTCGTTGTCCTGGCGCGGAAATTGCGCGAAAAACGGCCTTCGCGGCGAAGCAAAACGAGGCGGCGCAGGCGGCCGCAATCGGGCCATTTTTCAGACCCTTTTTCGCGCCGCGCCATGCCTTGAAATTTCATAAAGAACAATTACTTACAGGCTGTCACTTTAGGCTGTACGGCCTCGCCTTTTCGTGTCAAACCAAGCCCGATTTGCGCATCACTTCCGAAACCGATTCGAAAAAGCACTCCATGGCCGAACCCGCCCGCCAGACCCCTTCCCTTGCCTCCGAATACGATTCGGACTCGATCAAGGTCCTCAAGGGCCTCGACGCCGTGCGCAAGCGGCCGGGCATGTATATCGGCGACACCGACGACGGCTCCGGCCTCCACCACATGGTCTACGAGGTCGTCGATAACGCGATCGACGAAGCGCTCGCGGGCTTCGCCAAGGAGGTGGTCGTCACGCTCAATCCGGACGGCTCGTGCACGGTGCGCGACGACGGCCGCGGCATCCCGACCGACATTCACAAGGGGGAAGGAGTCTCGGCCGCCGAGGTCATTATGACCCAGCTCCATGCCGGCGGCAAATTCGATCAGAACGCCTACAAGGTCTCCGGTGGCCTCCATGGCGTCGGCGTCTCTGTCGTCAATGCGCTGTCGAGCTGGCTCAAGCTGACCATCTGGCGCGACGGGCAGGAGCATTTCATGGAATTCCGCGACGGCGAGGCGCTCACCCCGCTCTCCGTCGTCGGCCCGGCGCACGGCAAGCGCGGCACCGAGGTCACTTTCCTGCCGAGCCCGAAAACGTTCACCATGACCGAGTTCGATTTCGCGACGCTGGAGCACCGGCTGCGCGAGCTCGCCTTCCTCAATTCGGGGGTGCTGATCGTGCTCTCCGACATGCGCCACCCGGTGGAGAAGCGCGAGGAACTGCGTTACGAGGGCGGGGTCGAGGCCTTCGTCAAATATCTCGACCGCAACAAGACGCCGCTTATTCCCGCGCCGATCATGATCAAGGGCGAGCGCGAGGGCATCACCGTCGAATGCGCCCTGTGGTGGAACGATGGCTACCACGAGGCCGTGCTCTGCTTCACCAATACCATCGCCCAGCGCGACGGCGGTACACATCTCGCCGGCTTCCGCGGCGCGCTGACGCGTCAGGTCACGGGTTACGCCGAGAAAACCGGCGTGGCGCAGAAGGAGAGGGTTGCGCTCACCGGCGACGATTGCCGCGAAGGGCTCACCGCCGTCCTTTCCTGCAAGGTGCCGGACCCGAAGTTCTCCTCGCAGACCAAGGACAAGCTCGTCTCCTCCGAGGTGCGTCCGGTGGTGGAGAACATCATCAACGAGGGCCTGCAGTATTGGTTGGAGGAGCATCCGGCGGAGGCGAAGGTCATCGTCGGCAAGGTGGTCGAGGCCGCGGCTGCGCGCGAGGCAGCGCGCAAGGCGCGCGAGCTCACGCGCAAGAAGGGCGCGTTCGATGTGTCCTCCCTTCCCGGCAAGCTCGCCGATTGCCAGGAGCGCGACCCGTCGAGATCCGAGTTGTTCATCGTCGAGGGCGACAGCGCCGGCGGCTCCGCCAAACAAGGCCGGGATCGTGCATTCCAAGCGGTCCTCCCGCTGCGCGGAAAAATCCTCAACGTCGAGCGCGCGCGCATGGACAAGATGCTGTCCAGCCAGGAAATCGGCACGCTCATCACCGCGCTGGGGACCGGAATCAGCGAGGAGTTCAATCCCGACAAGCTGCGCTATCACAAGATCATCATCATGACCGATGCCGACGTCGACGGCTCGCATATCCGCACGCTGCTGCTGACGTTTTTCTACCGGCAGATGCGCGAGCTCATCGACCGCGGGCATCTCTTCATCGCGCAACCGCCGCTCTACAAGGTGACCCGGGGCAAGTCGGAGCAGTATCTCAAAGACGAGCGGGCGCTCGAGAATCATCTCATCACCGGCGGCCTCGAAGAGGCGGTGCTGCGGCTGTTTTCGGGCGAGCATCGCGCAAGGGAGGATTTGCGGCAGCTCGTCGAGCAGGCGCGGGCAATCCGCAACGTGCTCAATGGGCTGCATAGCCGGTACAACCGCCAAGTGGTCGAGCAGGCGGCGATCGCGGGCGTGCTCACTCCCGACATTTTCGGCGACCCGCCGAAGGCCACGGAGGCTGCAAAATATATCGCCCGGCGCCTTGATGCATTGTCGGAGGAGATCGAGCGCGGCTGGCAGGGCGAATTCAAGGAAGCCGACGGTTTCCGCTTCGAGCGCACCGTGCGCGGCGTCAGAGAAATCGCGATTCTCGATCACGCGCTGCTCGGCTCGGCCGACGCGCGCAAGCTCGACGAGCATGCGGTGACCCTGCAGCAGATCTATCCGCGCCCCGCCACCCTGCGTCGCAAGGATGAGGACACCGCAATTCACGGGCCGGTCAGCTTGTTCGAGGCGGTGACCGATGTCGGGCGCAAAGGCCTTGCGCTCCAGCGCTACAAGGGCCTGGGCGAGATGAACCCGAATCAGCTGTGGGAGACCACGCTCGACACCAACGCGCGCTCGCTGCTGCAGGTCAATGTGAAGGCAATCGACGAGGCCGACGACATCTTCACCAAGCTCATGGGTGACATCGTCGATCCGCGCCGCGAATTCATCCAGGAGAACGCGCTTGCTGCCAGCGTGGATGTGTGAGCGCCAGGAGTCGGTAATCAGTAGTCAGTAGTCAGTAGTCAGTAGTCAGAATGCACATTTCTGACTACTGAGTTCCAAAGGCGAGATCGGTGCCGCGGTGCGGACAGCCACGCTCGAGCAGGCCATAGCGGCCCTTGTCGTCCCGAAACAAGACGAGATTTTCACCGAGAAGGCGAACTGGCTTGAGCGGACGGTTGCCCGACAATTCGTCGAGCAGCGCGGCGGGCTGCCAGTAGCACCGCATCAGCTTGCCCGTCGGCGTAGCCGGGCCGGTACGGGTCAGGAGATCATTCTGCTCGGCGCTGCACATCATGCGCGACGAGAGCGGACGTAAAGTCGAGACCAGTGTCGAGGCTCGGGCGGGATTTCTCGATCGTCCCGTGCTCATCGTTCTCTGCGTGAGCCTGGCGCTGGGGGTGATCGTTCTGGGCGCACTGTGGCTCGGTTTCTTTGCGCCAAGCGCTTGAGGGAAGCCGCTCAACGCCCCGGCAGCACCATCACTTTGGGCGTGGTCGGCAAGCTCGTTTTCGACACGACCAGTGAAGGAATTTCGCTCATT
>WNGI01000916.1_pt1 | contig 23470 bp, 26 predicted proteins | sample 5400621 | NCBI WGS metagenome assembly WNGI01 (sample SAMN13153374, study PRJNA577476) | soil metagenome | isolation source: 20 cm soil or saprolite under Garry oak tree replicate 1 | place: USA:California | collected 2016-06-15 | reverse complement strand
TGCAGACCTTTTTCCACTTTTTTCAAGATTAAGGACAAAAAAAGCAATAAAAAGAGATAAAAGCAGAAAAATGCGGAATAATGCGGAAAAAGCCATGTCGCAAAAGGACACAAAATGAGCTGCACCTTTTCCTGATGCAGTGAGCGGCTCTGCAGCCCATAGACCACAGGTATCCCCAGCCCCAACGTCTTCCCAGTTACCAGTCCCCGATCCAGCTCCTGCAAGCGTTGCTGGCGATCCCGTGTATCACCAGGTGGACAATTCGGATATCCGCGCTGGGTCTTCCGGCGGGGACAACTCAAATTCCAGGCCTCCTGCTGCAAGCGTTTCCGATCCAGAGTTTATATTTTCCAACGACGATTCGAATGGGACATCCACCCCATCAATCTTTGCCTCACCTTGTAGCCCTACCCCGTCTCTTCACACAAATGCCACACCTCCCCCAGATGTAGCTCATTGCTTAATCCAAGGTCTCAATAGGCACGAGTTATTTGAAGCTGTGCGACAAGAAACACTGCTTGAGTGGGAGGCTGCACTCGGCCCGAAAGTCATCATTTTTATTGCCAACAACGCCGTGACTGTCACAAACCGGGAGATACACCTGCGCGTCTCCCTGATTCGACGAGCTCTTCTCAAGATCTCCCCCAATGCTGATCCTATCATAGGCTCAGCAGAGCCAATTTCAGCCCGCATTGATCGGCCAGTAGTCTTCCCGTTCCTCATCCACAGGATTTCTGAGTCATATGCCTGCCGCTTGATATCGCAACTTTGCTGGACCATTGATGGCTTCACATTCTTTGTAGTAGAGTTCGCGCGTCCGGCGACTACGTTCGCCATGACACTCACAGGCCTGCACCTTCCTGCAAGCCCCGAGAGTAACCGCACAGTCGAGAGTCTTGTTCGCCGATGGCTGCGCAATACCCAATCAGTCGCTTCATTCATACAACAGCACCATGACAATCTACCGGGTTTCATGATTGCTGAAGACCACATTGAGTCTACTCTCAGCTCGGTGGAGGTTACCAGCACGAGATTGGGATTTGAGGCTGATAGTGCAGTGGCATTCAACGTTTATATATTCCCTCCAACAAACGACCCGGCCCACCATCCAGCGTGGCTACGCGAAGTACAAGGAATCACATATTTCACAGACTGCGGTACGGGTAAAGCTGCACCGCTTTTCAGGTGCAACGTTTGCAAGGGGAGAGATCACTCCTCCAGCTCATGCTCATTCCCGGTGAACCAACTGCTTGTTGGTACTAGTGGCACGGCGGTTCAGACTGCCGGCAACTTTAACTATTTCACTTGAACGGTTTAGTAGATGGTTTAGCAGTTGTCAGTACATGATGCCCTTGTCCTATTTGTAGAAATTGCCAATTTCTACTCTGACATACTGTCGTTGTAAACTGCTTACCCCGGCGGTCCGGCCGCTCCGAGGCTTTGCGACTCTTTCCGTCGTCTTTTGCCTGTTCTAAAAGACATTGGCGAGTTTATCAATTCTCGTGTCATCTCTGAATTCTCTTTCGGCCCTCACTGAGGCCTCACTTCCCGGATAGTATTACGCAGCCCTTGGACTGCACCTCTGAAGTCACCAACGAGCGTAAGCATTCCATCATGACTCGCCAATGACCCAACGACATACATCGCCCTTCCGACGTTCAGCGCCATTGCACAACATCGCTCGTCCAATTACGAGTCATTCGGTGCGCTCTTTTCATACATCCAACCACGCGTAGCCGCTGATCGGCTCCATCGTAGTCACCTCAGATTTGTCGACTATCGAAATCATCAGAGGGATATTCGTTTGCAGTGTTGCACGGGATACGCCATTCGCATCACTACTACCCACGCCATCGAAGTCGCAGTCGCTCCGGTTGCAGACCAAATACCAGGTATCGTCGCTGCTGCAGGCTGGACGGGAGGCAGAATGTCATGTACAAGAATTACGACAGCATTAAGTTTATGTGTTGGTGCCGATCCTCCACGGCCCCAAAGGTCCGGGGCCGCGCGGCGTTGCACCGATACCAACATCCTCCGAAAGCTCAATATACGAAGATGCCTCATCAGTTGCTCACAGCTGATTTTTCTGCCAAGTATTCGGGCTCAAACTACCTAGCCCCCTGTTTCCGACCATGGAATGGTAGTTCCTCCATCTTTGCTAGTCCCGTCACTAATGCGAGTGCGAGGGTGTCAACGGTAACGGCGTTCCCGCAGCCCACATGGGCTGTACAAGACGAAGACATTTTGCTTGACTTGCAACTTTCAAGTATCCAGCAAGTACATGCAATTTAGGCAGGCATTTCATAAGGCCCGGGCGTCATTCCAAGTTGCACCAAGTAAATGCTTTCCCCCAGACTGAGACAGAATGAGTCTTACCACGAGAATCGTTCTTTAGGGTGTGGGGGAGTGAGTTCGGGCGGAGCTGCGTCAACCAGCCCTGCTCTGGCTCCGAACCTGCGGCTATAGCAGATGGATTGTTTTTCCACTGCACGCGGAACGGTTCACATTCAAGCCCAATTTAAACGAGGATACTATTCACAAAACTCATCTCCAAGGCAAGTTCAGCAGAGATTCAGTATTGGGCTGAGCAAGTTGGCCGTGATGACGTGGAGTTGCACGACGAAGATGTTGAGATGGAGGACGGGGAACTGTGAGACGAGGGCATCGAGATGGTTGGGGAACCGCAATGAGGACGTCGAGGTGGAGGACGCTTATAACGACTCGAAAACGACCTGGACAACATTTCTTGACCACCACCGAAAAACTTCAAGATCAATCAAAAAAATCATATAATGTACCACCAGCATGTACCTATTGTATATAAAAGTAGTCTTATTGTCGCTCAATTGCACCTATCGAATGCTTCAAGTATACCATTGACGCGAGCGACGCGAGCACATGGTCTATTAATATTTTTAGGTCTTGAATATGTCGATGCGATTTCCATTTCCATAATTAGACCACTTCCTTCTCCTCTTCGTACAACATCAATGTACTTGGGATATGGCGACGCATCGAATTATATATTGCCGGACAAAATGTGCTTTGTACTGCTCCTGCTGAGCCGCGCTTGGTAAACGAACGCAAAGTGCCACATACCAATGATCTAGAAATCCCGAAAGTCCTTCATACGTTTCAGCGCCAAGTGCAAAGGTGAATCCCACAGATCCGACTCGCCGCTCAATTAATCGTGATGGCGGCATCGAATTTTCTCGGTCCCTTCCCTCCCTGCCCATATCAGCTTCAGCTGCGCTCCCCCGCACGACAGTTTATCGGATTCGTTCATAACCTTATACAGTGGCCGATAGAAGACGGGAGACCGGCGATGAGCGTGCCCCGATTGTATCAATGCCCAGAGCATCTCTCGTGGTTGCCATCGCAGTTTCGTCTGCATAAATATTTGGCATTGAACACGATCCTGCGTGGGGCTTCAAGAGTGGTACGCACTTTCTGCTCAGCCCAGTGAACCCGCTATATTCAGTTTCGCAAATTCGCCCAACCAAGAGCTGATCCTCGTCTCACGCATATTTCAGAATGGCATACTCACCTGTTCCTGGCTTCCAGTCTACGAAGGCGCGGACGCGATTCTGGAGATTTCAAGAATGCGGATGACTTATGGATTGAATTAGTAGGGAATAGGAATGGGTATGGTAATGTCGTTGCTAGAAGCCTAGTGCGAAAAAAAAAGGTTAGGCTTCGTATGTGTTATTTGACGGGACGACGATGGATCTTATTAGGTGAGTCAAACACAAATCCTGCATGGCAATGATGATGGTAGAGCGGTGGATAAGGTGGTATGGTGAGCGTGGCACGCCGGCTGTCACTCCAGAACGTCGGGTATTGCGACAAAAAGTCGTTGGGCAGACTAATAGACAGGATGAATGAATGAATAGATAGAGAACGCCAGAGATGTGACTTACAAAGCAGGGGTGGCGGAAGGGTGAATTACCCGAGCCTACACAAGTTCTAGCGAGAGCTGCAGACGGCGAGCGCCGAGGAGCAAAGCTGTGCCAGGGAAATGATAGCGGTTGACAGAGGTGGCATGCAGTGGGACTAAAAGGTTGCGGTCAATGTGGCGGGGTAGGCTGTGGATTCTAGATATCATGATCTAGCTGAAAGACGTGTAGGCATGTGTTTTTTAACCATGTGGAGAGAGCGAAGTTTGGGTAGATGGTAGTATCATGGTGTACTATGACTGGACAGAACAGTGTCGGACATTCCGAGCGGGGTGCAGAGTCCAGACAGAGTCTGATATTTACATGAATAGAGAGCAAAGTTGTACAGAACACCTTATGTACATAGACTTGGACTCGGATAGAAAGAACTAACATAGTACTCCACCAGTGGAACATTTGCAGCCCAACTCTTCAAACCCAGTCATAACCTTGACGTTCAGGACTGTGCCCTCATGGTCAACCCGCTCTAATACTGGCCACAGAGTGATCTTCTCCAAGATCTCAACTAAAGGGGTGGGATCGAGCTTTGCAAGGTGTACTTCGCGTACGGCGGGGAACGCATTGGAAAACATATATCCAAACTTCTCCAAGCCTACCACTTCCGAGTGCTTAATGATGTCATCCAGTGGGACTGCTGTGAACTTCAATACGCGTAGATAGGAGAAGCAGCAGTGCTGCATTGCCAAAGTCTGTAAAAATCCGCTAATTGCCTCATCCTTGAGGTCTATAAGATGCAGCTCTTGAAGTTCTGCCATGGAGATTATGCGAAAAAGCCGTGCCAACACTTCTGGAGTGGCCCTCGACTTGGTCCCATGAGAGTCCAGGATAGAAAGGGATAGCGAGGATAGAGTAACCGAACGGAGTACATCAGTTCGGAAGGAAGGGGCGAAAGGGAGAGGGGGGACAATCGTTCCATGGTTATTAAACACCGGCTGCGCAGGATACCCAGGAACAGGATTCACCAAAGGCGCATGAATTTCTAGATCAGTAAGGCTAGAAAGACTTGGCTTGGGCAGGTCTGTGTACCAAGTCTCCGGACCAAGGGGGGGTGCAGTAGACGGTATCTTGCGCTCGTCAAGGTATGAGAGCCGTGCCTCCGTGAAAACGAGCCCTTGCAGACCAGCCAGGCAGCTGGGATCTTTGGCCAAGATCATGGTACGTTTGACCGAAAGGCTGGAAAAAACTCTGGGATTGAACCGAAAGGGCCCAAGGAGCATGGGAGAGAGGCCAACCCCGCATGAAACCAGTTCGAGATGTTGAAGATGGGGGAGTAAGACATCTACGAGCACCTTGTCGGTAAACTTACGGAGCGTCCAGTTGCGCCCCGTGATACTAAGTCTGCTGATGCGGGGCAACTGCTCTGCGAGGGTGCGGCACGTATCATTGAAGTCCGGAAGTTCCGCTGATGACCAGAAGATGGTATCTGGCCAGTCAATTCTAACCGACAAACTCCTTTGGTTCGATCTGGCGAGAAATGTCCGGAGAATATCCGGCCCGCGGAAGCTATTAACGTCTAAATTGTCCCATAAAGTAGGAGCGCTGAGAGTGACATCTCTCCAGTGGCGCGAAACATGAGAAAGCAGAATTATCGGCTGCACCTGACCTCTGCCTGACGATGACAGGCGAGAAAAATGGTCAAAAATCGTGCGGAGAATGTCTGTGGGTAGCGTGTCGATGTGGCATGGTCGCTTGGAGGATTTTAAGCCTGGCATGGCTAGCATTATGACCTTGAGGTCAAATGACAAGGTCATTCTGCCGAAACTGCCAGAAAGTCTGAGCAGTGAGAATCGCAACCGGCAATTCCTACGCGACCAGCTAGAATTATGTGGTCAAACGGTGTTTTATATAAGAATTCAGGATGGGCCATCACACATCGAGTGAAACGTTTGATGCCACTGCCGGTTCGGCACTGCTAGTAGCCAATATGTGTCCACCAGGAATTCTCCCGGAGACTGAAAAGAGCAGAAGCAGGCATTCCATGTTGTATTATCGTGACCTTTAAATATAATACAATTGATTCTATTACTGCTAGTACCTTGAGGCATGGGACAAATGAAAGCTCTACGGCTATGTTCGCCGTTACCCGTGGATAGTGCCGTGGTGCCTGAAATCGCTCGTACCCGTGGCATACTCACGGGTTTCCCGGCAGCAGGACTCAGATGGAGAGGAATGCGTCAGAGCTATGTTGACGAAAGGAGCAGGTGAATGAACCACGGGCAGAAGTCAGGAGCGCTCAGCGGGGCATGGCGGACATGCTCGGGCGGAGAAAAGAAGGCCGAAGTAGGTAATACTGTCCCCTCTTCCGTCTAGTACTAAGTATGTCTCCGTAGCCTTCTTCGGACCAAGTTCTTTGCTGATAAATACCCGGAACACATTGGAACGATGCCAACGCGTATTGTTCCGGTGAAACACGAGTAAACGAAACGTAGACGATCCCAGGTGAAGGTGGTGGAGTTCGAGAAGTAATGAATTCCCCTGTCGGTACCGACTCTTCTAATTAACGTTGTGTGAAAACTGAACCTTGTTCCAAGACTGTTGGGGAAAGTATGCAAGATGTTGAACTGACAATTTGAATCAGAGAACGAACTTCGCAAAAGATTTGTTCTAACCTGGAACACAAGACGCTCCTTGAATGTGCTTGACACGGGTAATCTAGTACTCAATCTCGCTCATATGACGAAAATACGCCAGCTGTTACGCGTAAGCCAATTGAGTTTCCCCAGAGATGGGCGGCGGTGATGCATTGGGTGTTTTTTTGGCAATGGGAGCACCGATACTGTTCATGGAACTTGAGCCTGTACATATTCAGTCTACGTTCGGAATGGGATTACAACGTCCAGCTTGTATACGGCTTATCTTCGCGACACTGGAGACATCGAATGGCTCCTCGACAGTCACTGGGTCCTTAACATAGGCAACCGGTTTAGTCTTGAGGGGAGCGAGGGAGAACGCAGATTCTAGTAAATGTCAAAAGGTTACGTGAGTTAGTCAATAAAGATAGTCCAAAACACACATTCAGTCTCCATCGCACACCCACGTCTTAGAAACCTCTTCCACAAGCTCCCTCACAATCCCCAATAGTCTTTAAGTAGCTATTTGTTCCACGCTTTCCGGTATCGCCATACACTCCCAAGACATGTCGCCCGAAGCTGCTCCGGTTGCTCCACTGTCAACGATCTCGTGCCGTCTGCCAGACAATGCCGCAGCTCATCAGACAACCCCTCGTCAACTTGAAAATCAGGCAAAGGCGTTGGTGTCCCTCAACCATCGCTGGCTCCTGAGACTGCGGCTGTTCCTCGCGAAGACCTCGATGTAGACTGTTGGGTCGACCACCATCTCGTCCATACCCGAGGGGCTGAGATTGCGCTGGCCATCGACGCTCATTATCGACGGTTGTAATGACTCCCGCAGAGGGGATGTAAAGAATGGGTTCGAGAGGTCCACGTCTTGAATAGGTCGAGCGGGAATACCGTCGGCCATCTCGCTCGTGCCCTGAGTTTCCTCGGCGATAACGGTTAAGCGGGAATGAATCGAACCCACCCTGCTTCCTCAGTGATACGTTCACCATCGTTATCCCTTCATTATTCATGATGTAGTTTTCACCTAGCTTGGGTGTACGGGACGAAGAGCCTTCCCGAGGCATGGGGGTGGCCTCAATGTTGGGGGTCGTACGTGCTGCTGCGCCTGTACATCGTGGTGATTGGTTTGGAGAGGGCCCAATGCAATCAAGCGGTTCCCGATCGTCATCTTGTGGTCCACCGTTGTTTCATTCCCCCCTCTTCGCCCTCGCCTCCTTCTGATCCTTGAGAATCGATTGCCAGATCCACCGTGCTGCCTCTTTAGCCATCTTTCGGGCTTAACCGGGTCCGTTATACTATGCAACTCAATTCCAGTCCGTTCGCCCGCGCACTTCTCCTGGGCATTATGATCCGTTAAATCCTATCATCTAAGCCCGATCTTTAGACTTGTATCTGTTCTTCCGACGTCCTTCCCGTCCGCTCACGTATAGCCATACGTTCGCTCCATACGTAGATTAGGATCAAACTCCAATATGCCGACCCCGGCAAAGTCAAGATCCTCGTGCACAGGGGCTTGCGCATTTCGCAATATCTTTGGCGACGTCATCAAGGAAGTCCTGAGGGGTGAGATATTGTCCACGATACAGCTCATCGTGCATCTTCTCAAGATCCATGTCAAATAGCTTGGATTGCTCGAGTAGAACGGCCTGTTGTTGTGACTGTTGCTCCTGCTCCTGTAATGGTTGTACCGTTGCGGAAGCTTCGCTGCTGACTTGCCCATTTACAGCCGTCTCAGCAACACCGGTTTCATTAACCGTGACCCCAGATTCGTTTGGAGCGGCGTCAGGCGTCGGGCTGAGGCGGAGGAAAAGGATTTGGAACGGTATTGGTACCAGTGTCAGATCGGAACTTTCATGTGTATGGCTAGCATAGGAGGCTTTGGAACGGTGGAACGGTATCGGTACCGATAGGCATTTCAGGGGGAAAGTAGAGATAGTCCAAGTTGTATTCTGCACACGGCGTCATTATTCACATACGAATCAACAAGGTAACGACTTACCGCTACGCGCTTCGTGAGTCTCTTCGTCCTCTGGTCATTTCCTTCTTGTACATGAACTCCGTATCCGCAGGCTGTTTGGGTCCCAGTGGTGGTGCTAGAGGTAACGCTTCCAATACGCGCTTCTTCCCTGTGTTCGCACGCGTGCTTCCTCGAAAACCCTACACGTTTCTCTCGCGATGGTGCAGTCACCGCAACACGATTTCCATTCGTTGGGCTGCTTTGCGCGGCGTGGCAAGGATGCAAAGTCACCATCGACGATAGCCAACAAAAGTATCGGGTCAGTGGGAGATAGGGTATCCAACGTTGCATGAACAGCCGACCGAGAATTGCAGCCGCACACCAGCCTACGAATGAGAGAATACGAATAACAGATGGTTGATATCGCTTTGCTTCGATGGAAAGCTGTGCTATCGCAGCTTCTACACTCCCAGGCTCGCGCATTGAAATGTCAAGTTCTAGACTTGCCGGTAGGTCAGTTTGAACAGATGGTTGAAGTGATGGCCCTTCGCGCAACTCGCGTATGTGATGTTTCTCTTCGTATAACTTGACCGCAACCGAAAAACTGATGTTCTCCATCGCGACAATAAATAGAAGTGCGTATTAATGTTGTTTGATAGAGAATGCGGATGATACATTAGATTGAGTTGTTATTGGTATGGGTATATGGTCGGGTACGGAAATTCATGCGCATGCTAGCACAGGAGAGGGAGTGCCTCGATATAGACTTGATGCACTTCGAGCGTCGGATCAGGGTTTCGTCACTTGGGCGGGTTGATATGTACCAGGGCATTTCCCCGCATGAGTTTAGTCGCGCTGCCCAGAAGCACGACATAAATGAATGTTGATGTCGGAGCAAAGGTAGACAAACCTGGGTTTATAGCCTAAACCGACGATCTTATATTCTTTGCATAAGGAATCCGTAACATCGCCCTGAGCTTTCCTCCAAATGCCTTTGCGGCGCGTTGAATCTATGTGGCTCGGTAAACACGTGAAATGACTAAATCAATTGAAGACACAAACGCTCACCATCGACCGTCATACAGCCTCTCTTTCCCTTCAACAAGTCCCGAATGAAAGCATAGTACATGCGACGACAGGGGACCGGAAGATGTGCGAGCTGCGGCTCGACGTTCTGCGGATGCTCGGAGCATGTCATCAAGTGCGGTATCATCATTGCTGGGGGCAGAGGCGAAGGGAGAAGCAGAGTTGTCGAAGTGGTTGATGCAGGGTATGGCTTGGGTTGGTGACGACGATCAATTTCGGCTGCAGTAGAATTTGCGGCCAAGCCAAAATAGAACACGCCGTCGCCGAGGAGAAGGCTGGAGCCATCCGGCCATCGAGCTCTCGCTCGGAGGCGACGGTTCCTTTCCTTCTCGGGCTCGGAGGGATGAGACGCTGGCGGGGTGAAGGAGTGGGATCGCACGCCGAGTTGGAGGCGTCGTCGTCGTCGAGCAAGAGTGTGGGAAGGGTTGGGGAAGCAAAGACAGGAAGGGATGGAAGGGGCGGGAGATTGGTTGTTTGAATTGTTCGCAAAGACAAAATGGAGAGAGGAGTGGTGGGTCTGGCCATGCTGGCCGGGGTCTCGCTGCAAGCCCTGTATCGTTGTACCTTGTCTAGTGGTTGAAAGACGTGATCGGTGTCGATAGGCAAATAAAGCGACAGATAAGATGGTAGGATGGAGAGTATGAAGCAGCTGTCACTATCGGGTTTTGCACCTGGACGGACTGGATAGAACTGCATGAATGAATGAACGGATAGAAGAAGCCAGAGATGCGACTTACGAAGTGGAGGAGGCAAGTTACCCAAGCATACTACACTCCTAGTAAGAGCTTCCTACGAGCAAGAAGCAATGCCTTAGATGCCAAGCAAAGTGCTGATCTCGTTCTTCCGAAAACGAGCTGAAGCGCCATGTGAGACTGTCCAGTTACGCGGACTCGCATGGTCCACAAGCCTCCCCATGTTTACTCCAAGTCAGAGGTAGGGGCAAAGCTATGTGGTGAAGGATGGCGTGCGGAGGGATCGAGTACATAGAATCGGTTGCTACCAGAGTAAAAAACTTCACCCGAGATTGTTGCCAAGGCCATCCTCTGATTCGGATGGTTGGAAAGCAGTTAGTAGATATCCGGGTTGAGCTGCAGCTGTTAAGCAGTGAAGATAGTCAGAGCGTCTGCATACGGCAAAGTTGGGACATGCCAAAAACTCACAACAGCAACGACTATCCATAATCTGCCCTTGGTAACTCTGAATCTAACCATGAGACCACGAGCGCCCTGGCGTTGCGTAGGGGCGGGACGATTAGGGGGGTGCGGCTGGGGGGCTGATGCGTCCTAAGGGCGGAGTCGACTTGAAGGACCATGGAGCGAATTCACTGAAACGGTAGTTAGCCACAGAATCTCAATAGAATCTTCGTGATTAACACTAGCGGTGGTACAGAAAAATTAATCGAGGTCGAAGGGAGACGTAGTAGCGTGCGACGTTAGTCCGCATGAGCGCGTGAGCCTTGAGGAAACCCTCAAGGCCTCAAGGCCTCACTAGTAAGAATCGAGTATATTTCATTTAAAAGTATTTTCTAATTTTATTTCCTTCGGCTTTAATGCGAAAAGCGTGCAAGGTTTGTGTCGGCACTCCAGCGACGACCGCTCTCGTTCTATGTAAGTGTGATAAACAAAACAATTTACGAGGATGAGAAAATTTAACAATTGAGGGTAGGTGCGGGGTATAGCAGTTTGGACTGTTTGATGCAGCAAGTAGACGATGTAAAGAGATCTGTGAGAGTCAGAGCAACCAAAGCAAATCAAAGCGAGTGATAGCAAGTTATCGAAAAGGAGAGTAAATAGAGAGAAGCTAGACGTTCAAAAAGGGTGATGTCAACAGGAAAGAATGCATTAAAAACATGAGATACCGTTGGGACACCCCAGACTCGAGGACACTATGATTGAAATTACGTTGCAATTGAGATGAGCCTAGCAAGGTGATGCAGCGGGTTTTGCCTCTGCCGGCAAAGCTTCTTCTGCTTCTCCTGGGCCTTCTTGTGCAACATCTCCTTGATCTGCGCATGAACGACATCTTTACGAGCCATCGTGATGTTCATTCCAGCGTAATCCTCCAACTGTACTCCCTCATCCCTGCAGAGCTGTGCAACTTGAGACCAAAAGCTGATGACAGCCTCAGAACAAGCTTCAGAACGCATGACATTGCTCTCAAAACTCATATCGCAGATGATGTGGAGTTTGGGGAATGAGCCGTAACAGAGGATAGATCTGATCTGCGATAGAAGGGGGCGGAATGGGTTCATGCGGATCGAGATTTCACCGCACATCCACTTATCCAAGTCACGGATGCCAATGAGTCGCAGATTTGGATGGGAAAGAAGCAGAGGGTGGGGCGCAATCCACTCCGAGCTTTGCCAGTTCCATTCGGTATCAGCACTGCAGATGAACTCTTCCAAGTTGGGGCACCATGCCGGGAGATGGACGCTGCGCAAAGCGGCAGTCTGCAGGTCGACGGGAATGGTGAGGTAATAATCTTCGACGATGGAAGACGAGTGGGCAAGCTCGAGTTGTTTAAGTTTCTCCCCGTGCATGCGGAAGAAGTTGCGGAAACCTTCACCGGCGTAAGAAAAGTCAGCCGCAACGATAGAGACATTTCTGATGATGGGCAGGTCCCAAGTGGCTAAGACAGTGAGGGTGGCATCGTGCAAACAAAGTTTGAGGGCATGGAGATGGGGAAGGGTAAGTGGCAGACCTGGATAACCTCTCAAAGGCTCTTTGAGGCCATGTATGTCCATGTTGCAGAAGGTGAGTTCTAGGAATTCTAATTTGGATGCGACATTGGCGAGCGAGCGGGACAGGTGGAGGTGAAAAGATATGTCGTCATAATTGGTCCAGGACAGACAGCGGATGGGGCTCTTGGCCTGGGTGATGACGTGAAGGAGTTGTGCAGCGGATGTAGGGTCTGCATTGCTGGAACCGTACATGCTGCGGCGGACAGACCTGCAGTCCATGTAATTTTCAAGACGGGGCGCATTGTCGACAATGACGCGTAAATCATTCGGGGAGCAGCGTTCCCGGATGGGTGTCTTGATGTGCAACCGCTTGATGTAGTAGCCTTTTTGGGGACCACGGATTTCGCTTGTGCCGCTGTCCTTCTCACAGCAGATGGCCTGGGCGAGGGCATGCGCCTGAGCAGGCTTGTCACAGATCCAGATGCACTCGTAAAGGACCTCGAGGGCAATGATGCTCCATTGCCTGCAGACCTTCATGATATTGTGCTTCTCCCTTATGGACCCGAGGTAGCACTCTAGGCGGGCGTCTCTGTCAGAATGGGAATGAGAAAGGTGGAGGAAGGATATATCATTTGTGTCGACTGCTTTTGCAGGGAATTCGATGGGGGTGAATCGGGTATCGTCTTCTGTGGCAAAACGGAAGATAACCCGCCATACTTCTGGGGGTAAGACTAGAAGTCGGCGCAGTTTTACGGTAACTTGGACGTGTTGGAGGGGGGCAGAATGAAGACCAACAGGGGTTGGGCAAGGCGAGTCAAATGAGCAACCATGCTGACCGACAAGAGGGGGGTCAAATTTGCGGCGAGAAAACCTGGAAAAGACACGCTTGAAGTTGGGCATAAGTGGTGGAGGGACCGACGTACCATTTTAAATATAAGGCCTTCACGACCCTGTGGCGGCCGTGGTCAACTGCAAACAGTCATTCCTGGCGCCGACAGTGCCAACAGTGCTGAGCGCGCCCGAATGTGGAGGAGGATGCTTATGTAAGGATGGTCTAAATATGATTTCGAATGTTTTAGAGTGCGATTCTACCTTCAAAACTGGTCAAGGAGACACTACAGAGTATTCCACTGTCAGAGGGGTCCAGAGTCCCAAAGTGCGGGCTTGATTGCCGAAGGCCTGAAACCCTTGATGGTAATTGCTAGTAAATTGCCGAAAGATGCGTCTTACACTCGTTTTTATCTTGCCAAGGTTCTGTGTCAAATGCTGCAAAAGTGACAGAAATGTATTAGAGATATGCCAGTTGTGCGTACGATCAGAGAATTGAAGCTGTACAGATTGACGAAAAAGGGCTACGACTTGAACATACTGAATGCTGGGTTTGAACCATCTGAGCTTGAATAATTCGCCAAGATCCCATCGCATGGAAATCGAATTTCTGTCCTAAGGCCGTTACCAACAGGCTGCAGATTTTTTCTTAAATTGCTTAGGAGTTGGGCGGTCCATGCCATCGGAGTTGTATAACGCCATTGTGTGGCACTCATCCGAGGCCAGAGTAACTTCAAGCAATAGCTCAGATGCGGAAACGCGAGCCAGGCTCAATGTTCTGCATATGAAATACAAAGTACGGTCGAAGAGCCTCTATTGAAGCTGGATAGGATAACTCCCGTGATTATTATCGGTTATGCATTTCATACATATATTTATAACTTCTTTGTCATGGTAGCGTAGTCAGCTTAGTAATCACATTCATGGTCGCAAACTGATATCGCAGGCTACTGGCCTGGCAATCACAGCCATCGAAATAGACCCAGCAGCTTGTTTCTCCGACGTAATCAGCCCCTCACTTCATTGGGGGACACAAATAATGCTGGGATACTGGGAGCTCAAGTCCCTCTGATATTCCACATTATAAGGTAACGGATCCATAGTCTTTACCTGAAACTGGCCAATCAATATAGTATTTAAGCAGATTTTACATGTTAATACCAAGTGCAGCAGCTCGGTGGGATTCTGAAGTCAGAGGAAGGCCTTCACGTTTGAGTTTGGAGTTGCGTGCGTATTTTTTCCCCTTTCTTTGGATAACTAGCCCACACGCGTAGCTGAGCAAGACAGTTGCTCAAAACCGACAGTTTCATGGTTCTGCAGACTGCAAGAATCACAAACTACATAATTTTTTGTCAAGTGGTCTCCTGAGCCTACCTAACGAGACATGCAACATGTACTATCGGCCACCACGTCACTCCCTGCTGGCCGGAGATGTATGTCTGCATCCGTCCCCAGGTATGATATTTCGCGTCGATGGAATCGCAACTCATTTTCGTCGAGGTTTGCATATCAAATCAATGATAATTTCGGGACAACCCTGGTCGTCATCAAGTGGGATTCGGAATTCCCATCTTCAGTCCTCGCGGCTAGAATGGAGGGCTCAAAAAGGCATTTGTGCAAAAGATTTTATGGCAAAGCATTCGATTTCCACTGCTCGATTCCACGTCTTTGGTTCCTCGTAATCGACGCCGTAAATTATGCTAACAGTTGCGATCAGCGGCTTGGCTGCATGCTCATCTTCCCATAGCCGAGGCCTCGTAATTGATATGCGTGTGCGAACCTTGGCAAGGTAAGAGATTGCAATACGGTAAGAAGGTGTATTGGATAATAGCATTGATTAACGGTCAATAGGTCAATGGTACGCCGGTTATATTCTTCAAGTCCCAAAATATGTCCAAGATGCCAATAATGCCCCCCGAAGGCCACAAATCCAGATCTGCAACCCAACGTCCATTATTCAAGCCCCCTCCATTTGCCTGCCCCCCAAGCGTGACCCTCCTGTTGGTTTTGTTACCGCTATCTTTCGTCCAGAACCTCGTCGCCCGATCGCGTCTCTCCGAACTTTCTGTTTCTTGCCGGCGCCATATTTTTACCGCGTCCATGCTTCTTCGAACTGTTGCAGCCTGTAGCATTCCCGGTGCACGTGAAGTACTTTTCCGCGCCAACGTTTACCCCCATTCGCCCAAAACCGGGCTTGTCGGCCGTCTGGATATACGTGGAGCGTCATTTTAGCGCGCCCGTTGCAGAATCCTCGAACCGTCCAATGAGCGACAGAGTCCGATCCCCAGTCACTACGGTGACACGGATCCCTTTTGGTGTCGTTCACGAGCGACTCAAGAAATAGCATCTTAGGGACTCACATAATGACCCAGTCAACCACCGTATTGCCGCGAACTACTTCCCTGATTTTGAATGCATAGTCCTCCACCGCGAGCCGTGTAATCCATTCTACTGTCAACTCCTGCGATTGGTCAAGTGCCCTCTCGGCGCATCGTGCGCGCATTGCATAAATGTTGGGCATGACGATAGAGAAACGATGGTGTTGTTGCGCGAGCGTCGGTAGTGCCAATTCCCCTTTCTGCTACGAAGCCGTTACCGACAACGGTAGGGATGTTTGCAATCCACCTTGTGCGATCGTATTTGCGCGCTTGTGTTTGCATGGTATAACCAAACTCTATCCTGCGCGTTCTCAATCTCTCTACCACTAACCGTCTCATCATCGTCTTCACTGTTCTTCTCATTTCTGATGTCTAAAGTACCTCAGCTCAGCGCTTTAACGTGCAATTGCAAGGATGTCGCAGCAACGATTCCGATTTCAAGATGCTGTCCGGAACTACTTCAAATATCGTTCCTGGTGCGCACATTTTGCAGGGGTATGAGGCGTTATCCTAATTATTCCCCTTGCCAAGCAGGTGTCCTTGCAACTTTTCAAGCTTCCAACTGACGTCAGAAAGGTAGGTATAGTTTCATGCGACGGTTTATATTAAGGCATGTACAGGTCAAGGTCGTTGAGTATCCAGTGCTCTATAAGTATTGTCTGCTCCATCAAAGGCAGGTTTTATTATGATATAAAATAGATATAGTGCTGGTGGTACATTATATGATTTTTTGCGATAGATTCATTTGATGTTTTTAGAGGGAAATAGCAGAGCATTGTCCGGGTCGTTCTCAAATCATTTTAAGCATCCGCCATCTCTACGTCTTCGTCATCGCGCGCCTCCCATGCCACCATCTCGACGTCTTTGTCACTATCCCCATCCTCCATCTCGACGCCTTCGTCGCGCATCTACTATCCCGACATCTTCCTCCACGTCGCCGCCAAGCGCTCCTCTTCGATGCTTTGGGCGTTATGCTAAGTAAAACTTCAAAGCAAGACTCTGTTTCTCTCAACAGTGATGTAACCATCCCAGGGTTCGATCGCCTTCTTAAAACCATTCAGATCGTCCCAATTCCTTTAAGACACGCTATTGATGCAAAGAGGACAAAGTTAAATAATTACAAAAAGCGCTGTAACGCAAACGCTTACCTATTGTATTGAAGGAGTACATGCGACAAACGAAGGTGTATATATCGCTCGAGTTGGTATCAGAGTTTGTGACTAACGTGATTCCGAGATTTATTGTGCCTTTGGCATTTCTTGAGGCGTTGCGTGGAGGCAGGTTGCGTGTTCTTTCCGTAGTTTCGCAGTGCCATTGACTTGCTTTCGACACCAGAACTACTTCCATTGAGGTCGTTCCGGCGTCACGTGGAGCGCGCGCTGGTAGCATCAGCGTCTCGCACACAAGCAAACTCAGTCGCGATTGCTTAACTTAAGGCCCTGGAGGTTGACGGGAGAGAGGTTAAGATGGCCGAGTCAATTGCGCGAGGCACCCGCATTTTTCATTCTGCAAATCCACTAAAGGAACAGCCGACCACGAGCTCCACGTTGGTGTCACCTAAGTACAACCTTAAGAAAGCCATTCGGGTATCTAGGGCCCCGACCACCGTCGTGGCACACTCAATCCCGCGAAGCTGGGGTGGCATTCACCTATGGAGGTGTGAATCAAGGATTGTGCTCCACGAGGTTCCGTATCCGTATAAATGATGCGAATAAAGCACTGATGATGGAATAAGTGAGCGTGATGATCTAGAGGGGGCCAAGAAACATAGGGTTGCAAAATGGAAAGAAGGGCTGCATAAGAACCCTTTGTCAGCGGGTCGTGCATCGTCTGGGCTCGAAATTGGTCTCTAGTGCGATGATGTCCCACCGCGTGGAAAAAAAGCTTTTTTTTTCGCGTCGGGGGGAGTACTTCTTACTTATTGAACTGGGCAGCGAGTGGCTTGCCAATCGATAGATCTCAGACGTATATGTTTCTTTCTGCGGCGTTAGCGAGAGGTTCCGCTATAGCGCAATATGCGCAAACGAGGTCGTTTATTATGGGCGCGTGATATGTCGCCGGAGTGGTGCCCTATGTGATGCTGTGCATCGCGAATGACGTTTCCTTGAAATAGAAAGAACATATTGTTAATCTGAGAATCCAGGTTTGCGGTACCAAAAAGGTAAGACACCAACATCAATCAATGTCTGTCGGGGTTTATATCGTCACCTTTCTCTCGCGTGGGTCCATGTTTTTCTTTGTCCGCACCAAAATTCTGTGTTGTTAGTTTAAACAGCAAGGACTCAGCACAGCGAATTAGGCTGGGTGCAGAGGGTGGTACGAACCTATAGCTAAGGCCAAAACTGGAGATTCGACCGGCACGCGGAGGCGGGGAATCTATAACAACGACTAGCACGTGTGGGTTTTCTCCAGCTATTTAAGGGCCTAAGTCCGGCAGCCCCACGAACAAATCAGAACTCCCGTAGCTCATAATTCGAAGCTCGCCTTACCGTCCTCATCATGTTCATCTCCCGCACCACGCGCGACATATCCCAGATTCCTGGAGTGAGCACATTCAGCTCGTTCATCAAACAGGACCAGCCTCCAGAAGGTCAGAAGATCAGCATGACCCCGTGTAGTTCATGCAAGAAAGTGTTCGATTTTTCCCAGTGCACCCCATGGCGCGAGATTGAACGGATCATCGAAGAGCACCGTCTGGGCTGCGACAAGAAGAGGTACGGTTCTCTTGACTGGCTCTTACTCTCGTGCCCGAACTTCGCCTGACAGTTGCCTGTACAGAGCCACTGCTAGCGCCAACGCGAAGAAGTGGTGGGCCAAGGAGAAGCAGCGCCATTTGGCTGCCCATCCGGAGCCACCGCAGACAGCGCACATCAACATCAAGCAGAGGCGAAGAGCAAGAGCGGACGAGAACTTGGTGAAGACTTCAAAGACTTCAACCAAGAACTGTCGAACGCTACCAGAAAGGAAGGTCCCGCTTGAGGAGGACTCGTGGACCGTCACGAAGACGCTTGACCCGAAGCATGTCGACTGCGTCGCGTGTGGCGATGGGACTGGTTTGAAAAAACGTCGTTTGTATTACCCTAGATTGTGGTTCAAGCATAAAGAGAGGTGCGCCGGGCTTGACCAGCATTTTGTTAGGGCCGAGATTATGGTATCGTACTTGTTCATTACTAGAGTCCTTGTTGTGTTCTTGACCTCTTCTTTCTCCCTGTTGGGGTGGCAGCTTCGGCCTATAATTCGACGACGCATTATATTGCAAGTGAATCCTCCGCATAAGGTGCTCCACGATCCTAACACGTATTTCCTCCACTGACTTAGCCTCCAGACGACAAGAAGGCTCCGGTACGGAGTGTTGAAAGGTTATGCTACTAGCAGACTTTTACTACGGCGAGTAAAAGTGGAGACTGCTGCCTTGGCCGAAAAACGTAAAGAGAAAGACGATGACAAAGTTGGTTAGTGTTCTGATAGTTGAGGTTTCCTCGGTTGGCTGACTGGTCCTTTCAGTTTCTCATGGTGCCGAAGAGATCGCGACGTGCAATGGTAGTTCTGGGGCTGAAGCTGTTCCGCCCATTAAAACTTCATCATCAACGTGGTGGACCACCGTGTTAGGTCCAGGCACGGGGAAAATCCAGCCTATCGCGGGTTGTCACGTTGGATCCCCCCGCGCTTCAGGAGAGGCTGAGCACGGAGCATGTCGTTCTACTTCAAGCCTGAAGGAAAGTTCGGTGGAGACAGCGTTCGACGATAGAGCCATAGAGAATCAGAAGTATGGTCATCCAAATGCGAGCTATGAAGGTGGCGATTGCGTTCAGAGCAGCCGAGACCGAGGATTTCGCATTCCAGGACGTGTCCACGAGCAAGAAGTTGAGAGATGCGGTAGTCAACCCTCTTTCCTGGCGTCTTGTGGTTCGACCTCTTTTGCGAACAGTGGTCACTGGATGGTTCGCGGAGACGCTCGGAGATATGGATACTATGGGACTTACGCGTCGGATGATATGTATCTTGGCAGTCCTGTTGCCAGCATCATGATTCAGCACCCTTAGTCGGCACGCATCGCCTATTCCAGAGTACTCGCCTAGCCCTGTGGTGCAGAACCGGTACAGTTTCAACTATGCCAGCCTAGGTACCCATCTTGAATCTCGAGCAGGTTCCGGTATGTCCCTAGGGCCTGGTGAGCGGGCATTGCTTGCCATGATGGATGGAAAAAATGAATAAGTCTTAACGGCAAGGTAACGTATAACTTGGATTCACACCGCTCTTATTCCTAGTGACGTTAGTCTACATGGCGGTTTCTCTTTTAACTCTACGTATCTGCATTTCTGTTCTACATTATTATAATGTCGATTTTGTATTCGTGAATGTGAATGGAATGGATTATATAAGCTGACTCAGTTACTACAAGAGGTAACCGGTAACCGGTTACCTCGCGACAGATAGAGGGCTCCTACTCAGTTATGACTCTCGACTCACTTCGGACACCAAACTCTGCCGGGGAGCGGAAAGCCAAAGGTGGGAGAGGAGGTAGGGAGTGCCTCGGGCCTCGAGGAGACGGACTTGTCCCTACCAAGGGATCGCGCGCTTGTTAAGTAAGCACGCACCGTACAGGCTGGATAGAGGGGGAAACGGAAACGGAACAAGGTGTCACGTTCCTATTCAGAGAATGTTGTACGCGCTTTCTTCCATGCCTGAGCAACAATGTTGTACTTCCTGATTACACAGCGAAATACAGGGTTTCGATACAACAGCGTGGGTAGGCACTCCCACGAGCTGGGCTTTCTACCGACGGAACATCCGCCAGAACACCCATCACCACCCTTGAGCAGGTCACCCGTTCGAACTCATGGGTGGCCACCTAGATATGTCGCTTTCCATTTCGTAATTAGACCACTAGGGATACGGAAGTGTAGCATCGAATTATATGTTCCCAGACAAAATTTGCTTCGCGCTGGCGCACGCCGTAGGCACCCACCGAACTGTGCCTGGCAAACGAACATGGGGTCCTTCATGTGTTTCAGCGCCAGGCGCAAAGCTAAGCTTATGATTCGGAGTGCACATGCCTATCCTTGACTCGGCGCCCAATCAACCGTGATGGAGGCGTCAAATTTTCTTGAGTCTTTTCTTTCCCGGCTCGTGCCAGCCTTCTCAGCAGCGCTCCACCCCACGACAGTGCTATCGAACCCATTCATGACCTCCTTTAAAAATGGACGTGAAACCTCTTCTTCAGTTCCGAATTGCTGAAGACTTGCATCGGGTATTCTCGGTCCCGGCCATTTATTTACTGAGCAATCAGCGACACGTAGCAACTGACTGTCCTTGAGATATATCCCAAGCTGTGCAGGTCATCTGAATAAGCATCTGTGTAGCGGTGTACATGTGTACGTCGACTCACACAACGTCTCGAAAGAGAAAACGTTGATCGAGCTTAACCTAATACATTCCGTCTAAGCGCTAGATGCTGCCTTAAAACCACGTGAAAACGACTTACAAATCTCAACAAATCCGCTACAATCGTGCCGAAATGGGGGGCACTTGTCGTTCTCGGCAAACTGCCAACTTCGTGGACGACATACAATCTGAGCCCGAGTGCGTCGACAAACAGGATGCTACGCTTGACGAAAAGCACAACCTGCTCTCCAGCGTGCTATGGCCGGCTTGGGACGGGTGTTCAAGTAGAATCGACTGCCTTTGGATACACCATACTCTGCTCAAACAGTCAGGGCCACAAAATAAGCAAAAGAGAAGAACGTACTCGTGTCGAACCATCTGCTTGACAGAATGTGCCGGAAATAAGGTTCAACCTGTCTTTTGCGATACTGATGCCCGTGTCCTGGACGCAGAACCTGGGGTGACTTTGATTGCATTACCGACCAAGTTGGTAATGACGGAGAGAATCACTGATCAATTAATCAGGGATATCCGACTCCACGTCGTACGCCGAACACCGTCTGTCGTAACGAATAAGGCACAGCTTCATGATACCGTTCATAGACATCCTATCAAAAACACCGAGTGCCGTCAGTAACTCATCCCCCCTGCATTCATATAAAAAACCCACCAATTTCATGCGACGTGTCTCTTACTCCTGTTCGTCAACTCGACGGCTTCCCTCGCAGCTGTATCCTTCTGAATGAATCGCGCAAGTTGAGCACCATCTGGTTGATCCGAGTCTTCAACGAGTCCATTTCTTCGAAGCTGACACTCGGCGATTTTGTGCCGAATCGCCACGCACAACAGCCATCTGCTCATACTGTTAGAATTCAAAACTAGGAGGACATAGACCATAGCCGCTGTGATCGTTCTGACTTGAAACGTCAAATTCGCTGCCATGTTGATCTGTCAGCTTGTCCTTCCACGTCCTTCCCACATTTGTCGCCCGGGCCTGTCATGCCCAGAGCTGGAAAATGTCTAGCGGCAGTTATGGCGGTGCAGGCCAGATCCGTGCTTGAGTTTACTGTAGCGAGACGCTGGAGGATGCTGGCCAGCACAGCGTGCGCTTTAGTACGTCACGTCACGCCACCTTATCGTACCCCACCCTGTTCAGCCAAGCCTGCTGCAATTCGCACTCACGTTCCGTGGCCAGGCATGGCTCAGCGAATGCCTACAGCGTGCGCCAGCACTGTGAAGCGAATTTTAGGTGTTGATGCGTCGCCATATCCCTGGTACACAGGCGCCACATTGACGAGTGTCACCAATTCTCACTTCCTCTGGCGTCTCTGGCATTCTCGCTATCATCATGCGCGGAACCGGATCTTTCGAAGGCAGAGATGTACCAGAAATTGGAGCCTTCCAAGAATATGCCCCTGCTTAGGTTTGGATATCTTGGGTGAGTTGTGCAGACATGAATGCGAACCCCCTTCCTTATGTACCTTTCATCAGTTTGGGAGAATGTGCTGCGCTTGTATGCGCTTGTATTTGCTGGTGTCTTGACCCTCCATAACGCCTTGACGTTGGTTGCTTCCATGCACGACGAGGGCTACTGGAATGATTGTAGTCCACCTCGGGTCTGGGACGTTAAAAAACGTGTTACACTCTGTGCTTCCCGACTTACTATCGATCGCATGCTACAATGGTTCAGCTGATTGAATTGTCGCTGGTCCGCTCAAAGATCTCATGACATTCAAAGAGTTCATCAACCGTCATTTTCACTACAAAAACGCGTTTCTGTGGGCACCATTTGATTATCATAGCTCCGTTATGTTCTCCATTCTCAGCGATTTATCCAGCGCTGCAAAGGATATCACGATCCTGGCTCCGAGTACTCCCATCACCTCCAATGGACGCGTTTCGATGCATCGTATATTTGCTTGGAACCTCTCCGATTTCACAATGGCGCGGTCTGCCTTCTATCCAACGTCAACGTTGATGCGTGGCTCGAAATCGGCTCTCATGGGACAGTTCTACCAATGCTCAAGGTCGACGACCCATTGTTGCAGAGAAACACGTTACTCCTGTCTTCGCTTCACAAGCATCACAATGCGTGGAACCTGTTGGCGTCAAGCTTGTCCTCGTTGTATACGTCTAGCATACCTGTTCTTTTTGCGCAAGATGTCCTTCCATTTAATTTCCATCAGTCCAAGCTCTGGGTCTCCTATCGTAAAACAGCCTATTGTGGTCATTCGCCCAGTACCCAAACATCGGTGCTCTGGCTGTACCAGCACCCGCTACCCGTGCGGGACAGCCATACCCGTATGCACTGCTGCTCACTGTCGGGCCGAAATACTCTCAGCAAATACCTCTAATTTCATTCGTTCAACATTCTCAAAGGGCACAGTTCAACTCTAGCAAGTCAAACGCTTAAGTCCTACCTTTCCACACCCTCTTCGTGATGTGCAGACCCTTCTGGCTCATCAAGCACAGGCCGGGCCTGAAGAAGACCAGTCAGCCTTCAATGCTTTCCGTGGGCTGTGGAGTGACAAGGCAGAGCTACCGGTTCGAAGACGGGCAGGCCCTCCAGAACATTGTACGGGACGTCAAAGAGGCCGTGCCTATAATCATCGTTCAACGGG
>WNGI01002583.1_pt1 | contig 23472 bp, 17 predicted proteins | sample 5400621 | NCBI WGS metagenome assembly WNGI01 (sample SAMN13153374, study PRJNA577476) | soil metagenome | isolation source: 20 cm soil or saprolite under Garry oak tree replicate 1 | place: USA:California | collected 2016-06-15 | reverse complement strand
CGCGACCGTCTCAGCCGGCGCCTGATCCCCTGGGTCCTCGCGGAGGCGCGCCGGGCGGCCCGACGCCGCGACGCCGGCTTGCTTGAGCGTCTCGACAGCCTGGTCACGCGCCTGTCGATGGGGATGACGGCGGGCGAGGAAGTCCTGCTGGACGATCTCCTGGAGCGACGTCGCCCGGTCGCCGTGCGCGATCTGTTGGCGTGGCAGGCGCGCCTCCCACCCGCCACCGCTGCCGTCGAAGGCCCGGTGGTGCAACTGGTCGCAGCGCTCGTCCGAGGGCAGCTTTAAGGCATGCCAATGCCACGAACGCCCCTCCCGGAAATCATCCGCAAGCTGCGGGCGCGCTACGGCCCGCCCAAGCGCATGCCCGCCAGCGGGCCCTTCGAGCTGATCGTGTGGGAGAACGTCGCCTACCTGGTGGACGATGAGCGCCGCGCGCAGGTGTTCCGCGCCCTGAAGCAGCGCGTCGGCTCCACCCCCCAGGCCGTCCTGCGCGCCCCCAAGAAGCTGGTCCTCGAGCTGATCGGCCCGGGCGGCATGAACGCCGTGCAGCGGCTCGAGAAATTACGCGACGCGTCCGAGACCATGATCGACATCGGTCTCGCGCGCATGCGCACCCTGCTCCGCGAAAACGCGGTCGAGGCCAAGAAGCTCTTGAAGCGCTTCCCCGGCATCGGCGAACCGGGCGCGGACAAGATCCTGTTGTTCTGCAAGAGCCAGCCGAGCCTCGCGCCCGACTCCAACGCGGTCCGCGTGCTCGTGCGCCTGGGCTACGGCAAGGAGCACAAGAGCTACGCCCAGACCTACCGCGGCGTCACCGAGGCGGTCCGCGCCGAGCTGCCGCGCGACTACAACTGGCTGGTCATCGCGCACCAGTTGCTGCGCCGCCACGGCCAGGAAACGTGCAAGCGCAGCGCGCCGCGCTGCGAAGAGTGCCCGCTTACCGCGGACTGCGCCTGGTACCTCGCCCGCTGGGGTCGTTAGCTTCCAGCGTGCCTCTCACCACTTTCCTCTTCGACCTCGACGGCACGCTCATCGACTCGATCGACCTCATCCTGCGCTCGTACCGGCACACGTTGAAGACCCACCGGGGCATCGAGCCGCCGGATGAGATCTGGATGGAAGGCCTCGGCACCCCGTTGTGGGTGCAATTCCGCCATTGGACCGACGACCCCGCCGAGCTGCAGGCGATGGTCGCCACCTACCGCGACTACAACCTCGCCAACCACGACGCCATGGTCCGCCCCTACGAGGGCGTCACCGAGGAGGTGCTGCGGCTCAAGGCGCAGGGGAAGACCTTGGGCCTGGTCACCAGCAAGATGCGCGGCGGGGCGCTGCGCGGGCTCAAGGTGCTCGGCCTGACCGACTCCTTCGACGTGATCGTTGGCGCCGACGAGGTGCAGCACCCCAAGCCGCATCCCGAGCCCGTCCTCATGGCCCTGGACCGGCTCGGCGCCGCAGCGGATGGAGCCGTCTTCATCGGCGATTCGCGGCACGACCTGGAATGCGGTCGCGCCGCGGGAGTCAAGACGGCCGCCGTCCTCTGGGGACCCTTCGGGAGGACCGATCTGGAAGACTTGAGGCCGGATTTCTGGCTGGAGCACCCCGCGGATCTCGCCCACCTGGGGGACGCGGACAACCGATAACCGGGAACCGATAACCGGCATGCGCTTCGTCCCCTTCGAGCTGGAACGCTGGCAGAGTACCTGGGAAAACCGGGTGCGCTTCAACCTGTCCGAGTCGGGCGTGCACCCGCTCACGATCCAGGAGCTGCTCGGCCTGGCGGGGGCGTCCGCGGTCCCGCTGCTCGAGACCCGGCTCGGGTACAGTCAGTCCAACGGCACCGATCTGCTGCGCGACCGGATCGCCGCGCTCTACCCCGGCGCTTCGCGCGATCAGATCATCGTCACCAACGGCAGCGCCGAGGCGAACTTCGTCGCCTGCTGGCGGCTGATCGAGCCGGGCGACAAGGTCGCGATGATGATGCCGAACTACCTGCAGCTGTGGGGCCAGGCCCAGAATCACGGCGCCCACGTGCGCGGCTTCCATCTCCAGGTGGGCAACGGCTGGGAGCCGTACGCCGAAGAGGTCCGCGCGGCCATCGCGCCGGGCACGAAGCTCGTCGTCGTCACCAACCCGCACAATCCGACCGGTCACGTCCTCTCCGACGAGATGCGCCGCCTGATTCTCGAGCGCACCAAGGAAGTCGGGGCGTGGCTGCTGGCCGACGAGGTGTATACGGGCGCCGAGCGCGACGGGAAAACCACGCCGACGTTCTGGGGGAGCTACGACAAGTTGATCTGCGTGCACGGGCTGTCGAAGGCGTACGGCCTCCCCGGCCTGCGCATCGGCTGGCTGATTGCGCCGCCGGAGTTCGCGGCGGAGGCGTGGGCCCGGCACGACTACACGACCATCGGCCCTTCGGGGGCGTCCGACCACCTCGCCGCCCTCGCGCTCGCGCCCGGCACGCGGGAGCGGATCCTCGAGCGTACGCGGCGCATCCTCACCGCCAACTACCCCGTGCTCGAGGAGTGGCTCAAGCGTTTCGGCGACACGTTCGCCTGGCAGCCGCCGCAGGCGGGGGCGATCTGCTTCGTGAAGTACCGCCAGGGCGTGAGCGCTCTGGAGATCGTCGAGAAGATCCGCGCCGAGCACAGCGTGTTGCTCTGCCCCGGCGAGCACTTCGGCCTGCCCGGCTACCTGCGCTTCGGCTACGGCAACGAGCTGTCCGAGCTGCAGGAGGCGCTCGCCGAAACCGAGCGAGGCCTGAAGCGCGTGCTCGCCGACTGATCGTGCGGGTCGTCCCCCTCGACGCGTTCCGGGACAAAGTGCCGTTCGCCGTCGCCGTGGCGGCGGTCGAACGCGGCTTCCGCGCCCTGGGCGAGGGGACGGCGCGACTCCCCGACCCCCTGGTCTTCGAGCTCCCCGAGATTCCCGCCGAAGTACACGTGAAAGCCGCGCGGCTGTCCGGTGGCCGGCACATCGTCCTGAAGCTCGCCACCGGGTTCTACCGCAACCGCGACCGCGGCCTTCCCTCCGGGGACGGCCTGTTCCTGCTGCTCGATGCCGAGACCGGCGTGCCCGACGTGCTGCTCGAGGACCACGGCTACTTGACCGACCTGCGTACCGCGGCCGCGGTCGCGGTGACGCTCAAGTACCTGGCGCCCAAGGGCGCCAACCACGCGCTCTTGGTCGGCGCCGGCGCACTGGGGCGAGTGACGGCCCGCGCCATCGTCGCGGAGCAGCCGATCGAGCGACTCACCATCTGGAACCGGACGCCGGAGCGGGCGGAGGCGCTCGCGCGCGACATGGGGTCGATCGTCGAAACCCGCGTCGCGGCCGCGCTCGAGCCCGAGGTGCGCAGCCATCGCCTGATCGTGACCACGACGGCGAGCACCACGCCGGTCATCCGGGCGGGATGGGTGCAACGCGGCACGCACATAACCTCCGCCGGCACCGGCAGCCCCGAGAAAGTCGAGCTCGAACCGGCCCTGTTGGCCCGTGCCGACAAGCTCGTCGTCGACCGTCGGTTGCAAACCGAGCGCTACGGGAACCTGCACCACGCCATCGCCGCGGGCGCCATCAGGAAGGACCAGGTGTACGCGGAGCTGGGGGATCTCGCCGCGGGCCGACTCGCGGGACGCGCCTCCGCCGACGAGATTACGGTGGCGGATCTGACGGGCGTGGGCGTGCAGGATGCGGCCATCGCCCAGGCGGTGGTGGAGGTGTTGGGGCTATGAGCGTGAGAGGCACGACCAGCGGCCCGCGCGAGAGCGCGGTGATCCGGGCGCCGCACGACGGCAGCGAGGTCGGCGTCGTCGAGCTCGCCGGCCCGGCCGAGGTACGGGCGGCGCTCGACGCCAATGTCGCCGCCGCCGACGCCTGCCGGGCGCTGCCCGCGTTCGACCGCGCCGCGATCCTGCGGCGCGTCGCCGACGGCCTGGCGGCGGCCCGCGCCGAGCTCGCGCGCACTCTGGCGCTCGAGGCCGGCAAGCCGATCACCCAGGCGCGCGTGGAGCTCGACCGCTCGGTTTTCGTCTTCCGCGACGCCGCCGAGGAGGCGACGCGCATCGGCGGCGAGGTCCTGCCCACCGACGCCCTCCCGGTCGGCGCCGGGCGCCTCGCCATCACGCGACGCTTCCCGCTCTCGCCCATCGTGGGCATCACGCCGTTCAACTTCCCCGTGCTGCTCGCCGCTCACAAGATCGCGCCGGCGATGGCGTGCGGAGCGGCCATCACGCTGAAGCCCCCGCCGCAGGATCCCCTCACGACGCTGCGCCTCGCCGAGATCATCGGCGCCTCCGGGTACCCCGCCGGCGGTGTCAACGTTGTTCCCTGCCACGTCGAGGTGGCACAGCTTCTCATCGAAGACCCGCGGGTGCGCATGATCAGCTTCACCGGCAGCGCCAAGGCCGGCTGGGCGATCCGCGCCAAGGCGGGCACCAAGCGCGTCGCCCTCGAGCTCGGCGGCAACGCCGCGGTCCTCGTCGAGCCCGACGCGGACCTCGCCTGGGCCGCGTCGCGGTGCGCGTTCGGCGGCTTCACCTACGCCGGCCAGTCCTGCATCTCCACACAGCGCATCTTCGTGCACGAGCGCGTGATGCAGCCGTTCCTCGACCTCTTCCTCCCCGCCGTGCGCGCGCTGCACGTCGGCGACGTGCTGGACGACGCGACCGAGGTGGGACCACTGATCTCGCTCGAGGCCGCCGAGCGGGTGGAGCGCTGGATCGCAGAAGCCGTGCAGGGAGGCGCCGAGGTCGCGGCGGGCGGCACGCGCCGGGGGCAGTTCGTCGCGCCGACGGTGCTGCTGCGCACGACACCGAAGATGAAGGTGAACTGCGAGGAGGTGTTCGCGCCACTCGTGACCGTGACGCCCTATGGCGCGCTCGACGAGGCGATCGCCTGGGCCAACGACTCCCCCTACGGCCTCCAGGCGGGCGTGTTCAGCACCAACGTCCACACGCTGCTGCGCTGTCACGCGGAGCTCGACGTCGGGGCGGTGAACGGCAACGACGTCCCCGGCTACCGTGTCGATCGCCTCCCCTACGGCGGGGCGAAGGCGTCGGGGCTGGGACGCGAGGGCGTGCGCTACGCGATCGACGAGATGACCGAGCTGCGTGTGCTCACGCTGAAGCTCTAACCCCTTATGCCCCGGCGCCTGCTGCCCTGGTTCGACTTCACACCGATGAGCCACCGGCCGCCGCTGCCGGCGCAGTGGTGGTGGTGGTGCGCGGTCGCCTACCTCGCGCCGAGCTTCGTGCTGCGCCTGGTGCCCGCGGGGGACGTGCCGTACCGCGACCTCATCTGGCTGCTCACGCTCGTGCCCGCCTATCTGCTGTCGCTCCACTACGGCATGCGCGGCGCCGTCGCGGGACTCATCATGGGGACCGTGCTGTTCACGGTGCTGCAGTTCCTGCTCGCCATGCGGCTCGAGCCCGAGGACTGGCGTATCACGATGCCCATTTACACCGCGTACGGAGCGATCGCGATCTCGGTGGGCTGGTTGTCCCAGCAGCTGCACGAGTTTTACGCCAAGGCGATCGAGGGCGAGCGGATCGAAGTCGTGAGCCAGGTGGCGACGGCGATGCGCCACGAGGTCAACAACGCCCTCGCCACGATCCTGGCGGAATGCCAGCTGCTCGAGCAGGACGCGCGCATCACCCATCCCGAGGACCAACAGTCCCTGCAGCACGTCATCGAGATGGCCCGCCGCATCCGCGACTGCATGGACCGGCTCGTGACGCTGACGCACGCCCCGACGGTGGAGTACGCCCCCGGGGTGAAGATGATCGACCTCGCGAAGCTGAAAGCGGGCGCTTAGCGCAGCACGGCGTGCAGCACGACGTAGCTCAGCCCCGCGATACCCGCCGCCGCGGGAATCGTCAGGACCCACGCCCACACGATCCGCCCCGCCACTCCCCACCGCACCGCCGACAGCCGCTGCGCCGCGCCCACGCCGGAGATCGCTCCGGTGATGGTGTGCGTGGTGCTCACGGGAATCCCGAAGTGCGACGCTACGAACAGCGTGATCGCGCCGCTCGACTCGGCGCAGAAGCCGCCGAACGGCGTGAGCTTCGTGATCCGCTGGCCCATCGTCTTCACGATCCGCCACCCCCCCGCCATGGTCCCCAGCGCGATGGCCGCATGGGCGCTGAGGATCACCCACAGCGGAATCACGTCGGCGGTGGTGATGTGGAAGGCCCGCACGGGGAAATCGGCGAACGACGCCCGGGCGGCGAACAGCAGCCCCACGATGATCCCCATCGTCTTCTGCGCGTCGTTGGTGCCGTGCCCCAGGGAGTAGAGCGCCGCCGAGAACAGCTGGAGGACGCGGAACGTGCGATCGACTTTCCGGGGCAGCGAGCGCCTGAGCAGCCAGGAGAGCCCGACCGTGAGCGCCAGGGCGAGCACGAGACCCATCAACGGCGCCACCACGATGAATACCAGCGTCTTGACCCAGCCGCTGGAAAGGATCGCCGTGAACCCGGCCTTCGCGACGGCGGCCCCGGCGTAGCCGCCGATCAAGGCGTGTGAGGACGACGTCGGCAAACCTCCCCACCAGGTGATCAGGTCCCACGCGATCGCGCCGATCAACCCGCCCAGGATGACGATCGGATCGACGACCGCGAGGTCGATCAGCCCCTTGCCGATGGTCTTCGCGACCGCCGTGCCGAGGCCGAAGGCCGCCACGAAGTTGAAGAACGCCGCCCAGATGACCGCGGTCCCCGGACTCAGGACGCGGGTCGAGACGACCGTCGCGATGGAGTTGGCGCTGTCGTGGAAGCCGTTGATGAAGTCGAAAACGAACGCGATGAGGACGATCGCGAGGACGAACCAGACCGTCGCCGACATCAGGCGTGTTTCAGCGTGATGGACTCGAGCACGTTGGCCACGTCTTCGGACTCGTCGAGCGTGCGCTCGAGGTTGTCGTAAATCTCCTTCCACTTGATGACTTCGAGGGCGTCGCGCTCCTTCTCGAACAGGTGCCCGAGCGCCTCGTGGTAGATGGAGTCGCCTTCCTCTTCCAGCTTCTTCGCCTCGACGCAGAAGCGCATCACGTCGTCGCCTTTCTTGAGCCGGCCGACCCCCTCCGCCAGCACGCCCACCATCCGCTCGATCACTTCCGTGAGGCGCTTCACCCCCTCCGGCGCGGGCCCCAGACGGAAGATCTGGGCGCGGCGCGCCACGCCGTCCATCACGTCCATGACGTCGTCCAAGTCGGAGGCCAGCTGATGGATGTCCTCGCGATCGAGGGGCGTGATGAACGTGCGGTCGAGGCGGTTCACCACCTCGTGCGTCACCTGATCGGCTTCGTGCTCCAGCCGCTTCAAGGCCTCGATGTGCGGGAGGCGGCGGTCCGGCGGCGCTTCGAACAGCGCCCGCAGGTGCTGCGCCGCTTCTTTGTTGCGCTTGGCGACCTCGACGAAGAGGTCGAAGAACTCTTCTTCCCTGGGGAGCAGACGCACGGCGGCCTCGGCACGGGGAACGGGCTGCCAAGATAGCGCCCGCCAGAGAACGCCACTAGGTTAAGCGACCACCACCGCCCACCCAGTCGAGGAACCCACGGATGGCGACCGCGCAACAGCCGCAGACCGAGTTCGTCAAAGCGATCTCCAGGCTCGACGCCACGGCCCTCGTCGTGGGCTCGATGATCGGCTCGGGAATCTTCATCGTCTCGGCGGAGATCCTGCGCGAGGTCCACGCACCCGGGTTCCTGCTCCTGGTGTGGGCGGTGTCGGGCGTCGTGACGCTGATGGGCGCGCTCACCTATGGCGAGCTCGCCGCGATGTTTCCGAAGGCGGGCGGCCAGTACGTGTACCTCCGCGAGGGAATCGGGCCGCTGTTCGGCTACCTCTACGGCTGGACGCTGTTCGTCGTGATTCAGACGGGGACGATCGCCGCGGTCGCGGTCGCGTTCGCGCGCTTCGCGTCGGTGTTGTGGCCGCAGCTCACGCCGGAGACCTTGCCGGGGCTGGGGACGACGATTCACTTCCCGCTGCCGATCGGCGATATCCTCATGGGGGTGTCGCCCCAGCGACTGTTCGCAATTGCTTCGATCGTCCTGCTCACCTGGATCAACGTCCGCGGCGTCCGCACCGCCGCAATCGTGCAGACGACCTTCACGCTCACGAAGACCGCCGCCCTTGCCGTCCTCATCGTGCTCGGCCTCACCATCGGCCGGAACGCCGCGGCGGTGGCCGCCAATTTCGGGGCCAACTTCTGGGCGACCGGCGGCGTGGCCGTAGGCGCGACCGCCATCGGTGCCGCGATGGTCGGATCGCTGTTTTCGATGGACGCCTGGAACAACGTCGGCTTCGCCTCGGGCGAGCTGAAGCAGCCGGAGCGCGACATCCCATTCGCCATGGCGGTCGGCGTACTCGTCGTCACCACCCTGTACCTGCTCGCCAACGTGGCATACCTGAACGTGCTGCCGCGGGTGGCCATCCAGATGGCCTCCACGGAAAACCATCCGCCCATCGGGACCGCCGCCCTCCAGGCGATGTTCGGCGGGGCGGGGCTCAGCATCATGGCGGTCGCCGTGATGATCTCCACGTTCGGCTGCAACAACGGGCTGATTCTCTCGGGCGCCCGGGTCTACTACGCGATGGCCCGGGACGACCTGTTCTTCAAGACCGCGGGGGTGCTCCACCCGCGGTACAAGACTCCCACCGTCGCGCTCGTCGTGCAGGCCGTGTGGACGTGCGTGCTGTGCCTGTCGGGGACCTACAACCAGCTGCTGAACTTCGTGATCTTCGCGGCGCTGGTGTTTTACATGCTCACGGCCATCGGCCTCTTCGCCCTGCGCGCGAAGCGCCCCGGCGACGCGCGCCCGGTGCGGGCCCCGCTGTACCCGTGGCTGCCGGCGTCGTACGTGGTGCTCACAGCCCTCATCGCGATCGCCCTGCTCGTAGAAGGGACCACCAGGACCTACAGCTTCCTGGGTCTCGCGCTCGTGCTACTCGGCGTGCCCGTCTACCTGCTGTGGCGGAGAGCGGTACGGGGCCACGCAGCGGCTAGTCCATAACTACATAATTCATAATGAGATAGGCTTTGCTATCGGCGGCTTGCCACGGACTTGTTTCGGGATATATTCGGGTACTCCAGAAACCGCTCGGACGAGGTCCCGATGTCGCTCCCGATTCAGATCCGCCTCCCCGATTCCGATTCACAACCAGCATCTCAACCACCCCCGTGCCCCGACTGCGGCGCGAAAACCGCGCGACAGTCGGGGTGCCTGGTGTGTTTCCAGTGTGGCTGGGCGCGCTGTGAATGACTTGGCGGAAAGGCGGTACGGCGGAATGGCGGTAAGCGAAAGCAACTCGTACCCAGCGAAGCGATCGCAACAGCTGCAGCTGCTTACCGCCATCCCGCCATACCGCCGTACCGCCCTGCCGGTGCTCGACGAGCGACTGCGCGGCACGCGATTCGTCTCGCTCACGCCGCGCTCCGTGCTGAACTCGCCCGCGCAAACGGGCATGGACTTCTGGTCGCTGAATCCGTACGTCGGCTGCGAGTTCGGGTGCACCTACTGCTACGCCCGTTACGCCCACCGCTACGTGGTCGAGCGCGCGCACGACGCCGGCAAGCTCGACGACGCCGAGTTCCGGGACTTCCGCGGCCCCCACGGCTGGGAAGCGTTCGAAAAGCGCGTCTTCGTAAAGGAAGGGATCCTCGCCGCGTTGGATCGGGACCTGAAGCGGTTCTTTGGTACGGCTATACGGCCATACGGCGATACGGCCGGTACGATCGTGATCGGTACGGCGACCGACCCGTATCAGCCCGCCGAGCGTCGCTTCAAGTTGACGCGCGCGGTGCTGGAACGGCTCGCCCGCTACGAAGGGTTATCGGTCGGCATCATCACCAAGAGCCCGCTCGTCGCCCGCGACGCGGACGTCTTGCGCCGGCTCGCCGAGCACAACGACATCGAGATCCTCATCTCGTTGATCACCGTGGACGTGGAGTTGATCCGGGCGTTCGAGGCCCGCTCGCCGATGCCGGCTGTGCGCCTGCGCGCGGTCGCCAAGCTCGCCGCGGCCGGACTCAACGTGGGGTTGATCGTGGCCCCCGTCCTCCCGGGCGTCACCGACGACCGTCGGCACCTGGAAGCGCTCTTCCGGGCGGCCCGGGAGGCGGGAGCCCGGTTTGTATACGCGAGCCCGCTGCGGCTGTATCCCGCCGTGCGCGACCGGTTCCTGTCGGTGCTCGAGGTGCGATCGCCGGCGCTCGCTCAGCGGTACCGCACTGCGTACGCAAAACAGGGGGCGGCACCGCGAGCCTATTCCCGTGCGCTAATGCGTCGCGTCCAGAACCTGCAGCAGCAATTCGGGTTCCCGGTCAACCGCGGGATGCAGGACCGCTACGAGAAGCGCCTGCCGCCCGCGCAGAGTGACTTGTTCGCCACTCGTCCAGCACCGCCTTGATGGTGCCGGGCGCGTTCCCCTCCGCCCGGTTGTTCACGACGATCAGCGCCTCGATCCGCCGCCGCACCGCCTCCTCCATCAGCCGGATCAAGTCCCGCCGCAGCTCGGGGTTTGGCTCCTGCACCCGCTCGTACGGCTCGAACAGCTTCACCGCGTCGGCGTAGCTGCGACCGGGTCGGAGCAACGCCCGCGCGACCGTGAAGCCCGCCGGGAATACCCAGGAGAGCTCCAGCTGCTTCCCGATCGTCGGCATCTCGGACCACGAATTGAAGGCGTGGGCCACGCCGTGACGCTTCAAGACCTCGCCGTGCAGCTCGTGCAGCAGCTCCGGATTGCGCAGCTCCACCGCGTAGCGGTAGTCCCTGGGCAGGTCGGCGAGGAAGGCGTCCAGCTCCTCGGCCCACCGCAGGGGATCGGGCAGGTCCTTGCCACGCATCGCCTGGAACTCGAACACGAAACAGCCGGCGTGCTCCCGGAACGCGCGCGCATAGGGAAGGAGCACGGCGTCCTTGAACAGCTGGGCGTTCAGGAAGTCGGGGTTCCGCTGCCCCGCGAGGTTGCCCCAGTGCCGGTCCTGGTTCAGCCGCCGCGCCGTGATCCGGTCCCACACTTTGCTGACACAGGGGAACCCGGACGGCAGATGCCGGGCGTAGGCCGCGAGCTCTTCCTCGGTGGGGGGATCGTAGAAGGCGCTGTCGATCCCCACCGTGCCGAACAACGGGTAGCGCGCGTACTCCTCGAGCCGGCGCGCGGGCTGCAGGCCGCGATACTCCCGGTGATAGACCTCGCCCTTCCAGCCGTCGTATGTCCACGTGGAAGTCCCGAGCTTGATGTTGGGCGGGATTTGCCGGGCGAGCTCGACCAGCTCGGACCGCGGCGGTGGCGGCGGGACCGCGTCGAACAGCTCCGGCTGATCCTTCACGTGCCGGCGAGCAGGCGGTTCAGCTCCGCGTGCGGGATTGCGCCCGCCAGCGCGCCGTACGTTCCCGCCCCGCGCAGCTCCTCGGCGAGGCGCTTGAGCACCGTGAGCCCCGCCCGCATCGGGCCCGACCCCAGACTCACCCGCGCGACGCCGAGGCGCTCGAGCTCGGGGACAGGGAGCGACGCCGCAGCCGCGAGAACGTTCAACGGTCCCTTCACCTGTCGCACGAGTGTCGCGATGGTGTCGGCGTCGGTGACCCCCGGCGCGAACAGGCAATCCGCCCCCGCGGCGCGATAGGCGTTGAGCCGCCGCACTGCGTGGGCCTGCCGCGTCTCCGGCGGTCCGACACTCTCCAGATACACGTCGGTGCGGGCGTTCAAGACGAAGGGGACCCCGGTCGCGTCCGCCGCTTCCCGGGCGGCGCGGATGCGCTCGACCTGCAGCGCTTCTTCGAGCAGCGGCTCGCCGCTCTCGCCCGGCGAATCCTCGAAGTTCATCCCCACCGCGCCGGCCGCGATCGCCGCGCGCACGGTGGCCGCGGCGTCCTCGGGGCGCCGGCCGTAGCCCGACTCCATGTCGGCCGTGACGGGGACGGTGACGTGCGCGGTGATGCGCGCGACCGCCGCCGCCATCTCCTCGCGCGAGATCACTTCCCCGTCGGGGTATCCCAACACGAAGGCGACCCCGGCGCTGCTCGTCGCGATCGCGGGAAACCCCGCCTGCTCGACGATCCGGGCGCTCGCCACGTCCCAGACGTTGGGGAGCACGAGAATCGGCTTCCCCGCGTGCAGTCGGCGAAACACTTCGCCTTTGTGCCTTTGGGCCTCTGCGCCTCTCGTCACGATGTCTCCTTCCACGGCAGGCCGCGCTGCTTGGCGTAGCGGTCCAGGCGCTCCAACGCCGTGACGGTCAAGGTGACCGCGCCGTACGACTCCTCGACCTTCCCCCGCAGCAGGTACGGGCCGGGGCCGAACAGCAGCGGCGCGGCGCGACGGTACACCTCGGGGAAGAGGACCGTCTCGATCAACCCCGTCCCGTCGTCGAAGGTGACGAACTCCATCGGCTCGTCGTGGATGGTGTGGACCGGCTTGCCCGTCGTCAGCATCCCGGCGCAGGTGACGAGCTTCCCAACGTGCCGGGGCAGCTCGGGCGCCGGCACCGGCCGCACGGCGCGCAGGGTGCGGGCGAACAGCGCCATGGGGTGGCACGACGCGAGGTAGCCCAGCACGGCGTACTCGTCCCGAAGCTGCCGGTCGCCGTCATACTCGGCAAGCGGCGGCAGCGCCGCGGGCGAAGTGAGACCCAACCCCAGCACCCCCTGGTCGGGCGCGGCGCGCCGACCTTCGGCGTCCACGAGCCACATCAGCTGGGGACGCGTCACCCCACCCGCGACCCTGTCGCACGCCCCCGCCTGTACCAGCACGCGGAGGTCCGCGGGCGCGAGTCCGGTGCGGCAGCGCAGGTCGTCGAACGAACGGTAGGGGCCGGCGCGTTCCCGCTCGGTGACCACCGCGGCCAGTCCCGCCGCCGACAGTCCCTTCAGCGCCATCAGACCGATGCGCAACGCCCGCTCCCGCCCCGTGTACGCCGCCGCGCTGGCGTTCACGTCCGGCGGCAGGATCGTGAGCCCCATGCGCCGCGCCTCGGCGATGTAGGCGAAGGGGGCGTAGTAGCCGCCCTGGTTGGACAGCACGCCCGCGATGAACTCCGCCGGATGGTGCGCCCTGAGGTAGCCCGACTGCAGCGCCACCTGGATGTACGACGCCGAGTGCCCCTTGCAGAAGCTGTAGCCGGAGAAGGAGAGGATCATCTGCCAGACGTCGTCGATCACCTGCGGCGCGACGCCGCGCGCCGCCGCGCCGTCGCGGAACTGCGCCTCGTAGGCGCGCAGCTCCTTCATCGGGCGCTTCTTGGTCAGCGCCTTGCGCACGCCGTCGGCCTCGGCGACGTCCATTCCCGCAAGCGCCACGCACACGTTCACCACATCCTCCTGGTACACCATCACGCCGAACGTCTCGGCGAGCACGTCGCGGAGCACGGGATGCGGCGGCTCGTATGGCGCGCCGTGCAGCCGCGCCAGATAGGTGTTGATGTAGCGGTTCGACGCCGGCCGGATGATGCTGGTGTTGAGCACCAGGAGGTCGAACGTGTCGGCCCGGCTCTTCTGGCACAGCAGCCGCGACGCGGGCGACTCGGTATAGAACACGCCCATCGTGTTCCCCGTCCGGAACACCGTCCTGGTCGCCGCGTCGGCCTCGGGGTCGTGCGCCGTGTAATCGATCGCCACCCCCTCGTGCTCGTGGGCCGCCGCGATCGCGTCGCGGATCACCGCCAGCGAGCGGTTCCCGAGCAGGTCGATCTTCACCAGCCCCGCGTCCTCGGTGCCGTCCTTCTCGAACTGGATCGCGGGGACGGGCATCGCGCCGTCCGCCGTGTCCAGCTCTTTCGCCGCCGTCTGCACCGGCACGTAGTTGCTGAGCGCGTCGGGCACGATCACGACCCCGCCGGGGTGCAGCGAGAGGTGCCGCGGCAGTCCCACCAGCGACTCCGCCACGCCGGCGAGCTCGCTCCACGCGTCCCCCAGCGCGAGGGCGCGGAAGTTGGGATGCGTGCGCAGCAGCTCGGGCAGCGGGCCGTCGTCGGTCCAGGGGAGGCGCTTGGTGACCGCCGTGATCTCGGCCGCGGGCCGGCCGTACACCTTCGCCACCTCGCGCAGCGCCGCCTTGCGCTGGAACGTGACGTGATTGGCGACCATCGCGGCGCGCGCCGGGCCGTACTTGCGGAACACGTACTCCAGCGCCGCGTCGCGCTCGTCCCAAGGGAAGTCGAGATCGGCGTCGGGCGGGTCCTTGCGGCCCGGGTTCAGGAACCGCTCGAACACCAGCCCCTGCTGCAGCGGATCCACGTGCGTGAGCCCCAGGCAGTAGCTCACGATGGAGTTGGCGACGCTCCCCCGGCCGCAGTGGGTGGGCGCGTGTGCGACGATGTCCCAGACGACGAGGAAGTAGCCGGCGTAGCGCTTGCCCGCGATGATCCTCAGCTCGTGCTCGATCCGCTCTCGGACCACCGGCGACAGCACCTCGACACCATAGCGACGGCGGGCGCCTGCCTCCACCAGTGCGCACAGCCGGGCCAAGGCGTCCGCCTCGTCGCCCGCTGTCGGCAGAATCACCCGTCCGTCGGGGGGACCGCCGCGGCACTGCGCCGCGATGCGCGCGGTGTTCTCGAGCGCTTCCGGGCAATCGGGGAACAACCGGGCCATCTCGGCCGCCGGCTTGAGCCACGCGCTCACCGGGGCGAGCGCGTCGCCCGGCACGGTGGTGAGGGTGGCGTTGCGGATGACGGCCGCCAGCAGGCGGTGGCGGGCGTGGTCCTGCGGGTGGGCGAAGTGCACCGCGTTGCTCGCGACGACGGGGAGGCCGTGCCGGCGGGCGAAGTCGCGCGCCGCCTCCCGCCCGCGGCCGGGGATGAGCTCGAGGTAGAGATCGGCGGTTCCCGAATCGTGCGCGACGACGTCGGCGAGCCAGGGGTCAGGCGTCAGGATCACGAGGCCGTCCCGGTCGACAGACAACCGAGAACTGAGCACGAAGTCTTTGTCGTTGTGGAACGCCGTCACGGCGCGGCACAGACTCGCCCACCCCTGCGCATCGCGCGGCAGCAGCACCGCGCGCTCGCGCGCGGTCTCGAGCGACACGCCGTAGACGGGCGTGAGTCCGTACGCGTCGGCGACGCGGCGGAAGTCCATCGCGCCCCAAACGCCGTTGGTGTCGGTGAGCGCGAGCGTGGTCATGCCCCGCTCGACGGCGGCCGCCGCCAGCGCCTCAAGCGACGACGCCCCGGCGACGCCGCCCAGCCCCGAGTACGCCGAGTGGACGTGGAGATGAACGAACATGTCCGTCACATCCCATCCTGAAGGATGGGCTCGGCCGACACCACGCTGAAGCGAAGCAAGCGCATCACCCTTCAGGGTTGTGCCCGCCGAGCCCACGCTTCAGCGTGGGAACACGACGCACGGTCACCGTCACACCGCATATCTGAGGCTCGCGGTGCCGTAGCGGCGGCGCACGCGATCGATCGCCGCGTTCAACGCCGCGCGCCGCACTAGGGCGACGGGCGCCGGCACCGCGAACAGCGACAGTTGCACGTCGCCCGCGGCGGCGAGCACGGTGGTGAGACGGACAGCGGTGAGCGCGATGCGCCGCGTGACCGCGCGGTCCAGCAGCCGGCGCGCGGCTGCGGCGAGCGGGGCGTCGAGGTCGGTCGCGGGATCGAGCACTTCCCAGCCATCGGCCTCGCGGTGGTCGGCGTAGCGGGCGTGGAGCTCCAGCCGGTCGGCGCGCGCGCGGCGGCGGCGCAGGTCGCGTCCCAGGCGCTGGCGGCAGGACGGGGCGCGGGTCCACCCCGCGGGCGCGCGCGTGCAGCACGCCGCCGCTCTTGCCCAGGACGCTCTCCACCTGTACTCGGGTGAGCGCCGCGAGCGCGCCGATCCGCGCGACGTTGTAGCGCGCCAACTGCGCGCGGACTCTTTCCTCCGCGCCGGGCAGCGCGGCGAGGGGATGCGGCGCGAGGAACGCGGGCTCGTCCCCCGGCCGCACGTCCACCACCGGCTCGGGCTTCAAGACGTGCGCCGCGACTTCGCTCACTACTTTGTTGCCGGCGAGTCCCACCGTGACCGGCAGCCCCAGCCGGCCCCAGATCTCGCGCCGGATCTTCGCCGCGACGTCGAGCGCCGGGCCGAACAGCTTGCGCGTCCCCGTGAGGTCGCCGTACGCGTGCCCCAGCACGTGCGGCTCGATCACGGGGACGACGGGGGCGAGGATCGCCTCCAGCGCCTGGGCGGCGCGCCGGTACAGCGACAGGCGCGGCGGCAGGATCACGAGGTCGGGGCAGCGGCGCAGCGCCTGGTAGATCGGCATCCCCACCTCGATGCCCGCGAGCGCCGCCTCGGGCGACGCGGACCAGACGACCGCCCGGTCGGTCCCGCCCGGCGCGAGCGCGACCGGCCGCCCGCCGAGCCGGGCGCTCACGCGGCGCTCGACGGCGATGGGAAACGCCAGCGGGTTGACGTAGAGGATCGTGCGCTCCACCGCGAGAACATGCCCGAAGAAAAACCGAAAATCAAGAAGATAAAAAAGGCCGTATTTACAACACTTTGGCGCTATGATGTCACGTCACTGTCGCTGAAAAACAACGATCCCCCCACCCGGGGCTGTACGGCAGTTCTAGCTTACCTCAGCCCTTGATGGAGGTCGTCGTGCCCCGCCGTGAAATCGCGACGCTGGCCGGTGGGTGCTTCTGGTGTCTCGAGGCCGTGTACCTGGAGCTGCGCGGCGTGCTGGGCGTGCAGTCGGGGTACGCGGGCGGGCACGTGCCCCATCCTTCGTACGAACTGGTGTGCACCGGCTCGACGGGCCACGCCGAGGTCGTCCAGGTGACCTTCGACCCGGACGAGATCTCCTATCGCGAGCTGCTGGACGTGTTCTTCACGATCCATGATCCCACGACGCTCAATCGCCAGGGCAACGACGTCGGCACCCAATACCGCTCGGCCGTCTTCTATCACTCCCCGGAGCAGCAGGCGACGGTGGAGCAGGCGATCGCCGAGCTCGCGGCGGAGAAGGTGTGGGACGATCCGATCGTGACGGAGGTGGTGCCGTTCACGGAGTTTTATCCCGCCGAGGAGTATCACCGGGACTACTTCCGCCTGCATCCCGAGCAGGCGTATTGCCGCGCGGTGATCGCGCCGAAAGTGGCGAAGGCGCGGAAGGCGTTTTTCGAGCGGCTGAAGCGCTGAGGGCTAGCGCCTCCCCAGATACGCCCGTACCAGCGGCGCGGCGCGGCGGCGCACCAGCGCGGCCTTGAGCAGCCGCTGGTCGTCGGAGGTCATCTCCGTCAGGTAGCGCTCCCCCTTCGCCCCGCCCTCCTGCACTGCCACAGGAATGCCGTCGCGGTACAAGACCCGGTTCGTGGCCAGCGCTGGGACGAGATCCCCTGCTGTGAGGATCCCGACCAGGTTCAGCGGGTCCGCGCCGCTCACGGCGACCAACTCACCCGCGGGCGCCTCGCGACGCACCGCGCGCAACAAGCCAATCGCCTCCGGCAGCGCGTACTGCTCGCCGGAGAACCCGCCCACGAACCGCCCGCCGCGTACTTCGCCGCGCGCTTCGAGGCGCCGCAGCACGCGCAGCACGTCGCGCCACGGGAGCAGCAGGCTCTCGCGCTGCACCACGCGGCGGAACACGACGCCGTAGCGGCGCAGCAGCTGCCAGGCGAGCGCCTCGGCGAGCTGGTCGTCCGGCAGCGGCGAGCGCTTCTCGACCCGCGCCCATCGTCCCGCCGTCTCGACGCCCAACGGCGCGATTCGACCGCGGCGCCGGTAGCCGGCCACCGGCCGGCGGCGCTCCGAGGGCACCAGCAACGCCCGCAGCCCCGCGAAGCTGTCCGACGTCACCACCCCCCACGCCACCAGCTCGGCCAGCCCCAGCTCGACCTCGGTCCGCAGCAGGCCCGTGGCGTTCACCAGGTCGCCGAAGAACGACGCGCCGCGAGCGTCGAGCGTCTCGAGCACCGCCTTGGCGGAATGGCCGAGGGTGAGCTCCGTCGCTTCGGCCTGGGCGGTGATGGACCTCCAGACCTCTCCCCGCTCCCGCCGGAACAGCGCGATGGGTGTCGTGCGGATCGGACTTGCCCTGCGATTCCGCAATCCGAGATCCGCAATCCGCAATTGGCTCAGCCGCCCCCACGCTACCTGTCCCGACAGACACAGGGCGTCGAGCCACAACGGGTCGAAATCCTTGACCCGCGCGGGGAGGACTTCGGTTTCCCACGCTCCCGCCGCGATTTCGAAGCCGTCGAGGAGATCGAGCACCGCCGCGAGCCCTTCCGGCCCCTCGGCGCGCGTGCCTTCCGTGACCCGCTGCCACCGCAGCAGGAACCGCGAGAAGTCCGCCGGGGCGACGGGCTCGATCTCCTTGCGCAGCCGATCGAGCGTGTAGCGGTGAACGCGCGCCAGCAGGCGGCGCTCGCACCACTCGAGGTCCTGACAGCCCGCGGTGAAACGTCCCCGCAGGACAAACCCCTCGTGCTCGAGCCCGCCCAGGGCGAAATCGACATCGCTCGTCTCGAGGCCGAACGTTCGGGCCAGCTCGGGCACCGTCGTGGGCCCGACCACCTCGAGCCGTCCTCGCACCAGTTCGCGGACCGCGTCTTCGCGGGTCCACGCCTTGGCACGCTCCCGCTCGGGGACGGCCACCTCGGGCTGGAACGCGGCGCCGGGGTAGACCGCCGAGAGCATCGGCACCCGCTCGGTCGCGACCCAAAGCCGCGGCGGCCCGTTCATGACCGTCGCGCGACCGTCGCGCAGAAGCCCCTCGAAGAGCGGGGTCCACGCATCCCGCATCCCCCATCCCCCATCCCGCTCCGGCAGAGCACCGGTCACCAATAGAGCGTCGTGCAACTCCTCGGCGTTCGTAGCCTCGGGCTTTGCCTCCTCCCGGACCCGGTCGATCGCGCCCTGGTCCAGAGTGCCGAACTCCTCGGCGGTCTTGTGATCGAGAGTCCGGCGGGTGATCACCGCCTGAGTGCGGCGCTCCTCGAGCGGGGCGTCGTCCAGGAAGGCGTAGGGCTTGGCGTTGAGGATCTCGTGCGACAACGGTGACGGCTCCGTCGTGTCGCGCGCGATGAGCGTGAGGCGGCCGGCCTCGAGCTCTCCCAGCAGCCGCGTCAGGCCCGGCAGGTCCATCGCCTCGGTCAGGCAGTCGTGGATCGTCTGAGTGACGAGCGGATGATCGGGAATCTCCCGATCCCCGACAAGGTTCTCCGGGCAGGCGAGCTGGTCGGGGAACACGGCGGCGACGAGATCCTCGGCCTCCATGCGCTGCAGCGGGGTGGGCACCTGCCGCCCGCCGCGACTGCGCAGCACCGCGAGCGCGCGCGTCGCGTTCCAGCGCCAACGGCTCTGGAACATCGGCGCCACCAGCATCGCCTGCACGAGCAGGTGCTCGACCGTCGCGGTGCCGACGTAGTGGAACACCTCGTCGAGCGGGAAGCTGTGGTGGGGACCGAGCGACAACACGATGGCGTCGTCGGTGGCCGCTGCCTGCAGCTCGAAGTTGAAGCTGCGGCAGAACCGTTTGCGCAGCGCCAGACCCCACGCCTTGTTGATGCGCGCCCCGTACGGCGCGTGTACCACGAGCTGCATGCCGCCCGCCTCGTCGAAGAACCGCTCCAGCACGAGTGTCCCCCGTGACGGGATCACGCCGAGGGCCTGCTTGGTCGCGCCGAGGTATTCGACGATCTGCCGGGCTGCGGGTTCGGCGAGGCCGGCGGCGGCGTCGAGCCAGCGGATCGCCGCGGCGGGATCTCCCACTCTGGCCTCCAGCTCCTCGCGCAGCCGGGAGACGTCCTCGGACAACTCGTCGGTGCGGGCCGGTGCCTCTCCCAGCCAGAACGGGATGCTGGGCGGCTGGCCCTGGGCGTCGACGACGCGCACCTGACCCGACTCGATCTTCGTGATCAGATACGACGCATTGCCGAGCTGGAAGATGTCCCCCGCCATGCTCTCGATCGCGAAGTCCTCGTTCAGCGTGCCGATGAACGTCTCGGTGGGGTCGAGGACGACGCGGTAGTCGCCGAGGTCGGGGATGGCGCCGCCCGACGTGATGGCCGTGAGGCGCGCGCCCTTCCGCGCCCGCAGCCGCCCGTGGACGCCGTCGTAATGGATGTATGCGCCCCGCCGGCCGCGCCGCGTCGTATAGCCGTCGGCGAGCATGCGCACGACGTCGTCGAACTCCTTGCGGGTCAGGTCGCGGTAGGGATGCGCCCGGCGCACCAGGTCGAACAGCGCTTCCTCGCCCCACTCCTCGCACGCCACCGCGGCCACGATCTGCTGGGCGAGGATGTCGAGCGGCTTCTCGGGGATCAGGAGGCGGTCGAGCCGACCCTCGCGGACGGCGCGCAGCAGCGCCGTGCATTCGATCAGGTCGTCGCGCGACAGCGGGAACAGACGGCCCTTGGGAACGGCCTCGAGGTGGTGGCCGGAGCGGCCCACGCGCTGCAGCAGCGTCGCGATGGCACGCGTCGATGCGATCTGGCATACCAGGTCCACGGTGCCGATGTCGATCCCCAACTCCAGCGACGCCGTCGCCACGAGGCACTTGAGCTGACCGGCCTTGAGACGGCTCTCCGCTTCGAGCCGCTTCTCTTTGGAGAGCGAGCCGTGGTGGGACGTCACGTGCTCCACGCCCAGCCGCTCGGAGAGATGCATCGCCAGCCGCTCGCACAGCTTCCGCGTGTTGACGAACACCAGCGTGGTGCGGTGCTCGGCGATGAGCTGGGCGAGCCGCTCGTAGATCTCCTCCCACACCTCGCCCGCCATTACCGCCTCGAGCGGAGATGACGGGATCTCGATGGCGAGATCGAGTGTGCGGGTGTGCCCGGTGTCGATGATTTCGGGGAGCCCTAAAGGACTCCCTAGCGGTCGCGGGGAGTGGGATGTGGTGAGTGGGCGATTCCCGACGAGAAACCGAGCGATGTCGTCGATCGGCTTCTGCGTCGCCGACAGGCCGACGCGCTGCAGGCGCCGTCCGGCGAGCGCCTCGAGGCGCTCCAGCGATAGCGCGAGGTGGCTGCCGCGCTTGTCGCGCGCCACCGCGTGGATCTCGTCCACGATCACCGTGCGCACGCTGCGCAGCATCTCGCGCGCGCGCTCGGAGGTGAGGATCAGGTACAACGACTCCGGCGTGGTGACGAGGATGTGCGGCGGGCGCTTCACCATCGCCTGGCGCTCGGCGGCCGGCGTGTCCCCCGTGCGCACCAGCGTGCGGATCGCCACATCCGGCAGGCCCAGCTCCCCCAGCGTGCGGCCGATCTCGGCCAGCGGCTCGGAGAGGTTTTTCTGGATGTCGTTGGAGAGGGCCTTAAGCGGCGAGACGTAGACGACCTGGGTTTCGTCGCGCAGCGTGCCTTCGAGCCCCTCCCGCACCAGACCGTCGATCGCCGCGAGGAACGCCGCGAAGGTCTTTCCCGAGCCTGTCGGGGCGGCGATCAGGACATCCCGACCTCCCTGGATGAGCGGCCAGGCGCGGCGCTGCGGCTCGGTGGGCTCGCGAAAGCGGGTCTCGAACCAGCGTTGAACGGCGGGATGAAAACCGGCGAGCGACATGGATCCAATATGGCCGAAGAAAACCCGAAGAGCTAGATCATCTGCTCGAGCTGCAGCCCGCGCATCGCCGCGATGCGCTCGATCGTCTCCCCGATTTTGTTGTTGGGCGTCGAGGCGCCGGCCGTAATCCCGACCGTCACCGGCCCCGCCGGCAACCACCCGTCCCGACCCTCCTCGTTCTTCGCGCCTACGGGCTGAAAGCGGATCCCCCCTGTTTCCACATCGATGCAGGTCGCATCCTCGATGTGGTAGGTGGGGACCTGTGCCTCGCAGATCGCCGCGAGGTGGGTGGTGTTGCTGGAGTTGTAGCCGCCGATCACCACCATCACGTCAGGGCGCTCGGCGATCAGCTTCAGGACCGCGTCCTGGCGGTCCTGCGTCGCCGAGCAGATGGTGTCGAACGTGCGGAAATGCTCGGCGAGGGCGACCTCTCCATAGCGGCGCGCCATGCTCGTCCGGACCTCCGCCGCGATCGCGAGCGATTCGTTCGAGAGCATCGTCGTCTGGTTGGCGACGCCGACGCGCTCCAGGTCCCGATCCGGGTCGAACCCCGGCGCGCTCTTGGAGGCAAAGAGCTCGACGAATCGTTCCCGGCTTCCGGCCCCCTCGATGTACTCGCACACCACTTTCGCCTCGGCCATGTCGCGGACGACGACGTACTTGCCGCCCGGATACTTGTTCACCTGGCTCGCGGTGGCCTTGGTCTCTTCGTGGTAGGCCTTCCCGTGAATGACGGCGGTGAACCCGTCTTTCGCGTAGGAGTCGACCCGTTTCCAGACATTGAGCACCGAGCCGCAGGTGGTATCCACGAGCACGCAGCCGATGGCGCGCAGACGCTCGAAGTCCCGCACGGTGACGCCGAACGCGGGCAGGATCACTACGTCCTCGGCGCGCACGGCTCCGAAATCGAACTCGCCGCCGTCGGGCCGGTGCAGCGTCGTCACCCCCATGGCGCGGAGCTTGTCGTTGACGTGCGGGTTGTGGATGATCTCGCCGACGAGGAAAATGCGGCGGTCGGGGAACTTGGTGCGCGTCTCGTAGGCGTATTCGACCGCGCGGTCCACGCCGTAGCAGAACCCGAACTCCCGCGCCAGCCGGAACGTGAGATCGCCGACGGTGAGCGCGTAGCCGGCCCCCCGCACGGCGTCCACGACGCGGCTGTGGTAATCGCTGACGAGGGCGCCCTCGATGGCGCCCTTCAGCCCGAAGCCCTTGCGGAAGTAGGTCTGCTCCACGGCGTCAATCTAACGGGGCGGCGACCCCGGCGCGGACGGCGTCCAGCACGCGCTGGACGATCCAGCCGTCGCGGAACGTCGCCGGCGCGCCCTCGGGCGCGGCGCCGCCGATGGTGCGCACGAGGTCCCGCGCCAGACGCACGAACGACCGGGCCCACATGTTGTTGACCGGCAGTTTCCCCATGAGGTCGTCGGGGGCGCTCACGTCTTCGAGCGGCGCGCCGGCCTTGCCGATCTCGAGCCGCGTCTCGCCGGTCGTGACCAGCGAGCCCGCGGTCCCCGTCACCTGGGCGAAATGCCCCGGGCCGTGGAACGCCACGCTCGACAGTGTGACGGTGGCGACCACGCCGTTGGCCATCCGCAGCACGAAGCTCGCGAACTGGTCCGCGGTGACCGGGTGCGGTCGCCCCGCCTCGTCCGCCCGCTCCTTGTCAAAGGTCGCGGCGCCGCCCGCGACCGAGACGATCTCGCTGCCGGTCCAGAAACGGCACAGGTCAACAAGGTGTGATCCCACCGCGCCGAGGATGCCGCCGCCGCGCGACGCATCGAGCCACCACGTCCACGGGGCCGCGGTCGTCTGCACGCGGCCGTCGCCGCGCAGGTACGGCCGCAGGACCAGCTCCAGGTGCCGCAGCTCGCCGATCGCGCCGGCGTGGATCAGGTCCCGCGCCTTGCGGCGGTTGGACTCGTAGCGCAGCTCGTGATCGACCCACGCCAGTTGCCCGGGCCGCC